>FWPU01008741.1_pt1 | contig 16798 bp, 15 predicted proteins | sample 2228361 | NCBI WGS metagenome assembly FWPU01 (sample SAMEA103939777, study PRJEB20133) | metagenome
CAGGCCGATATTCAGGCCCGCCACGACGTCCTCGATCAGGAGACCGGCCTCTCAACGCAGTAGTGCTAGGTCGTCTACGGCTGGGAGCTCATCACCACCGACCGGTTCATCGAGATCGTCCACGCCGGCCTGTCGGCGAGGTGACCGGCTCGGGCAGGGCCGCCAGCTCGGTCGCATCGAGCGGCGGCTCGGCCGCCGAAGTCTCGGGCTCCTCCGGCGGCACGATGCCGGCCATCACCTTGTCGACGATCTCCTTCATCGGCGTGCACCGGAACTCGACGTAGCGGTGCACGTACATCTGTGACCAGAACAGCCCGTGGACGACGGCGTCCATCGAGTCCCACTGGCGAACGACGTCGTACGGGCCCTGGCAGTGGGCGTACATCTTGGCCCGGGCGTCGCGCTGCTCGGCGTCCATCACCCACTTCGAGCTCGAGACGAGCCACCGCACCCGGCCGCCCCAGGCTCCGTCGGGCAGGGTGATGCGCTGGGTGATCGTCGACCGCGCCGTGCAACCGCCGGCGAGCAGCAACAGCAGAAGCCATCGCATCGCGCCTGAAGACGCAGAGGGCATGCGTGTATTCATTCGGGCCAGCGGGTAAGTTGCCGGCGCCATGCAGATCGATCACTACGGGCTGAGTCGGGTGGTGAACGAGCCCGGGGTGCTGCCCCAGCGCGCGCAGAAGCTCGACCCGTCGTTGCCGCTCAGACCCGGCGAGCTGCTCGTCGACGTCGAGAGCCTCAACGTCGACGCGGCGTCGTTCAAGCAGATCAAGGACTCGTGCGGCGGGGACCCGAAGCGGATGATCGCCGCCATCTGCGACATCGTCGCAGAGCGAGGCAAGCTGCAGAACCCGGTGACCGGCTCGGGCGGAATGCTCATCGGACGGGTGCGCGAGATCGCCGACGGCCATCCCGCGCGAGGGCGGCTCCAGGTCGGTGATCGCATCGCCACGCTGGTGAGCCTCACGCTGACGCCGCTGCGCATCGACGAGGTGAAGGCCATTCACCCGGACATCGACCGGGTCGACGTGCGCGGGCACGCCATTCTCTTTGCGAGCGGCATCTGGGCGAAGCTGCCGGACGATCTGCCCGACAAGCTGTCCTTGGCCGCGCTCGACGTCTGCGGAGCCCCCGCCCTGGTGGCGCGCTGGGTGCGGCCGGGAATGACCGTGGCGGTGCTCGGAGCAGGCAAGAGCGGAGCGCTGTGCCTGGCCCAGGCGCGGCGGTCGTTGAGAGGCCAGGGCAGGCTCGTCGCGATCGACATCTCCAAGGCCGCCCTCTCGGCGCTGCAGGAGATCGGCCTCTGCGACGAAGCCATTGCCGCCGACGCGACGCAGGCGGTCGAGGTGATGCAGAAGGTCTCCGCGGCGACGGGCGGCAGCCTGTGCGACCTTCTGGTGAATTGCGCCTCGGTGCCGAACACCGAGATGGCGAGCATTCTCTCGACGCGCGACGGGGGCACGATCATCTTCTTCTCGATGGCCACCAGCTTCACCGCGGCGGCGCTTTCGGCCGAAGGCGTCGGCAAGGACGTCACGATGCTCATCGGCAACGGCTACGCGCCGGGGCACGCCGAGCTGACGCTCGGGCTCATTCGCTCGGAGATGGGGCTGAGGCGGCTGTTCGAGCGGCGCTACGCGTGAGCGCAACGGCCGGGGCGTGGCGCGTCGAGGCATGGCCGCAAAGCCTGGCGGCCGTCGTCCGCGCGGCCGGCGACGCATGGCGCACCGCGTCGGCGTCCGCGGTCGACGGTCGGCTGGTTGGTGGGGTGCGCCGGAAGCGGCTCCTGATAGAAGAGGCTCATGCCCGGGCCGTTCATCGACGACGCGCAGATCGAACACGCGCGACAGCTCGCGCAAGAGATCACCGACCCCATCTTCGAGCTCATCCGCAAGCACACCACCGTCTCGATCGAGCGGTCGGTGCTGAGGCTGTTGGGGCTGTCCGGCGCCGGGGTCGGCGGAGTGCCGCTGGCGAATCTGATGGTCGACCGGCTGAAGGCGGCGGGCGTGCTGAACCGCGGAGCGGCGTACTGGTACGGCCGGGCGCTGCGCATGGGCGCCTCCAGCCCGCTCGATGCGGTCGAGCGCCTGACGGCTGCTCCGCTCGACAAGCTGACGCCGCTTCGTCCCGACGAGGAGGCGGCCATGCTCGACGAGGTGCGAGGCGAGACGCGCGCGGCGGTCGATGAGCTCGTTCGCCGGGTCGAGCAGCGGGACGCCCTGCGCAAGGAATTTCCGATGTCGCCCCCGCCGCACAAGTACGTCATCGTCGCGACGGGCAACATCTTCGACGACGTGGACCAGGCGCGCGCCGCGGCCCAGGCGGGAGCCGACGTCATCGCCGTCATCCGCTCGACCGCGCAGTCGTTGCTCGACTACGTGCCGCACGGCGCCACCACCGAGGGGTACGGCGGCACCTACGCCACGCAGGAGAACTTCCGCATCATGCGCGAAGCCCTCGACGACGAGTCGAGGAAGCTCAAGCGGTACATCCAGCTCACCAACTACTCGTCCGGCCTGTGCATGTCGGAGATCGCGCTGCTCGCGGCGTACGAGAAGCTGGACATGCTCTTGAACGACGCGATGTACGGAATCCTGTTCCGCGACATCAACATGCGCCGCACGTTCATCGACCAGTACTTCAGCCGGCGCATCTGCGCGCTCGCGGGCATCATCATCAACACCGGCGAGGACAACTACATCACCACGGCCGACGCGTACGAGGCCGGCCACACCGTCATCGCCAGCCACTTCATCAACGAGTGCTTCGCCAGACGCGCCGGCATCCAGGACTGGCAGCTCGGGCTCGGGCACTCGTACGAGATCGACCCCTACCGGCCGGAGACGCTGCTCCTCGAGCTGGCGCAGGCGATGCTGGTTCGGCGGTGCTTCCCCAACGCGCCGCTCAAGTACATGCCGCCGACCAAGCACAAGGAGACGGACATCTTCTTCTCCCATGCCTACGACGTGATGGCCGACCTGGTGGCCATCTGGACGCGGCAGGGCATTCAGCTCCTCGGAATGATGACCGAGGCCATGCACACGCCGCTGCTCTCCGACCGCTACGTGGCGCTGAAGGCGGCGAGCTACGTCCACCGGGCGGCGCGCGGCATCGACGATGAGCTCGTCTTGAAGGAAGACGGCAAGATCGCCAACCGCGCCCGCGTCGTGTTCCAGAAGGCCATCGAGCTGCTCGAGGAGTGCCGGCGCGAAGGCATGGTCGCCGCCATCGGCAAGGGCAGGTTCGGCGACGTCAAGCGCTCGGAGACCGGCGGCAAGGGGCTCGACGGAGTGCTGGAGAAGGGCCCGGGGTACTTCAACCCGTTCCTCGAGATTCTGGAGACCAGATGAACGCGCTCATCCTCTCGCTTCTGCTCGCCGGCAGCGCCGACGACCTCGCCAGCACCAGGGTGCACGGCCTCAGGCTGAAGGCGCCCGCGGCCTGGACGCGCACCGACGTTCCCGACGGCGTGCGCTACGACTCGCCGAGCAAGGACGCGTGGCTCGAGCTCAACGTCATGAAGGTCGAGCCCAAGCGCGCGGCGAAGAAGTGCATCGACGAGCTGGTCGAGAAGCTGGGCGAGGGCTGGACGCACATCAAGGTCGGCGGCCACCCCGCGCTGGAGCAGGTCAACACCGCCAAGGCCGATGCCGACCACGAGGAAGAGCAGCCGATTCACGTCGAGGTGAAGTCGGTGACGTTCATCGGCTGCAACGGAGCGACGAAGTGGGTGATGACGGTGGCGGCGAACAAGAAGCAGGAGCAGCGCTACGACAAGCTGATCCAGAAGATCCTGCAGAGCATCACCTACGCGAAGTGAGCCATGGCGAAGCTGATCCGCGCATACGGCGACCGGCGCGACGACGGAGTGGTGCAGCTGTCGTTCACGCTGCCGGTGCCGGTCTCCGAGAAGGCGAGGGAGGCCGCGGCGCTGTTCTGCCGCAAGATGGGGCTCGTCGACGTGAAGGTGCACGCGGCCCTGCCGGCGGCCGACAACTACGCGTTCTTCATCGTCTACGCGCGCTCGCCGGTGGCCATCGACTACGACGAGGTCGACGCTCCCGAGGTGGTGGTGAAGAAGCTCTCGTTCGACGAGCTCAACCAGCTCATCGAGCAGCGCGTCGGCCGGCGGCTGGTCGTGTTCGGAGCCTGCACCGGCACCGACACGCACACCGTGGGCATCGACGCGATCCTCAACATGAAAGGCTACGCGGGAGACTACGGGCTCGAGCGCTACCCCTGGTTCGAGGTCTACAACTTGGGCAGCCAGGTGCCGAACGAGGAGCTCATTCGAGCCGCCAAGGCGAAGAACGCCGACGCCATCCTGGTCAGCCAGGTGGTCACCCAGCGCGACGTGCACAAGGACAACTCGCGCCACTTCATCGAGGAGGCGAAGAAGGCCGGAGTGCACGGCAAGGTGCTGTTGCTCCTGGGCGGCCCGCGCGTCGACCACAAGCTGGCGGCGGAGCTCGGCTTCGATGCCGGGTTCGGCCCGGGCACCAGGCCGTCGGACGTGGCCAACTTCATCGCCCACCGCGTGCTCGAGAAGATGGGCAAGGAGCCTCATGGCCAGCACTACGAGGGAGAGCCGCGGTGAAGGCGATGATCCGCCTGCGCATGGGGACGCACGACGCCCACTACGGCGGCAACCTCGTCGACGGCGCCCGCATGCTGAGCCTGTTCGGTGACGTGGCGACCGAGCTGCTCATTCGCCACGACGGAGACGAGGGCCTCTTCCGCGCGTACGACATGGTCGAGTTCCTCGCTCCCGTCCACGCCGGTGACTACATCGAGGCCGAGGGAGAGATCGTCTCGGTGGGCAACACCAGCCGCAAGATGCGGTTCGTGGCGCGCAAGGTGATCCGCGCCGCTCCCGAGCTTTCGGAATCGGCCGCCGAACTGCTCGACCCGCCCATCGTGGTCTGCCGCGCGTCGGGCACCTGCGTGGTGCCGAAAGAGAAGCAGCGGAGGAAGTGAGGAGGTCGCCGTGGCTCATCCGCCGATGGTCATCACCGCCGCGATGGTCGGCGCCGAGGTGATGCCGAAGGACACTCCGTACCTGCCGATCACCGCCGAGCAGATCGCCGAGGACGCGGCGAAGTGCCGCGAGGCCGGCGCGGCGATGGTGCACCTGCACGTGCGCAAGCCCGATGGCACTCCGTCGCAGGACGCCGAGCTGTTCCGCGAGGCGATCCGTGCCATTCGAGCCAGGTGCGACATCCTCATCCAGACGTCGACCGGCGGAGCCGTGGGCATGTCCGTCGACGAGCGCTGCGGCCCGCTGACGCTCACCGGCGCCGACCGGCCCGACATGGCCACGCTCACCACCGGCACCGTCAACTTCGGCGAGGACGTGTTCTGGAACCCGCGCGGGCTGGTGCGGGACATCGCGAAGCGCATTCGCGCGCTGGGCATCAAGCCCGAGATCGAGTGCTTCGACGTGGGAATGATCGACGAGGCCCGGTATCTGGCGAAGGAGGGCCTGATCGACCTGCCCGCGCACTTCGACTTCGTGTTGGGCGTTCCCGGCGGAGTCGCGGCCGACGTTCGGGTGCTCGACTTCATGATCTCGTACCTGCCCGAGGGCTCGACCTGGACGTGCGCGGCGATGGCGCGCCACCAATTGCCGTTCGTCGAGCTGTCGGCCGAGCGCGGCGGCAACAGCCGCGTCGGGCTCGAAGACAACATCTACTTGTCCAAGGGCGTGCTGGCGAAAGGCAACTACGAGCTCGTGGCCGAGGCGGCGAAGCGGGCGAAGGCGAAGGGCCGACGGCTGGCGACTCCGCAGGAAGCGCGCCAGCTGCTCCGGTTGACCTGATCGTTCCGACCGCCGGCGGTCGCGCGCGATCTCGAAGCCCGTACGAGTGACGCGCTCGGCGGCTCAGCCCGATGGCACGCCGCCCGCGGTGAACTTCGGAGCCTCGAGCGGCAGGCCCGCCATGCGCGCGACTTGGGCGGCGAGCTGGCGGACCTGGGCGCTGTGCGGGTCTCCCTCCGCGATGGGCAGGCGCCGGCCGTCCTTGTGCACCGCCACGAAGAGCACGTCCGCTCCGAGCGAGCGAAGCGATGGATCGATGGCGAAGGCGGTGAGATCTCCGTGGCGGATCTCCTCCACGCGGGTCTTGCCAATCGCCGGGCGCCGCTCGATGCGGGTGCGGGCGGCGTCGGCTTCGATTCGCTCCTCGATGCGCCAGCCGAGAAAGAAGCAGCCGATGGCGAGGGCCGCAGCCAGAAGCGCGCCGTACGCCATCGCGCGCTTGGCTGCCTCCCAGAGCGAGAGGTCCTGCACCGACAGCATGAACAGCACGCCGGCCGTGGCGAGGTAGACGACGAACGGAGCGGTCGCGAACAGAATGCCGCGGCCGTGACGCGCGCGCCTGTGGGTGACGAACCGGACCCGATCCGGCGCCTGCTCGACTTCGTAGATCATCCAGCGGGCCTCGGCCTGGCCATCGTCGCGAGGTAGACCACAGGTTCACCCGACCGCAGCCTGCGGCCGCGTCAGCCGGCCCTCGGCGAGCGTTGAACCACAGTCGCCCGGCCGCTTCCAGTCGACGGTGGCCCCTCGGCTCGAGGCGGCTGCCATCCTTGACCGCAGCCACGAGGAGGCCAACGCAGACCGAGACCGGTGGACGGTCGAGGGCGATCGTCGCAGGGAAGAAAGATGGCTGAGTACACGCGGCCGGCCATCCATCAGACCGGCGACACCTCGCGCCGGCGGAAGGGCCGCTCGACCTTCTTGTCTCGCGTCCGCTTGAGGGCGTGGGCCAGCTTGAGACGCGTGTCGCGCGGGTCGATGACGTCGTCGATCATCCCGAGGGCCGCGGTGCGGTAGATGCTGATGTGCTGGCGGAGCGACTGGGCGAGCTCCTCCTTGAGCGCCTTCTGCGCCTGCTGCGACTCGGCCGACTGCAAGAGCTTCCGCGCGGCGATGGCCACCATGCCCTCGGGGCCCATGACGCCGATCTCCGCTCCCGGCCAGGCGACGATGAGGTCGGGCTCGTAGGCGCGGCCGTTCATGACGTAGTAGCCGGCGCCGTAACCCTTGCGCACCACCACGGTGAACTTGGGCACGGTGGCCGTCGAGACCGCGTACAGCATCTTCGCGCCGTGGCGGACGATGCCCTGCTGCTCGACCTTGGTGCCCACCATGAAGCCCGGGCAGTCCTGCAAGAAGAGCAGGGGAATGTTGAACGCGTCGCACAGGTTGACGAAGCGCGCCGCCTTGTCCGACGCGTTCACGTCGAGCACGCCCCCGTAGAACATCGAGTTGTTGGCGACGATGCCGATGGGCCAGCCGTCGATGCGCGCCAAGCCGGTGATGATGTTCCGCGCCCATTTGGGCTTCATCGGGAAGAACTTGCGGTCGTCGACGATGGAAAGGATGACCTTGTGCATGTCGAACGCCGACCGCGGGTTCTCGGGCACGACCTTGAGCAGATCGTCGTCGCGCCGGTCGGGCGGATCGCTGGTGGGCCTCCGCGGCGGTTTCTGCTCGCAGTGCGACGGGAAGAACGAGAGGTACTCGCGCACCGCGGCGATGCAGATCTCGTCGTTCTCGTACTCGGCGTCGGCGACGCCCGACAGCTCGTTGTGCACCTTCGAGCCGCCGAGCTCCTCCTCGGTGACCTTCTCGCCGACCACCGACTCGACGAGGTAGGGCCCGCCGATGGCGATCGAGCTGGTGCCCTTCACCATCGGCACGAAGTCCGCCAGCCCGGGGATGTACGCGGTGCCGGCCGCTCCCGGCCCCAGCATCGCCGCGACCTGCGGCACCACGCCCGACATCACCACCTGCTCGCGGAAGAGGTAGCCGGTGTCGGCGAAGCTGGCGATGCGGCGCGGGTCGACGCCGGCCGACGCCTCGATGCGCGCGCCCGCCGAGTCCACCAGCCACACCATCGGGATTCGGTTCTTCAGCGCCAGATCGCGCATGCGCGTGACCTTGCGCTCGCCGACCTCGCCGATGGAGCCCCCGAAGACGGTGAAGTCGTAGATGGCCGCGGCCACCGGCCGGCCGTCGATCTCTCCGATGCCGGTGATGACCCCGTCCGCCGCGGACGGTTTGCCAGGCTCGTCCTCGTCGGCCAGGCGGCCCTCCGCGCCGGCGAGGGCTCCGAGCTCCTCGAAGGTGCCCGGGTCGAACAACAGCTTCACGCGCGAGCGCGCGTCGAGCTTGCCCCGCTGCCGCTGCCGCTCGACCCGCTCCGGGCCGCCCATCTGCTCCTTCTGCGCCCGGAGCTTCGACAGCTCCTCCACCCGATCCACCATCTTCATCGACCTGACCTCCGGCTCGGCGGAATTCCTGGCCGAAATTGACTGGCCAGTCAACCGCGACCGCCCCGCGCCAGAGATGCTCCTTTCGCCGCCCGGCGAGCCATCTGCGTCGCATCGCGGCGTCAGCCTGAAGCGCCGCCCCCTCCCAGTACCGCTGCTCCGGCCTTCTTTGCGCTGCCAACAAGCCTTGCTCGCCCACGCTCGGTCCGGGGCATCGAGACCTGCTCTAAGCTCTTCATGACGCATGCGCCAAATCCATTCATCGAGTCGGCGGTGGTGGCTCGCCCTGGCCGCCTGCGGCTGCCTGAACGTCGCGCCCGAAAAGCTCGACAAGGTGGCGCACATCGAAGGAGAGCTGCAGCTCACCGCCCCCTCGCGCGGCGACGCGTACCTGTTCCTCCATTCGCGCGCCGATGACGAGCGGCCGGCGTACGTGACGGCCGTGCCGGACGGGCGCCTGTCGCGCGGCGATCGCCGGTACGTCTTCGGAGCGGTGCTCCCCAACCCGTACCGGCTGCGCGCGTTCCTCGACGTCGACGGGAGCTTCCGGCCCGACGTCGACGTGCTGGCCCAGCCGGGAGCAGGCGACCGCGCGTCCGAGCTCATCGAGCTCAACCTGCAGCCGGGCCAGCGACTGTCGCAGGACGTGCCCGTCCGCACGCCGGTGCCGCACGAGCCGCCCGCGTTCCGGGTGGATCGCACCGAGGGAACGGTCGAGCTGCCGGATCAGCCGGTGGTCCCGGTGACCTTCGAGCTGGTCGCCGACGCAGTCGAATCGCTCGACATCGGCGCAGTCGCCTTCCGCGTGAGCCTCGTCGACGCCAATGGCGACGGAAGTGCCGACGACGCCGATGGCGATGGAGTCCCCGATCTGTTTCCCAAGGTGCTCTTGCGCTTCCGACCCAAGCCGGGACAGACGGTGCCCGTCGATCGGCGGGGCCGCCTCGCGACGGTGGTGGTGCCGCTGGCGTTCAACCCCGGGCCTTTCCTGGCCACGCTGGCGGGCGACCCCGATCGCGAGGTCGCCGTCGACAGACTCGAGGTGCTGCTCGTGCCGTCTGCGCATGCCATCACCGAGGAGCCCGGCCGCGGCGAGGTGATCGAGCCGTTGAATGCGATTCCGGTCGGCGACTACGAGCTGGTGGTGCTGCACGAGTCTGGTCAGTACTGGCGCGTGCCGAACGATCTGGGCGCAGCAATGCCTTCGCAGAACGTGCGCTTTCGATTCGTTCACGGCAGCGGTTTCGACGCGGGCCAATGAACGGTCCCGGTCCGGCCGGGCAAGCGATTCGGTCGTGCACAAAGCCGTTTCCCCGCCTGACAGGCCGGTCGTCATTCGCCCGACCGGCTCAGGCCCTTCACAAGTCCGGCGGGTGCTTCTGACGAGTGCATCGCCTCAGCCGAGCCGGCGCGACCACGCGAAGTAGGCGGTTCGCGGGTCGTCCAACGGGTCGCAAAAGAGCGCGCGGATTTCGCGGCGGCTCACGCATCGGGCGTCGAACGCGCGGTACAGCGCATCGCCGAGGAGGTACCCGAGGGCGTGGCTCACGGCATTGAAGAGTCTGCCCTGGCGCAGCGGCAGCAGCTTTGCCGCCTCGTCGGGCCCGTCGCGCTCGGCGGCCTTGTGGGCGAGGACGAAGGCGGCCACCTGGCGCTCCTCGCCGCGCGCGTCCTCGAAGCGAGAGGCCCACTCGGCGAGCCCGACGCACCGGCGCCGCGGGTTGACCAGCTTCGAGCCGAAGAAGCCGAGCGCCTCCTCGAGGCAGCGGGCGTAGAACGCCTCGGACGGGCGGCGGTGCGCGTCCATCGCGTCGCCCACCGCGCAGTGGCGGACGAAGTGCGCTGCCTCCTCGGCGGCGTGGTTCAGCGACAGGGTGGCGAGGAACGCCATGCGCGCGCGGGGGATGTAGTAGCTCTCGCGCGAGAGCACCTGCCGGCGCACCTTTTCGAGCTCGGCCGCGCCGAAGCGACCGCGCGCCTTCAGCTTCGAGAGGAAGTCCACGTCGGCCACGGTGGCCACCTCGACGCGCTCGAGCTCGCGCTCGACCGGGACGCCGACGAAGTCGCCGATCATTTGCGCCATCTCGCGAAAGCGAGAGGGGGCTTTGCAATCGAGCGGCTCGTCGCCGGACTCGGCCTCGACGTAGTCGAGGAAGCTCTGCTGGCAGACGACGGGCGAGGTGTTCAGAAGGCACAGCTCACCCTCGCGGATGCGCACCGCCTCCACTCGGTCGACCAGCTTCCGCCGCAAGAGCTGGAAATAGATGCTCTCGCAGTTCTGATACACGACGAGGGGGCGCAGCTCGCCCGCCAGCTCGCGCACGCGCGCCGGCAGGTGGCAGGGCGTCACGTGGAACTGCCCCATCAACACCATCACCCGGGGGCGATCGGCCATGTGGGCGAGCTCGGCGATGCGCGCGGCGGCGTAGCGATCTCGCACCTCGAGCGTGCCGCGCCGGTCGATGCCGATGACGCGCAGCCCCTTCGACCGCGCCAGCTCGAAGATCGGGCGGAAGCCGGCGAACAGGTCGAAGCCGCCGTTCGGGGCGTGGCCGATGCGGTCGCGGAATGCGCGCTCGCCGATGCGGCCTGCGAAGAACGCGTCGAGCCACCGCTGGTGCCGGCCCTCGACCACCTCCAGCGCCAGCGCCACCTTCCGGCGGTGCCCGAGCGCTCTTTCGACCAGGCGCAGATAGCTCTCCTGGGCGATGCGCAGCGTGTGGTAGTCGCCGACGTACACGACGTCGGCTTGCTCCACGGCGGCGTCGACCTCGGCCAGCGTCACCGGCCTCTCGTAGCGCCGCGTGGCGCGCCGGTACCGGGCCTCGTACGCGCCCAACGCGGAGGATCGGCCCTCGACCACGCGGCCGATGCGGGCCTTCTGCTTGCGGAAGAGCGACAGGTGCAGCGAGAGGGAGTCCCGCATCCAGGTTCGTTGTGAAGGGAGTGCTGCCGACACCGTCGCACGGCCCGACCGGGGCGGCAACTTCCCGTCGTCATCTCGCCATCGCGCCGATTGGGCTAGCATCGCGCCCGTTGAAGACGGCCCTCCTTTTGGCAGTGGTGAGCCTTCAGGTCGCGGCGCAGACGAAGCCGTCGCTCTTGCACACTGCTCCGGAGCAGGCCAGCCCGAACGAGCCGCTCCGCGTCGACGGCAACCTCGTCAACGGTGGGAGCATCGAACGCGTGGTGATCCGCTACCGCGGGCCGGGCGACGAATACGCCGACGTCCGCATGGAGCTTCAGTACGGCGATCTCTACCGCGGCTTCATCCCCGCCGAGCGCATGGTGCCGCCGGGCGTCGAGTACTACGTCGAGGGCGTCACGTCGGACGGCCGGCGCATTCCGCTCTTCGCCAGCGCCGGAAAGCCGGCCCGGGTGCTGGTGATCGGCGATCTTCCCGCGCGCGATTTGCCGCACAAGCGCACGCCCGAACCGCAGCCGCCGCCGAAGCCTCCGTCCGACGACGAGCGGCGCCGACGCTTCGAAGAGCCCTCCCCGAGGAATGCCGGCCCGAGCGAGCTCGAGCAGGAGCTGGCCCTCTACAGCGCCGAGGACACCGTCGCGCTCGCCACGCGCCACGAGGAAAAGGTGACCAAGGTGCCGGCGATCGCCTCGTCGATCGACCGCGAGCTGATTTCCGCCGTCGGGGCTCGATCCGTCTTCGACGTTCTCGACGTGGTGCCGGGCCTGTCGGTCAGCCGCGACGTGCAGGGCTTTCACCGCGTGGCCGTGCGCGGCCTGCGGAGCGACCCCGAGGTGCTCTTTCTGCTCGACGGCCATCGCCTCGACAACTTCTTCGACGGGCGGGCCCTGGCGAATCTGCCCATCGAGAACATCGAGCGCATCGAGGTGATTCGCGGCCCGGGCTCGGCGGTGCACGGGGCGGGCGCCTTCTTGGGCGTGGTCAACATCATCACCGATCGCAGCGAGGGCGTCCGGGCGGCTGCCTCGGGCGGCATGAACGAGACCGTCGACGCGCACGTCGGCGGCGCGAAGTCGTTCGGCGGCGTGAAGCTCTTCGCCGACGCCGACTTCCTCGACCAGGCCGGCTACCAGAAGCCCATCGCGAAAGACTCGCTCGAGCGCGAGACGCTGTTGCAAAGGCTCAGGCTCGATCCGCTCGAGCCGGCCGGGAAGACGAACGACCGGCGGCGCTTCGTCAGCGTGGGCGGCGGCGGCTCGGCGGTGCTGGGCGACGGCTCGCTCTCGCTGACGGCACGCTACCTGACCGAAGGGCGGGGCGCCCTGGTCGGGCTCTTCGACGCGGTGGGGCGCGACTCGTACCTCAAGTGGCAGGTGTTGCTCGCCGATGCGCAATACGAGCGCCGCATCGGCGATGCGTCGACGTTCCGCGTGCGCGGCTTCTTCGACGAGCAGTGGACGAACCGGCTGTTCCAGCTCACGCCGCGCGGCTTTCGCACCACCGCGGGCGACGAGTTCCCCGAAGGCCTGCTCGAGCGAACCGAGGTCCGCGTGCGGACGCTGGGAGCGGACGCCAGCACCGACATTCAGCTCGCCGAGAACAACCGCCTCTCGTTCGGTGCGGTGGCCGAGCAGCAAGCGCTGCTCCGGTACGCCTACGAGACGAACTACACCGCCGAAAACCGCTACACCGGCCCAGTGCCGGTCCGCCCCACGCTGCCCGACGGCAGCCCGCTGCCGTACCCGCAGGATTACGCCAACGGCGCGGCCGCCTCGCGCCTGACGCTGGGGCTCTACGCGCAGGATCAGTGGACCGTCATCGAGCGGCTGACGCTGACGTTCGGCTTCCGGCTCGACGCGCGAAGCCTCCCGGTCGTCGGCGCCGACGGGCGCATCACTGGCGCGGCGCTGGTGCCCTCGCTCAACCCGCGGTTCGGGGCGGTCTTCTCGGCGAGCGACGCGCTCGTCTTCAAGGTGCTCTACGGGCGCGCGTTCCGCTCGCCCACCGTGCAGGAGCTCACCGAGTCCATCCCCAACACCGACTACAACCAGGGCCGGTTCGAGGGGAACCCCGACCTGGACCCGGCGGTCGTCGACGCCTTCGAAATCGGCGCCGATCTGGTGCAGGTCTCGGGCGAGGCGAGGGTGCGGCTGAGGGCCAACGGCTTCTACGAGAGCTTCACCAACCCCATCGCCGCGGTGGACACCTCGGGCAACGTGGTGCCGCTCCACAACCGCCAGGGCGTGCGCGTCTTCGGGCTCGAGGGAGAGGCCCGGCTCGAGGCATCCAAGCGCGCCAACGCCTGGGTGAATGCGAGCTGGTTCCGCGCCGAGGACGTGGGCCCGCCGAGCCACCTCAAGCTGCTCACCGACACGCCGCAGGCGCGCTTCAACGCCGGCCTGTCATTGCCGTTGGGCGATTACTTGAGCTTCGACGTGGTGGTGCGCGTGGGGGCCGAGCGCCGCAACAACAGCCGCACGGTGCTCGAGCTCATCCGCCGCTGGCGCATTCCCACGTACGCGCTGGTGACGGCGCAGCTCCGCACCGAGCCGTTGGCCGACCACTTCGAGCTGGCGCTGGTCGGGCACAACCTGTTCGATCACGACCACGTCGACGACGTGCCCCGGGCCGACCGCATCACGGCGCTGCTCCCGCGCGAGGGCGTGGCGGTGTTCGCGACGGTGCGGGCGAGGTACTGAGGTGATGATGCGCGCTGCCAGACTCGTCGTGCTTCCGTGGAGCCTGCTCTCGGCTGGTTGCATCGCCTTCAACGAGCAGTGCGAGGGTTTCATCGAGAACCCGAAGGAGCGCGTCGGCTTCCTCGCCGAGGAGGTGTTCCTCGACAAGCCGAACACCCGCCACAACAACAACGCGCTCGGCCATCTCGCCGCCGACGCCTTCGTCGACGCCTTCAAGGAGAGCTCGAGCCCGGCCGACTTCGGCATCCAGAACGGGGGCGGCATCCGCGGCGAGGGGCTGTGCGTGGTGCGAAACGTGCTCCCCAAAGGGCCGCTCACCAACGGGCTCTTGCACGAGATCTTCCTCTTCGAGAACCTGGTCTTCGCCGTCGACGTCGGCGAGCGCGAGGTGGTGGCCATGTTCGAGCACTCGGTCTCGCGCTTACTCCCGACCGACGACGCCGGCCGGAATCAGCCCGTCACTTCGCCGCCGGGCCAGTACCTGCACGTCTCGTCCGGCATCCAGATGACGGTCGACTGCAAGCGGACGCCGCGCGTCGTCGATCTGCGCATCGGCGGGGTCGCGGTGCCGCTGGGCGCTCCACGCGATGGCAAGAAGTACCGCGTCGCGGCCTCGAGCTTCCTCCTCGGGGGCGGCGACGGCTACCAGATGCTCGCGGGCAAGGCGAGCGACGCCGCCTCGAACCCCGCGCAGGCCCAGCGGTTCGGCGGCATCGATTCGAACCTGGTGGGGGACTACATGAAGCGGACGTACAACCGGGACGAGGCCTCGGGACTCAAGCTCGACCCGAACCGGATCAAGCTGCTCAACTGCAGCATTCCGCCGAGGCCTCAGTGACTATTTCTGGGTCGGCGGGAGCACGTCGTTCACCGACGGCATCTTCTTGATCTCCGGCCGCGCCACCTTCCACGCCTGCTGGACGATCCACGAGATCGACCGGTCCTGCCGGCGCGCCTCGTGTTGGATTTCCTCCAGCATGTCCTCCGGAAAGTAGAGGCTCTGCTTGCGGCTGTCGTTGGCCGACATCGGCTACTCCTCGCGGCGGTCGACGCCCTCGTCGCCGGTGACGTCGTTCACGGCGGGGAACGCCTTGATGCGGTCGCGTGCGATCTTCCACGCCTGCTGTACGACCCAGGACAGAGACCGATCCTGCCGGTTGGCCTCCTCCTGAATCTCCTTGAGCATCTCCTCGGGGAAGTAGAGCGACTGCTTGCGCTTGTCGGTGCCAGCCATGGACACGGTTCTCCAGACGGGGGCAGTGGGTGACCAGCGGAAACTTCGGTGTTTATCCGACAGCTCGCCGCGCAGGTCAACGATTTCGGCCGCTCTGCTACAGTGCCCACACTGCTTCGGCGTCGGCCGGCGCCGTGCATTCCGAGCCCTCTGATGCGAAGAGCCATTGTCGGTGCCTCGCTCGCCGCCCTCGTCGCCCAAGGCTGCCGGTGCGGCGGGACGGTGCGGAACGTCAAGCCCACCATCTCGGTCAGCCCGGTGGCGATCGACTTCGGCGACGTCAAGACGAGCCAGCAGGCCGAGCTGCCGCTGAAGATCACCGCCGCGTCCAAGGCGGCGCTGTCCATCACCTCGGTGACGCTCGAGTCGGGCAACGCTCCGGGCGGAGCGGAGGCCTTCGAGCTCAAAGACGTGCCGCAGTCCGTGCCCGAGCTGTCCGACGTGGTGATGAAGGTGCGCTTCAAGCCGTCGGCGCTCGAGGCGTACGAGGCGGCGGTGGTGATCGCCTCGAACGACGAGGAGCACCCGAATCTGCGCGTGATGCTTTCGGGCGTCGGCGCCAAGCCGCAGATGGTGGTGATTCCGCAGTGCGACTCGGCGAGCAAGTGCCAGGGCCAGGTGCAGGTCGCGCCGGACCCGCTCGAGATTCGCTTCGCCGACGAGCCGTTCGCGCGGCAGCTCAAGCCCGACCCCACCACGCTGCCGCTCGTCGTCGTGAAGAACGACGGCCCGGTCGAGCTGTTGGTCTCGAAGATCGCCATCGAGGGGGGCGACGCGGCGGCGTTCAGCTTCGCTCGGCCTCCGCAGATCCCCGCCGGCGGGCTGCCCGTCGAGCCGAACGGCGGCTTCAACCTGACGCTGCAGTTCCAGCCGACGAGCGAGCAGCAGATCGACTACCAGAGCACGCTCGTCATCGAGGGAGACGACGCCGACAACCCGCGGGTGACGGTGGCCCTGAAAGGCAGGCTGCGGCCGAACCTGCCGCCCAAGGTCTGCGCGAATCTGGTGAGGGTCGAGCCGCCGCCGGACCGCGACGCCCCCCGCGACTACTCGAGCCCGGCCCACTGGGCCCCGCTGCTCACTCCGCCTCCAGGCGGTTACGACTTCTCTTCCTCGCGCCTCGTCGAGCCTCGAGATCTGGTGACGTTCTCGGCCCACTCGTCGACGAGCGTGACCGACTGCACGTCCGACCCCGAGGACGGCCGCGCCGGGCTGGCGTACGCCTGGAAGCTGACGCGCTTCCCCTCGGGCAGCATCGCTCCGACGCTTGTGCAGACGCTTCCGCACGAAGCGCGACTCCGCGCGTTCGCGACCGGCGAGTACGAGGCCGAGCTCAAGGTGTCCGACGTGCAGGGGCACACCACCACGGTGACGATGCGGTTCGTGGTGGCGATTCGGGACGACCTCGTGGCTCAACTCTCGTGGAACGCGGGCGACGGAGGCGTGGACCTCGATCTGCACGTCATTCGCCCCTCGTCGACCACCGCCGGCACCGACCCGCTGTTCGACGGCGCGTTCTCGTTCTTCGCGCCCGGCACGAAGACGTCCGGCGACATCAACGGGTATGCGACCTCGGTGGTGCGGGCCCAGCCCGGGGCCGGCTACAACTTCGACTGGGGCGACACGCAGCTGCTCCGCGACGACCCGCGGCTCAAC
>FWPU01008743.1_pt1 | contig 16797 bp, 9 predicted proteins | sample 2228361 | NCBI WGS metagenome assembly FWPU01 (sample SAMEA103939777, study PRJEB20133) | metagenome
TCTGTCGGAGGGAGAAGATGAACCTACGGAGGCTCCCCCGGTTAGAAGACTCTTCCAGCATCACTTGCCCCAACAAGCCCCTTGACAGCTTGCCTCCCAAAGATGGATCCATTGGATACGTCAAGGTCCGCCAAAGATCTCCGGATACTGCTTCAGTTGGCCTGCCACGTCGCGGTCGTAGCGGATCACGATCACGCGATATCCTCGACGGATCAGTTCCGCGCGCAGCTCCCGATCCCGAGCCGCCTGAGGGAGCTCATCGTGCACCGCCCCGTCGCAAAAGACACAGACGTTGGGTTCATAGAAGAAGTCGGGGATGCAGGGCGGCGCCGAGATCGGCTTCTGGGCTTCGTCGGGGAGCCGATAGCCACCTTCGGCCAGTACCTCGAGGAAGCGGCGCTCGAGATCGGAGTGCGAGTCGGTCAGCGACCTCAACCAGGCGAGATGTTCGCTCCGGGACCGGCCCTGAACGCGCGGCTCGGTCCGGCTTTCGGCCAAATCCAGCAGAATCCGCCGAATCCTGTGCCGGTCGAGCGCCAAGGCCTCGTGCTGGTTGGCAAAGGTCAAGAGACACTCGTAGCAGGCGGCATGGCAGTCGGGCCTTACGTCGTTTCCAGCCGCGTCGAAATGACAGATTTCGAGTGCCGAACGCGCGACTTCCGCGAACGCGTTAGGCTCTTCGACGAGCCTTCGCAGGACTCCAGCGCCTCCCTCGGCGGCCTCGTACAGCATGATCGCCCGGTGCGCGCGCGCCGATGGGTTCGGCAGCGAGCTCCGTCTCTTCAAGCTGGAAGGCGTCCTCGAGCCCGCGCTTGATCCCGTATCGCAGCGTGGCTTCCGAGCCCGGATCGCGCAGCTCGGCCAGGAGGGGGCGGACGAGGAGCACATTCTGGGTCGCGTGCACCGCCAGTCTCACCCGTTCCAGCCGCCGCAAACGACCCGGTCGGCCGCTCGCTTCTTCCGCCGAAGTGACAAGCTCGCCGCTCTCAAAATCGACGAGAAAACCCTGCGGCTCGGAGCCCCGCCAGCCGTGGTTCACCCGCAGCACGGTCGCCGCCGGCGCGTAGATGAGGCGCAGCACGGGGGTGCCTCTGCTCACGACATCGGCCTCCTGGATGCGGTAGCTCGCGGCCTCCGGCGCAAACTGGAAAAACGTCTCGAGCGCGTAGCCCCGGCGTCGGCGTTCTTCTTCGTCTGCGGTGATGCGAGCCCTCCGCCGCATCCGCACGTTCGGCATGTCGAGAACGGTGGCCACCAGGCTATTGCCGGCATCGAATCGAGCATGGCAGACCGGACAGAGGTCGAGATCGGGATCCGAGAACGCGCCGCAGGTGCGGCAGAACCGTCTCTGACTTCTTCTTTCGTCGAGGCCGCCCGGCGGCGCCTGGAAGGCTACGCCCTCCCACTGCGCCCCCTCGTGGTAGAGGAAGTTCTGCGGAGCGAACTCCCGGATGGCGAGAAACCGCGGTCGCGCGATGAACTCGCCCTCATCCCCCCGCGGCACCCAGGCACGCACCGGCAAGGCGGGAAAGTTGTATCCGGGGAGAAACCCTTCGCTGGCAAGATACCGGTACGGGTAGAAATCCCCTTCCTCGCGCGCCACATCCACCTGCAGGAGTAGGTTCACCTGGCGTCGGGCCTCATCCTGCCTGCGCCTGGCGCGAGTCTGTTCTTCCCGGGTCCGTGCCCGATCCTCCTCGGCCCTGGCGGCCTCGCGCTGTCGCTTGGCGGCGCGGTAGAGCTCTCGCCAGCGGTCGAAGGCCCGGTCGAACTCGCGCGGCGCTTCCTCGATCACGCGCTCGATCCACCTCTCGCTGAACCACCCACTCGTGAAAAGCACGCCTTCGTCGGCGGCCAGGAGCCGGCGAACACGCTCCTTGATGTTACTGCGCGCAGCCTCACGGAGCTCGATTTGCTGGGCAGCCTGCTCCCGAAGGGGCAGGTCGTCACGATCCGTATCGATGACCTCCTCGATCGAACTGCCCAGGGGAAGGCGCACGTGCGAAAGCCACACGGCGTGAATGTGGGCGCGCAGCAAGACCTCGTTGGCGAGGTCGAGGCGCGGGGCGCACGCTACCAGCCACCATCTCCGCGCGCCGGCGGAAAAAGTACTGGTCGTGGCTGTTCAGCGCCCCGCAGTAGGTGACGATGAGCCCGGGTTGTCCCTGGCGACCCGCACGGCCGCTGCGTTGCGCATAGTTGGCAGGCGCGGGCGGCACGTTGCGCAGGTGCACGAGATCCAGATCGGCGATGTCCACCCCGAGCTCCATGGTGGGAGAGCACACGAGATAGGGAAGCCGGCGGCCGAGCTCGGATTCTTTGCGGCGATCGTCGTCGTCCCAGCGGAAGCGGCGCTCGCGCTTCTCTCGCTCACCAAGCCTTACCACCTGGGCCGTGTGCTCGCGGGCCTCGAGGGCCGCGAGGCTCGCGGCCTGTGTGCGATGTGAAGTCGCGTAAGTGACTGCTCTCACAGGGAGAATCCTATAGAGAACCTGCTGTTCCTCCGGCAGTAGCCTAGTGGTGCAAGCACAGCCGACAACGGATGTGTTTGAAGCCACCCCGACAATGGAGCCCACTCCGAAAGGATGAAGCGGACCCCGTGAGGGGAATGCGGAACTGCGAGCATCACGTGGTGGGGCGCTAGGCTGGGAAGTACGGTGACCGTAAGGGAATCGGTAATAACTCCCGTCACGAGCAACAAGCCAAAGATGCTGACTGGCTTGGGCCAAAAGGCACGAGGGTGGTCCTGACTGTAGAGGTTAGTCAGGCAAGGACAATCCCCCTCCGGGAGAGAGCCGACACCTACCCTTCCCTGTCACTTATGTGGAACACGGTAAACCCGTATCCCCGCCTAGACCATCTAGGCAAGCGGACCGCAAGGAACGCCGATGGGGGTGCGGGCAGAGGATGCAGGAAAAAGCGATGGCCGCTCTGTAATGGAGCGGATAGGGATTGAGGGGCAACCCGACATCATCCCACGCGCAAGCGGGCTGACTTCCTGCGGGTCTCGCTTCGCGAGAGAGTTTGGAGAACCTTCACAAGGAGGCAAAGCAAATGACAACTGAACAAGTTGGTGCGGCCTCCGGCCGTGAGATGGATTGGCGCCAGGTTGACTGGGCCAAAGTCCACCGCACGACTCGAAGGCTGCAAATGCGTATCGCGAAGGCAGTTCGGGAAGGACGCTGGAACAAGGCGAAAGCCTTGCAATGGCTCCTGACCCACTCGTTTTCCGGCAAAGCTCTGGCTGTGAAACGAGTCACCGAGAACCAGGGCAAGAACACGCCGGGTGTAGACGGGGAAACCTGGAACACCCCGGAGGCCGAAGCTGAAGCGGTGTGGTCGCTCAAGCGGCGAGGCTACAAGCCCCAGCCCTTGAGGCGGGTGTACATCCCGAAAGCAAACGGTAAGCTGCGTCCACTGGGGATTCCGACGATGAAAGATCGGGCGATGCAGGCATTATACCTGCTCGCACTCGAACCCATCGCGGAAACCACGGCAGGCCCGAACTCGTATGGTTTCCGGCCAGAACGAGCAAGCCGGGATGCGGCTCTCCAATGCTACATAACATTGGCAAAGCGGCATTCCGCTCAATGGGTTCTAGACGCAGACATCTCCAGCTGCTTCGACACCATCAGCCATGACTGGCTGCTCGCCCACATCCCAATGGATAAAGCGATCCTCCGGTCATGGCTCAAAGCCGGCTTCGTCTGGCAAGGCCGCATGTTCCCCACGGAGGCGGGCACCCCACAAGGCGGTGTCATCTCTCCCGTGTTGGCAAACCTGACCTTGGACGGACTGGAAACCCGGTTACGAGAACACTTCGGTGTGCCACGTAGCCGAGCCAGAGCGACTAAGGTTCACCTCATTCGATATGCGGATGATTTCGTTGTCACCGGCGCGACACCAGAAGTGCTGGCAGAAGCGAAGTCCATAATCGAGGCCTTCTTGAAGGAACGAGGCCTATCCCTCTCTCCAGAGAAGACCAAGATTGTGCATATCGAAGAAGGCTTTGATTTCCTCGGATGGAACGTGCGCAAGCACAATGGGAAGTTTCTCATCAAGCCTGCGAAGCAGAACGTGCAAGCGTTCCTGCGGAACATCCGGGGCATCATCAAAGCGGCCAAGACCGCGAAGCAGGAAACGGTGATCGCGCAGCTTAATCCTGTCATCCGAGGATGGGCCAACTATCACCAGAACCAGGCGGCAAAGGCGACCTTTAGCAAAGTCGATCACGTCATCTGGCGGCAGCTTTGGCAACGGGCCTGCCGACGACACCCCAACAAACCGCTCCGCTGGATAAAGGACCGATACTTTATCCAGCATAAGGGGCAAGAATGGGTGTTTGGCGTGAAGGGGAAAGAGGGCGGCAAGGAACGGCTAGTCAAGCTGGTTATGGCCAGCGAAACTCCCGTCCGGCGGCATATCAAGATGAAGAGTGGAGCCAACCCGTACGACTCACGGTGGACGCAATATTTCATGGAACGGCGCAGCCTCACCATGAACGGCGACCTCCTAGGCCGGCAGCGGCTGCTTCAACTCTGGGATATGCAGGATGGGATCTGTCCCAACTGCGGTGAGCCGATCACGAAGGAAACTGGGTGGCATGTCCATCACATCCTTCCCAAGGTTCACGGCGGCACGGACCAGCTGTCCAACCTGCAACTTCTCCACCCTAACTGCCATCGGCAAGTACATAGCCGTGGAACCGGTAAACTGCCGGCTCCCGTCACAGGGGGCTTTGCAGAGGCTTGAGCCGGATGCGGGGAAACTCGCACGTCCGGTTCTTAGGGGGGAGTGGCACAGCAATGCGCCGCTCCTACCCGCCAAGATTCCGGCCTAAAGCTGTCGTCACCACCGGCATTACTGTCGCGGTACGCCGTACACTTGGCCTTCGCACGCGGCACAGGGGTGCTCTCTGAGCAAAGCAGGGTAGTTTGCAATCTAGGCGTCTCAGGGCAGCACCTTACACAGCGCCTGGGCCCTGTCGATCGTTGTTGCCGCCTACGTACTCCGCGTGTAGCGTACCAGCGATGACCATTCCGCAAAGCCCCGAGAAACGACTCCTGATCTCTTTTCTTCCCTCTCTTTGCTTCTCCCCTCTCAAACAACTACTCCACCCCGGTGTTCTTCCTTCTCACTACGCGAGAAATGGTTGCTGCAATCCTCGCACTCGAAGCCCCGCAATTAACACGAGCCGTTAGCGAAACTGGTAACACTGCCAAATCTGCGCTTCGCAAGCGCGCGGGTCCCGCAGAATTTGCCTTCCCCAGAAAGTCAAGACCGCCCAACCCATTGCTTGCAGAAGATTCCGTTTGCGGGCGTCACTTTCCAGCGTTTCCCGGTTCCCGTGATAGGCAAACCCGTCGCAATAGATGGCGATACGGCGATCGGGGTAGGCAAAGTCCGGGATGGTCAGTCGCTTTCCGGCTGCGTCAGAGACTTCGAATTGTGGAATAGGCTCAGGTAGTCGCCCTCCATCACGGATCGCCTCAAGCAACGCCTGTTCGATGGCCGTTTCAGATGTCGGCTGTGCCTGCCGATCCGTCTTCAGACGTTCCAACCATTCTCTTGATGAGACTCTGCCTCCGCCCGTGCGGCCGACGTGCGGTGCCGCTGTTGGCTCAACCATGCTCAGTTGGAAGAGCAAGCTTCGCACCAACTCTTTATTCAGCAAGGCATGGTCGAACTGGTTGCGAGCGGTTTTGAGGCAGCGGTAACACGCTCGCTCGCAGTCATGGTTGAACAGACGGTCGTAAGCGGATAGAGCCCAACCACGAAGGTCCTGTGCAAGCTGTTCCAAATAGCCGGCACCGCCAGGAGCAGTCTCGTAAAATACCAAGGTCCAGCCGCCTGCTCCATCTGGGTGTTGGAAGTAAGCGATTTCGTCCTGCTCAATCTCGAGCCGCTCTTGAGCCCCGACCACCAGCGCCTTGCCGAGCGTCCGACAGAAGGCGATGGCTTCATCTTTGTCCCCAGGGGCAATCCCTGGAACAAGAGGAAAGAGCAGCACGTCGGCGAAGAACTCATAGCCGAGGATGAATGGTCGCGGATCCCCGCTGCAGATGCCACGATGATTCTCATCCCAGCGCGCCAGTCGTTTCTCTGTCAGCCCGTGCGGCCGGTGGCGACCGCAGATCGGACACAAATCGAATTGCTCGCCGCGATCGCTCTCACGGCTCTGTCTGCCCCAATTCGTGACCAGGAGGTTGGCATGGTTGCGGAATTCGAGAGTCACGAATTCATATGGATAAAGCCGTGCCTCTCCATTCGCGGCGTCCATCAGATGTTCTTGACGCTTGAAGGTCAGGCGCTGCCGACTGTCTTCGGCCGAGGTTATCTGCGTGTTTTCCTCCGCTTCAAATGAATCGATCAATGCGACTTCGGCCTGGTCGGTAATCCGGTGGCCGCACTGCGGGCAGTTGTTCACGACCTCTTTAGCGGCAAAGCCGCACTGATTGCAGAAGCAAAAACGCTCGACGCGGCCGGTCTGGTCGGCGCCGTGATCGCCAGGACCAGATCGCCGACCACCTTCGAAGAAGGCCCGGATGCTTTTGAGCTTGTGCCCATTGGCATAGACCATATTGCCCGGCGCGAATTCGAAAAGCGCGATCCAGGCGGGTCTCCGCAGCGTCGGCGTGTCGCCCACGCCGGGATCCAGCGAGAACGTATCGGTCGGGAATTGGTACGAAGGAAGTACGCCTTCTTCCGCAAAATACGAGAGCACGAAGGCTTTTTCACGGTCCGTCGTCAATTCCCGATAGGCGCGTTCGCGCACTCGTTGCTTCTGTATCGATTCACGGGTCGGGACGATGCGTGCGTACTCGTGGAACTCGCGGTGCAGACGTTGCACCTGTTCGTGCCACCGGCGCACCGTGTGTTCGAACTCCTCAGGAAAGTCGTTCACGACTTCGGCGACGTGTTCCTTGTGGCCGAACACGTCGATCGCCTTTGCGGCAATGTCGGCGCTGTGCACGCGCAACCTGTCGAGGAGGTGGGCATAACGATCGCGCTTTAATACCGCCGGATTCTGGAGGTCTTCGAGCAAGTCTCCCATGAGCCAGGAAAAGTCTTCGTTCAGCTCTTCCAGCGCAAAGGAGCGCACATGCCGCGCAAGGATTTTCTCATTCGCTAGGCGCACGACGGGCGGTTTGAACTCACCGCGGACCAACCAGGCCGGATCTTCGAAGCAATGCCGGTCATGCGGACCGGTACCGCAGAAGGTGGTCACAAAGCCGATGCGAAGCCGCCGGCCTGCACGGCCGGCCCGTTGCACGTAGTTGGCCGGGGTATGCGGCGCGTTGCGCAGAAGGACGCTATAGAGAGAGCCGATATCCACACCGAGTTCCAAGGTCGGGCTGCACACCAGGGCCTCGATCTTGCCGTCCTTGAACTCCTGCTCGCGCTTGGCCCGGGTGTCCTGATCAATCTGAGCGGTGTGTTCAAGCGCGCGCAGCCGCCGCGGACGCTGGGCGGTGTAAAGCTGGACGTAATAGTTGCCGCGATCGGCCGAGCTTGGCTGAAGGTCAGCGGCATGTCCCGAACATCCGGTTGAGGCCAGACACGCATCGGCCCGATACGGCCGCCAGATCGAGCACTTGCGGCAACGCCAGCCGCGGTCCGCTTTCACCAGCCGAACAATGCGTTTGGCGATTTGCAATGGGCGAGGGCCTCGAAGATGTCGCCTCACCTCCTCAGGCAGGACCGGCGGCGACTCGACCATCTCGTACTCGCGCAGCAGTTCCACAACTCGCCGGACCCATTCGTCTCCGATTGTGCCGCCGAGCCCTGCCTTATCCCACACGAGCTTGGCCATCCCTCCAGCCGCTCCGCGTTCCGTATCTTTAACGAGCGGCTCCATTTTAATCCCGGAGACCGGTCGGCTGCGCAATGCCTCGGGCCGATCGAGCATGAAGAACACAGCACCACGCTCATGCTCGGCGACGGAAAGCCCGTAGGGGTCGGCTGTCAGCCGACTCCATGGTGTTTTCTTCGGATCGAGAAACGATTGGTAGAAATCGAACGAGACGGCGCGTTTGCGGCGCATGAAATCGAGGATCGCGCGCAGAAGCACTGCGCCCTTCTCAACCTCGAGATTCGCGCGCCGACAACAATCGAGAAAACGAGCATCCGTGACGAGCCGGTCCAGAAATTCGTACTGCACCTCGACCAGCGCGAGATTCTCCAGCGTGATGCGCTGGTGAGACGCGCGGCAAAACTCACCCGCGATTTCATATTCCAATGTCCGTCGCCAGGAGGCTTCCTCGTCACGGGTGAGGTTCCGCTTCACCAACCCGATGGCCTGGAAAATTTCGCGCACACGGTTCGGCAGATCCTGGAGAGCGAGGCCGCCCGCGCCGGCCTCGCTCACGGCCGCTTCGATCGCATGCCGAAGCGCGAACTGCCGGTGGCGGTCGCTCATGTACCCGGCCTGGTGGGCTGCGTCCTGCCGGTTATCAGCAAAGATCAGCAGCTTCCGTTGGTCTTCCGGTACACGGTCGAGGTGATGAGTGCCCAGCACCGACACGCTTGAGGCAACACCGGTGCGCAGGAGGGTCAGGATGTCGCCGCGAGGATAGCGTCCATTGCACACCGGACAGGTCGAGCCCCGTCCACGCAAGACATATTGGACACTCACATTCTCCTGTGGCACTCCCTCCGGCGCTGTATCGAACACACGCCCTCGAACGTGATCGACGACGTGTTGTTTGAGCCGCTTCTCGGCCGCAGTCTTGCGACGAGAGCGTGGACGGGGTTCATCGTTCTCCGGCTCGCCGCCGTCAGCCTCCTCGTCCGGGTCCGCTCCCTCACCGACCAGGAAGGGCGTGATGAAGGCCGTCTCGTCATCGCTCAGGAAATCGTCATTGGGGATCGTCTGTTCCGGGTGCTCCAGGTCGAAGCGGGCCTTCACGAAGTCCTGTCCGCACGTGCGGCACAGCACGGCCGGCCGAACCGCGCTCCCACAAGTGCGACAGCGATCTGAGCCGTCGGTTGCGAGCGCGCGGCAGGCCGGGTTCATACACAGCCCGACGTCATACACGCCGTGAAAGAAGGTGTGCAACTTCGGCCTGAGCAGGGGGGGATGCTCGTCGTCACCGTAACTACCGAGCAGAAGATATGCTTCGATGAGCCTGACCAGTGCCTCCCGCGAAACTCGGCCGCACGAGGGGATCGTCTTGCAGAGCACGGCGGCCAGCTCATCGAACGTTCGCGGCAGAGCTGCGGCCGACAGGAGGGTCGAGACCACCCCGTTGCCGGCCAAGAGTGCGTGGAGTTTCTGGTGCGTTGAACCAGAGGCTGGCGCCTGACGTCCGCAGAGCCGTTCCGCGAGCCCTACCAGCCCGTCCTCGTCGGCCTGAGACAAATCTCGCAGGTCTTCTTCGGACAATTGGACGGCCGGCGGCTCGTAGGGTTGTCCAGAAGCAGGGGTGTCGCGGTAGCGTTCACCGATGATGTCGCGAGGTTCGAACCGTTCATCGAAGAGGTCTGTCGCAAACCGAGCCAGCGCCGTGTCACCGCCCGCATCCTGCGACACCGTAGCCGAAGTGCCGATTGCGCACAGACCGCCTCGCTTCAGCCCACATCGCGCCTTCAACCGGCGCAGGAGGCAGGCAATCTCCGTGGCCAGCGCCCCCCGGTAGCTATGGAGTTCGTCGAGCACGACATATCGGAGTGACGGGGCGAACAGCGACCGGTCGGCCTTTCGGACCAGGAGAAACTCAAGCTGTTTGTAATTGGTCAACAGGATGTCCGGCGGGGTGCGCCGAATCTCTTCACGCCGAGTGAGTTCATGACCGGCGAGGGGCTCGCCGAGCGCCGTGGTCACGGTCTCGCTGTCTCCGGTATAGAGGGCAAAGGTGACGCCCGTGTTCGAATCACGAAACAGGTTGCGCAGGCGCAGCAACTGATCGTTCGCCAGCGCATTCATGGGATAGAGGAGGATCGCCTTCGTCCCTTGGATGCCCCGTTCTTTGAGGCGCAGCACGCCGGAGAGCACGGGCAGCAGAAACGCTTCGGTCTTCCCGCTCCCGGTGCCGGTCTTGACGATGACGTTCCGGCCCGCCTCGACCGCGCGCCACGCATCTTCCTGATGGGCATACAACGGTGACGAGCCAAACGGCCAGTGGAATCGGGCCAATTCGGGACGGCCGCAACCGGAGCCGATAATGTCATTCAGCCGGTGTCCCTCCACGAAGTCACGAGCAAGGGTCACGTACGGCCCCTTGACCAGTACCTCGGCTCTGTTCACATGCTCTTCGAACTGCGCGCGCAGGCGTGGATCGGCAAGCCGGTATGAGCTCTTGATGAAGTTGCGGTACTGCTCGATTAGGTGCCGGACGCTTTCGATGACGGAAAAACGGGTCATGGCAATCCCCGTTCGAGTTTGTAGGTGGTGCGGACTTCACTCAACCATGCGTCCGTGAAATGGTATTTCAGAGCAGGTTTCGCTCCCGCTACACGCGCCATGGCGTGAAGTGAAACGAACCGCTCTTCAAAGCCCAGTTCCAGCGCAGCGTTGACCGCGGCCCGATCGGCGCAACTGGCCAGCCAGGCATCCGCACGACCGACCGCGTGAGCAAGGAGGTCCCGCTCACCCGGATCGAGGATATCCGGATTGGTCAGGCGGATGGCCAGCGCAAGACGCTGACCATCAGAGACATGATGGCGCGCTCGGAGCCCTTTATCGAGTTGGGCCGGATCCACGGACACATACCCCGGCCGGAGCGGATCACCTGCCAGCGCCTCCTCGCAGCACAGGGCGACCGTCTGGATCGAGAAGTGGGCAGTGATCGCGGTCCAGCAGCGCGTACGGACGGCTTCGATGATGACGTTCGTGTCCACGAGAACCACCTGTCCGCGCTGCACCGCCTCCGCCTCATAAATCGAACGGCACCGGCAGCCGGTAGTCCTGGAAGAGCTGCGCGAGACCGTCAAGGCTTAATTCCAGAAGCCGAGCAGCCCGGCGGACCGACAACTGCCCCTTAGCGAGCGCAGTGTGAAGACGCCGCACAAATGCCTCGCAAAAAAGGCGAGGCGTAGGTTGTTCTCCCTTGGGCCGCCCGTTGGCTGTCAATCTCGTGTCGTTGATGTGGAGGAGGTCGGCTTGGGTCAGCCACCCGAGGTTGGCGAGTCGCCACTTGAGGGCTTTCGCGCTGACGAGGAATTCAGCGGCGGTTCTGTTCAGCCAAGCGTGGATATCCTGATCCTTCCGAGCCTGCCACAACGGGGTGAGGATGCGTTCAGGCATGAGCAGCGCAGCGGCGAAGTTGTCGGCGAGTTGCTCGATCCGTTTGTGCCGCCCTTTCCCCCGATAGGTCGCCTCAATGGACTCCTGATGCTCCGGCGGCATCTGTTCCCAGGTGAGGAGATGGAACACCTCGTGCGCCAGATCGTAATGCCGCCGGCCTTCGAGCTCGTTCCGGTTGATCACGATGGTGCTCAGCCCGGGAACCAAGCAAGCCGCGCCCGAGATGCCTCGTGGCGCATCAACATAGAGCACCAGCGATCCCAGGTGCGTCTCGACGGCGCGTTCCAACAGGAGAGCCGGCTTGTCGCCAAGGGCCCATTCCCTACTGAGTGCTTCGCCTGCTGTAGCAGCATCCTCAAACGAACTGCGCTCGTTCAGTCCAAGGCGCGGCTGCAGCACGGCTGTCTTCACGCCTTGGATCTCGCCCAGCCGGCGATACGTTGCGATCCATCGGCCCGCCCGCTCCTCGAACGCGCTTAAAAGAGTCTGTGTCGCACTTTTGTCCACTCGCCACGAGAAGCGGCCTTCACCCACTAAGCGAAAGCCATCCGTGAAGTACTCCACGTCGACCCCCAGCACCTCCATCGCCCGCACCAGTTCCTCAGCACTGAGCTTCCGCTGACCCGCCTCGATCGCCGCCACGGTCTGGCGATCCTTGAAGCCGAGTTTTTCCGAAAGCTGCGCCTGGGTGAGACCGGCTTTCTCGCGCGCCAACCGAAAGCGCCGGGATATCAGGTCATTCATCGTGGGTTCCAGTGTTTGCCGTAAAAATCGTCAGCCTCAGCTCGCTTTCGTCGAGGAGGGTGTATTCCGGCAACTTGCCCGACAACTTTCGGCTTTCTTCGAGGATGATCGGCACCCCTTCGCCGCGTTTGTCCATCAGCCGTCCCCGTCCGACGTTGAGACCCCCGTCAACCGGGCACTTCGCTAACAAGCTCGCGATCAGTTCGTTGCGTGTAGCCTGACGCAACGGGAGACTATCCACAGTCAGCGTATTCGCGAGTGCCCCCGGCGAGTACAGTTCGAGCCGATCAGGAAACATGAAAAGCCGAATCTTGGAGCCGTGCATCGAATAATCCCGGTGAGCCACAGCATTGACGACCGCCTCGAAGACGGCGCGCAGGCTGTACTGCGGAATCTCCACGCGGCCTGGCGATTTGACAGCGGCGATGCGCATGTTTCGCTGCACGAACGCCAGGGCTTCCCTGATTTGGGCATCGAGCGGCCCGGTGATCGTACGGGCATCCTCCTGATAATTGCTGTCGGGTCGCTCGCTTCGATAATGAACCGCCTCGATACACGCACCCGGGAGCCATTGCTCGGGATGTTCCGAGCACAGCAACACGCCACCTACCGTTGCTCGCCAAGCCCCACTCTCGTCTTTCGTGATCACCTTGAGCTTGCCGAGAAGAACCAAGGGATCGTCCCGCAGTCCTGCAGCAAAGCGTTCCCAAAGCGCCTTCGCGAGCGTGTCCGGCGTCGTATGGGGAACCGCTTGTTCGTCGAAGCGAATGATGCGGGCCTGGCTGCGCTGCTGAAACAGGCGGGCCAGCCTCTCGGGCGACATTTCGCGCTTCGAACTGCCGATCCGTTCGAAGTAGCCTCCCGGGCTCTTATGCACGAAGAGGCTGCGCGGAACCTCCACCTTGATGACGGCGCGGTCGGTTCCCTCCGAATCGGGCAAGGTCATGCGCACGATCTGCGCGGTCAACGGAGGCTTGAGCGAGTCGTTGCAGATCTCGCGCAAAACCGCCTCGACCGCATCGAGGCGCTCGATCGGAATGCCTTCCACCTCGCGCGTCTTGTCGTCGACGCCGAGCAGGAGCACTCCGCCGGCCGTATTGGCAAACGCAGCCAACTCGTCGGCAAGGTCGTCGCGCTTGGGCTCCGCCATCTTCTGACCCCGGAAACGAACGGACTTCAGCTCGAACACCGAGTCCTCGCCAAGCCGGATCTTCTCGATCAGTTCCTCCTTCGTATCAAGCATGGCCGCCCCCTTCTACAAGGCGGCGGTACCGCTGCCGGAAGGCCTGCTCCCCGCCCTCCATAACCCGGCAGATCTCGGCGCGCACCTCCTGCTCCTGAAGGCAACCGCTTTGAACCACGCGGCATTGGCCGTCACGAAAGTCCATCACCGTCACCAGCTCCGCATCGCCGTTGACCACGATGTTCGGGTTGTGCGTCACCACGACGAGTTGTCTGCGCAGCTTGTTTTCGCGAATCTGCCGCACGATGAGGTCGTAGATGAGATGGTTGTCGAGATCGTCTTCCGGCTGATCGAGCACCATGGGCTCTTCGCCGTACGCGAGCAGGAAGGCGAGCATGGCCGCCGTGCGCTGGCCCGGCGAACCCTGTTGAATCGGCGTGAAGTCCTGCCCGTCTCCTCGAATGCTGTAGGCGGCGGACAGCCCATCTTCCGGGAACCAGATCTCGACGCGGTCGAGGGTCTCAGGCTTGAGACCGCGCAGGTGCCTGATAAACCATGCGCCGAAACGCGTGGAATCCTGCCCGCACGCAACCGCGATCAACTCCCGCTTGAGCGTCTCCAGCCGCTTCTCGATTTCCTTTGCCGCGTCTGCCCGGTTTTGAGGCAGATTGCGATAGAGATCGGCGATCACGCCTTTCGAGCCGTCCTGGCTCAGAATGTCGTCTTCGAGCCGCTCGTCGGTGCGGCCGATCAACGCCCGGAAGCCGGCCTCGGCCTCCTCCGGCGTACATTGATAGGGCCGCACGTCGATGCGCACAAATCGGTTGTCGCGCAGCGCCGTCGCCAAGAAGGCGCCGCGGTCCTCCGTTAACTTGCGCCGGAGCGGGATCATCTGATCGCGAACCTGTGCGGACTCGATCTGTACTTGCTGGATGGTCTCTTTAAGCCGTTCCAACGCCTTGAGCTCCTGTTCGACCACCTGCCGGCGCTGCACGAGCTGGCCGAATTGCGCGGGGTCGGTCACGCCCTGGCTGCGCAGCTCCTCCACCCATTGCTGATACCGTGCTTCGGCGGCGGCCAGCTCTTTTTTCCACTGCGACCGATCGAGGGCTTCACGCCAGGTCCTGCCCGCTGACGTGACCCTGTCCTTCAATGTCGCGATCTCGCCCTGCACGCGTGCGATAGCCTCTTTGGCCTTGTCCAGTTCGGCAAGCACCTCCCGGTCGCTAGGGTCCTTCTCATCGAAGACGGAGGTGTCCAGTGTGCTCAGCGCCGTTTCCTCCCGGACACGATCCAACGTCGCTACGATGCGTGCGAAATCTTCCCCGACATGGGCCAGCTCACGCTCTTGACGTTGCCGGCGTTGATAGGCCTTGAGCGTCGCGGCATGGTCGGCACTTTCGAAGACAGCGAGCTTGCGCCTGAGATCGGCCAGTTCCCCCTGCAGCCTGGGAACGGCCTGCAGCCTCTCGGTCAGCTCCCGTTCCTTGGCGCGCAGGGCGAGGAACCGTGCCTCGAACTCGCGCCAGCGACGGTCCCATTCGGAGCGATTCACCTCGCGCGCCTCGTCCACGATGCGTCGAAGACCCGTCTCGTTCTCGGAGAGAGAGAACACCTGCTTCTGGCTGAAGATGCGTACCGGAAAACGCTGCACGATATCGCCGGCTTCAGCCTGCCAGCCGCCGTTCGGCTGCTCGCTCTCGATCGGGGCCAGCGTCCCCGCCTGGTTCCACTGCAGCCGAAAGCGCGTGCCGTCTTTCCGATACAAGACGCGAACTTCGGTCTGATCGGTCAGGGCCCCGCGGTCGTCACGGCTGCGCGGTACGCGGTAGAAGTCTGCGAAATCTTCTGCAAGCTTGCCTGCGAGTTCCTTGTCCCGACGCAGTCCGATGCGCAGGAACTCGACGATCGTGGATTTGCCGGTTCCACGCCCGCCGATCAGTGTGTTCAGCCAGGGATTGAAGCGAAGGTTGAGTGGACCTCCCCGGCCGCAGACACGTGCGTTGACGATCTCGATCCCTTCGATGAGCTGCTCGGCGTGCCGGTTGGGATCGGTCTGCTGGTGATCGCTGCGCTGGATGGAAAGCGGGGCTCTATCGAGCAAGGCGAGCCGAAGTCCTTCGAGCGAAGGTTTCCCCATCTTGACCCAGGTGAAATGCGAGCCTGGAAACCGCGCGCCCGCGGGGCCATTTGGGTGATGGGAGTCTGAACCAAGCACTTCGGCCAAGTGCACATCATTCTGAAGACGGGCAGGCTTGGGAGCCGCCGGATCGCAGACTTCGACCCCGATCAGCGCAGGTGCACGGAGCAATTGATCGAGCGAGACGCCTTGCAACTCGCGGAAAGCGCCCCTGGGTCCATCGGCATGGGCGAGGATCGGCAAACCGCCCTCCCGAGCGATGGCCTCCACGACTTCAACCGGCGAGCACGGAGAAACGGCGTCGGAGGCCCCTTCCTTTCTTTTTGGAGATCTTATGGTACCGAGCAGTCGGGCGATGGTGTTCCCATCCGCCGCCGGATCGAAAACGGCGAGGATGTGCACGCCCCCGTTGGCGGCGATCTCCACGCCCGGGAACAGAAACAACAGCCGGTACTCTGGATGCCGTTGTTGCTTCAGCGTCGCAAGCGCCTGCTTGAGCCGATCAATCCAGGCACCGCTGTTGTGATCCGTGACGGCGACGCACTCGACGCCGGCGCGCATGAAGCCGAGGAGCCAGTCCTCCGGCGTGATGTTTCGCAAAGCGGCCTGGTTTTTCCCCTTGCCGTAATCGTCGGAGGCAGGGGTGTGGGTGTGGAAATCAAACTTCCACCAACGGGCGCCTGGAAATTCCCACGTCATGGAGAAGCCTCATGGGTTGAACTGTGAACTGACTTCGTGTTATTGGGCCAGCATTGTAATCTTGCATAATATGAAATGCAAGACATCATTGCTTCTCAGCCATGGAGGCGAATTACTTGAGGAATGGCCAAACTCGGTTCACTGACACAGCGCGGCATACACGGACCAGCGTCAACCTTGCGATCCGCGAGCCCTTCCATAGCGACCCGTGTTTTCGGCCGCTCGCGGGAGCGATGTCTCCGTTTCTTGGATCGAAGATCTCTGCCGTTCAACGGCGCCCGGCCTCCTCGTTCCATTCCGTCACTCGTTGCTGAAGGTAGGCGTTAAACGCTCGGCGTTTGCGGGCGAAGACGGGGAAGGTGGAGAGGATGTAGGCGAGGTCGTCGGCCGCGAGGCCGTAGGCCTGGGCGACGGTCCGGTTGGCTTGCCAGACGGCCTCGAAGTACGCGGGGTCGCTGGTCCAGTCGGCGCCCCCGTCGGCGGAGCGGGTGACGATGGCGGGGATCGACCGGCAGTCAGCCACCGGCGGCACGGCGACGCGGGAGACGTAGGTCCAGTTGAGATGTGTGCCGGCACTTCGCAAACGCGTCAGATAATCGAAGGCGATGCTGTTCATAACTGCTGCCGCGATACTTTGATCAAGCGCGGGCACTTCGAGCGTCGCAAGCGTATTGCCCGCGCATGACCCCTCCAGCAGCACCGCGGCGATGCAGGTGCGTTCGTTGGTGTTGCTGGCGATGTCGCGGAAGACGAGCTTGGGAGCGGCGCTGGGCGGTTTGACGTATT
>FWPU01008744.1_pt1 | contig 16796 bp, 16 predicted proteins | sample 2228361 | NCBI WGS metagenome assembly FWPU01 (sample SAMEA103939777, study PRJEB20133) | metagenome
CGACGGTGCAGCGCGGCGGCCAGCCCTACCTGGTGCACCAGGGAAGGTCGCTCTTCGAGGTGCGCCGGCCGGCGCGGCGGTACTTCGCGGAGGAGGACGTCACCCATGGCCAGGCCGACTTCAGCGCACCGACGCTCTCCGACGGCACCACCGCGGTCGATTTCGTGAACCTGGGCCGCCAACCGTACCGGAGGATCGCCCCGGGCGCGGGGCTCGAGGCCTCGCTCACGCCGGCCCACAGCGTGGAGGCTTCGGCGGGCTACGTGCTCTCGGGCGGGCTCGGCGCCCTGTCGCCCATACCCACCCAGCGCGGCCCGGTGGCGGCGTTCCGTTTCCGCGAGCGGACCTCTCCGCTCGAGAGCTGGTCGTCGGAGCTGTCGTTCCAGCTGTTGGATCACTCCACGGGGCAGCAGTCGGCGCTGGGCCAGGCCACCCAGCGCTTCGAGCGGCGGCTCACGCAAGAGGTGAGCGCCGACCTCCACGCGGGCGCCGCGGTGGCCCGCGAGCGTGCGTTTTGGCCCTCTGGCTCCGAGCGCGTGCTGCTGGGCGCCCTGCCCGCGGCGGGTGGCGCGCTCGTGAGCCGCTGGCCGCACCAAAGAGCGCTGCTCGAGGGCCGACTGAGCGCGCACGCCAGCCCCTCCATCGACCGCTTCACCGGCGACGTCTACGAGCGCGTCGAGGGCGTCGGCCAACTCGACTGCACGTTGTGGCGCGACCTGCATCTGACGGCGCTGGTCGGCGCGGCGCAGGCCTTTCCCCTGGGGTTGGGCCGACCATCGGGTGATCGCGTGGCATACGTCGAAGGTTCAGTACGGCTGACGCTGGGGAGACACGCCGAGCTGTCGGGCGACGCGCGGGCCATCTGGGGCGAGCAGCAGCATCTCGAGACGTCGTACTTCCAATGGTCCGCGGGGCTGTCGGCCACCGTCCGCAGGGGAGATGTTTTCTGACCATGGTGCGCTTGCTGCTCCTGTCGGTGGTGATCGCGCTGGTGGTGCTGCCGGTCGTGTGTGCGCGCGATCCGAGCCCCCGGCGCGGGCTCAAACGCAGCGTGCTGCTCCTGGTGACGTTCCACGTCGTCTACGCGCTGGTGCTGAACGCGCTGGCGCCGCGTCTGGATGACTAGGGGGCTCTTGTTGGAAGCGAAGCGCCAGAAGGTGTTGGTGGTCGAAGACGATCCCTCGGTGCGCAACCTGATGAAGGTCTACCTCGAGGATCTCGGCGTCGACTCGGACGAGGCGGCCGACGGGCGCGCGGCGATCGCGTCGCTCAAGCGCCAGGTCCCCGACCTGCTCTGTCTCGACCTGATGCTGCCCGAGTCGTCCGGCTACGACGTGTGCGAGCTCGTTCGCAGCACCGAGGAGCTGAAGCACCTGCCGATTCTCATCGTCAGCGCCCGCACCCTGCCGTCGGACCGCGCGTTCGCCGAAGAGGTCGGAGCCAGCGCGTTTCTCACCAAGCCGTTCAGCCGGGCCGAGTTCTTGGGCTGCGTGCGGCAGATGCTGAACGGGAAGGTTTGAGCGATGAGCACCGGCAGGGACGAGGCGCGGCGCGGAGAGGGCGAGGGTGAAGCGGCCGACCTCTTCGACTACGAGCTGATCAAGAGCTGCCTGGCCTTCACCTGGAGGGCGTCTCGGCGCCACCTTGGGCTGGCCCTCTCGGTGTTCGTCGTCACCGCCGGCCTGGGCATCTTCATTGCGCAGCAGTACCCGAAGACGTACCGGGTCGAGACGCGCATTCTCGCCTCGCGCAACCAGGTCATCCGCTCGCTCGGCAACCCGCGGCTGGGCCTGCCCGACGAGGACCCCACCCGGGCCGCTCAGGAGACGGTGTTCGCCCGCGACAACCTGGTGTCGCTCATCGAGCAGACCGACCTCATCGACCAGTGGGAGGCCACGCGCGCGCCCATTCTCAAGGCGAAGGACTGGGTGATGGCGCGCATCCACGGCCCCATCTCCGAGGAGGACAAGCTGGACGCGATGATCGGCACGCTGGAGAAGCGAATCCGCGTGTCCAGCGACCAGAGCACCGTCACCATCTCGATCGATTGGCCCCACCCGCAGATGGCGTACCAGCTCGTCGAGGCGGCCCAGCAGAGCTTCCTCGAGACGCGGCACGTGACCGAGATCTCCGCCATCTCCGAGGCCATCTCCATCCTCGAGGTGCACGCGGGCGCGGTGCGCCAATCGATGGAGAACGCGCTCGACGAGCTCGAACGGGTTCGGGAGGCGAGGCGCAAGGGGCTCAAGGTGGCCCGCGCGGGCGATGGGCAGATCGCCGAGACCGCCCAGCCGGTGGATCCGACGCTGCCTCCGCCCGAGCGGCCGACCGGGCCCACGGTGAACGAGCAGGAGCTCAACCAGCTCAAGTTCCTCATTCGCGCCAAGCGGCGGGCCACCGATGACCTCGAGGAGTTCCGCGCCAGGCGCCTCGCCGAGCTGAAGGCCCAGCTCGCCGAGCAGGAGGTGCAATACTCGAATCAGCACCCGGTCATCCTCGACACCAGGCAGCGCATCGCGGCGCTCGAGCAGCAGTCGCCGCAGCTGCTGCAGCTCAAGCACGAGGAGGCCGAGCTTCTGGCCGAGTACAAGCGCAAGGGCGGCTCCGATCCCGACTCGGTGCTCGAGCCGACGCCCAGCCGCGCACGCTCGCGGCGCATCGACATTGCGCTGGCGATGTCGTCGACCGATCTGTCGGACGACCCGGTGGTCGAGCACGCGCGCAACCAGCTCCGCCTGGCGGCGGCCAGGTACGAGGACCTGCTGATGCGCATCGAGGCGGCGCGCATCGAGCACGACACGGCGCGCGCGGCGTTCAAGTACCGCTACAGCGTGGTGCGGCCGGCGTCGGTGCCGCGCCGGGCGGTGAAGCCGAACGTGCCGCTGCTCATCGCCGCCTCATTCGTCTTCGCCGCGCTGCTGGCGCTCTCGGCCGGTGCCGCGGTGGACCTCTGGCGGCGGCGACTCATCGAGCCCTGGCAGGTGAGGCGCTCGCTGGGGCTCCCGGTGCTGGCCGAGGTGAAGCGCCCGTGAAGGAGGGCGGCGCACCGCTGGCCCTGGTGGCGATGCTTGGCGCCGCGGGCATGCTGGCGCTGTTCGTCACCGGCGAGGCGGTGGCGATGTTCGGCGCGGCGCTGGCCTTGGCCGCGCTGTACGCCGTCACCCGTCTTCCGGTGCGCACGACGCTGCTTCTGGTGGCGTTTCTCGCCCTCGCGCTCGACAACCCTCACGAACGCCCGGGCGCGGGCATCTGGAAGGGTCCGTTCGCCCCGCTGGGCCAGCTCTTCTACGAGGGTCTGCACCACACCGTGCCCTTTCCGGTGCTCCGGTTCTCGGGGCTCGAGGCGGTGCTGGGCCTCTTGTGCCTGCTCATCGCCTGGCGGCGGGCCACCGGCCGCAACCTCGACGGGCCGTCGCCGCAGATGCCCACCCCGCTCTCTTGCGCGCTGTCGATCAGCGCGGTCGCGCTGGCGGTGCTCGAGCTGTGGGGGCTCTCGCGCGGCGGAGACCTGCAGCAGTCGGCCTTCCAGTTCCGCAAGCTGTTCGCGGTGCCGGTGGCGGCGTACCTGTTCCAGCACGCGCTGCGGGGCGAGCAGGACATTCGCGCGCTGGGCCGCGTGGTGGTGGGCGCCTCGCTCGTCAAGTCGGTCGAGGCGGCATACGTGTACTACGTGCTGTGCGTGCCCAAGGGCATTCTGCCGCCGTACGTCACCACGCACAGCGACACGGTGCTCTTCGCGCTGGCCATCGTCATCGTCGTCGCGCGGTGGTGGGAACAGCCCTCGGGCAGCAACCTGGCGCGCGTGCTCCTGGTCTCGCCGGTGGTGACGTTGGGCGTGGTGCTGAACGACCGGCGCCTGGCCTACGTCACGCTGGCGGCCTGCCTCCTGGCCATCTTCCTGCTCAGCCCATGGAAGGGGGCGAAGCGCTTCGTCGCCCGGGCCGCCATCATGGGCATGCCGCTCGTCGTGGCGTACTTCGCCGTCGGCTGGACGTCGGCCAGCGCCGTCTTCGCCCCGGTGCGAACGCTGCGCTCGGTGCTGGTGACCGACACGGGCAGCGAGGAGGACGCGTCGACCGAGTTCCGCGACCTGGAGAACTTCAACCTGGTGCAGACGTGGATGAAGGCGCCGCTCGTCGGCACCGGCTTCGGCCACCAGTACGACGAGGTGATTCGCCTGCCGGACATCTCCCGGTTGATGCCGACGTACCGCTTCCAGCCGCACAACGGCGTGCTGTGGCTGTGGACCATCGGCGGGGTGATCGGCTTCACCGCGGTGTGGCTGTACCTGGGGGTGGCGGCGTTCTTCGCCGCGCGCGCCTACCACCGCGCCGCCTCGCCAGACGCGCGCGCAGCGATGCTCGCGAGCATCTCGGCGGTCATCGCCTACGCCAACCAGGCCTTCGGCGACATGGGCACGCAGAGCTACACCAGCGTGTTCACCATCGCACCGGCGGTGGTGCTGGCGGGCAAGGTCGCCATGCTGGTGGGCGCGTGGAACGAGGGCCGCGTCCGCGAGCGGATGCCGCCCCTCACCCTGGTGCCGGCCCCCGACGCCGCGACGGGCGACCTACATTGATCGGCCTCCCCATGCTCCTCGACCTGCTGCTCGTCGCCGCCGCACTGCCGGTGATCGCCGCGGCGGCGTACCTGTTGCTCTTGGCTGCGCTGGCGAGGAACGAGAAGGCGCCGCCCTACGGTGAGCCGGGGCTCAAGTTCGACTTCATCGTCCCCGCGCACGACGAGGAGCGAGGCATCGCCGAGACGGTGCGCGCGCTCTCGCTCGTCGACTACCCGGTCCACCTCCGGCGGATTCGGGTGGTCGCCGACAACTGCACCGACGAGACGGCCGCCCGCGCGAGAGAGGCCGGCGCCGACGTGCTCGAACGAACCGACCCCGATCGCCGCGGCAAGGGTTACGCGCTGGCCTTCGCCTTCGAGCGCAGCCTGGCCGACGGCTTCGCCGACGCGGTGGTGGTGGTCGACGCCGACACGGTGGTGTCTCCGAACCTGTTGCGCGCGTTCGCCGCGAGGCTCGAGCGCGGCGAGGTGGCCTGCCAGGCGCATTACGGCGTGCGGAACCCGAACGCCTCGTGGCGCACCCGGCTGATGGTCATCGCGCTGGCCCTCTTCCACAAGGTGCGCTCGTCGGGCCGCGAGCGGCTCGGCGTCTCGTGCGGCCTGCGCGGCAACGGCATGTGCTTCGCAGTGGGGCTCTTGCGCAAGGTACCCCACGACTCGTTCTCCATCGTCGAGGACCTCGAGTACGGCATCCGGCTCGGGCGCGCGAGCCACCGCGTGTGCTTCGTGCACGAGGCCGACGTGCTGGGCGAGATGGTCGCCGGCGAGCGGGCCTCGCGCTCGCAGCGGCGGCGCTGGGAGGACGGCCGGCGCCAGATGGCGCGCACCCACGGGCTGACGCTGCTGCGCGACGCGCTGTCCCGCCGGAGCGCGCTGCTTCTGGACCTGGCGCTCGACGTGCTGGTTCCGCCGCTGAGCCGCATCGTGGCCCTCGCCTTCGCCGGCACCGCCGCGTCGGCCGCCGTGTTTCTGTGCACCGGCCGCCAGGTGGGTTTGTGGATGTTCGCCCTGGCAGACGCGATGCTCGCCGCGTACGTCCTCAAAGGCTGGTGGATGTCGGACGTGGGTCCCCGAGGGCTCGTTGATCTACTGTTCGCCCCCTTCTACATGGCCTGGAAGGCATGGCTGTTGTTGCGGCGGAGCCCGGCCCGCAAGGACGAATGGGTGCGCACCGCGCGCGAGGGAGAGACCCGTTGATGTCGCGCTCTCGAGCCGACGGTGAAGAGACCAACGCGCCGGTGCACTCGGAAGGGCCGCTGCCGGCGGCCGAGCTGCAGCAGTTGTGGTTCTCCTGCGCGAAGCACAGCTGGTCGTCGCTGGTGGTGGTGCCGGTGCAGCCGGGCCGGTCGGCGAGGGTGATTGCCCGCGCCCTGTCGGACATCGGCATGCTCCACAAGGGCACCAGCTCGGTGGCCATCGTCGGCGCCGAGGGCTTCGACTTGCGCCAGGCCTCGAACGTCATCGTGCAGATGACGACGCTGGCGGGCGCGGGGAGCCAGGTCATCGTCTCGGTCGACCCGGTGCTGACGAACCAGGCCGGCATCCCCATCGCGCTCGCGGCCGACGCGGCGCTTCTGGTGGTGGACCTGGGCGACACCTCGACGGCCGACGCCCGGCGGACCCTCGAGCTCATCGGCGAGCAGAAGTTCATCGGCGCGGTGACGATCGCCCCTCCGATGCGATGAGACTGCGGAGCCTCGGCGCAGCGATGCTGTTGGCGCTCGGCGCTGCGCAAGCGGGCGCTCGACACCGTCGAGGCGGCGGTCGCCGACCACCCTCGCCTGTCGGACCTGGCCCGGCGCGTGCGGAAGCGGCTGCCGGTCTGATCAACGGAAGTCGTGCCGGCTGCCGCGCAGGCGGAAGTACGCGGCGCGCGAGGCGATCCACGCGGCGGTCTCGCGGAACGACCTGGTCCCGTCGATCGGAAAGCGCGGGAGCACCGCGCCCGGCCGACGTTCCTCCGGGCGGTACGGGCGTGCCTCGGTCGACCAGATGAGGTGATCGCCGAGCCCGCGCAGAAGCTCGACGTGCCGCCGGTCGAAATGGTGCCGCGGCGTGCCGAACGGGAACGCGAACTGCCGCTGCGGGCCGAACAGACGCACGAAGTCGGCCGTCGACCTGCGGTACTCCTCCCGCGCGTCGTCGATGGACAGGCGCGTGGCCTTGAAGTGGCAGTTGGTGTGGTTCCCCAGGGTGACGTTCGGGTACCGAGCGAGCGCGCGGACCGCGTCGAGCCCTGCCAGGGCGTAATCGGCGGCGTCCGCCAGCGCGCGCAGCTCGCCCCGGCTGTTCTCGCGCGCCACGTCGAACGACTGCTCCATCTCCTGCACCGCGCGCGCGAGGGGCTGGCCGGCCCGGACCCGCTCCTCGACCAGATCCCACCGGAAGCCGGCGCGCCGCTCGGTCTTCTCGGGGCAGACGAAGAAGACGAGCTCCACCTCGGGGTAGCGACTCGCCCGCGAGGCCACGTACTCGGCAGCGTCTCGGTAGCCGTCGTCGAAGCTGATGGTGAGCCACCGGCCGTCCCTGCTCGAGAGCAGAAGCTCGATGAGCGCGTCCAACTCGGCCGGAGCGATGGTCAGGTACTTCTGCCAGTCGGTGTCGCGGTGGCGCTCGCTCACGCGGTGCAGGCACAGCGCGAGGTGGTGACCGTCGAGCGCCCCGCGCAACGTCCGACGCAGGACAGGCGTCGGCATCGATCGTCCCATCCGTTCGACGATTCGCTCCAGCTCCGCTTTCATCGGCTCCCCCGAGCTTATAGGAGGCGGTCGTGGCTCGAACCCGGCTCCGGGTAGGGGAAGCGTGGATCGACTCGGTCACCCTGGCCGAGGCGGTCGATGCGATCGAGCGTCTGGTGGACGACGGCCGGGGCGGCGCGGTGTTCACTCCGAACGTCGACCATGTCGTGAACCTCGAGCGGAACGCCCGCTTCCGCGCTGCGTACCAGCGGGCCGACCTGTCGCTCGCCGACGGAACGCCCATCGTCTGGGCCTCGAGGCTCCTCGGCTCGCCCTTGCCCGAGCGCGTCTCGGGTGCCGATCTGGTGCTGCCCCTGATGCAGCGCGCGGCCGAGCGCAGGTACCGCGTCTACCTGCTCGGCGCCGGTCCGGGCGTGGCGGAGAAGGCGGGCCAGGTCTTGCGCCAGCGGCACGGCGTCGACGTGGTGGGAATCGATGCTCCGTTCATCGAGCTCGGCGCGGTGGACGAGGCGGTGGTCTCGCGCATCGTGGCGGCGCGGCCGCACCTGCTTCTGGTGGCGCTGGGCGCTCCGAAGCAGGAGCTGCTCATCGATCAGATTCGCGCGCGCATCGCGCCCACGGTGGCCCTGGGCATCGGGGCCTCGCTCGACTTCATCGCCGGCACCGTGGCTCGGGCGCCCCGGTGGGTGTCGAAGGCCGGCCTCGAGTGGCTGTTCCGCCTCTCGCAGGAGCCGCGCCGCTTGTGGCGCCGCTACCTGGTCGACGACCCGTACTTCGCGCTCATCCTTCTCCGAACGCTCCGGCTGCCGCGCGAGGAGCGGGTGCGCACGCACTAGTCAGCGCTTGTCCAGCGTGACCACCGCACACAGCGGCTTCTTCAGCGCCTGCCACGACTCCGAAGGCTGGGTGTGCAACAGCTTCGAGAGCAGCGGCTGAATCGGGCCGGTGACGACCGGCAGGAAGTCGCTCACCTCGCGGTCGGGGAGCGTCGCCAACCGCTCGCCGACGTACTTGAGCCCCGCCAGCGACAGGCCCGAGGGCTCGATGAGCCGCCGCCGCAGATCCGCCTCGCTGTAGCGGCGTTGGTAGAAGGTGCCGCGCCCGTCCTCGGTCTTCGACGAGCCGGCCCAGTAGAAGCCGCCCCGCCTGTACTCGGAGCGCGACGTCGGCCAGAACGGGACGGTGATGACGGCCCGCCCGCCGGGCTTGAGCACGCGCGCGATCTCCCGCACGCACGCGGTGTCGCCCTCGTCGGGAATGTGCTCGAGCACCGAGATGGAATAGACGCGATCGAAGTGGCCGTCGGCGTACGAGAGCTTGCGCCCGTCCTGCACCTCGAGGATGAGCCGGTCGGCCGGAATGCGCCTCGCCTTGCGCACCACGTCGAGCTTCTCGAGGAAGTACGGCTCGATGTCGGTGGCGTGAACGGTGACGCCTTCGCGCTCGGCCAGGTAGAGCGCCAAGAGCTTCGGGCTGCCGATGTCGAGCACGCGCTGCCCGGGAGCGAACGCCGCCTCGGCGCACGTCTGCTCGTACTCGACGGTGCGCCAGTAGTTCACCGGCCGGACCAGATACGGCAAGGCCATGCGAAGGCGGCGCTGCTTGAGCAGCTGGGCGCCGAGTGCGAATCCGTACAGAGCGTGTTCCACGCGCGGCTCCGAATGGTTGGGCGCCACTTTCTATCAGGTAATCTCCGCGCCCATGAGGCACGAGGCCATTCGGGTGGCGCTCATGGTCACCAGCCACCAGGAGACCTTGAGCTGCGAGGAGCACGAGCGGCTGGCGGCGGCAGACGAGCGCCCGCGCAAGGACTACGTGGTGCTCTCGAAGCTCATCGCCGCCGACGTCATCGACAACCACTACATGCGCGAGCGCGCTCACCCGGTGGCCCGCACGCTGTCCCGGCGCAACATGGTCGCCGGCCAGGTGGCGGAGATTTTCCTTCGCCAGGACCGCTACCACCGCATCCTCGCCTGGGCCGACCGGCTCGGCCTGCCTCTGGCCACGCTGTTCAAGCTGACCCGCTCGCGCAGAGACCTGATCATGGTCTCCACCTGGGCGACGCGCCCGCGCAAGGCGCTCTTCTTCAAGCCGCTGGGCGTTCACTCGCACATCGAGAAGATCTTCGCCCGCAGCCTTCAGGCCGAGCTGATGGCCGACCGCCTGGGAGTGCCGCGCCAGAAGCTCAAGGTCGAGCCGCGCGGCGTCGACGAGAAGTTCTGGCGGCCGATGCCCGAGATTCCGGTCGAGAACCTCGTGTGCTCGGTGGGCTGGGAGGCCCGCGACTACCGCACGCTCATCGACGCGGTGCGCCCGCTCGACGTGAAGGCCGAGCTCGCGGTGGGCGCCATCGCCAAGCCGCTGCTCACCGACAAGACGGGGCCGGTGGCGCGCACGCTGAAGGAGATCGCCGGCGACGGGCTGCCGCCCAACGTCTCGCTCACCCAGCGCAAGCCGCGCGAGCTGCGAAAGCTGTACGCCCGGTCGAAGATGGTCATCATCTCGGTGCAGAACGTCGAGTTCGACGCCGGCGTCACCGCCACCACCGAGGCCATGGCGATGGGCAAGCCCGTCATCGCCACGCGGACGCCCGGCATCGCCGATCTCTTCACCGACGGCCAGGAGGGCCTCTACGTGCCCCCGGGCGACCCGGCGGCGATGCGCGCGGCGATTCGGCGGCTGCTCGACAACCCGGCCGAGGCCGAGCGCATGGGCCGGGCCGGCCGGGCCAAGGTCGAGCGCGAGCACCGCTTGGAGGACTGCATGCGGCGCTTCGCCCGCATCATCGAGGCCGGCGCGTGATGCGGGCACTGATGAAGGACGGAGGTCGCCCGCGCAAATCACTCCTTCGGCCCTGCCACAAGCTCGATCACGGAGATCGAGTATGCCGGGAGCTCGAGCGGGACCGCCACCTTTCGGAGCTCGAGCCCGTTGGAGCCCACCGCGTACACGAACCACCGCGACGGCACGCGATCGCCGCACCCGTTCAGCGCCAGCGACGCCTTCGCCGGCCGGTCGGGGTCCAGGTTCAGCGCCACCAGCACCAACCGCTTGCCGTCCTCGTCCCGCGCGGCGAACACCGACACGTCCTCTCCGCCCTTCGCCGGCACGGACCAGTCGGGGAAGCGCGCTCCCTGGCCGTCGTAGTTGCCGTAGGCCCGGAACGCGAACCACGCCGGCGTGCCGGGTTTCGGGTAGCGCCAGTAGAACGCCGAGAACACGTCGTACTGGCCGAACCGGCCCAGCACCTCGGCGAGCGCCAGGCCGCCGCTCATGTGCCCCTCGGCGCCCCAGTTGTACTCGCCGATGGAGATCTTCAAGCTCGGGTAGTTCTCGGCCACCCAGCGCTTCATGCGCGGGAGCAGCGCGACGGCCTCGCCGATCCACGACTCGTCGACGTACGTCTCGTCCCACAGCGCCCGCGTCGAGCGGATGCGCAGCGCGCTGGTGGCGGGGTCGGTCTGCCCCTTCTCCTGCAGCCCGATGCCTTTCGCCTGCGGATAGAAATGCAGATCGAGCACGTCGAGCACGCGCACGCCGGTCTTCTTCTCGTGCTCGGCCAGCTTGCGCAGATACCACTCGATGAGCGGGACGTCGCCGTGCGCGCGCCGGTCGGGCCTGACCCGCCAGCCGGCCTCGAGGTCGCGGGCCGAATACAGGTAGCCCGTCCAGCCCCACTCGGCCGGACCAGCGATGAGCGCCTCGGGGTCGGCGCGGCGCACCGCGGTGCCGTAGGCGATCGTCTTCTCGAGCAGCTCTTCGTAGCTGAGCGGCTCGGGGTGCACGTCGCGGTGCGTGTCGTGCCAGAGCCCCGGCTCGTTGTCGAGGAAGTACATGGCCACGCTGCGCTTGCCGCGCTTCTGGTCGAGCGCGCGAATGGCCTTCACCCACTCGGCGATGGAGCCGGGCGTCGAGGCCACCGAGGTCCGCGTCGGCGGGCCGGCGGGAATCTTCGTCTTCCCGTCCCTGCCCATGCCGTTGCCCGCGTCTCCGTCGGCGTCGGCCTGGGCCCCGAGCTCGGAGACCGGGAACGAGTACGACTTCGTGTCCCTGGCGACCCAGCCGAGCATGGGCACGGTGAGCGCGGTGACTGCGCCCTTCGACAGGTTGTGCTCGAGCTCGTCGCGCCAGCTGAAGCCCGGCCGGCCCGAGTAGTCGACGTTCTTGAAGTACCAGTCGCTGCCGGCGTTCCACGTGTTGCCGAGCCGCCAGTTGTAGCGGGAGCTGGTGTTGCCGCCCCACCGGCCGATGGTCGCGCCGAGCTCGGTGAACGGCGTGTCGAGCTTGTGCGACGAGGCGATGCCGTAGACGTACCGGCTGATGCGGTGTCCCTTCGCCTCGCAATCGACGGAGAGCACCACGTCGCGCGCCGGCAACGCGGGCTTCTCCGCCGCGGGCACCGCGGCGAGGAATCCGATGCGGTCGAACCGCACCCAGTCCTTCGGCACGTTCTTGATCGCCTTGAAGCGGATGCGATCGAACGGCGCGCGGCCGGGGTTGAGCAGCTCCATCGGCAGCACCACCTCGTGCCAGCCCTCGCGCATGGCGCAATGTCGCGCGGTGACGACCACCTTGGGGAAGTCCCCTTCGTCTCCGGTCGCGAGCTTCACCTCGAGGAAGTCACCGTCGTCGGACCGGGTCTGATGGCGGCACGTGAGCGCGCCCAGGCGCTCCCATTCCAGCCCGCGCCGCGCGAGAATCCACCCGCTGTAGCCGGAGAGGTCCAGCTCCTGCGGCCCCTGGTTCGACCTCCCGTGCGGGGCGTACCCGAAGTCGTGCCACCCATGAGCGAGCTTGCCGTCGTAGACCCATTCGATGACCTGGGCACGGTCCACCGCCGGCGCTCCGCCGTCGTGGGCGAGGCTCGGGCGCGACTTGATGCACGCCACCGCGCAGATGAGCACCGCCGCTCCGGCGATCCTCACGAGCGCCTCCGGTCGCGCAGGTACCGCGCGAGCTGCCGCACCGCTCCTGCGAGCCCCACCTCCGCGCGCACGCCCCGGTAGTACTCCATCGCGTGCACCACCGCGGCTGCGCCGAACGCGAGCCGCTCGAACCCCGCCCTGTCCACCGCCTCGCCCGCCGCGAGCGCCATGCGCGTCACCGGCTCCGAGAGGCGCGGCAAGGCGAACGCCGCTCCGAGGAGCGGCCGCGCCGCCGGGTGGATGCGGAACAGGTAGCGCCATACGTTCGCGTGCGGCAGGTCGGGATGCTTCCGGGCGATGCGCGAGTCGAAGACGCCGTACTTGCGCGCGCGGCGGAGGAACATCTCGCGATCGGTGTGATCCGACCCGTGGAAGACGTACGCGTCGTGTGAGTAGACGATCTCCACGCCGGACTTCTCGAGCCGCAGGCCCAGCTCCGAGTCCTCGGAGTGCCCGAGCATGGTGTCGAAGCCGCCGACCGCGAGGTAATCCTCGCGCAGCATCGACACGTTTCCGGTGAGGAGCGAGTTGCCGCGCATGCGGTGCAGCCCCCGAGCGACCCGCTCGGCGACCTTGTCCTGCACCCTCGCCTGCCAGCGCTCGAAGAGCGGCATGCGCTCGAGCTGCGGATCGGGGCGGATGCGGCCCACCACCACCCGCCGGCCGCCCCGGTGCGCCTCGAGGTGGCGCTCGAGGAAGTCGGGATCGACCTGCATGTCGTCGTCGGTGATGACCAGGATGCGGCCGCGCGCCTTCAGCACGCCGCGGTGTCGGGCGGCCGCGGCTCCGGCGTTCTGTTGCCGCTCGACCACCACCGTGTACGGAAGCTCGCGTGAGAGCGCGCGGAGCGGCTCGATCACCGGCTCGCGCGACCCGTCATCGACGACCACGACCTCGAAGCAATCCGGCGCGAGCGATTGCCGGGCCAGCTGTCGGAGCAACCGCTCGAGCAACGCCCGCCGGTTGTACGTGGCGATCACCACGCTCAGCTCGGGTGACATGGCCGGTGACGATATCGCCACGCGGCGGCCAGCTCGCTGCTGGCCTCGGCCCGGAAGTCGCCGAGCCAACCAACGATGCCGAGAAACTTCGACCCGTCTCCATACGCCTCGTACGGACGTAGGCCTCGATTTTCGAGCAGCAGATCCACCGCGATGGAGATGGCGAACATTCCCAGCCCGGCGGCCCTCACGCCTTCAGCTCAGTGGAAGCGATCTGCCTCCTTCTCGTGCCGCATCGCCTCTTCGTGGTGCCGCTTTGCCTCGCGGTGGTGCTTCTCGGTCTCGTCCTCGTGACCCATCTCGTGGTGCCGCGCCGCCTCGCGATGGTGTCTGGCCACCTCCTCGAAGTGCTCCGCCGCCTTGCGGTGGTGCTCCGCCGCCTGCTCGTGCCGCTTCATGTGACGACCTCCGTTGGTCTCGAGCTTCAAGGTAGCGGCGGCCCGGCCCGATCACCCCGTGGCGGCGGCCTGCCCGCACCTCCGGCGTCACGGCGAGCCCGCGCCCGACCCGCTGCGCGCCTGGAGCGGTCCGGATAAATAAGTGAATGGTCATTTATAGATCGAGACGCCATGAAACCACTGAAGGGCAAGGTCGCGCTGGTGGCCGGAGCGACCCGCGGCGCCGGGCGAGGCATCGCGGTGATGCTGGGCGAGACCCGGCCACCGTGTACTGCACCGGCCGCAGCTCGCGGGCCGAGGCACGCCGGCGCGATCGGACGGGCGCGTCGCCGTTCGACCTGTCGCGCCGCCCGGAGACGATCGAGGAGACGGCGGAGATGGTCGCTGCACGAGGCGGCACCGGTATCGCCGTGCGGGTGGACCACACCGATCCCGATCAGATCCAGGCGCTGGTCGAGCGCATTCGCCGCGAGCAGGGGCGGCTCGACGTCCTGGTGAGCGACATCTGGGGCGGCGACGAGCACGTCGAATGGGGCACGCCGTTCTGGGAGCTCGCCGCCGAGCAGGGGCTGCAGATCGTCGAACGCGTCTTGCGGACGCACGTTTTGACCAGCCGCTACGCCGTGCCGTTGATGCTCGAGCGCGGCGGGCTGATCGTCGAGGTGACCGACGGCGACATCTGGGGCTACCGCGGCCACCTCTTCCACGACCTGGCCAAGATTCTCCCCATGCGCCTGGCCTACGCGATGGCGGCCGAGCTCGAGTCGAGGGGTGTGCGCAACGTGACCGCGCTCGCCGTCACGCCGGGGTTCCTCCGCTCGGAAGCGGTGCTCGAGCACTTCGGCGTCACCGAGGCGAGCTGGCGCGACGCGGTGGCGAAGAACCCGCACTTCGCCGAATCGGAGACGCCGTTCTTCGTCGGGCGCGCGGTGGCGGCGCTCGCGGCCGACCCGAACGTACATCGCAAGGCGGGGCGCACCCTGGCCTCGTGGGATCTGGCCAGAGAATACGACTTCGACGACATCGACGGCCGGCGCCCCGACTTCGCCGGCTACTTCGACCGGACCGTCTCGGAGATCCTCGAGCGGAAGGGCCCGGTGAGCGAGGATGACCGCGGCCTCGTCTGGGCCCGCCATCACCACCTGCAGCTCGATCCGGCCAGAGCCGCAGAGACCCGGCGAATGGCGGCGTTCCTCGGCCTGCAGCAGGACTGACCTCGTGCCGAGGACCAAGACCAAGAGCGACGACGTGGTGCTCGCCGCCGCCCACGAGGTGCTCCTGGCGCGAGGACCGCACGCCTTCACGCTCGCGGACGTGGCGCAGAAGGCGGGGCTTTCTGCGGCCACGCTCATCCAACGGTTCGGAAGCAAGCAGGGCCTGCTGATCGCGTTCGCCCGCCGTGGGGCCCAGCACGGCGCCGAACCCTTCGAGCGGGCGTCGCGCGAGGAGTCGTCACCGCTCCGGGCGCTCCGCAGGGCGCTGGTGTACGCGAGTCGCGACGTCATCACCCGCCGGAAGCTCGCCAACAGCCTCGCGCTGCTGCTCGAGGACGTGCGCAACCCGACGCTGAGGCGCGCCGCGGCCGAGCAGGCCCGGGAGAACGAAAGCTGCATCCGGCAACTGCTCGAGCAGGCCGTCACGCGCAAAGAGCTCTCCACGAACGACCCCGCCTGGCTCGCGCGGCTCGTCCACGCCGCGTGGAACGGAGCCCTCATCCAGTGGGGGCTGCGGGGCGAGGGCCCGCTCGACGAGTGGCTCTCGTCGCTGCTCGACCCGCTCCTCGATTCGCGACCTGAGCGGCCCTCGAGGTCCCACCGCTGAGCGCTCAGGCCGCCCGGTGCATGCGCCGCCTGGCCTTGAGCTCGGGAGACTCGGCCACCGCCATGCCCAAAAGCCGCGCTCCCTCGGCGAAGTGCCTCAGGCCCAGGCGCACCAGCTCGGCGCTGTGCTCGCCCACGTCGGGGTAGCCGCGGCCGTCGGCGTCGGGCTGCACCCGGCCCCAGTTGGCGAACAGCCGGCCCCAGTCGCTCTGGAGCGCCTCCGTCACCCGCGCCTTCCCGTAGACGGGGTACCAGAAGAGGTCGTGGTAGACGACCGAGGCGATGTACGCCCACGGCGCGAGCCACGTCTTGAGCGACCACTCGACCGGGCGCTTCAGCGGGCCCCAGTAGATGCGGTGCTGATTGCGCGCGGCGAAGGTCATCTTCTCGAAGGGCCCTTCGAAGCGCCAGTTCTCCTGCGCGGCGTCGATGTCTCCGACGATCTGAATGTCGCGCACGTCGCCGCAGCCCAGGCCGAGATCGTGCGCCAGGCGGATGTACTTGCAGTCGGCGAGCGGGTCGAAGCCCATCAGCCTCGCGGCGACCGCGTCGATGGCCACCTGGTCCGCCGAAGCGAGGATGACGTTCTTCACGTGCGGCACCATGCACCGCGGCCCCGGGCCGTCGCCGGCGAACGTGCCGTCCATCACCGCGAAGAGACCGCGGTGGATCGTCTTCTGGATCATCAACAGGTCGACCAACGTCTCGTGGATGACCGGGTGCGTCCAGTGGCGGTGCTCGTTGAGCAGGCCGCCGAAGGCGTTCTTCATCGCACCGGTCGTGGTCGTGAAGACGTGCGTCTTCACCGTGGGCAGGTGGATGATGTTCTCGCCGATGAAGCGGCGCGGGATCATGAAGCCCTTCGGGTAGACCTCGTTCAGGCACAGGAAGCGCTTCGTGAGGTCGCCCACCGCATCGCCGATGGGCATCCACTCCTCGCCCTCGTAGAGGTGCACGTTGCGGAGGCCGTGGGCCTGGACGACGTGGAGCTGCTTGTTCTCGCGCTCGCCGAGATGCGCGTCGATGACGACGGTGCGGTTGTGGCAGGCGTGGATGCGCTCGGGGGCGTACCCGTCGCGCTTCATCGCGCGGATCACGCCGTCGAGCTGCCAGGGCGTCGTCGAGCTCCCCGGGAAGAAGAAGTGCCAGGAGATGTTGACCTTGAGCGCCGTGTCGGCGTCCTTGGCGACGACACGCTGGTAGCCGGCGAGATTGAGCAGCGTGTGATAGTCGCGAAACACCGTGGCCGGCGTCGTCTGGAGCACCGCAACCGTGGATCGGGCCATGCGTCGTCTCGTCGCGCAGCGCCGGACCGGCCGCCGGCGGGGCGGCCTTGGACCGCCTGGAACGCTCCATTATACTGGGCCCCTCC
>FWPU01008745.1_pt1 | contig 16795 bp, 15 predicted proteins | sample 2228361 | NCBI WGS metagenome assembly FWPU01 (sample SAMEA103939777, study PRJEB20133) | metagenome
GTTCTTGGGGTCGCAGAAGCGGAAGAAGTACCAGCTACTGCAGGCGAACCCGCCCATCGTGTCGGTCTCGCGCTTGGCAGGCTGACCGCACTGGGGGCAGGTGGTGTTCACGAACTCAGGGATGTTCGCAAGGGGCGACTCGCCTGTGCCCGTGGGCTGGTATGCCTCCACATCGGGCAACAACACAGGCAGTTGGTCTTCGGGTACGGGCACTTCCCCGCAGGCAGGGCAGTGGATAATCGGGATGGGCGCGCCCCAATAGCGTTGTCGGCTGATGAGCCAGTCGCGCAAGCGATAGTTCACCTTGCGTTCGCCAATCCCGCGCGCTTCGAACCATTCGGCAAGCCGTTTCATCCCCTCGCGGTTGGGCAAGCCCGAAAACTCGCCCGAGTTGACCATGTAGCCGTCGCCGGTGTAGCAGAGTGGTGGATTATCAGCCCTCACCCCTTGCCCCTGTGCCTCTGTAGCACGGGCGTCTCGCCCGTGTGCTTCTTGGTCAGCCCTCACCCCCGCCCCCTCTCCCACGCTGTGGGAGAGGGGAGTGTGGCTCCCTCCCTCTCCCGAAGCCTCGGGAGAGGGAGGGCTGGGGTGGGTGAGGGCAACATCTTCCAATTTCTCCACAATCACCACCTTAATCGGCAAGCCGTACTTGAGGGCGAAATCGTAGTCGCGTTCGTCGTGTCCGGGCACTGCCATAATTGCGCCCGTGCCGTATGACATCAGCACATAGTCCGCCACCCAGATAGGCACAGGCTCGTTATTCACAGGGTTGATGGCATAGGCTCCTGTAAAGACGCCTGTGCGCTCGCGCTCGGTGGAGAGGCGGGTAGTCTCGTCCAATCGGCGGGCACGCTCGCTATAGGCGTCCACTTCAGCGCGCTGTTCGGGCGTGGTGATTTCATCCACCAGCGGATGTTCGGGCGCCAACACCGCAAAGGTCATGCCGAACACCGTATCGATGCGCGTGGTGAACACCCGAAACTTCAGGTCAGGGCGACCATGCACCTGCATCTCGAACTCGACGCCCTCGCTGCGCCCAATCCAGTTGCGTTGCATCTGTTTGATGCCTTCGGGCCAGTCGAGTTCGTCCAAATCTTCCAACAGGCGGTCGGCATAGGCGGTGATTTTGAAGAACCACTGGGGCAGGTCGCGCTTTTCGACCCAGTTGCCACACCGCCAGCACTTGCCTCCTTCGACCTCCTCGTTCGCCAACACCGTTCGGCAGGAGGGGCACCAGTTGACAGGCGCATTCGCTCGGTAGGCAAGCCCACGCTTATACAAGAGCAGGAACCACCACTGCGTCCACTTGTAGTAGTCGGGCTGGCTGGAGTTGATTTCGCGCTCCCAGTCATACGAGAGACCGATGAGACTCATCTGGCGTTTGTAGTTCGTCACATAGCGGGGCACGGTCTGCTTGGGGTGCGAGCCTTTATTGATGGCTTCGTTCTCGGCGGGCAGACCGAAAGCGTCCCAGCCCATCGGGTGAAGCACATTGTAGCCTCGCATGCGCATCATTCGTGCCAACACATCGCAGGGGATATAGTTTCGGCAGTGCCCCACCGACAGTCCATCGCCTGACGGGTAGGGGAAGAACTCCAGCACATAGCACTTCGGTTTGCTGGGGTCTTCCGAAATTTTTTTCTCTTGGTTTGCACGTGAGAGACTCTCTGGGTCGTCAGAGAAAAAAATTTCGTCACCCGTTCGGAACAGGTTCGCCTCGCGCCAGCGCGCTTGCCATTTCGGTTCGATTTCCTTTGGATTGTATCCCTCGCTCATAGGTCACTCCGCCTTACTGGTTGGGTGTGAGGGGAATTATACCGAAGTGGGGCGCGCTCGTGCAGATAGCATTTCGCAGGTATAATCCAGTTGCCATGTCCCAGTGGAATGAACCGCTACAGGAACGGTGGAACACACTTTCGCGCAAGAGTCTTGAAGAGGGGCTAACTGCAGAGGAACAGCAAGAGTGGGCACAACTGGAAAAGATATTAGAAACAGAAGAGTTGGAGATGCTCCAGCCTGTTCTTCAACGCTATGATAAACGAATTGCAGAGCTGAGACATGTGATAGAGTTAGCCAATCGGATTTTGAGGATACTAAGGTTATAGATTAGCTAACAGGGAGATGAAGCCAATCCGTCTCTCACGCCATGCTTACGAGAACATGCATTACCGAGGGGCAACAGTGCAAGAGATTGAGGATGCAATCCAAACTGCCCCGTGGGAACCTGCTGAGATGGGGCGTTTGGAATGCCGAAAGAACTACGCTTATAACCGAGAGTGGAATGGCAAATATTACACGACGAAGCAGGTTAGACCCATCTTTGTGGAGGAGGAGCAGGAGATTGTGGTGGTGACGGTTTATGTGTACTACTTCTGATATGGAGGATGCTCACGATGAGAATCACATACGATAAAGAGGTCGACGCCTTGTATATTCGCTTCATAGAGGCGACAGTGACAACCGAGCATGTGGCGGAGGGTCTTGCAGTAGACTATACTGAAGACGGGCAGATTGCGGGTATTGAAATTCTGGATGCCAGCAAGCGTCTCGGTGTACCCGAAACACTCGTGAAAATTGAGTTGGAGAATATCCCTCTGCCTGAGAAAGTATGAGTCAACACTGGCTCCTTGCCCTGCCACCATGGGTTCGTCTGGTAGAGAAAATCGGTCAGCTCCTCGCTCCACAATTTGGTCTGAAAGGTATCGCCTCCGAACGAATTGTACCTCTCCCAATCGGGTATACCCTACAGCGTGATTAAGTACATCGGTTCGAAGCGGGTGCTGATACCGTGGATTGTAGAGACCATTCAACGCATCGATGCGGTTGAACCTCTCCGAACGGTGTGCGACCTGTTTTCGGGCACGGCGCGCGTGGGACACGCCCTGAAAAAACACGGCTACTTCGTGATTGCCAACGACCTCTACACCTACGCCTATACCCTCGCCCAAGCCCTCATTGAAGCCGACTACAAAGAGTATCCACCCCAGCGCATCATCCCCATCCTCCAACAACTCCAAGACCTCCCGCCCCAACACGGCTGGTTTACCCACACCTACTGCGAAAAAGCCCGATACTTCCAGCCCAAAAACGGCGCACGCATCGAAGCCATCCGCAACACCATCGAAGCCGAATACTCGGCTGACCCCTTGCTCAAAGCCATCCTGCTCACCAGCCTGATGCTCTCGGCAGACAAGGTCGACTCCACCACAGGGCTCCAGATGGCGTATCTGAAAGATTGGGCGCCCCGCTCCTACAACGACCTGCAGTTGGAGTACCCGCCCCTGCTCGCTGGTGAAGGCAAAGCCTATCAATCGGACGCGGTTGCGCTTGCCAAGCAACTCACGGCGGACTTGTTTTATCTTGACCCGCCGTACAATCAGCATTCGTACTTGGGCAACTATCATGTGTGGGAGACGCTGGTGCTGTGGGATAACCCGCCGACCTATGGGGTGGCTCAGAAGCGTGCCGATGTGCGCCAGCGCAAGAGCGACTTCAACTCCAAACACCACGCCAAGCAGGCATTCACCGAGCTGGTGCGTTCCATTCAGGCGAAGCACTTGGTGGTCTCGTTCAACGATGAGGGCTTTTTCACGGCGGATGAGATTGAGTCAATCTTGAGTGAGTGGGGTTATGTGGTTCGATTGGTGCGTCCTTACAAGCGATACATCGGGGCGCAGATAGGGATATACAATCCGAAGGGCGAGCGCGTGGGCGAAGTCTCCCACACCACCAACCACGAGTTCCTCTTCATCGCCACGAAGAGCCAAGATGTGTTGGAAAGTATCCCTTTGGCTCTATGATACTTCCTGAGCGCAACACCTGCTATGAGCGAAATGGGCAGGATGCCCAAGCCACTTGTTGCAAAATGGGCAGGATGCCCAAGCCACTTTGTGCAAGATGGGCAGGATGCCCAAGCCACTTGTTGCAAAATGGGCAAGATGCCCAAGCCACGAGGTGCCCATCCTCAGGTACAATACCGCCGGAGGTTGACCCGACAATGCTGTCCGAAATGATTCATCTGGAAGGGCATGTTATCGACTCGCTTGTGCTTTCAAAGGTGTTGGATATCCTTTCCTCTTATGAAGGTGTTCGCTACGAGGTGCGCCACGCAAAGATTGGGCACACACGCGAGGAGACCAGCCGATTCGATATTCTGGTTCAGGCGGAGACCGAGCAACTTTTAGAGAAGGTTTTGGAAGAGGTGCAACTGCACGGGGCGAACTTCTCGCACAAAAACGCCGAACTCCAGCCCGCACCCAAAGATGGGGTGTTCCCCGAAGATTTCTACTCGTCCACGAACTTGGAGACCTTCGTGCGCGTGCATAACAAGTGGATTCCTGTGGAGAACATCGAGATGGACTGCGGTATCGTGGTCTGGCAAGACGACCACCATTGGCGCGCCCGCACAATCCCGATGGCGCGCGTCAAAGCAGGCGACCTGATTGTGGTCGGGCACGAAGGCATCCGCGTGACCCCACCCGAACGGCGCGACCCGACCAGCGTGTTCGCTTTTATGGGAAGTGATGTCTCTTCTGAGAAGCCGAAAGAGCGTGCCGTGCGCGGTGTCGCTGAAGAGGTGCGCAAGGCGAAGGCGAAAGGCGAGAAGGTGCTGTTCGTGGGCGGACCTGCGATTATCCACACGGGCGCAGGGGGCTATCTGGAACAGCTCATTCGCAACGGCTGGATCGATGTGCTGTTTGCGGGGAACGCGCTCGCAGCGCACGATATCGAGTCGGCGATGTACGGCACTTCGCTGGGGGTCTCGCTGGAACTCGGTTCGCCTGTTCGGCACGGACATCAGCACCACATCCGCGCCATCAATCGTATTCGAATGGCAGGTGGGATTCGTGAAGCGGTTGAGCAGGGCATTCTCACGAAAGGCGTGATGTATACCTGTGTCAAGTATGGCGTTCCTTATGTGTTGGCAGGCAGTATCCGCGACGATGGTCCTCTGCCCGATGTGATCACCGATGTGCTGGACGCTCAGGATGCGATGCGCGCCCATATCCCTGGTGTGGGCGTTGCGATTATGGTCGCCACGACCCTCCACTCGGTCGCGACAGGCAACATGCTTCCAGCGAGTGTGCGCGTGTTCTGCATCGATAGCGATGCCGACACGGTCATCAAACTCACCGACCGCGGAACCCATCAGACCTTCCCTATCGTGACCGACTGCCACTTCTTTATGAAGGAGTTGGCGCTCCAGCTGATTGAGCCGTTCGGCAAGTCGTAAGGGGGCACGAATGCGCAGAGGGATTATCGAGCGATACCGTGCCTACCTGCCAGTGAGCGAGGCGACTCTGATTGTCTCACTGGGCGAGGGCGAGACGCCGCTGATTGAAGCGCCACGCCTTGCCCAACACATCCATCCCGAAATGCGACTGTTTCTCAAGTTCGAGGGGGCGAACCCCACTGGCTCATTCAAAGACCGCGGGATGACGCTGGCGGTCTCGAAGGCGTTGGAAGAAGGGTCGCGTGCGGTGATTTGCGCTTCCACGGGCAACACCTCCGCTTCGGCAGCCGCCTACTCGGCGCGGGCGGGCATTCGGTGTTATGTGCTTCTGCCCCACGGCAAAGTTGCGCTCGGCAAACTTACCCAAGCAGTGATTCACGGCGCCACGATGCTCCAGATCGAGGGCAACTTCGACGACGCGCTTCGGTTGGTGCGCACGATTAGCGAACAGTACCCTATCACGCTGGTCAACTCACTGAACCCCTACCGTGCAGAGGGGCAGAAGACCGCTGCGTTCGAGATTTGCGACGAGCTGGGCGACGCCCCCGACTATCACGCCATCCCTGTCGGCAACGCCCGCAACATCGCTTCCTACTGGCAGGGCTACAAGGAGTATCATGCGCTGGGCAAGACCACGCGCCTGCCCACAATGCTCGGTTTTCAGGCGGAGGGCGCTGCGCCATTCGTGAAGGGACACCCCATCCCGAACCCCGAAACGGTCGCAACCGCTATCCGAATCGGCAACCCCGCTGGCTGGAACGAGGCGTGGCAGGCACAACGCGAGTCGGGCGGGCTGTTCGAGGCGGTCTCGGATGAGCAAATTCTGGAGGCGTACCGAATGTTAGCGTCGCTGGAGGGAGTCTTTGCCGAACCTGCTTGCGCTGCGCCGATTGCGGGGCTTCTCAAACTGGCACGCAAGGGCTATTTCAAGGGCGAATGCACCGTCACCGTGACGCTCACGGGGCACGGGCTGAAAGACCCTGACACCGCCCTGAACGCTTGCCACTACACGCACCAGACTATTCCCGCCGATTACGATGCGGTTGTCCGAGCGTTGCACTTAGGCTAATGCGCTACTTGGCGATTGACCCGGGCACCCACAAAGTCGGTATCGCCATCGCAGTGCGAGCGGAACCGAACCGTTCATTGGACCTGCTCTACCGAGCCATCTTGCCTACGGACGCGCTCCTTGCTGAGCTCCACACCCTGCTTCACACCTATCAGCCTGATGTGTGCTTAGTGGGTGGGGGCACGGGTTCGGCGCGCCTGATAGGGGAACTCCAATCGGCACTGCCCGAAGTGAACTGGCAGGTAGTGGAAGAGCGCAACACTACGATGGAGGCACGCCAACTCTATTTTGAATATCATCCCCCGCGCTGGTGGCAAAGGCTCTTGCCCAAAGGCTTCCGAGTACCGCCTGAACCCTATGATGACTACGCAGCGCTGGTGCTGATACGGCGTTTTGTGAGCGAGGGGAGTGGGGAGTAGGGAATGGGCAGTCGTCAGTGGGCAGTGGAGATTCTTCGCTTCGCTCTCACTCGATATCAATAACGGCTCGAAAGACCTCGACGACGGGACTGCTCATCAGGTATCCTAAAACCTATGCGAAGAGTGGACGGCAGAGCGCCAAACGAACTGCGACCCATCACCTTAGAGCCGAGCATTCACCCCTACGCGGAAGGCTCCTGCCTCATCACGATGGGCAACACGAAGGTGCTCATCACCGCAACGGTCGAAGACAAAGTGCCTCCCTTCCTCAAAGGCACGGGAAGCGGGTGGGTCACGGCAGAGTACAGTATGCTCCCGCGCGCAGGCAAACAGCGCAGTCAGCGTGAAGTGGCTCGGGGCACACCCACCGGACGCACGATGGAAATCCAACGGCTCATCGGGCGCGCCATACGGGGCGTGGTCGACCTCTCGGCACTCGGCGAGCGCACGATTACCCTCGACTGCGATGTGCTTCAAGCCGATGGGGGCACACGCACCGCCTGCATCACGGGCGGGTTCATCGCTTTCGTCGACGCCTGCCGATGGATGATCGAGCAGGGCTATATGAACCGTATGCCGTTCCAAGAGCGGGTTGCGGCGATTAGCGTGGGTGTCGTGCGCACCGATGAACTGCTCGACCTGTGTTATGAAGAAGATGTGCAAGCCCTCGTCGATATGAATGTGGTGATGACCGATCGTGGGCGGTTCGTGGAAGTGCAGGGCACGGCAGAAGGCGCGCCCTTCTCGCGCGAACGGCTCAACCGAATGCTCGACCTCGCCCAGAGCGGGCTACAAGAAGTCTTCAAAATGCAAGCAGGCGCACTGGAACCGATTCTGAGCCGTGTGAAATGAGCAAAGTACAGCGAATCGTCTCTCTGACGCCCTCCAACACCGAGATTCTATTTGCGTTGGGGCTGGGTGAGCGCGTGGTGGGCGTGACGGAGCTGTGCAACTATCCGCCCGAAGCACGCCAACGCCCCAAAGTGGGCGATGCGAACATCAGCGTCGAGAGAGTCGTTGCGCTCAAACCCGACCTCGTGGTGGCGCACGACCTGCTCAACGCCCGTGTCATCCCCGTGCTGAAGCGCGTCGGGCTGAAAGTGCTGAGCGCAAACCCGAACACCTTCGAGAAACTGTTCGAGTTTATCCGTGCGATTGGGCGTGAGACCGAAAGCCTCCAAAATGCCGAGCGATTGACACGAAGCCTGCGCGCCCGAATCGAACGGGTGCGTCGCCAAGCGCAGGGGCTAACCCGCCGTCCGAAAGTGCTGTTTGTGATTGGGTTAGAACCGCTCTGGGCGTCGGGCAGGGGCACTTTCGCAGACGAGATGATTGAGATTGCGGGGGGCATCAACGCCCTACGCGCCCGCGTGCAAGGTTTCAAGGCAGTGAGCCTCGAGACCGCCCTCGCCAGCAATCCTGACCTGATTGTTCTCACAAGCGGTGCCCCCGAAACGCTCTATCAGGACAGGCGTTGGCGCAGTGTGTCGGCGGTTCGGCGTCGGCAGGTTCACACAGTAAACCCCGACCTCTTCCTGCGCGAGTCGCCTCGTCTGGTGGACGCACTGGAGCAGTTGGCACAGTTCATCAGAAACACCTCACCGTAGCCCCTGCTCCAGCGCGGGCACACCTGCCCTAACGCACAGGTGACATCATCTTGCTTCCCAGTGCCACAAGTCCGATTAGTCCACACAGGTACGCCCACCAATCGCCCCAGCGCACATAGAGCGACTGCGCATTAAGCGGGGCAATCGCTTCGGTTTGCACCGCGTACCGACCTTGGGGCAGCTCAGAACGCCTTCCCGATGGGCTGTAGAAGCCACTCACTCCAAGAGGAGAGACACGCGCCACCCACCGACGCGTCTCCACCGCTCGCAACACACAGTAGTCAGCGAACATCTGGCGAAAGTAGGAATGCCCCAGCCACCAATCGTTCGTGAGCACTGCCAGCCACTGCGCCCCTGCCCGCACCTGACCGCGCGCGATCCACCCGAACACGCTCTCTACACAGATTATCGGACCGACACACCCCTCCTCAGTGCGTCCCAAGCACTGAAATGTACCCCCTCGGTCGATAGACCGCTCGCGGGTGATGCCCAACAATCTCAGCCAACCAGTCCCAAAGCTTGGAAGGACTTCGGTGAACGCCATCCCCTTCACTTTGTTGTAGTATGCCAACTGGTCGTTTGAGGCAACCCAGACTGCGGAGTTCCACGCCCGATCTGCCTCGCTTCGTGAGGCTCCCAAAAGGATTTCTAACTGGTTTGTGTCGCTGAGCGAACGCCACCAACCCAACACTTGCGCTTCGCTCTTTTGGTCGAAATGATGAATCTGCTCAAACGATTCGGGTAGGATAGCCCACTTAGCTCCCTGACGGCTCGCCTCCGCAAGGGCTTTCTCAACTTGCAACTTCTGCCCCTTCTCGTAGTAGACCTGTGAGAAAATCCAGGTTTCCACTTGCAGTACCGCTACTGGTAAGGTGCGCGGGAACCGCTCATAGTACTGATAGCCCCACACTCCGTAAGCAAGCCAGCTGATTGCTGTGAGAGCAATCAGACCACCCTGCCACGCCCTGCGCTCCGTGACGAAGACCACAAGAAGGGCATTCCAGAACACTATCAGCCACTCCACCAACCACATTCCGCCGAGGTCGGCTGGCTGTATCAAAAGCGGGGCACGCACTGCACCCAAGCTCACTCCCCAAGCAATCCCGATTGCTCCTAAACTGCGGAGCCAGCTGATTGCCGTCCAGAAGCACGCCACGCCAAACGCCCACATCACACCCCGCCATTTCAGGTGTCCTGTTAGCCAACCGATGAGCGCATAAGAGGCACAAAACCATAGCAAGGCAACCGTCCAACTGATGCCTGACACCCAATCGCTTGCAGTGCGTTGAGAGAAAGCAGAGAGGGTATGCCAAAATCCTACAACTCCCAGTACCGCCGTCCACCAGAAGCCGTGCCAACCTGGTCTTTCCTGTTGATACCATACCCATAGCAAAGGTGTGAGCGCCACCAGAAGAAGCCAACTCCAGCCAAGTGGCGGGAACGCTAAGGCACAAAGCACTCCGCTTAGCCCAACCAGAACGATTGCTCTTTTCGCTATCGACAAGTGTCAAAACCCCCATTCGGTCGGTTCGGACAACGATAACACGCACGCCCATCCACACGCCGATCGGCTATCCCCATCAGCACCGCCTCACAAAACTGCCCACCATCGTAGTACGCGCCCACTTCGAGAATACAGTATTGGGGCGCTGTGCTACCATCCCCTCGCGACACAGTTCCGTATCCTTGTCGCGCCTTCATCTTGCGAGCCGAGCCATCCGCAAAGCTAGCGTGAAATCCACCCTGATGACGCCCCTGAACATAGGGCAATAAGTCCGTGCCAATTACCGAGTCAAAAAAGAGCGCGGTTTCAGGGGGAAAAGGGATTTGGGCGTGGCTAATCGGTGGGTGAAACTCGTTGCGTCCCACCACACGGGGTAGGTCGCCCAGTTCGAATACGCACCAGTTCGCCATATAGCTGGTGAGTCGAAAGCCACGAGCAGGGCATAACCGAAACCGTTGTTCCACAAGCCGAAAAACATCGGTCGGTGCGCCGTCGGAGGGGCAGTTGAGAATGCGTGCGTCTTTCACATACGGCTCAATCTCGTGATAGAGGGTCAGGAAGCAAGGTTGTCCCTCAGGGTTAGTGCTGAAGTAGCCGGCGAGCGGATAGTAGTCATCCCAGTCGGGGAGATACATCAGGGTGCTTTGGGTGAGTTGACGCAGGTTAGAGAGGCACTTGGGGGCGCGTCCCCGTTCGCGCGCCTCAGCAATGACAGGGAACAGAAGCGCCGCTAACAGCGCAACGATTCCCAGCACGACCAATAGTTCGACCAGTGTATATCCGCGCTTCATTTTCGTTTTTGCCGATAGTAAAGATACCCTGCTAAACCGAAGAGTATGACAGCGGGCAGGAACATCCAGAGCGAGTAGCGTCGGGCAGGGGCATCAGGAGGGATGAGGTGCCCTTGTTGGTAGGCAAGTTGTTGGAGTTCCGCCTCACTCAGAAGACGACCTGACCAAGGATAAAGCACCCTTATATTTTCCAATTCATCTTGACTCTTCTCATTATACGCTTGAAAAGGTTTCACAAGACGATAGTCACTTATAGAAGTACCGAGAGGTATATCTATCTCCACCTTGTCAATATCCTTATGCTCCAGCAGGATGAATTCAGTATCGACTCTATCCTTTTCAATAGTTTCACTGTAGACGACATGGTTTGGGATTTCTTTACCTTTGACCTTGATAGTGGACTTAGTAATATATCTCTCTTGTCTATTTGCAGACCCCATTTCAAATATCATGGGTACACCGTCAGGTTTTCGTAGGTGCATTTTCCAACGCATACTTCGGTAAAGTTTAGATTTACCATAGAGTACCCATTCGTTTTTATTGTCTTCCACTCGTTCTATTGTCAAATCGTGCAAACGTAGTGGATTAAGTGTCGCAAGAAAAACCAGTTCAACGGGAGTAGTGGGGCGATATACACCTCCATGAGGAAACAGTGGGTAAAATGCACAATTGTCTTCGCAGCTGTACACCTTTCTTACCCAATTTTCCCGACCTTCAAAGGAGCCTTCGATACCTGTTATGCCCCAGTTCAAGCCGAAATAGGCAGCGGAAGTGTATGGATGCTCTCCATGTTCGGTACCTATTATAACTTCCCCTTTATCCGTTACAATCTTCACTCTTCTAGGAACTCTTTTTACAGCAATAGTTTCTGTATTCATTTTTATTTCTTTTTCATATTCATAGTATTGTTCTGCACTATATGTGCGTAAGTGGGGGATGCGCTCACGAATGGATGGATGTATTACAACGGTTTTCTTTTCTTTCCATTTTATAAGTATGTTGTTAATCAATTTATCTTTCTCAAATAGATTTAGGAGTTCTTTCGGTACATCTTTGTCTGTATAAGCAATCTGAATTGATGAAAAAAAGATAACCAATATCGCAAGCGCTGATATCTTCATTGTGCCTTACCCTCTCCTTATCATTCGTTCTTTCATCCTCCCCTTACCACAGGTATAAACTGTGGTAAGGGGAAGGTTTCAGGTCAACATGAGTCGCATACAACGGCGTTGAATGGATGGGTATGGTCGATTACCGTACCTCCCGTTGTGTCACAGCCACAGCTGTGCGCGGTAGCCGGTTTGCAGGATGATTGAATGAGTCTTCCATTCAGCGGCGCGATTCGCGTCCCTCTGCAGTCTGGACCCGCAGCGCCTCTCATACACTGCTCGTGTCTTCCGACAACATAGGTGCAACTGCCAGAACATCCATCAAAGAAATTACACGTCGCAACGTTCATACCAACTACAGCTGACGGGTTAGTATGGCACTGGTCGCATTTAGCAAGCACTATTTCTGGTTGAACTGCCCATAAGAATAGAGTTAGTCCAGCCAGAATGACCATAGATCGGGTTATGTGTCTCATGATTCTCCTCCCTGTATCTGTGGATTGGTAGTTTTGGAGACCTCGACAACCTCATACCGAACCGAGACGCTCTCACGCCAACTGTAGCGCCCATCCCGAACTATCAGATACACCCTCTGCTCTTGACGACCAACAGGACTCTTCTGTGTGTCTACCCGCACCCACAAACGAAACCCTGTCATCGGCAAAAGGCGAGGCGGTATCTCTGCCGTTGTGCAACCGCAGGTCGGTTCCGACGACAGCTCCAGTGCCTTCGCTGTTGGATTGAACACCCATACCGAGTGGGTCAACACGGAACCCCGCTGAACCTTGCCTGCATCATGCGTCGCACCGAACAACCACAAGCGCTCTCCTTCCGCGTAGCGCTCGGCATAGCCCATCCCAAAAAGCCATGCCAAAGCGCTCCCGAAGAGCATTCCACCAATAAGACGCTTGGTCGTCGAACGCTGTTTCGGCATGCGGTTGTGCCTCCTACTTCTAATTACCATTCAGCCCCGCAATTTTATTCACCCCTCCACGATTTTCCCCTGCCTCGACCCAAAAACAAATCCTTGAGCCAGTGGCGCACCCATTCCTGCTTTCTTTCAGGCAGGTTTGCGTGGGAGCTGTACTTTCGCTCTTGCCACGATGGGGTGGAATGAAGTATTCCGCCCCGAATGGCTCGGTAGGCGGATAAGAGCAGTTGAGGTGATTGATTGTGTGTCTCAAAAGACATAGTAAAAAGAAAATACTCTTCCTTGCTTTGCCGATTCTTTCGCTTCGCGTGCATATGGTGCGAGCCAGCCTTTCTCACCGCTATCGGGTGCGATTGCCTCAATCACTGGCACTGCCTTATCGGGACCTAGCAGGTTTATTAGAACTCGGAATAGTACAGGCAGCCATCTGTACTGGGTTGTGCCTTCTGTCGGATTGGGGGGATCTAACTTTTCCAACTTACTTACGATAATCGGAACGACGGAGACGCCCCAATCCACTAACAGCTGAGCATACAAGGCGGGGAACATTTCTGCTCGGATTATTTCGTCTACCAATAGAGCAGGATCTCGTGCAGTTTCGGCAATTTCCACCAAAGGACGTGGACGACCTGCAGGACGCCCCACAATAGTTGACTTTGCAAGATTAAGGCTGAGTCTACGGAGAACCTGCTCAACCTGTTCCCTATCCATTCCAGCGCAAACTGCGTGGAAAACAGTGCGCTCTATCTCTTCTACGAGATACTCTGCGTAGGATGGTTTAGGATGCGGAAGAGAACGATTTCTCTCTCGGTCTTCCTCATATCTGGCTCGCAGCTCCTCCGGAGTGAAACCTGCTTCTCTAATGATGGCACGGATGCGTCTTTCCAAATCTGCAGATGTGTTCATCTGAGGGTTCTGCCGAACAGCTTTGAGCCGACATACGATTGCGCGCACAAGGTCTGGGTCAACACTCAAGCGTCTCTGCACAAGCTTCAAGTTTTCTGGGAGAGTGTGGTCTGGCAACGATTGGATTTCTTTGTACCGTTCATAGTCAGTTAGATATTGCTCCAGCGATTGAAGCACCTCCGCGTCCGACTGATTGATGCATAGGTGCGACAAAGCAATCACCGCCGCAGTCGTCAGGGCAGAACTTGGCAATTGCTCACGTGTATCAGGCTGTGTAAAGAAGTCTCCTCTTAAAACGCGCAGAGCGAGTTGCTTTCGACTCTCTCTTGGCACATCTGCGCTGCGAAGAACGATAATCATCTTGATAGCATCATTGAAGTCGTCTGTGTATAGATTCATCTGGTCAAACGTTTGTAAGCATTGCAAAGCGTATGGACGGATAGACTGAACCGCGCCAACACCAGATTCGTTTTGGTTCTGGGTGTGAGTTATACTCACAGATAATAGCAGACACACGTAGAGAAACATATGTCTTATCGAGTATCGGTATTTCATCATGTCACCTCCGAATGTTCTCTGACTATTGACAGCTATCCAGTCCCCGAGGGCACGGAAAGCTTGTCACATATAAGACTCCTTGAGGGGGCTGACTTGTTCCAGTGCTTCCATATTTCCATGGAAAGGAACTCAGACCAAATCGCTCTGTTAGGTTTCCTTTCTGAAGACCTAGACTCGACCAGTCGTGCATCCATACATCGCGTAATTCAAGGAGATGTGAATATGCATAGACATCAGCTATAACCTCAGAGTCAGTTCCATATCGTTGAAAAATAGGGTCATTTAAGTCATATGCCGTCGTCGTATGTGGTGTGGACGGACACAACCCATTCATAATCTCCCAAGCATCGTCTACGCCGTCTCCATCGCGGTCAAAAGAGCCTCCTCTTACAGTTGCAATGGTTCTCCGAATGCCCGACGCATCCCGAAAGTAAGTTTTGTATGTCCACTGGTGCCCACGTTCATGAAATAGAATCCAGAGAAAAGCATGAATTGCATATAAATTAATACTATCAGCATAACTTATAAGTGGCAATGTTTGATTACCACAGCGATTGTCTGTGACGGCGAAGAGAGGAGAGGTTCGGGTTAAGTAATTTCTTGGACTGTTTGATATGTAGATTGTGTCGGTACTTGGTTGATAGCAACCAGCTCTATTGAACAGACCGCAAGGATTAGTATTAGTATACCTAACATCGTTAGGCGCTCCGAAAATCTTCCAGTAGTAATAGAACCAGTTCGGAACTCGGTTAGTTGCAAAGGCAGGATTTCTGTTCCCTAACGCATTGAAAAACACCTCAAACCGAGCAACGCCGAGCGAAACCCCTTGAGTGGAATTTGGGCTTTCAGGCACACGTACCTCTGCTTGATGTCTCCCAAACCAGTTGAACGAAGCATTCGGATTGTAGTCAGGAAGTAAGGGCTGGCTGAAACGCAGAGTCCGACCTACGAAGAATCTACCATATTCACTGCTTTCAGGATTGTAGTAATCCCATGCACTCCATATGTTTCCTGAACCAAAAGGAAATGTCGAGTGCCAAGTAAGCCGATTAAACAGGTTGCTTCTAAGGATAGTTAGTGTATTCGGCCAAAGCGTCGAGTTGTTGTCAAACAACTGTCTTGGCTCAGCAACGACTTGAATCCCGACGATGGCGTTCAAATCAACTCCAGATGCTGTTTCGCTGAACACCAGCTCGTTTTCACCGAGTTCAGGAAAGCCGAGAGGATCCAACCGTCCCTGTATGGGTAGACCAGGTTGAAAAGGGTCATTACCAGGAAATCTGCACATACTTAGTAGTCCTGTTGCTACGCTGCTCCAGACTGCTAAGTTGTGAGCTCCCGTGAGACTGACTTGATTAAGCTCAACAGCCGTGTTGATTGATGAAAGAGCGACCCCACGAAGGCGGTTCGGAGTGCTTGCCATAGGTAGATGAGCTGTCTCAACACTCCAAGCAAATCCGCCTGACTGCATCCAACTTATAGTAAAAGAGTCGGCTACACCATCTTGACGATTTTGGTTGGTCGCTGATCGCGCGAATTCAGATGTAATCGTTGGGGGAGGAGCGTCTGAAGGTACTTGTACACTACTGCAATCTCCTTCCAGAGAAGGCTTCACTGAGTCAAACCAAACGCGAGTAAGCTGATTGAAGTTCGCATTCCACTCGGATTGATAAAGTGCCATACGAGCCAAGTTGCGCTGGATGGCAAACTTCAGAAATGGGTATGATGCCCTTCCTTGCTGAATCTGTGGATGTTGTTCTTGGATGTCTGGGTAAAACGATAGTATTTCTGTTGGGAAGTAGTTTCGGTAAGTAAGGTAGAACTGTGTGTGAGCCACAGATCGGGAGTAACCTGTTCGACCGCCCAAAACCGATCCCTGATATATCCAAAGACTGCAGGGTTGTTCGCTGAGAATACGAAACTGTCCTGGAAATACTTGATAAAAAGGGTCGTTATTAGCAGTGTTGAATGTAACACCGCATAAATAAGTTTCGGGAGAAGCACAGAAGAAGAAGTTTGTTTTCACATCAAGAGAAAATATTCTGCCATAGTCACGGGTGCTTCTATTAATAACACCTATGCTAACATCTTCGAGGTTTTCTTCTAGATTCCACTGTGCAAATCCTGCAAATACAAAGCTCACTATTCCTAAAAATGACACAAATAATTTTCTCCAAAAAGATTGAGAAATTACATTTGTCCAAAACAAACTCTTATTCATTTGCCTAAGAGTGCCTAACAAAAGTGGCTTGGGGCGTCTCGCCCGTGCTACGAGGGTGGCACAGCCATTCCTGTCTGTGCCTCTTACACAGGCAAGAATGCCTGTGCCACACTTGGTGGATGGGCAGGATGCCCGTGCTGCAAGTGGGTCTTTCGGACAATCTCTCACGGGTTTGAGATTTTTGTTAGGCGTTCTAGTCGTCTGTGTTGTTTTCATCCGCAAAAACTCCAATCTGATGAAGACTTTTTGGAGGCGTGTCAGGTCGATGCATTCTTTACTAATTGAGTGATCGCTTTCGTTTGAGAAGCGCTCGATACGGTTCAGAAATAGAACTGTCCCTGTCGCTTTGGCTAGGCGTGCCTTTGGCATTTTTTCATGCCTCCTACTTCTAATTACCATTCAGCCCTGCAATTTTATTCACCCCCCCCACGATTTTCCCCTGCCTCG
>FWPU01008746.1_pt1 | contig 16790 bp, 7 predicted proteins | sample 2228361 | NCBI WGS metagenome assembly FWPU01 (sample SAMEA103939777, study PRJEB20133) | metagenome
AGGCCCACGTCGCCAAGATCCTCCGCTGCAACTGGAAGGTCGCCCAGGAAGCGTTCATGGAGGCGTACCACGTCGTCGCGACCCACCCGCAGCTGCTCAACGGCATCGGCGATTCCAACTCCCAGTACGACGTCTTCGGCAACTTCTCCCGCGCCATCACGCCAAACGGTACGCCGAGCCCGCACCTCAAGGACACCCCCAGCCAGCAGGACATGCTCGACGCCATGTTCGACCGCAACCTCGATACGCCCCCGCTGGCCGAAGTCCCGGATGGCATGAGTGCCCGCCAGCTCGCTGCGACCATCTCCCGCCAGGGCATGAAGGCCATCATCGGCGACGAAGCCGAAGCCTACTGCGACGCCGAATACCTCGACTCCATCTACTACACCCTCTTCCCTAACTTCCACCCCTGGGGCGCCTTCAACCGCATCACCTACCGCTTCCGCCCCCACGGCGACAACCCGGACGAGTGCATCATGGAATGCATGTTCCTCGCTCCCTGGCCGAAGGGAGAGCCTCGCCCGCCCGCCGCTCCCATCCACTGGCTCGGACCCGATGACGACTGGGCCGAAGCCCCCGAGCTCGGCATGCTCGCCCGCGTTTTCAACCAGGACACCTTCAACATCCCCAGGGTTCAAATCGGGCTCAAGACCATGCGCCGCCCGGAAGTCGTCTTCGCTTCGTATAACGAGACCAAGATCCGTCACTTCCACCAGCTCTACGAACGGTGGATGGAGCTCGAATAGATGGGCCGGGCCGTCGCCCTCGCGTGCGCCTGGGCTGACGGCGGCGTCCCGCCCGCCACCATCGTGCAGGAGCTCGCCGATGCGCTCGCCAGCCTCGACGATGCCACCCTCGCACCGGACGCGCCGGTACTCCTCGCCCGCTACCGCCAGCAGTTCACCGAGCTCGAGGCCGCAGCCCGCGCCGCCTTCTCCACCAGCCCGGCCTGCGCCGGCTCGGCCTTCCACAGTGCCGCCCCAGATCCCCTTCCCTTCGTCCTCTACCGCCTTCCCGGCATCCTCCACGCCGCCGGCCTCTACCCGCCCGCCGAGCTCGAGGCGCTCGCCGGCAAAGCGTCCCCAACCTGGCTCGCTCGGCTCGCCCTCCGCCATCTCGCCGCGCTCGCCCTCGCCGCAGGAGCCGTGGCCGACCTCCACGCGCGGCGCCTGCCGCCCGCCGCCTTCCCCGCCCGCGTTACCGACCTCGTCCGGTCAGTCACCGCCATCGAGTCAGCCGCACCACGCCCCAGCTCGCCGGAGGTGAATACCCCATGACGACAGCGCACGCCCGCTACGCCACCTGGCGCGATGAGTTCGAGTCGCGCAAGAAGAGCCCCTCCGAGGCCCTCGAAGTCGTCAAGAACGGCGACCTCGTCTGTCTCGGCATCCTCTGCCCCGGCGTCCTCAGCCAGGCCCTCCTCGAGCGCGCCCGCCAGCTCGAACGCGTCGATATCCGCTGCCTCGCCCCCCGCGAAGTCCCGCTCTTCGCGCCCGACGGCCCCCGCGGCGAGAAAGAAATCGAGCTCTTCATTGGCGATGCCCTCCGCCCCGCCCACGACCAGCGCATTGCTACCTACCTGCCCAGCACCTTCATGCTTGGCTTCAAGGCCTTCGACGCCGGCCGCCCCGAAGCCCGCATCCCCGATGTCGTCCTCTGCGCCGTCTCACCCCCCAACGAAAAGGGCTACGTCAACTTCGGCCCCCACATGTGGCACAAAAAGGCCTACGTCCGCCGTGCCCGCCACACCATCGCCGCCATCGACCCGAACATCCAGCCCGTCTTTGGCGATACCTGGATCCACGTCTCCGAAATCACCACCTTCGTCGATGGTTACATCAAGCCCGTCGACCTCGCCGCCGTTCGCCAGCGCATCGAAACGCAGGCCCCGGAGGAGCACCGCGCCGCCCTGCTCGACCTCCTCCAGCGCGCCTCCCCGGACCAGGTCGCGCTCGTCGAGGATATGTTCCACCTCATGCCGCCCGGCATTCTCCAGCAGGCCTTCGGCCTCGCCGACGTCGATCCCGCCGCCCAAGCCATCGCCGAGCACCTCAAGACCCTCATCCGCGACGGCGACACCATCCAGGTCGGCGTCGGACAGCCCAGTTCACTCATGTTCAAAGCTGGCGCCTTCGATGACGCCCACGACCTCGGCCTCCACACCGAACTCGGCTCCCCCGGGCTCGCCCGCCTCTGGGAGCGGGGCATCCTCACCGGCCGCCGCAAGACCGTCCACCAGGGCCGCGCCGTCGCCACCGCCTGGACCGGCTGCGATGGCGACGACCTCCGCATCATCGCCGATAACCCCTTCTTCGAACTGTACGATTCCGACTACCTGCTCAACCCCCTCCTCATGGCCCGCAACCACCAGATGACGTCCATCAACAGCGCCGTCGCAGTCGACCTCCTCGGCCAGATCGCCAGCGAAGACCGCTTCGGCGGCCACATGATCAACGGCACCGGCGGCCAGCCCGATACCCACCTCGCAGCCTCCCTCAGCCCCAACGGCCGCGCCATCACCGTCCTTCGCTCAACCGCTCTCGAAGGCACCGTCTCGAAGATCGTTGCCCAGCACCCCGAAGGCACCCTCGTCACCATCCCCCGCTACCTCGCCGATACGGTCGTCACCGAGTATGGCATCGCCCGGCTCCTCGATAAGAACCACCGCCAGCGGGCCGAAGAACTCATCGCCATCGCCCACCCCGACTTCCGTGGCGAGCTCCGCAAGCAGGCCCAGGCACTGTGGGGAAGCCTCCCGTGAGGGAATCCCCACCCCAGCGCTTCGCCGGCCGCGTCGCGGTCGTCATGGGCGCCAGCTCAGGCATCGGCCGCGCCACGGCCCTGCGCCTCGCCGCGGAGGGCGCTCACGTGATCGCCGCCGCCCGCCGGGAACCCGAACTCGCCGAGCTCGCGGCCGAATGTGGCGCCATCCCCATCCCCTGCGACATCACCGATGACCGCGCCGTCGCCGATCTCGCCCGCGCCGCGCACGACCGCTTCGGTACCCTCGACCTTGCCGTCAACTGCGCCGGCTTCGAACAGAGCACCCTTCTCCGCGACCTCACACCGGAGCGGCTTGCGGCAATGGCCGGCGTCCAGTTCCACGGCGCCGTCTCGTTCATCCGCCACATGGCCAACGCCATGGCCGCAACCGGAGGAGGCGCGCTCGTCACCGTCTCCTCCATCACAGCCCTCCTGGTCGGTCACGGCCTGGCGGCCTACGCCGGCTCGAAAGCAGCCATCAACCACGTCACGCGCATCGCCGCCCTCGAGTACGGGCCTCAGGGCGTGCGCATCAACGTCGTCTCGCCCGGGCTGATCCGCACACCGATGACCGAGCGCATGTTCATCCCGCCCGTTGTCGAAGCCTTCACCGCAGAGACCCCGCTCCGCCGCATGGGCACCATCGACGACGTCGTCGCCGCCATCACCTGGCTCCTCTCCGACGACGCCAGCTTCATCACCGGCCACAACCTCGTCGTCGATGGTGGCATGCTCACCGGCCGCCTGCCCCGCTTCCCCGTTGCCCCGCCCCCCTGAACCCGGCCGCACTCGCAGCGGGCGCCGGCCCGCCGCGGACCTGATGATGGCGGCTCTGCAACTCCGGCCTGGGCGCCTACGCAGCGTTGTGCCTGGCTGCGCCGTGCCATTTGTCCGGGAGTGCGCCACGCCGCATCGCTTGGTTTCTCAAAACAGGCGCCTGCGGCCCCGGGCGCCCGGGGCCGCAGGCCCATCAGCGGGCTGTCACCAGCCCCGGTCAGCTGCAGCTACCGCTTGAGGACGCGCCGCCTCTCGATGCTCAACTCACCAGTGGACGTGTTCGTTGTCACGCTGGTGAGGTCGCCGTCGCTCGACACCGTGCCGATGCCGAGCCCCGTGTCATCCGTGGCCACCAAACCGATGCCTTTGCCCAAGCCGGGGTCGGGGAAAACCAGTAGCCCGTCTTTCAGGACCCTTGCCTTGATGGTCACTCGTTGGCCTCCTTGTGAGAAGTGATGGGAGTTCGCAGCGGCCGGCACAGCCTCGGCTTCCCGGCGTACGAGGACTCGAAGCTGGCGCCCACTTCGAACGTGCCGGGAGCGCTGGGCAGCTCCAGCCGGCTGCTTCGTGGCAGGCCACCGCGACACGGCTTGTCGCGAAAATGAGCGCCCCTAGGAAAGAATGGCAAGAATTGAACTCCCCGGCCATCAGAGATTCTCCGGGCCCCACCCATCCACCGGCCGGTTCTTGGGTCGGTGGACACGTCGGCATCAGCGCCCGTTCCAGCCGGTTTCCCTTGAGCGCGCTTGAGCGCCCCGAAATTTGCTGTGGGGAGCTTGGCTGTGCATGCCTGAAAGTGAGGTGCCCCGCGTTCCATCGTGGCTCACGACACAATCTGTCGCTATTGCATGGCACTCCGCCAAATGCGTAAATTCGTGCCGCCCACGAATGAGATGGAAACGCTACAGGACTTAGACAATGCCGAACAGGTAATTCGACAAAAGCTCCGAAGCGTTGAGCTTCTCGGGGAAATCCCGGTCAGCGAGGAGCACCTCTTCAGCATGAGCCGGGTGCTCGGGAGGGTTGGACTCCAATCGCGCGTGCGCTGGCCTAACTGCATGGCAGTCGCCCTCGTGGGAATCGCTCAGTATCAATACGACGGTGATGCCTATTGGCCCCACGTCAAATCGGCGTTTGGACTGACGTCTCTCCTGGCTCGGGAGCAGCAAGCACTTGGCAGGTGGTTCGAAGACTACCTGGAGTGCAACGGCCTGCGGCGCTTTCGTCATCTCGTCGAAGAGGGCGCGCTGCGCTACCTAACGCCAATCCTGGCGCATGCACTCATCCCTCGGGCCCTTGTCCCGGAATACATGAAACTCGTCGTCTGGCCGGCCGTCACGAACCCATCGCGACATGGAGCGAGCGGTGCAGAGATCCAGCAGCGTCTGGCTTCTCGGGTCCCAGTGCCCGGGATGCCACGTTCGCTCTATCGATTCATCGTGCACGGCGGTGGTGTGGCCCGCGATATTACCGATCGAGCGCTCGAACTCGCATCAGCGGCAGCCCGCGGTGAGAGGCCCAGGGTTGGCCTCCCCTCGTGGCTGGAAAACGAAATCGTTTCGTGGGTGGAGAAGCTAAGCCTCGCCGAACGCGAACATGCGAAGCCTGAAACCCGCCGCCGAGCCCTCCGGCCTTTGCTCAAGTTCGACCCAACGTACTGCCGCGTACTCGTGGAGTTACCCTACCCCGACGACGCCAGCACCGTCTGGGAGGTTATCCTTTTGCCGGGCAACCGGAAGCACGTCGAACCTTGGAAGGAGCCTTGGCAGCGTACGGGACCTGCCACTGTCACCATCGACGAGCCATTCAGCACCCTATCTGTGAGCCTTCAGTCATCCAGGGAAAAGGCCATCGAAGGGACCTTCCCAGGGCTCACGCCCGACCAGCCGGCAATGTTTTTCGACTCCCGTTCCTGCCAGGTCGTCGGAAGTAACAGGGTCGTTCCCGGCGTAGGCTGGTACATTCTTGCTCCGAAGGCTGCCGAGTTTTTTGCGGACCAGCAAGCGATTCAGCCGAGCGAGGACCTCGGCCCGCCACTGGGTACTTGGCCAGACATCGCGGCGTCGTATGTTGAGGTTCCCAAAGGGACTCAGGTCCTCACGGTGCGGGTCGGCCCCCGTGCCATCCAATATCGACTCGAAGACGCGCCTGCAGCAGCACAACTCGACGTTCCCGAGCTTTCTCCTCCTTTAGCCCCGGCAGGACATGACGTTCTTGCAATCGAAACCCGGCTGCCAACCATACTCCTCCCGCCGTTGGGGCCGTCTCCGGGGTTGGCCGAAAAGGACCGCTGGCAGATCCGCGCACTCGCTGACGACGGGACGGACAGTGGCTGGCGAAGTCCAGATGAGCTCCAACCTTCAGTCGAGCCGGATGGTAGTGTACGTCTGCGGCTGGAGCCGCTGATCCCCGGGGTCGACGTTGGCACCTGGGACATCACGGTCCGTGGCCCAATCGGTCGCGGCTTGTCGGCACGCCTCTCCCTCCTCCCAGAGATGAACCTCCACGTAGAGGAAGTCACCGGCGTCGCCGGTCCTGAGCTGCCGGAAGCCCGCGTCATCGTCATGACCGGCGATCACATCCGCGTGCTCGAGCAGGGTGACGTTGCCGAAGTTTGCCCACAAGGGTGGGTCTTGCGTGACCGGAACAGGAACGGACGAATTCCATTCTCGGTTCGTGACTCACGAACGGGTCGAGAGGCAGCTGCGACCATTCAGTTGCCCGTTGTCGAGTGGCGGTGGGTTGGACGCGACGTGGCGGGCCAACCAAACATGGCGGAGCAGTTTTCCCTGCAAGCCCTCGAGGCTCGGACGGCTCCGCAACTCTTCGCAAGCCACCCACAAGGAGCGCGGGTCCGACTTCGCCTCGTCGACCCGGGTGGCAGAGTCCTCCAGGAGCGCCTTTCCTTCGCCGGGCCCAAGAGGGGCGCGGTATTCCACCTGGTGGAGTTCCTGGCGACTGCACAGGAGTCGGCCGCAGCGTCGGTTCATTTCCGCCTCGAGCTGCTTTCTCCTCAGGGCGAGGTGAGCGGGGCCGCGATGGTCGCAGCCCTGACCCACGACCTCCAGCCAGAAGACGTCAGGGTTGACTCCAAGCAGTCAGGTACCGACATCTCTTGGCGCCTGCCCCGGCCGGTCTCCGGGTTACGTGCAGTTGTCGGAAGCCTGAGTCGACCGTGGGAGCCTCCGCTGGACCCATGCCCGGCTGAACTCCACCAGGATGGACGTTACCGGGTGACGACGCCGGTGCTGCTTCCGGGACGATACCAACTTACCCTCGGGCGCGACGACGGATGGGTGGGCTGGCAACCCGTTGGCCCTCCCGTTCAATTCTGGGTTGGCACCGTATTCGAGCGTCGCACCCGCTCGAGACTCCTTCCGCCGACAGTACAGGGGCGGGTCGAACGGCTCCTGCTACTCGAAACACCCGAGCTTCGAGCCGAGGAGCTTAGCAAGCTCCTAACCGGCATCGGGAGCCACCAGCTCGGCGAGCTCCTCTCGATGATTGGCCAGGCGATGCGTCACGGTCCATGCGAAGAGCTCCTCGGGCTGAACTGGCCTGGCGTCGCTCCAGGCGCTGTCCGGTTCCAAGAATCGCAACTCACCCCGGTGCTTGAAGCGCTTGCCGACAGCGTTCGGTGCGGAACGACGTGGTCGTCGCATCGGGCATCCCGCCGCGCGCTCGTCGCCCTCGGGATTGACCGGCTCCCGCCCCCCTCCAAAGAGGGGCTGGACTCCAGCCTCGCAGCTAGCATCTGGCAGGTTTGGGAACCCCTTGGCGCGTTTGTGGACCTTCACCGGGCACCTTATGACAGCGAGGCTCGGCAGCGTTGTCAGGAGTACTTGGGATGGTCTCCAGTATTTGTCTACACCTGCGAGAAGTGTGGAGACAAAGGTGAGGAGGCCATCTGTCCGTCTTGTTCAACTGGAAAAAGACGTCGTTATATTCAGGATTTTCCGATAATTGGCGATGTAAATGGGCCAGATTTCGAATTGGATGCCATCAGACTGGGCGCCATGCGAGCGGTTCTTTTACCCGGTCCTTGTCAGCAATTGGCGACCGACGGCTGGGTCGTCACTTGCCTCGAGACACTGGAGGCATTGTCCGACTGCAGTGATGATAAGCTCATTTGGAAGCGGGATCGAATCATCTCGATGTACCGTCCCATGGCATCGTTCCTCGAGTCGGAAATCTCTCGGCATCTTTCGCGGGTGCGAAACTTGCCACGGAATGTTCATCCCGGCCAGTACCCTTGGGCGTACGTTACCCGAGTTTCGCTGGTTACCGCACTCATCAAGCGCCTTTGTGCTCGTGGTATCGTGAAAAATAATGACGGAGAACTTTTAAGAATTCTTGATACAGAATCCATTTTGCTGATGGATCTGATCCCAAAAATCTATGAGAGAGATCTCGTCGTAGCCGAGATTATATGCGAGGACATTTAGTGGAATTAAATCATTTTGACCCAGTATTTGCGACCGAACAAATTGCAAATAGCTACGAAAGATATATAAAGTCATCGATAACCACCAATAATCCGTCCATAAACGATGCTATTAAACGTGCGATTGATGCTGTAGCACGGCCGCTCGTCAAGGGGCCTATCATCCAGACGTTGCCGAATTACAAGGCTGGATCTTCAATTGAGCAATTGGTTGGGAAAGGGACTCTGTCGACTACGTGGCTTGAACGGGATTTCGGCGATCAGATTGTGCAAGGGCGCCCTCTTTATGCCCATCAAGATATTGCGATATGCAAGTCGGTAGTTGAAAAAAGAAATGTTGTTGTTGCCACAGGTACAGGTAGTGGTAAGACAGAAACATTCTTAATCCCAATTGTAGAGGAATTATTCCGGCAGTCTAGAAGTGGCTGTCTTGGGCCAGGAGTTCGTGCGCTTCTGCTTTATCCCATGAATGCCCTTGCGAACGATCAGCTTAAGCGACTGCGTCTCCTCCTGAAAAACTCGCCCGAAATAACTTTCGGGCGATACACCGGAGAAACGCCAGTTTCGCGGCGCGAGGGGCTGGAACGTCTGCGGGAGTCCTTCCCGGATGTCGAAGACCTTCCCAATGAGTTGCTCGGCCGCGAGGAGATGCAACAGGGCCCGCCGCACATCCTCCTGACCAATTACGCGATGCTCGAATACCTCCTTCTCCGGCCGGACGACTCCCCCCTCTTTGATGTCGGCGGTCCGCACTCCTGGAAGTTTATCGTCCTTGATGAGGTTCACACCTACGACGGCGCTGCCGGGATGGAGATTGGGATGCTCCTCCGCCGACTGTGTCATCGGGTTCGACGGGGCCCTGGCACGATTCAGGCAATCGCCACGTCAGCGACGATTGGGGGTCCAGACGACCGGCGGCAGGTGGCGCATTTCGCAAGCGAACTTTTCGACCTTCCTTTTGAGTGGGACGATAGCGATCCTTCCAGGCAGGACGTCATTGGAGCGTCCGTCGAAACGCCGCGGCTCCCGGCACCTGGGCCTCGCGTCAACCTTTCGGATGCTGTCGCCCAGACGGGTTCGGTTGCGGTTGAAACTGTTCTTGCTGACGATCGGGTCCAGGCACTCTTGCGCACGCTCTGGCGTCAGCAGTGCACCCTTGAAGAAGCTGCCGAACTTGTCAGCGATCCCCCGGATACCGCGCTTGCAGGCGACCTGATTCGCTGGCTTTCCCACCAGAACGACCCCTCCACGGGGCTCCCGGTCCTGCGCGCCCGGTTTCACACCTTCGTCCGCGCCCCGGAAGGAGTCCAGGTCTGCCTCCGACCCCATTCGGATGGCCAGCCACGGGCGTTTCTCGAGTCTCACCGATTCTGCCCGGATTGCGGCGAAGGTGCGTCGCTTCTTGAGTTGGCGACGTGTCGCCGGTGCACTCAATGGCACCTCCGTGGTGTGGTCGAGAGCGGCCAATTCCAGCAGGCCCCTGACCTGGAAGATGACGCCCCTCAAATCCGGTATCTGGCGCCTCGCGCAGACGAAGAGGTCAATGAGGATGCCCTTGGGGAAGAAGTCTCCGAGACGACCTTGTTCGGTCCGCTATCAGCGCAGGAGGAGCAAGTCATCCTGTGTTTCAGCTGCCACCGGTTACACAGCAAGGGCCCCCAGTGCGCCTGTGATCCCGCCTTGTCGAAGGCGGTAGTGCTCGCGTCACGCACGAGCGGAGGAGCAATCCGGTGCGTCAACTGCGGGGCTCCTGCAACGCAAGGGGGCCCGAGGCGTCTGCGGTTGGGAACTGACGCGCCCCCGGCTGTGGTGGCATCCGCGCTGTTCGACGCCCTGCCCCGAAAGCTGGAGCGGCCGCGCTTTCTTAGTTTTGCCGACAGCCGCCAGGATGCCGCGTTCTTCGCCCCGTATCTGGAGCGAACCTACGGCCGAATCACGCGCCGGCGGCTTCTGCTGGAGGCGCTCGAACTGGCTTGGGCCGAAACTGCTGGCGCTGGTGTGTCAATCGAGAGCCTCGCTCCGCTCGCCACCACCATGGCCCACCGGCGCGGCTTCTTCGAACCCGCGCAGGACCAGCTGGCGCGGGCCAACATGGTCAAAGCTTGGATTGTTGCCGAGCTCACCGCGTTGGACTCGCGCCAGTCCTTGGTCGGCGCCGGTCTGGCAACACGTCGCCTGGCTAGGCCCAAGGATTGGCAGGCCCCACCGGCGCTCCTCAATCCTCCTTGGTCTCTTACATCCGAAGAGGCCTGGTTCCTCATTGAAGCCTTGCTCGCGACTCTGGTTGATGACCAGGCAATTGCCATTCCGGACGGAGTCGACATAACTAGTAGCATATTCAGTCCGCGCAATAAGGAATTCGGTTTCCGCGAGTTGAAGCGTGTGCAAAATGCCGCTATCACAGTTCTTGGTTGGTCGCCAGCACAGGGAACAAACGCGCGTCTCGATTTCCTTTCTCGAATCATCTCTGTTTTGCATCCGGATTGGCAAAAGAATCGAATTAAAGATGAAGCACAACATGCTCTTGACGGCATATGGAAATTGATTACTAGCAACGTCTTTCGGTCTTACTTGAAAGAAAACCATGACAAGCGATTGGGCACGTACTATCAGCTTCTGCCAGAGTTTTGGCGTTTCGAGCGCCCTGACGCCATATACCGATGTGATACGTGTGGTCATATCCACGCAAGCTCGGTCCGAGGTGTCTGTCGTTCCTTCCGCTGTCCAGGTCGTCTAAGTCTGGTGGGACACGAATTATCGGTAAACCACTACCGAGAACTTTATCTGGTTAAGTCACTGGGACCTCTTGTAGCTGAAGAGCACACTGCCCAGTGGACTTCAGCAGAAGCTGCCAGGATTCAGGCAGATTTCGTCAGCCCGGATGGCAAGATCAACGTTTTGAGCTGCTCAACAACATTCGAGTTGGGTGTTGACGTTGGGGAACTGGAGGCAGTACTGCTTCGCAACGTACCTCCGTCCGCTTCCAATTATGTTCAACGCGCGGGACGCGTTGGACGTCGGTCGTCAAGTATCGCGTTCGTAGTTACCTTCGCTCAGCTTCGGCCTCACGATATTCACGCGTTTGATAATGCTATCGATCTTGTGGCAGGTCGCGTTCCTGCCCCTCGCATCCCCTCGCGCAATCTGCGGATTACCAGGCGGCATGTGCACTCCGTCGCGCTCTCCCGGTTCCTTCGGGCGCGACACGGGAGCGGAAAAGGATGGCCTCGGACGGCTCAGGCATTCTTCGCAAAGGAGTCCGACACCTCATATTGCGAGGATTTTCGGACTTATCTGGCGGCAAAGGATGCCGATCTCCTCTCCGAGCTGAAACAGGTAGTACCGAGGGAGCTCCATCCTCAGCTTGGTTTGGAGACGTGGGCGTGGTCAGAAGAGCTTGCGAGCACGGATCCTCTTACCTCGAGTCTTGCGCTTGTCGAGAACGAGTACTTCAGGGACGTTATCACATATGAGCGGTTTCGCGAAGAGGCCAAACAAGCGAACGATGGGCGTGGTCTCGACAGAGCCAACCGCGTGCTCAACACAATAAATAGCACGGAGCTTATTGGTTTGCTCGCCCGGCGGAACGTTCTTCCAAAGTACGGCTTCCCGGTCGACGTGGTCCCGCTTCGCACAGTCCATCTCTCGGTTCCCGAAGCACGGACTGTCGAGTTAGAGCGTGACCTTCGCGTCGCGATCGCCGAGTATGCTCCCGGCGCCGAGGTTATCGCTGCCAAGCGTCGGTGGGCGTCGGCGGGCCTCTACCTGCTCCCCAACAAAGGCCTGCCTGAGCGCGACTACGCGATATGCCAGGCTTGCAACAGGCTGTACCTCGTTCATGAGCGGGACGAATGCACCCAGTGCGGAGACCGCCTCAAAAAAGGCAAGTTCGTGCAGCCGCTGTTTGGGTTTGTTGCGGAGGATCCAAGCAATCGACCCCTTGGCGAAGACCGGCCGCGCCGACTCTATGCCACGCGCGTCCTCTTTCATGATCTGGTCGAGCCCACGCCGCGCACCGCACTGCTGAAGAACCGAGATCTTACCATTGTAGAAGGGCGCTTCGCCCGCCAGGGTAACCTTGCCGTCGTGAACACGGCGCGCGGAAAGCACTTTCGCCTCTGTCACACCTGCGGCTTCGCGAAAGTCGGCGGTCATGCCGAGCAGAAACATAGCCCACCGGACTGGCCTCGCCGCTCCTGCACAGGCACACTGCATACCGTCGACCTTGGTCACGTTTTTACATCAGACATCACCGAGCTCTGCTTTCCCACGCTCGACCACCATCATCCAAACTTCCGGCCCTCCCTTCTCGCGGCACTCCTCGAAGGTGCGCGGCGCACGCTAAACGCCGGCCATGGCGACATCGATGGCCTGACCTACATGGATGGGATCCTCCCGGTATTCGCCCTTTACGATAGCGTTCCCGGCGGCGCAGGGCTTGCCCGTGAAGCCTTCAATCGCTTCCGCGACGTCCTGGAGTCCGCGCGGCGGGTCTGCAAAGAATGCACGTGCGGTGAACACAGCTCGTGTTACGGTTGCCTCCGCTCCTACTCCAACCAATTCGAGCACGACGCTCTCGACCGCACAGTAGCGGCCGAGGCCCTCGACGAGATCCTCACTGCCGCCACGTAGCCATTCGGCGCATCGCCCGGCGGCCGCGACGGCATCGTCCGAAACGATCCGACCAAGAATGTTCGGGCCTGTACGGCTCACTCCTCCTCAAACTCAAACACTCGAAACTTCAGGGCCGCGGCGTTCTCGCCGACCGTCCGCTCAATGTGCTCGGGAATTCCTCCAGGTACCTTCGCCCGCACTTCCAGCACCACGTCGACTTCGGCGTCCAACAGACCCGTCAGGTGGCGGACAATCTCATCTGCAATCTGTCCGGCACTCGTCGAGAGTTTCAACGGGTTGAGCTCAACCGAGCCGTAGAATCGCGTGTGCACCTTGCGCGCCGGTGTGGCCGGACCGGATGCGGGACCAGGCTCCGGCGACCCACCCGACGCGCCCGGCCGGGGGGTCTCAACACAACGCTCTGCAACCTCTTTCCTGACGATCACCGACGCTTCGTCAAAGAGCACCGTCGGCGGCCGCTGCCCGAAGCTAAGCCCTACGTACTTCCCACCCTCGTACCCCACCGCGTACCCGAAGAAATCTCGGCTCGTCGCGCCGTCCCGGATCGCTTGGGCCAGGACCTCCCGGTCCCGCAGCCGCGGGAAGAATGGGTACCGCGTCAGATTCTCGTCCCAAAACTGCCTCGTGCCGACATGATCGAGCCCCTGAGACCAGAACCAGCGCTCAAGCTCGCGCTTCACGAACATCGGCGACCACCTCAGCAACAGGCCCTCCTCCTTCTGTAACGCCGCGCCGACCCGCTGCGCGAGGCTCCCCCCAGCGGGACCCAGCCCGGTCGCGATGTCGACGTCCTTCATCCGTTCCTCGCCGACCTTCCACTTCCCGCCTTCCTGGCGCACCTCCTGCACGGGCACAATCGCCCACCGGTAGCCCTCCGATAGGAGCGTGACAATCATGCTCTGGGCCTTGTCCCGCGCCTCCGTCGCATGACGTACCTGCTCCTCATCCAGGCTGAGTTGCCGCCTTTCGTCCACGATGGACTTCCACGCAAGGTACGACTTGGCCGCATCCACCAGGCCGCGGTGCACATCCTCATCGAGTGCAACGAACACCAGCATGTTCCGATGCAGCCGTGGTGCATTCCCCCGGTTCCGTAACACCTCCCTCGCCCAGTCAATTGCCGGACATTCAGCCGCGCCCCGGATGTATGGAAGCCGCGGCGGGATCACCACCAGCCGCACTGCCGCACCATCCGGGACATCCCCGCTCGACATCGGTGCGACGTGCTTCCCCGCGAAATCCCCAGTATCCCTGTCTGCCTTCAATCGCGATTCCAGCTCGGTGTAGACCTCGTACTCGCCGATGCGGCTCATCCGGTCGGCGACCGTCCGGTTCAGGTTCGGGCGCACTTCGAACCAGTACCTGCTCCCGCTCCCGTGGAGATACTGCAACCGCTCACGGAGCCGTGACAGCGCATCATTGTAGATCGCGATCTGCTCGCCCGGCCGGGCCGCCCCCAGCCGAATCCGTACATCCTCCAGGCCAGGCGTGGCCTTCCCTGGCACACTCCCCAGCAGGATCGTCCGCGCAATTGCCCGGGCTGCGCCTACCCTCCCAAACAGCGGATGCGTGGCGTCAATCTGTACCGCAGCCGCGGTTGGCCCCTCGATGTCGCTGTCGATGACCGATTGAAACGCCGGCGGCAAGTGCCGCATCAGCTCCTCCCGCACCGTCGGGAGATCAAACCGAATCGTAGCCGGCATGATCAGGGCCGATGCATCCTGCTCCTGCCACATGGCCTGCACCGCCCCAGCCAGCAACCGGAGCACCCCGCGCGTCGATTGGAATGTCGGAACCGCCGCGTTCCAATCCAGGTAGAGCCGGTCGAACAGCTCCGGGTGGAACGGATAGGCAGCCAGCATCCGCTCCTCGTAATCCCGCTCCCGTACCTCAGCCGGAAACGCCTGCGCATGCTCCCGGTAATACCGCAGAAACGCCGCCACCGCCTGGTCCCGCCCGTCCGTGTCAATCCGCTCAAACAGCCGTCGCCGCACCACCTCGAACGACTCGGTCGGCTGTACCGGTTGCCACGCCGCCTCGAGCTTCCCAAACATCTGTTGAATTCGCCCCAACACAGCGTGCCCCTGCGGGCCCCCAATCTCCTGCTCCGATTCCGGGATCGATGCCGCGACGATGACGCCAGGGGTGCTCGCCGCTAGCTCCGTCAACGTCTGCAAAAACGTCAGTAGCGATTCCAGCGTCCCGCCGGGCACCTGCCCCTTCTTCTGCGGCAAATTCCGCCCGTACGCCACCAGCTCGTCCATCAGCACGATGCAGGGCGACGCCATCTCGAACACCTTCCTCAGCTCCTCCCCCGGCGCTACCCCCGTATCATCCGCCCGCTGTACCAGCTCGTACGCCTTCCAACCCCCGAGCTGCCACGCCATGTGTCCCCACAGCGTCTTCAGGCTGATCCCCAGCGCCTTCAGCTCAGGGTCATCATCGAACGGTGCCGTCGCCGAAATCTTCGTCCCCACCAGCACCGCAACCTTCGCCCGGGGAATCTTGGTGTTCAGCTCCTCGCTCAGCTCCTTCAGTACCGGCACGTCGTTCACGATGTCGGCCCCGGATCGCGCCAGGTGGTACAGCGCCAGCATCGTGTGCGTCTTCCCACCGCCGAAGCCCGTCTTCAGCTGTACCACGGGGTCGCCCCCCTTCCCCGTCAGCCGCCGCAGCGCCGTCCGCAGGAACTCGCGAAGTCCACTCGTCACATAGGTCCGATCAAAAAACTCCCGCGCATCCAGGTACTCCGTCGCCACGTCCGGGTTCTGCCGGTACACCTCGTGCAAATCCGCCGCAAACTGGCTGTACGTCAGCGTCCCCGTGCGCACATCGGCACGCGGAACCGCCACCTCCCGCCACGGTCGAAGCCCCGCATCCGGGGCCGATGCCGGCACCGTCACGCGTGCCTCCATTGAGGTCGCCGCCACCGCAGCCGCTTCGAGCTGCACCGGCGCCCCACCACTCGGTCCAGGCGTACCGCCCCCGCGCAGCGCCCGGATCGCCGCCGCCGCCGACCGATCGATTGGCTCGATCAACAGCGCAGCCGTGTCGATCGCCCGCTCCGCGACCGACGCGTCGATGTCGCCCTTGGCAGGCTTGTGCGCCCACACGTTCCGTGTCGCCCGCAGCTCATCCGCATAGCTCCGTGCCATCTCCGGCAGCCGATCCCGGAACACCGCCGAGAAGTTCCGACTCAGCAGCATCAGCACGTCGGCGATGTCCAGCGCCCCGAGCTGCCGTTGCGCCCCCTTCGTGGGCATCGCCGGCAGCCGCTGCCGCCCGCTCGGCGAGACGTTCGGCAGCACATAGGTCGTCCACCAGCCAGACCCCATCCGCTTCAGCTCCCGCTCCACAAACGGCGCCAGGGCATCGCCCAGCAGTCCCATCGCCGTGCTCAGGCGCGTAAAGTTATCCATGCCCGTGCCCTCTCCTCCACTCATACGAACCGCCCCTGCTCTCCGGCCGAGCGGGCAGCGGCCACGAGCTGCTGAATCCGCGCCCACGCCGCATCCAGTGCGTTGAACAGCAGCGCATCATCGGGCCGCTTCCGCGCCTCAGCTATCGTGTACAGCCACACGGCGAGCTCCCGCGCCCGCACACTCGGCCCTTCGCCCAGCTCCTGCGCGAGTGCCGCTGCGCCGCTTTCGCCTTCCCGTTCGAGCGTGACCGCCAGCCGCAGACACGCCTCCCACGTGCTCCCGCCCAGCGGCCGCTCAGCCAGGCCGGCCACCCCCACTGGGTACATGCCCGGCGGCACCAGCCACACCTTCCCCTTCTCCGCCTCTACCAGGTGCTCCTGTTCCAGCCGGTCGATGCCCACGTTGTACGCCACCGCCAGGCCATGGGCGTCCCCGAACGCCGCCTCGCCAAAGCCGAACTGCTCGTAAAAATCGATGCAAAACCGCGTTCCCGGGTCGAATGTCCCCGTCCGCTCACGCCGGTAGGCCGCCACAACACTGGCAATATCCTGCAGCGCCTCGCCGACCGTCACCGGCTTGCCGTCCTGGCGCAGCACCGCGGCATACCGCGAATACACCCCCATCCCCGGCCCAATCACCGCCTGCGCAAGGTCGACCGACGCCACGCCGCCCTTGATCAACACCGGGAGCGCCTCCCGCATCGCCGCTGCCAGCTCCTGCAAAAACTCCGCCCGCGTCACCGTCGGCGC
>FWPU01008747.1_pt1 | contig 16788 bp, 15 predicted proteins | sample 2228361 | NCBI WGS metagenome assembly FWPU01 (sample SAMEA103939777, study PRJEB20133) | metagenome
GGCCGAAGGCCGCCCGCGCCCCCCTGAACCTGTAACTCCCCTGTAACCCCCGCGTAACCACCACCGGTATACTTTTCCCGAAGCAATCCCATGCCCGGCCCACTGATCGCGTCTTTCATCCTGCGCTTTACCCAGGAATCGGGTTCCGCCTCTTCCCCCCGTCCCTGGTACGGCGTCATCCGCCACGTCCAGAGCAAGGAGGAAACCCGCTTTCTCCGCATAGAGGAGGCCCTGGATTTCATCGCCCGTTATGTGGACCTCACCGCCGGAGAGGAGACCCGTCCTCAATCGGATACCCCACACCCTGCCACGGAGGAGTAGCATGCGCCTCAAAGACCGCGTCTGCCTGATCACCGGCGGGGCCGCCGGAATCGGCCAGGCCACCGCCCAGCGCTTCGCCCAGGAAGGCGCGAAGGTCGTCATCTGCGACGTCCGCGAGGAACTGGGCCGCCAGACCGCCGCTACCCTGGGGCCCGACGGCGCCTTCTACCGGGTGGACGTCACCGACCGCCGCGCCGTCCAGGAGTGGGTGGACGACGTCGCCGCTCGCTACGGCCGAGTGGACGTCCTGGTCAACAATGCCGGCGTCCTGCGGGACGCGCTCCTGGTCAAATACAAGGACGGAGCGGTCGTCTCCCAGATGTCCGAGGAGGCCTTTGACCAGGTCATTGCTGTCAACCTGAAGGGCGTGTTCAACTGCACCCAGGCGGTTGTCCCCCCCATGATTCGGGGCGGGGGCGGCGTCATCCTGAACGCCTCATCGGTTGTGGGTATAGACGGCAACGTCGGCCAGACCAACTACGTCGCCACCAAAGCGGGCGTCATCGGGATGACCAGAGTCTGGGCGCGGGAATTAGCCCGTTACAACATCCGGGTCAACGCCGTCGCCCCGGGCTTCATCTTCACCGATATGGTCCGACAGATGCCGGAGAAAATCCTGGAGCAGATGCGCGCCCGCATCCCCCTGGGCCGCCTGGGCGACCCCGTAGACGTCGCCAATGCCTACCTGTTCCTCGCATCCGACGAGGCCTGTTATATCACCGGGGCCGTGCTGCGGGTGGACGGGGGCATCGTCATCGGGACGTAGGAGGCGGGAATGATCGTCGGAGACTGGCTGGGCCGACGGGAGAAACTGACGCCGAACAAAGTCGCCCTGATAGACACCCTCAGCGATAACCGCCCCATCACCTACCGGGAGTGGAGCCGGACGGTCAACCGTACCGCCCGTTTTCTCACGGAGGGCCTGGGTGTTCGGAAGGGCGACCGGGTGGCAATCCTGGCCCAAAACTGTGTGGAGTACCTAGACCTCTGGTTCGCGCTGGGGCGGATCGGCGGCATCCTGCAGACGCTCAACTGGCGCCTGACCGCCTACGAACTGGAGGGCATGCTCCGGGAGGCGGAGCCGGTCGCGTTCATCTACTCCGCGGAGTTCGCCGCGCGGGTCAACGCCCTGCGCGACGCCGTCCCCTCCATCCGGCACTGGATCACGCTGGACCAGAAGGCCGGTTGGCGGGATATGCGCTTCCAGGAACGGGACGGGTTCTCCGGCGACCCGCTTCCGGAGGTGGACCTGGACTGGGACGACCCGTGGGTCATCTGCTATACCGGCGGAACGACGGGGTTGCCCAAAGGCGCGGTGCTCACCCATCGCGCCGTCACGGCCAATGCCGTGAACACCGTCATCACCTGGGGATTGACCGCCGACGACGTCACCATCCTGAACGCGCCGCTCTTCCATACCGGCGGGCTGAACGTCTTCACCGCGCCGCTGGTCTATGTGGGCGGAACCAGCATCGTCTGCAAGGGCTTCAATCCCGACCAGGTCTTTGACCTGATCCAGAACGCCGGAGTGACCATCTTCTTCGGCGTCCCGACAATGTTCATCATGCTCCAGCAACATCCCCGCTGGGAGGAGGTAGACTTCTCCCACCTGAAAATCGTCATCAGCGGCGGCGCGCCCTGCCCGATGCCCGTCTTTGAGAAGTTCTGGGCGCGGGGTGTCCCTTTCCGCACCGGCTACGGGCTGACGGAGGCCGGCCCCAACACCTTCTGGCTTCCCCCGGAGGACGCCCGGCGCAAGCCCGGTTCGGTGGGATTCCCCCTCATCCACATTGACGTCCGTGTCGTCCGTCCCGACGGGAGCGAGTGCGCAGCGAACGAAGTGGGAGAACTGATTATCCGCGGCCCTCACATGTTCGCCGGGTACTGGAACAACCCTCAGGCAACAGCCGAGACGGTGCGGGATGGCTGGCTGTATACCGGCGACCTGGCGATGCGGGACGAGGAGGGGTACTATTACATCGCGGGCCGGTTGAAGGACATGATTATCTCCGGCGGAGAGAACATCTATCCGGCGGAAGTGGAGAGTGTTCTACACTCCCATCCGGCGGTTGCCGAGGCGGCTCTGATCGGTGTCCCGGACGAGAAATGGGGCGAGGTGGGGCGGGCGATCGTCGTATTACGGCCGAACGTCCGGGTCACCGCGGAGGAACTGATCACCTTCTGTCGGGAACGACTGGCGTCCTACAAGGTGCCCAAATCGGTCGTCTTTGTGGACGAACTCCCCAAAACCGCGGCCAACAAGGTGGACAAACGGTTGCTGGTGGAGCAATATGGCAAGTAGGGAGGAAACCGTGGTCCAGAAAGCGCAGGTCGGCGACGTTCAAATCGCGTACGAGGTAGCTGGTGAAGGACACCCACTGGTGTTCATCTCCGGTGTCGGATACGGCGGGTGGTTCTGGCACAAAATCGTCCCCCCGCTGGCCGAACACTTTCAGGTGATCACCCTTGATAACCGCGGGGCGGGGGAAAGCGACAAGCCCCCTGGACCGTACACCACGGCGATGATGGCCGCGGATACGGCCGGACTGCTGGACGCGCTGGGAATCCGGAAGGCTTTCGTGCTGGGTCATTCGCTGGGAGGCTTCATCGCCCAGGAACTGACCCTGGCCCATCCCGACCTGGTGGAGCGGCTCATCCTGGCGTCCACCACCTACGGCGGCCCCAACGCCATTCCCATCACCCCGGAGGCGCTGGAAGTGCTGACCAAACGGGACGGCGACCCGGTGGAACTGGTCCGGCGGGGCATTCAGGTCGCCTGCGCGCCGGGTTTCGCCGAACGCCATCCGGAGGTGGTGGAGGAACTCATCCGCTACCGGCTCACCAACCCCGTCCCGCCCGCCCAGTACCAGGCCCAGGTGATGGCCGGGGCGACCCACAACGCCGAAAGCCGCATCTCCCAGATTACCTGCCCGGTGCTGGTGCTCTTCGGGGAGCACGACCGGGTCGTCCCGCCGGGCAACGCCCAACTCCTGGCGGTCAAACTCCCCAACGCGCAGGTGAAGATTCTCCCCGGCGTCGGGCACATCTTCCCGATAGAAGACCCCCAGGCGACCGTGGAGGCGCTGCTGGAGTTTCTGAGAACGTAAAAAGTAAAACGTAAAAATTGCGTAACTATTCAGCCGCCTCTGCCCGATGCTAAACCGTCGGGCTCAAAGCGAAAGCCCCTTCGGGGCTGCTCGTAGTGAGCCACGAAGCGCAGCGGGAGGGGCGACGCATGCGTCGCCCTTACAGCCTGCGAAGCAGGGTTATGCTTTGAGCCGGAGGGTTCACCCTCCGGCGGGGATCTGAATAGATTGACAACGGCAAATCCTAAGTTATAAATACAATATGGCGACCGTATCCCCCGGAGAGGCCGCCGCAACGGCGGACACCGGATGGGCTATCGCCCCGGCGGCCGCAAGAAGGGCTGTCTTTTGCCCCCTCACCCCCCTTTGTCCCCCCTCTCCCCCTGCCCGTGCAGCGGGACGCCGCAACGGGGAGGGGGCAGGGGGGAGGGGCAAAATCTCCCTCATCAACCAGGGATATCCCTGGGGTAAAAAGCCCAGAAGGGCGATACTTTTCATTCCTTTTAAGCAGTTTGTCAATATAAATTAGAACCTGCCATTGTCAATTTACGTTTTACGTCCTTACGTTTTACGCAAGGGAGTCCTATGTCCCGACATGCCCAGATTCTCTCCACCGGAAGTTACGTACCGGAACGGGTGATCACCAACGAGGAGATAGACCGGGTTCTGGGGGAACCGACCAGCGACTGGCTGATAGAGAACGTCGGCATCCGGGAGCGGCGCTGGATGGCGCCCGACCAGACGACGTCGGACCTGGTGGTGGAGGCCAGCCGTCGGGCGCTGGAGCGCGCCGGCCTGCGCCTGGAAGACCTGGACCTCATCATCCTCTCCACCGACACCCCGGATTACCTCTCCCCCAGCACATCGGTGGTGGTCCAGCACAAACTGGGCGCGGTCAACGCCGGTTGCTGGGACGTCAACAGCGCCTGCGCCGGATGGGTGACCGCCCTGGACCAGGGCGCGCGGTACATCGCCACCGACCCCACCATCCGCTACATCCTGGTGGCGGGGGGATACGGGATGAGCCGTTTCCTGGACCTGACGGACAAAAAGACGGCCAACCTCTTCGCCGACGGCGCCGGCGCCGTCATCCTGGGCCCCGGAGAGGAGCCGGGATTCCTCGCCAGCAAGTTCCTGGCCCGGGGGGAGTACCACGACGCGCTGGGCATCTACACCGGCGGGGCGTTCCGTCCCTGCACTCCGGAAAATCTGGAGAAGTACGGCCCGCCCAGAGTCCAGTTCGTCAAAAAATTCCCCCGCACCTTCAACACCGAATACTGGCCCCAACTGATCCGCGGCGCGCTGGAAAAGGCCGGGCGGACGGTGGACGATGTCGCCCTGTTCCTGTTCACCCAGTTGAACCTGCGCACCATTGAGTACATGATGCAACTCCTCGGCCAGCCGCTGGAGAAGACCCACTGGGTGATGGACAGGTGGGGCTATACGGGCTCCCCGTGCGTGGCGATGGCGCTGGACGACGCCATCGCCCAGGGCCGTGGCCCCCGGCGCGGGGACATCATCGTCTTCTGCACCAGTGGCGGTGGCATCACGATGGCCGCGTCGGTCTGGCGCTGGACATTGTAGGAGGAACAATGTACATCGGCGACTACCTGCACCGACGGCAAATCTACAGCCCGGATAAACTGGCGATCATAGACGCCGGGAAGACCCCCGAATGGCGGCTGACCTTCCGGCAGATGAACGAGCGGGCCAACCGCCTGGCGAACTGGCTGAGGGATGTGGCCGGCATCCGGAAGGGGGACCGGGTGGCGATTCTGGCCCGGGACGGCGTGGAGCATCTGGACTGCTTCTTCGCCTGCTCCAAACTGGGCGCCATCCATACCGCCCTCAACTGGCGCCTGCACTGGCGGGAACTGGCCGACATCGTCGCCCGGGTCACCCCCGGGGTGCTCATCTATTCCGACGACTTTCGGGAGACCGTCGCCTCGCTGGAGGAGGCCACCCGCGGGACCGACCATGCCATCCGGCACTATCTCCACATTGAGGGGCCGGGCATCCCCGGCAGTTTGCACCTGGAGACCGTCCTGCAGGAGAGCCCCGCCGATCCCGTCTCCTGCGAGTCGGTCACCCACGAGGATATCGGCGCGCTCATCTTCACCGGGGGCACTACCGGCTTCCCCAAAGCGGCGCAGGTCTCCCATCGGATGATTGCCTGGAACACCCTCAACACCGTCATCCACGACCTGACCCACAACGACATTTACCTGAACGTCTTCCCGATGTTCCACACCGGCGGCCTTTTCGTCTACACCCTGCCCCAGATTATCCTCGGCGGGACGACCATCCTCATCCGTCAGTTTGACCCGGCACAGGTGTTGCACCTGATTGAGCGGGAGCGGGTCACGGTCTTCGCCGGTGTGCCGACGATGTACCAGATGATGACCCAGGCCCCCAACTGGGCCGAGGCCGATCTCTCTTCGCTCCGGTTCTGCACCAGCGGGGGCGCCCCCCTGCCCGCTCCTCTGGTGGAGCAGTACACCCGGGAGAAAGGTATCCGCTTCAAGCAGGGCTTCGGGATGACGGAATTCGGCCCGGGTATTTTCGCCCTGGCCCCGGAGGACGCCGTCCGCAAGGCCGGTTCCATCGGACGCCCCAATTTCTTTGTAGACGCGCGGATCGTGGACGACGACAATCGTCCCCTGGGGCCCCGTCAGGTCGGCGAACTGGTGCTCAAGGGGCCTTCCATCTGCTCCGGGTACTTTGGCGACCCGGAGGCCACCACCGCACTGCGGGATGAGGAGGGCTGGTTTCATACCGGGGACATGGCCTACTACGACGAGGAATGGTACTTTTACATCGTGGGCCGCAAGAAGGATATGTTTATCTCCGGTGGGGAGAACGTCTATCCGGTGGAGATTGAGGCCGTCCTCTACCAGCATCCCGCGGTCCACATGTGCGCGGTGATCGGCGTGCCCGACCCGAAATGGGGCGAGGTAGGACTGGCATGCGTGGTACTGAAGCCGGGGATGACGGCCACCGAGGAGGAGTTGCTCGCTTTCATGCAGGAGCGCCTGGCCCGCTACAAGGTGCCCAAACGGGTCGTATTTATGGAAAGCCTCCCTATCTCGGCGGCGGGGAAGATTCTCAAGCGGGAGTTGCGGGAGCGGTTTGTCAAAGGGTAAGAGGCCTTCGCCCGACGCTGAACCGTCGGGCTCGTAGTAGGGCGAGGCATGCGTCGCCCTGGTATCACTTTTTACGTTTTACTTTTCACGGTTCACACAGGTTAAGGAGGACCCATGAGCAGCATTTCCACCCTTGAAGGCATCACTTCGCAAATGGTGCAGACCCGCCGACTGCGGATGCATGTCCTGACCGCAGGAACGGAGGATGGTGTGCCCGTCCTTTTCGTCCACGGCAACGGTTCTTCGGCCACCTTCTGGGAAGAGACCATGCTGGCCCTGCCGTCGGGATTCCGGGGGATCGCCCCCGATATGCGCGGTTACGGCGACACCGAACCCCTTCCCGTAGATGCCACCCTGGGCCTGGGGGATATGGTGGAGGACATCCGGTCGCTGGTGGAGGCGATGGGCCTGGGCAAATTCCACATCGTCGGCCACTCTATGGGGGGCGGTATCGGGATGAAATACGGCATCGCCTACCCCGAAGACCTCCTCTCCATCACCCTGGTGGACACCATGTCCCCCTACGGCTACAGCGGGAGCAAGGACGTGCAGGGCACTCCCTGCCATGAGGACGGCGCGCCGGCCGGGGCTGCCAGCGTCAACCCCGACTTTGTGCGCCTGCTGAAAGAGAAAGACCGGGGCACCGATAACCCCGTCTCCCCGCGCAACGTGATGCGCCAGTTCTACTTCAAGCCCCCCTTCGTCCCCCGGCGCGAGGAGGAACTGCTCAGCGCGATGCTCTCGCTACGGGTTGGGGAGGACTGGTACCCTGGCGACTTCGTGCCCTCTCCCCACTGGCCGGGGGCGGCGCCGGGGACGCGCGGCATCGTCAACGCCTTCAGCCGCAAGTACTTTGACGCCAGCGGGATCGCCGACATCTCCCCCAGGCCCCCCGTCCTCTGGATTCGCGGCGCCGACGACCTGGTCGTCTCCAACGCGGCGATGTGGGATATCGCCGCCTTGGGCGCACTGGGATTTGTCCCCGGCTGGCCCGGGCCGGAGGAATGTCCGCCCCAACCGATGCTGGATCAGACTCGCGCCGTCCTGGAGCGATACAGGGCCAACGGGGGCACCTATCGGGAGGTAGTCATCCCCGATTGCGGGCACACCCCCTTCATTGAGAAACCGGAGGAGTTCAACGCGGTGTTCCATGCGTTCCTACGGGGAGAGTGACCATGTTCACCTTTGACTGGCTGGCGAAGCGGGCAGAACTCTCGCCGGAAAACGTGGCTATAGAGGACCCTGCGACAGGCCATCGGTTCACTTATGCTCAATTCCAGGATCGCGCCAGCCGCCTTGCCGAATTTATGCGGGACGAATGGGACACCCGTTCTGGGGAGCGGGTCGCCATCCTGGTGCCAAACTGTCCAGAAATCTTTGAATCCCTGTATGCCGTTGCCAAAATCGGAGCCATCCTGGTTCCGCTCAACTGGCGGCTGGCCCCTCCGGAACTGGAGTACATTCTTCGCGACGCGGATGTCCAGGCGCTGATCTACGACCCACAGTTTACGGAACTCGCCCGCGAATTGGGGGAGCACCTGGCGATCCGGAAGCGAATGGTTCTGGGGAAAGAGGCCCCGGGGGGGGAGTGGGCATATGAGATCGTGCTGACCCAAGCGAGTGGGGCGCCGGTCGTGATGCCGCCTCGCCCTCTGGAGGATACCTGGCACATCCTCTACACCGCCGGAACGACGGGTCGGCCCAAAGGGGTCATTCAGACCTTCGGGATGGTCTTCTATAACGCTGTCAACATCGGTATCGCCATTGACCTGACCTCGCAGGATGTTACCCTGAACGCGCTCCCCACCTTTCACACCGGAGGTCTGAACCTGTACCCGAATCCGACCTTCCACGTCGCAGGGACGGCCATCATCCAGCGCACCTTTGATCCTGCCGAGGCGCTGCGCCTGCTCTCTGAACGGGCTACTGCTTTCTTCGGGGTTCCAGCAATGTACCTCTTCATGAGCCAGCATCCCGACTTTGAAAAATATGACCTCTCCCGCGTCCGTTCCTGGGCTTGTGGCGGAGCACCTATGCCGGTACATCTTCTGGAATGGTATGCCCGACGGGGCATCGTGATCCAGCAGGGCTTCGGAATGACCGAAACCGGACCGACCGTATTTCTCATTGACAGGGAGCACGCGCTGAGCAAGGCCGGTTCGGTAGGCAAACCTCAGATGCATGTCGCGGTGCGCATCGTGGACCGGGAGAGGCAGGATGTGCCTCCAGGCGAAAAAGGGGAATTGCTCATCAAAGGCCCCGGTGTAACCCCCGGCTACTGGCAACTGCCGGAAGTGACGGCCGAGGCCATTGAGGATGGCTGGCTCCACTCCGGCGATGTGGCCTATGTGGACGAGGACGGCTATTACTACATCGTGGACCGCTGGAAAGATATGTACATCTCCGGCGGGGAGAATGTGTATCCGGCGGAGGTGGAGAACGTCATCTACCAGATGGAGCAGGTTGCTGAGGTCGCGGTCATCGGGGTGCCCGATCCTAAGTGGGGGGAGGTCGGCCGGGCGATCGTAGTGGTCAAGCCCGGACATACCCTCACCGAAGAGGAGGTCATACGGTTCTGTGAGGGAAAGATTGCCCGGTACAAAATTCCCAAATCGGTCGTTTTTACGGAGCGGTTGCCCCGCAATCCGGCGGGCAAAGTGCTTAAGACGGAACTCCGTCAGCAGTTTGGGAAAGCGGAAGGAAGGTAGAGGATGCCCAATCCGGAAACGCTCCCTCCTGTAAGAGAGAAAGCGACGATACGGCGGCCCCTCACACAGGAGGATTTTTGCCGGTTTGCCCGTCTGAGCGGAGACGACAACCCGATTCATACCGACCCGGACTTCTCCGCCTGCAGCCGGTTCGGTCGGCCGGTGGCGCACGGGATGTTTCTCTACGGATTGGCCCTGGCCGTAGTGGGGCGGTTGCTACCTGGACCCGTATGGGTCCTGGAGCAGGAAATAAGGTTCCCAACACCCTCATACGCAGGAGAAGAGGTCACCGTTGAAGCGGAGAGCACAGCCATCTGGCCCGACGAAGGGCGGGCGGAGGTGCGGATAGCGGTCATCCGGCCGGGTGGAGAACCGGGTTGCGAAGGCTATGCGGTGGTTTGCCGAACACCCGAGGGGGTGCGACAGCCTTCACCCGATGAAAGTTTTCTAACCTGGCCCCCCAGCGAGGGGGAGCGTCTTAAGGGGCTCCGCCTGAGAGAGCACTATGTCCTGAAGCGCCTGTTTACCGTAGAGGATGTACAGGCCTACATTGCGCTGACCGGGGATGAGAACCCGCTCTATACGGATGTCGCCCTTGCCCGACGCTGGGATCTGGCCCGCCCGATGCTCCCATCAGGGCTGATCGGGGCGCTGTTCTCCTGCCTGCTGGGGATGCATCTTCCCGGCCCGGGCACTAATTACCTCAAACAACGGTTTCTGTTCCCACGTCCGGCCTACCCTGGCGAGGAACTGACTGCTTCAGTGGAGATTGTCCGACTGCGGCCGGAAAAAGAACTGGTCAACCTGCGCACCCTCTGCCGGAACCCGGCTGGCGAGACCATCTGCGATGGGCTGGCGCTGGTGTTGGTACACGACCTGGTTCGGAAGGATGCCGTATGCCTCGGATAAGAGTGAGGGACGTGACACTTTACTATGAACTGCACGGCCCGGAGGAGGGGGAGGTGCTGGTGCTCTCCAACGGTATTCTGATGAGCACGGCCAGTTGGGCATTTCAGACCCCGGTCCTCTCTCGCCATTACCGCCTTCTGCTCTACGACTGCCGGGGCATGTGGCAATCGGACCATCCTCCTGGCCCCTACACGATGGAGCAGCACGCCGATGACTTGGCAGGGTTGCTGGACGTGCTGAATATCCCCCGGGCTCATATCGGCGGTATCTCCTACGGGGGCGAAATCAGCATGGTCTTCGCCCTGCGGTATCCGGAGCGAACCCGCAGCCTTGTCGTGGCGGATGCCGTCAGCCACGTAGAACCGATGTTACGGACTGTGGTGGAGGGCTGGATCGCCGCCGCGCGCGCTGGCGATACGCGTGCCTTCTTCTGCGCGACGGCGCCCTGGAACTTCTCCGCGCGCTTCATCCGGGAACATCCTGACCTGATGGCCCAGGCACTGGAGCGATACGCCCTGCTGGATTACCCTGCTGTCATTCGCCTCTGCGAGGCGTTTCTGAACCTGAATATCACCGACCGTCTGGGGGAAATCCGCGCGCCGACCTGCGTGATCGTCGGCGAGGAGGATATTTTGAAAGGACGATCTTACGCTGAGGAGATCGCTCGCCGTATCCCCGGGGCCGAACTTCATATTATCTCTGCCTCAGGCCACGCCATATGCTGGGAACAACCCCAGGTTTTCAATTCCATCCTTCTCGGTTTCCTGACCAAACATTTCTCGGAAAGGGGGTGAACGCATCGGGAAAGCAAAAGCGCATCCAATCCAGCGATTAGTAAAAAACCCCAATCATTCAGGAGGAGGGAACATGAACGCAAGAAGCACAATCCGGTTGTCTCTGGTCACTCTGGTCGGGCTGGCACTGCTGCTTGCCGCCTGCCAGCCGACGCCGACACCCACCCCGTCCCCTACTCAGCCACCGACCCCTGTCCCGGCCACGCCGACCCCCCAGCCAACGGAGGAGCCCACGCCCGCGTATCCCTTCGCCGGGCAACCCCTCCAGATCGGCCTGCTGACCGATAACTCCGGGGCGCTGGCCATCTACGGGCCGATGCTGGAGCGCGGCTTCCAGTTAGGGCTGGAATACGCCACCGAAGGGAAAATGGAAGTGGCCGGGCGCCCTATCCAGGTGATTATCAAGGACACGGCCAGCAATCCCGAAACAGCGGTCAGTATGGCCCGCGAACTGATTGAGGCCGAAGGCGTCCAGATACTGGTCGGCGCGCCCAGTTCCGGCGCAACAATGGCCGTTCAGCAGGTGGCGATGGAAAACAAGGTTATCCTTATCGCCGAACCGGCCGCTGCCACCGACATCACCGGCAAAAACTTCAATCCCTACACGTTCCGCACCAGCCGCACCAACTATCAGGACGCCGTGGTGATGGGGCTGGGACTGCTGGAGTTGGGGAAGACCTTCGTCCAGATCGCTCCGGACTATGCCTTTGGCTGGGGCTCGGCCTGCGGCTTCTACGCCGTGGTGAAGGCCGGTGGGGGGACCTTCCCGGTCAACGACGACCCGCAGAAGTGCGGCGCCATCTTTATCCCGATGGATACCACCGACTTCACGCCGTACCTACAACAGGTGCTGGACGCCGATGCCGAGGTGCTTATCATCACCTGGGCCGGGGCGGGCTTTGTACCGCTCTTCCAGCAGATGCAGCAACTGGGCGTCTTTGATAAAATGATCGTCGGTACCGGCGTTGGCGACAACCAGACCCTGGCCGCGGGCTACGCCAACGCCATCGGCTCCACGGGCATCATCGTCTACCACTACACCCTGCCCAAAAATCCGGTCAACGACTGGCTCGTCAAGCGGCACAAAGAGGTCTACGGGACGCTGCCCGATCTCTTCACCGCCGGGGGGATGGCGGCCGCCATCATGGTCGTAGAGGGCCTGAAGCGGACCAACGGGGATGCCAGCGCCGACGCGCTCATCAAGGTCTACGAGGACAACTTCTCCTTTGACGGCCCCAACGGCAAATACATCATCCGTCCCTACGACCATGTCTGCCTCTACCCGCTGTACTACGTCCGGCTGGTCAGCGTCACCGATCCCGAATTCCGGTTTGTGGAACTGATTCGGGAGTTCGCTCCGGAGGAGGCGGCGCCGCCCTGCATGCTGCCGGACGCGTATAAGGACCGCTGCCCGTAGGGTCGCGGGGGCGGGTCTCTGCACCCGCCCCATACCTGGACCCCGAACTGCCCAGGAGAGAAGCGGCCTGCCTGCGTACCAGTCCGGCCCTTTCCGGATATCCCTGGGAGAAGAGAATCTTTGCGGGGCGGCGGCGAAGCCGCCGCCCCGCAAACCACCCCCGCAGCGGAGGCTGCCGTGAGTTCGGAAATCATCCTAGAGACCCACCATCTGCGCAGAGAATTCAACGGGCTGGTGGCGGTGGACGATGTGTCCATTCGGGTCGTCGCCGGTCAACTGCACGCGATCATCGGCCCCAACGGGGCGGGGAAGACGACGCTCTTCAACCTTATCAGCGGCATCCTCAAACCCACCGCCGGTCGGGTCGTATTCCGCGGACGGGACATCACCGGGCTCCCCCCGCACCGCATCGCCCGCCTGGGCATCGGACGTTCTTTTCAGATCACCAACATCTTCCCGAACCTGACCGTCCTGGAAAACGTCCGGCTGGCGGCCCAGGCGCGTGGGAAAGACAACCTGCGCTTCTGGGCCCCCTACCAGCGCTTCCGCCAGTACGAGGCGCGGGCCTGGGAAGTGATCCAGCAGGTGGGGCTATCGGGCCGCGAATTCGTCCCCGCCCGCTTCCTGCCCCACGGCGACCAGCGAAAACTGGAGATCGCCATCTTGCTGGCTTCCGACCCCGACCTGCTGTTGCTGGATGAGCCGACCGCGGGGGTGGCGACGGAGGAGATCCCGCTGCTGGTGGAGACGATCCGCCGGATTCGGGAGCAGGGCCGCCGCACCATCCTCCTGGTAGAGCACAAAATGGACGTCGTGATGACCATCTCGGATGTCATCACGGTGATGCATCAGGGACGCGTGCTGGCGGAAGGTTCCCCCGCCCAGATTGCCGCTAACGAGCAGGTGCAGCGGGCCTACCTGGGGGATATGGATACCGTCCCTCAGGGAAAAGGGACCAGCGCTTCGGAAGGGATTCCCCTTTCCGAATAAGGAGGGGCGGGATGGGCAATATACTGGAAGTCCGGGATATCCACACCTTCATCGGCCAGTTCCACATCCTGCAGGGCGTCTCCCTGGAAGCCGCCGAGGGCACCATCACGGCGATCCTGGGGCGCAACGGCGCCGGGAAGACCACCACGCTGAAGTCCATCATCGGGCTGACCCCGCCCTGTCAGGGCCAAGTCATCTTCGCCGGACAGGAAATCCAGGGCCGCCCGGCCTACGAAATCGCCGCGCTGGGCATCGGCTACGTCCCCGAAAACCGGGCCATATTTGTCAATCTGACGGTGGCCGAAAATCTCAAAATCGCCGAGCGCCGACGGGGAGACCTGGACCGGAAAGCGGACTTCATCTTCGGGCTCTTCCCGGACCTGAAGCGACTGTACCGGCTTCCCGGTGGTCACCTTTCCGGAGGCCAGCAGCAGATGCTGGCGATCGCCCGCGCCCTGGTGCCGGATAACCGATTGTTGCTGATTGACGAACCCAGTGAGGGGCTGGCACCCATCATTATCCAGGAACTGATGGAGGCGATCCGGCAACTCTCGGAGAAGGTGACCGTGCTGCTGGTGGAGCAGAACTTCCAGATGGCCAGCCGTCTGGCGAAGAACTACGTCATCATAGACGACGGCCGGTCGGTCCGCAGCGGCGCAATGGAGGACCTGCTCCGTCAGCCTGAAATCATCCGCCGCTATCTGGGGGCAACGGTGTAGGGGGGAAGATGCTCAAGCAACATCGGGCCACTCTGACCTTTATCGGTATTGTCGCAGTGCTCATCGGCATCGGCTACGCCTGGCTGGGCCCCGCCCGCGCGACAGCGGCAGTCCTTTCCGGCCTCACGCTGGCGGCCCTCTATTTCCTTCTGGGGGCCGGCCTCTCGCTGATTTTCGGCCTGATGGACGTGCTCAACTTCGCCCACGGGATCATCTTTATGATCGGGGCCTACATCGGCTACAGTTTATTCGGCAATCCCCGCCTCTTCACCAACACTCTGCCGCTCATCCTGATGGTTGTGGCAGGGGCTCTGGTCGGTGCCTATCTCGGCCAGCCCTTGCGGGCCTGGGAGTTCCGCCGACGGCAGACCCCGCCGGAGGCGGGGATCGCCCGATACCTTCTGGCGCGCATCGCCCCCTCGGCGATCCTGGCCCTGCTTGCCGTGGGGCTGATGGTCTGGGGGACCCGTGGGTTCCCCCTGAACCGTCTCATCGCCTTTGAGCCCACCGCCACCGGCGGCGCGATCCCGACGGCACAGGCACAGGAGCCCCTTCCCCGGATGGCCGTCCGGCTGGTCCAGATGCTGGCTGCGGGATTGCTCCTGGGACCGATCCTGGTGCGAAAGGAGCGCGCGGGGGAACGGGCGCCTTTCTGGAAGACGCTATCCCTCTCCCTGGCTCTGGCGGCGGTTGCCGCCGGGGTTTTGTGGATGCGTGACCCCGCGGAGCGCCTTATGCTGGGCCTCTCGGTGGACGTCCGTTTTGTGCAGGCCCTGGTGGCCGGCGCGGCGACGGGAGCGTTGCTGGGCATGTTTATAGAGACGGTGTTCATCCGCTCTTTCTACGGGCGGCCCATCACCCAACTGGTGCTCACCCTGGGGCTGATGTTTATCGGCGCTGAACTGGTCAAATCCGTCTGGGGCAAAGAGGGACGCCCCCCGATGGCAGTGCCTTCCCTCTTCGCCCAGAGTTGTCGTTCGACCAATCTCATCGCCTGGTTGAGCGAACGATGCTCTTCCATAGAAGTGCTGGGGCGGGCCTTCCCCACCTACCGCCTTTTCATCATCTTCGTCGGACTGGTCATCCTGATCGGCGTCTGGTTGCTCCTGCGCTATTCCCGCCTGGGGATGATTGTGCGGGCCGGGGTACAGGATAGCGCAATGGCGGAGGCGCTGGGCATCAACGTGCGGCGGGTCTTCACGATGGTCTTCGCCCTGGGATCGGCCCTCGCCGCGCTGGGAGGGGTGGTGGCCGCGCCCTTCGTCGGCGTCTACCCCGATATGGGCGGCGCGTTCCAGTTGCAGGCCTTTATCGCCGTCGTCATCGGCGGGATGGGAAGCTACACCGGCACCGCCGTGGGTGCCCTCATCCTGGGACTGGCCCGCGCCCTCGGCGACATCCTGGTTACCGCTGGGATTCCCCTACCCTTCACCGAACAGACGCTGCGAGCCTCTCCGGCCATCGCTCGCGCCTCTACCGTATTGATTATGGCGGTCGTCCTGCTGGTCCGACCCGCCGGAATCTTTGGGAAGAAGGAGTGACTGTGAAAATCCCCACCGCTCGCTTCACGAACTTTCTGCGCCAATGGAAATGGGAACTGCTCATCCTGGCGGTGCTGGTGCTTTTCCCCTTCGCCGCCGGACTCACTATCGGTAACCCCGCTGCCCTTCCTGAGGAGGTACAGGGCCTGGAGCGGCTGACTCGTCTGACCGAAACCGGGGCGGCCAAGTTTTGGCAGGGAATGGTCATTCAGATGCTGATTCTGGCCGTCTTCGCCATCAGTTACGACCTGCTCCTGGGGTACACCGGCCTGCTTTCCTTCGGGCACGCGATGTTCTTTGGGACCGGTGGATACGTCATCGGCATCCTGTTGAAGCATTTTCACTGGCCGTGGTGGGGGGCGCTGGGGATGGTCGTGCTCGTCGCCCTCCTGCAGAGCCTGATCTTCGGCACCCTTTCCCTGCGGGTCCGGGGGGTCTACCTGGCGATGGTCACCCTGGCCTTTGCCGAGTTCTTCTACATCCTCTCCGAAGCGGGGGACTTCCGCCAGTACACCGGCGCCGACGACGGTCTCCACGGCATCTACATCCATCCGGCGATCAGCCCTACCGACCACCGCTTGCGTTTCTACTTCCTGACGCTGGCCTTCTTCGTGGTGGTCTACCTGGCAGCCCGACGGTTGGTGAACTCCCCCACCGGACGGGTGATGGTAGGGGTTCGGGAGAACGAACCGCGGGCGGCGATGCTGGGGTACAACACCTTCACGTACAAACTGACAGCGCTGATCGCGGCCGGCCTGCTGGCCTCCCTGGCGGGGTGCTTCAACGCGGTCTACAACCTGGGGGTGACTCCGGCGGTGCTGGGGGTGGGGACGACCATTGACGTCCTGGCGATGACCATCGTGGGGGGCGTCGGCACGCTGACGGGGCCGGTGCTGGGGGCGGCGATCGTCCACCTGCTGGGGTACTGGCTGAACCGGCTCTTCGGTCCCCTCTGGACCCTTCTCTTTGGGGCGGCCTTTGTGCTGATCGTGATCTTCCTTCCGCATGGGATCGTCGGCACAGTGCGGGCGCGGTCGTTCCAGTGGCGGGCCGGCTGGCGGCGGTGGATGCAGTTGCTGGGGGTGCAGCGGGAGACGCCGGCACGGTAGGGGAGCACCGGTGGCAGCGCGCGGTGACGGCGGCGGGGCGGCCGAAGGCCG
>FWPU01008749.1_pt1 | contig 16782 bp, 10 predicted proteins | sample 2228361 | NCBI WGS metagenome assembly FWPU01 (sample SAMEA103939777, study PRJEB20133) | metagenome
GCACGGAACTACCTCGCGTTGCTCAAGCTGGCCTGCGGTCTGATCTGGTACCGCAGATATGTCCGATTGCTAGTTTTGAGATAGTTTCTAAGAAAACAACGCAAAAAGGGAGGTAATAATGACACGGCGTACAATTTTCCAGAAAGTTCTATCCTGGTCGTCCCTGATATTCTTGTCATCGCTTTGTGTAGTACCCAGGGCGGAACCCGCCGTTTACGGCCAGGAAAAGATGGCTGTTCCCTCATCTTTCCCGGGAAATCCCCAGCAGGTAGGGGCATATTTCTTTTACTGGTACTTCTTTCCCAATTTCCCGGACATTGATGAATATCAGGACATTGCTTTCCATCCCCCTGGCCTGATGCAACCAGGCCAGCCGACCTGTGTCCACGATCCCCAAACGGTTTATTGTCTGCCCTATGGTCGTGGCTCGTACAACAAAACATATTATTCCTCCAACGCTGCCTCATGGAACCAATCTTTCATCGCAGACCCTGTCCTTTGGTGGAAATGGCAGTTCCGGGAGATGGCTGAGGCGGGGATAGAGATTGCGTTCCTGGCCTCGTGGGCTCAGGAACCCAAGCCGGGCAAACCCTATTTTACTTACCTTGAAAGACGAATTGACCAAGTAGCCCCCTTTGCTATTGAGGCATTGAACGCACTAGGGATTCCCGTGAAAGTGAGCCTGTTTGACGACACCGAATCGGAATGGCGGCAGTGGCTTGTGGATAACGGCTACAGCGAGACCGAAAAGATGCCTCTGGATGACCCATCTAGTTGGGAATACTTTTGGCAGAAATGGCGGATCTTTTATGACTCCTTTCCGGACAAAAGTATGTGGGCTACCCATAACGGAGCAAGTGTCAATGAAGGCGGCCGACCGATCATTCTAGTGTGGTTCCCCAACGAGCATTGGTACACTTGGCCAGGCTACCCAGGTCCAATGAATGGCATTGGGCGGGACTTGATGGTATACCTCCGAGAGCAATTTCGTGCAACCTACCGAGACGACAACGGAAACCCCATTGACCCATTTATCTTGCCCAATTACGTATGGTATGTGTGGGACACTGCGGCCTTCAATGAGACTCCTACCGCAGTAGACGGGTGGTCAGATTACGGTTTTGCAGCAGGGAACGGCACAGAGATCCGTTCTTGGAATAGCGGAAGTGGCTACTATTATACGGCCAGCATTGGGCCAGGTCGGGACGACTATGGCTACAGCGGTCCTTATGGGCCAGTTGACCCAGAGTTTACCGGAGCGTTTAACGCCCGCTGGTGGGACCTCGAAGGAGGATGGGGAAATCCTCCTTCAGACCCCAATCGATATGACGAGTACTTTTACGACAGTTGGCAGATCATTATCAACCACTCCCCAGACGTAAACCTGGTGATCATTGAGAGTTGGAACGAACTGGTTGAAGGATCTGGCATTACCAAAGTCGAGAGCTACATCTCTCCCGAAATGGGTGCCGGGTGCCTGCCCGACCCTTGGCCGCAGCCCCCACACAGTCCAACATGCAATTATAAGGCGTTCCAGGATCTCCACGGCGGAATTTACGACCCCTGGGGAACGCCGTGGTACTGGGCACATGACACTCGCGTCCTCAGCCAAGAATGGAAAAACTCTACACCCCCCGCCCCCATTATTATAGACAATAATAATTCTTGTCCCGGACAAGATGGAACCTTCACTGCCAGTGGTAACTGGCAGACTGCCCATTACAACCAGGCATTTTGTGAAGGTATCCAGGACGTCGCGTACACCTCCTTGGGCCCTCCATCAGCGGAAGGACAATGGCAGCCCTTCTCAAACCAGGGGCCTGCCCTGTATGAAGTCTACGCGTGGTGGCCTATGGACAGTGGTGCTTCCCAAGATGTCCGCTACGGCGTTCGAAGCGGCTCTAGACTAACCTATGCAGCCGAGATCGATCAGGCCTGGCCATATGACATGGGCTATTGGAACTTTCTGGGCATATTTCCCCTGGATCCGCAGGGGGGGGACAGGGTGATCTTGTCCAACCAGGCAACTTCAGGCGACGTCATCCTGGCCGACGCGGTGAAACTGGTCTACCGCGGTCCCTACACGCCGCCACCACCCTCCCACCACATCTACCTCCCCCTGGTCGTGCGCAACTTTACCCTGACCCAGGGGGGCGGCGAGCCGCCCATACCCCCAGGCAATGAACAGGGTTATCCGCCACCGACCCAGACGCCTCCCTCCACTCCAACGCCGCTGCCCACCCCAACGCAGGGCGGCTACCCACCACCCCCAACTATGACGCCACCACCCAGCCCGTCGCCCACCGTGACACCGCCACCAACACCGCCGGACACCGAGCCGCCCGAAAGTTGGGTGGAGCCGCTTCCCGCCTATCACAACCTGCCGGCCGGCTTTCCCGTCCGCTGGTCTGGCGACGACGCCGGCGGCTCGGGCATCCACCTCTTTGACATCCAGTACCGCGACGGCACAGGCGAATGGACCGACTGGCTGACCCAGACCAGTCGCTGGAGTTGGTGGTTTACCCCCGTCGAGGACGGCCACACCTACGCCTTCCGCTCCCGCGCCACCGACCGCGCCGGCAACGTCGAACCCTGGCCCGATACCCCCGACGCCAGCACCACCGTGGACCTGACCCCGCCCTCCTCGGCGGTAAGCAACCTGCCCCCCTACAGCCGGGCCTCCTTCACCGTCTCCTGGAGCGGCGTGGATGACACCTCCGGCATCGCCTCCTACGACGTCCAGGTCTGTTGGGAGAACTGCACCCTCAAACCGGCCGGATGGACCGACTGGCTGACCGGCACGACCGACACCTCGGCCACCTTCCACGGTGAGGATGGCCGCACCTACTATTTCCGCTCTCGCGCCACCGACCGTGCCGGCAACGTCGAACCCTGGCCGCAAACGGCCGACGACCATACCACCGTAGACGTCACGCCGCCCGATTCGGCCGTGAACGGGCTGCCTCCCTACAGCCGCAGCCCCTTCCCCGTCTCCTGGAGCGGCCAGGATGATCTCTCCGGCATCGCCTTCTATGACCTCCAGGTCTGCCGGGCGGACTGCACCCTCCCCTCTGAGGCCGTCTGGCTCGACTGGCTCACCCACATCACCGCCACCCAGTCCCTCTACGAGGGGGAAGAGGGCCCGGTCTATTTCCGTTCCCGCGCCACCGACCACGCCGGCAACCAGGAGGGGTATCCCCGTTCTCCCGACGCCAGCACCACGATTGACACTACCCCTCCGGCCTCGGCCGTCGAGGACCTGCCGGCCTATCGGGGGGCCTCCTTCACCGTCTCCTGGGCCGGCCAGGACGGGGCCTCGGGCGTGGCCTCCTACGACATCCAGGTCTGTGCGGGCGAGTGCAACGGCCCCACCGGCGGCGGGCAGGGCACTTGGCAGGACTGGCTGACCCAGACCACCGCCCTCTCGGCCACCTTCAGCGGGGGGCAGCACGGCAAGCCCTACGCCTTCCGTTCCCGGGCCCGCGACTATGCCGGCAATCTGGAGGCGTGGCCGGCCCGGGCCGACGCCAGCACCACCATAGACGCCTTCCCGCCCTCCTCGGCCGTGGCGGGACTGCCCACCTACCTGCCGGCCGTCTTTACCGTCACCTGGAGCGGTCAGGACGACCTCTCCGGCATCGCCTCCTTCGACGTGCAGGTCTGCACGCAGGACTGTGCGAACCCCTCCACCCCCTGGACAACCTGGCTTGAAGGGGTGACGACCACCGCAGCCCTCTTTGAGGGGGAGGCCGGCCAGACCTACGCCTTCCGCTCCCGCGCCCACGACGGGGCCGACAACGCTGAACTCTGGCCGCTCACCCCTGATGCCACCACCACCGTGGACGGCGTGCCGCCGGCCTCGGCCGTGGTGGCCCTGCCGGCCTACAGCCTGGGCACCTTTACCGTCACCTGGGCCGGCCAGGACGACCTCTCCGGCATCGCCTCCTTCGACATCCAGGTCTGCACCGGCGACTGCCAGGGGCCGCAGGCCCTCTGGAGCGACTGGCTCACCGCAACGACTACTCTCTCGGCCACCTTCAGCGGCCAGAACGGCGTCCCCTATGCCTTCCGCAGCCGCGCCCGCGACCAGGTCGGCAACCGGGAGGCGTGGCCGGCCGAACCCGACGCCGTTACCACCGTGGACACCACCCCGCCCTCCTCCCAGGTCGAGCCGCTCCCTGCGGTCAGCCCGGCCGTCTTTACCGTCACCTGGAGCGGCCAGGATGACCTCTCCGGCATTGCCGGCTACGATGTGCAGGTCTGCCCCAGCGACGAACCCACGCCCGATTGCTGGCAGGATTGGCTGACCGCCACCCTCAGCACGAGCGCGCCCTTTAGTGGGAGCCACGGGCAGGTCTACGCCTTCCGCTCCCGTGCCTGGGACGCCTTGGGCAACAGCGAACCCTATTCGACCTCCGCCGATGCCCAGACGACCGTGGACGCCGAGGGACCGCAGACCCACTTCCTGCCCCCGCAGCCGGATATGATGGGGCTGTTCACCCTGCGCTGGGAGGGTGAGGACGCGCCGGCCGGCATCCGGGGGTACGACCTCTACCTCCGCGACGAGGCCGAGGGGAACTGGGTCCTCTGGATGGAGGGAGTTACGACGACCGAGGCGTTCATCACCGTGACGGCCGGCCACACCTACCACCTCTGCCTGCGTGGGGTGGACCGGGTGGGCAACGTCGAGGAGAAGGACTGCCCCGGAATGCTGGAAGGGTGGCCGATCGATGCTGAACTTGTGCTGGAATCGCCGCCCACCTCGTGGGTCAAGCCGCTGCCCCCGATCGCGCCGGGGGAGCGCTTCCTGGTCTCCTGGGGCGGGTCGTCCGACGTGGTCGCCTACGATGTTCAGGTGCTGGACCTGAGCGAGGGGCTCTGGCAGGACTGGCAGCGGGCGACGATGGCCACGGAGGCCTGGTTCAGCGGCATCTATAGCCACACCTACGCCTTCCGCTGCCGGGCGACCGACCTGGCCGGCAACCCCCTGGAGTCGTGGCCCTGGGAGTATGACACGCGCACCACCGTGCCGCTGCCGGGGGTAAACGCCCCGCGCAAGCCGGCCGGCCCGGCGGTCGCACAGCCACAGTAGGTTGAATCCTTCTCAAGCGGGAGGTGGGGTTGCCGCCCCCCGCGACAGGGGAAACGGTTCCTTCAACTGTGTGGGGGGCGGGCCGTGGCCCGCCCCCCACCGCTCTCCTCGAACTGACCGAACCGGGCGGCTCAAACTTTTCCTTTACCCCGAACGGCCGGCCGAAATCCCCGAGGATGACGAGGAGATGGTCTATCGGGGCATCATCTGGGCAAGGCAGTGGGGAGAGCCGATTCTCGAGACTTTCCGGCAGTACCACCCCCACCTGCTGCCGAGGATCGAACAGGGTCTGAAAGGGAACCGCTATCTGGAGTGAGAGCGGCCGTTTAGCCCAGAAAAAGATTGGGTGGCCGAGGTTCTTTCCCCCGGCCACCCTGAGCGCGGTATGCTCGTTTTTCCCGGTTGCGGGGGAGGTGGGCCTCCCGGCGACCGGGTCGCGTACACGTTATGACCGCCGCATATTGAGGATGACCTTGCTCCCGTCCGGCTCCAGTTGGAAGGGCAGTTCGCGGTAGCCGGCCAGGGTGGCGCGGACCTGTTCCTGCCGTTCTGGGGGGCAGTAGAGCAATAGAAATCCTCCGCCGCCGGCCCCGGAGAGCTTGCCCCCAAGCGCCCCGGCCCGGCGGGCCGTTTCGTACATGCCGTCGAGGTCGCCGTTGCTGACGCGGGAGGCCAGCCGTTTTTTCAGCAACCAGTTCTCGTGGAGCAGCCGGCCGATTTCGTCCACCTGGCCGGCCTCCAGCGCCCGTCGGCCTTCCTCGGCCAACGCCTTGATCTCCCGCAGGATCGCCATGCGGTCAGAGATGTTCTCACGTTGCTCGGCCAGGATGGTGCTCGAGTCGCGCGTTTTCCCGGTGAAAAAGAGGAGCAGGTTCTGGGTGAGCAGGCGGTGTGTGGCGGGAGGCAGGGCCACCGTTTCGACCTCGACCTGCCCGTCGGGGTGGAAGCGGATAAAGCGTATCCCGCCGTAGGCGGCGATGTACTGGTCCTGCTTGCCCATCGGCCGGCCCAGGGCCTCCAGTTCGATGTAGCAGGCCTCGCGGGCCAGGTCTTCGGCCGGCCGGAAGTCGTTGCGGTAAGCGTGCATAGCGTTGAGCAGCCCCACGGTGACGGTGCTGGAGGAGCCCAACCCGCTGCCCCGCGAAGGGATGTCAGCCATCGTGGAGATCTCGACGCCTCTGGGGATGCCGGTCACGCGCAGCGCCTCGCGCACCAGGTCGTGTCGGACCTCGTCCACCCGCTCGACCATCTCGGTACGGGTATAGCCGACCCGAATCAGGTCGTCGAAGCGGGCCTTGATGATGACAAAGACATACTTGTCAATCGCCGTCGTCAGGACGCAGCCACCCTCCCGGCGGTAGAACTCGGGAAAGTCGGTGCCGCCGCCGAGGAGGCTTGCCCGGAGTGGCGTTTGGGTGATGATCAATATGCCCCCTTCCCCCGCAACACCATCGGGACCGTCTGGAAGAGGATCTGCAGGTCCAGCCAGATCGTATAGTTGCGGATATAGTGCATATCCAGGCGGACGCGGTCCTGGTAGGAGAGGTCCGAGCGGCCGGAGATCTGCCACAGGCCGGTCAGGCCCGGTTTGACCGTAAGCAGGTTGTACTGCCACTTGCCGTAGTGGGGCCACTCCTCCGGGGTGATCATCCGGGGACCGACCAGGCTCATCTGTCCGATCAGGATGTTGAGCAGTTGGGGCAGTTCGTCCAGGCTGTAGCGGCGCAGAAAGCGGCCCAGGGGAGTTACGCGGGGGTCGTCCTTCAGTTTGCCGTTCCGGGCCAGTTCCTCCTTCAGTTCGTGGTGTTTTTCCAAAATCTCGTCGCCGTTGACGAACATTGTGCGGAACTTGAGGGCGGCAAAGGTCGTTCCCCCCTGCCCGAGCACACGGCGGCGGTAAAAGACCGGGCCGGGGGAGGTGAATTTGACCAGGAGGGCGATCAGGAGCATCAGCGGCGCGGCGACCAGGAGGCCGGCCAGACTCCCCACCAGGTCGAGGGCGCGCTTGAGGATGGCGTCCATGCCGGTAATGCGGGTGCGCTCCAGGGTGACCAGGGGGACAAAGCCGACCTTGCGCAGGCGCATGCCGGTGGTGAGGATTTCAAAGAGGCCGGAGGAGAGGCGAATGGTTACATGGTGGTTGTCGTTGCTGAAGGTGCGGAAGAGGTCCAGGAGTTGCTCTCGCGGGAGGGCCGTTCCGGCGACGATCAGTTCGCGCACGCCATACTCCTGGATGAGGCGGGGGAGGTCGTGGTACGCTCCGAGGAGGGGAAGATCGGTCGCCCCCCCCCCCTCGGCGGGGGAATCGTCGGCGACCAGGCCGAGGACGCGCACGCCGGAGGCGGCGGGGGCCTCCTGGAGTTGGCGGGCCACGGCCTGGGCCTCGTCGTTGGCCCCGACGACGATCGCCGGCTGCAGCAGGTGTCCCCGCCGGCGCAGGGCATAGATGGCCCGCCGCAGGGCAAAGCGGGATCCGCCCACGCAGAGGATGGAGAGGACCCAGGTGAGAAGCAGCCAGCCGCGGGAGACCTCGACCTGGTCGCCCCGGCTGAGGAAACTGTAGGCGATGATGACGATGATCCCGGTGGTGCAGGCGTTGACAACGTGGGCATATTCCCGGGTTCCGCCGAGGAGGTCTTTGGCGTCGTAGAGTCCATAGAGGGCGAAAAGGGCCAGCCATGCGGGGAGCATGAAGGCTCCTAGTTGCAGGTAGAGGGAGGGGGCCAGGATATGGAGGTAAGGCCACCAGGGGTTATGAAAGCGGAGCAGGTAGGCCAGGCCGAACGCCGCGGCGACGGAAATGGCGTCCAGCAGGAGTAGCCCACCGAGCCACCAGGGGCGGGATACCCTGGCCGTGGAGGTCAGAGTGGTTGTGCTCAGATGTTTGGCCTGCTGCCCCATAGCGCCTTTCTCCGGGTGTTAGAATCTCTTTCTATGATACACCGGAACGGTAGTTTTGCCAAATCTGTTACACGTCCGGGTATAGATTTGTTCCAGGTGGGCGGCGATCTGGCCCCAGTCGTGGTGTCGTTCGACGTAGGTCCGGCCGGCCCGGCCCAACCGCTCCCGCAGGTCGGAATCTTGCAGGAGGCGAAGGATTTGGGCGGCCAGGCCGGCCGCGTCCTGGGCGACCAGCACCTCCTCGCCGGGGCGGGCCTGGATGGCGCTGACGGCCTGCGGCGTGGCCACGACGGGGGTGGCGCAGGCCATCGCCTCCAGCACCTTGTTCTGGATGCCGGCCCCGTAGGGCATCGGGGCGACGGCCAGGGTGGCCCGGCGCAGGTAAGGGCGGATGTCGGGGAGATAGCCGGTGACGGTCAGGTGGGGGCCGGCCTGGGCCTGCAGCGTTGCCGGCGGGTCGCTGCCGACGACGGTCAGGTACACCTCCGGGCGTTCCCGTTGCACCAGCGGCAAGACCTCCTGGAGGAAAAAGCGTACCGCGCTGATGTTGGCGTGGTAACTCATCTTGCCGCTAAAGACGAGTTCGGCCGGCCGGCGCGGGGTGTCATCCGGCCGGAAGTACTCCAGGTCCACGCCGTTGGGCAGGACGAGGGGAGGGGGTTCGACAGTGGGAGTCAGGGAGACCATCGCCTGGGCATCCACCGGCGAGGTGACCAGGGTGCGCTCAAAGCGCCGCCGCAGCAGGGCCTCGTAGCGGCGGGTGCGGGGCAGTTCCAGACGGGTGACCAGCCGGCCAAAGGCGCTGCGGCTCCGTTGGGCCGACTGGGCAAAGAGGTGGCTGATGCAGTCCACGCTGTCCCAGACCACCGGGACGGCCAGATGGGGGGCCTGCGCCCGCAGCCAGAGGCCGTAGCGGGCACCGCGCAGGTGCTCGATATGCAGGAGGTCGTGGGGCCGGCCGGCCAGGGTCTGCCGGAGCAAGCGGGCCAGGGCCGGCGACCAGCAGTAGACGGCCTGGAGCGGCGTCCCGGTGGGCAACGCCGGCAGGCAGTTCAGCAGGGAGCGGATGCGGGGCAGGACGGTGCAGTGGGTCTCGATTCCCAGGGTGGCGAGTTCCTCCAGGGCGGCGGTCTCCAGGGGGGCCGGCCGGCGCGCCCAGAGGCCTTCCCCCTGGACAACGCAGAGGAGGGTGATCGTGTGACCGCGTTTGGCCAGCGCCCGCAGGAGGTTATAGGGGCGGACGCGGATGGGGCTGGGGACGTAGGGGGTCAGGAAGAGGATGCGCATAGGGTGGTTTTGGGGGCGGTTGTGCCGGCCCTGGACCCATGCGCCGCCATCAAGGTCAGGAAGAGGATGCGCATAGGGTGGTTTTGGGGGACACGGAGGGTCGCGGATGTGCCGGATACGCACGGGCTTTTATCCGTGTGGCTCCGTCCCTCTCTGTACCTCTGCGTTCTGTCGGGTGGGTTGCCCGAACTGGCCGGCCGTGTTATGATGGCGGTGATGGGGACCATTGCCGAGACGATGGGGCGGACGATGTGAATGTGGGACCGGCCTTTGTGGACGACCTGATCGAGTTGTTGCGCTGCTTCTGCGTGGGTAGATCGGCGCGGGACGTGCCGGTCACGGACTGGCCGACGCTGCTGCAGGTGGCCGGCCGGGAACGCCTCCTGCCGCTCCTGTATTCCCTGCTGAGGGGCCGAGAGGACGTCCCGGCAGCGGTGCCAGAGGCCCTCCGGCGGGGGTACTATCAAACCGCTGCCCGGAACAGCGCGTTGCTGGAGGAGGCCGGCCGGGCCGTGGACCTCCTTCTGGCGGCCGGCGTGCCGGTCTGCCTGCTCAAGGGGTTGTACCTGGTTACACATGGCTACGGCAACGTGGCCCTCCGGCCGATGGGCGACGCGGACCTGTTGGTTCCTCCGGGGCAGTTGGCCGAAGCGGCGCGGCGGTTGCAAGAGGCCGGCTACCGTGTCGCCGAGGGACCTCTGTCCGAACTGCGCCCCGGCTTTCGGGCGGCCTTTGGCTTTGAGGTGGGCCTGCGGTGGGAGCGGGAGGGGCCCTTGGTCGAGTTGCATGAGCATCTGTTCGAGTCGCCCTACCTGCGGCGGCGGCTGGCGGTGGGGGGGGTGTGGGAACGGACGAGACCGCTGGAGTGGGAAGGCCGGCCGGTGCGGGCCCTTTCCCCGGAAGACCAACTCCTGCACGTTACGGCCCATGCCTGGGGAGAAGCAAGCCCGCTGCTGCGGCTGGTGGATGTGGTCCTCCTGTTGCGGGATGAGCCGGTGGATTGGGGCACCCTGGTCGAGCGGGCACGGGCGGCCGGCCTGCTGTTGCCCGTTGCCGAGGTGCTGCGGGCGGCGGAACCGTTGGGCGTGGCGGTGCCGAGGCAGGTGCGTGCACTTTTGTCCGAGAGGCGGCCACGCTGGGAGAGTTGGGCGGCGCGGCAGTCGCTGCGGCTGGGGCGGGAGGCGGCGGTCTCGGCCGGCCTGCTGCTCGATTTGTGGGGGATCGGGGGCCGGCCGATGCGCCTGCGCTACCTGGTGGCGAAACTCTTTCCCGGCAGTCGCTTTATGGAGGAACGGTACTCCATCCCGCATCGTGCGGTGCTCCCCTTCTTTTATCTCTACCGGCTGGGCAAGGGGGCAGTGGATCTCCTCACGGTGTTTGTCCCAGGGCGGTTTTCTTTCTCCCGAAAAAGCGCGCATAGAGGTCGCTGAGGCCCAGACCGGCAAAGGGAATCAGCACGGCGTCCACCGGCAGGCGGTAGCGGATCAGGGCCCAGGAGAGGAGGTGGATGCCGGAATAGACCAGGATAAAGAGGTAGAGAAGCACGAGACGGTTAATGTTCAACGTTGAACGTTTACCGGACAAGTAGAGGCCGTAGAGCATAAAGGGGAGGAAGAGGCCGAAGGAGAGGGTGCGGGAGATGTTGCTGAGCAGGCTGGATTCGGGCGAGGGCCAGAACTTGAAATAGACAGGGATGCGGCTGAGGCAGAGGAGGAGGTAGCGGCCGGGGTCCTCCAGGATAAAGCCGAGCCCCCGTGCCAAGAGGGCGTCGTTCATCTCGGCCTCACTCATGCCGTACAACTCCTGGGGGATTTCGGCGACCAGGAGGGGTTGAAAGTGCGTTCCGTGTTCGGGGTGGTTGGCCCAGAAGAAGGCAAAGCCGGCGTTGGTGTTGAGCAGGACAAAGTGGTCAAAGACCAGATAGTTGCGAATCGTCCAGGGGAGGATGAGGAGGAGGAGGGGGATGAGCGGTAACAGAACCTTCCACCAACGGAATCGCCCCCGGCCGGCCCAGAGCATCCAGCCCAGGAGGAAGGGCAAAAAGAGCAGGATGACCTGCCGCAGCAGGGTGGCGATTCCCAGGAGCAAGCCGAGGGCGAGCCATTTGCGCCAGGTGGGTCGCTCGACGATCTCCATGGCCAGGTCCAATGCCCCCAGGATGGCGGCGATGTAGAACGGCTCGGTCATCAGGGCGGCGTGGTAGTAGATATAATAAACATAGAGGGCCGAAATCCCGGCGGCAAAGAGGCCCACCGTCGGGTTGAACACCCGCCGGCCCAGCCGGTAGAGCAGCCAGGCGGTCAACGGGCCGACGACGATCGCCTGGAGGATGCGGGCGGGCAGCGGGTGCGGACCAAAGAGGAGGTACACCCCCGCCAGGTAGAGGGGGTAGAGGAACGACCAAAAGGCCGTGGGCTGCCAGGGGGCCGTCTTGGGCCACCAGGGACGGGCAAAGACGTAGCCATCCCCCTGGAGCAAACTTTTGGCCAGCATGTCGTAGGAGACCTGGTCGTGGATGCCCGGTAGGAACTCGATGCGGTCGCCCTGGTAGAGGGCGGAGCCCAGCCGGAGCAGCGCGGCCGCGACCAGGATGGCGAGCAACCAGAGGCGCTCTCGTTTGTTCATCGTCATCTCCTTTCTGCAATGGCCAGCAGGGAAAGCCCCACCGGGGCGGGCAGGCGTCGCTCGATCGCCCGCACCAGCGGGACCAGGCGGTTGAAGAGGTTCAACTGCCCTTTCGGGGGGACCTGTCTGCGCAAAACCTTGCCGTTGAGCCACCAGCCGATGATGCCGGGGAGGTTGTAGTAGCGGATTTTCTGGACGGCAAACCGCTTTTGCAACTGTTGACGCAGAGGTTTCGCCGTGTAGCGGCGGCAGTGCCCGATGGCACGGTCCATGCTGCCAAGGAGGGCCGGCAGCGCCGGGACGACGACGATCAGCCGACCGCCGGGTTGGAGCAGGCCGGCGATGTGCTCCAGTGCCTTGTCCTCCTGCTCGATATGCTCCAGCACGTTCAGGGCGATGGCCGTGTCGAACCCCCAGGAGGCCAGTTCCAGCACCTGCGGGTCGGTGATGTCATGGACAAAGGCGTGGACGCAGGGGTGGTTGGGAAAGCGTCGTCGAAAGGCGGCGATGCTCTCGGTAGAGATGTCAATCCCCACGACCAGTTCGCGGGAGAGGAGATGTTGGGTCAGGTTGCCGTGTCCGCAGCCGACCTCGAGGACGCGCTCCCCGACGAACGGCTCCATTTCTTCAAAGAGCCAGGCGTCGCAGCGATCCAGGAGGAGGCGACGTTCGCGGACCTGTTCCAGGGCCCAGGAGTCAGGAGGCATCGGTCTGTTCCTCAGTCGGCAAATCTGCATGAGCCTCTTTGCCCGCGTCTATACGTCGAGAGCGGGCGGGGCCACACTAGCCTGCTGATCGGTGCAGAGCGACGACCATACAAATTGGCCCGGCGTGTTGCTCGGCTGTTGAACACCCTGACGGCAGATAAGATAGCGGGAAACTTGTTCTACGTCTAGAATTGCCCGCAAGAGGATGTGGGGTAGGGCATACTCGCCGGGGAAGGTTGAACTCGGAACGGGGGAGTGATTCACCGGTCTGTCCATTCCAGCAGTTGATGGACGATCCGCTCGGCGGCACGGCCGTCGCCGTAAGGGTTGACGGCGCGGGCCATGGCCTCGTAGGCCTGGGGGTCATCGAGCAGGCGGCCGGCCTCGGCGACGATGCGCTGGGGGTCGGTGCCGGCCGTTCGGTCCGTTCGCGCAGCACAAGCACCGGTTTACCCAGGGCGGGCGCCTCCTCCTGGATGCCGCCCGAATCGGTCAGCACGAGGGTGCATTGCTTCAGCAAATAGACCAGTTCGCGGTAGTCGACCGGTGGAAGCAGGGTGATCCCCGGCTCGCCCGCCAGCTCGGCGTGGACGGTGTTCCAGACGTTCGGGTTGCGGTGCATGGGATAGATGATCTGGGTGTCCCCTCGGCCGGCCCAAAGGCGTTGCAGCGTAGGAGCGTGGGTATTGCGGGACGAAGGCTTGAGGTTGGTGGGAGGGGAACGGAACGCGGATAGAAACGTCCCCCGTACAGCAGGTTGTTCATGGGTTCAGGTCGTAAAGATAGGCGGCAGCGTTAGGGGACCGGAAGTCAGCCAGCCTGGTCCCCATACTGTCCAGGTGATATAGGAGCATCCGTTCCTCATTTGTACCTGCTTCCCAGTGAAGGTGGGAGAAGATGATCCAGACGCGTTCCCGGCCACGCACATGTTCCAGGTCTTCCGCATCCTTGCTCCACCGTTCGCCATCGGCCGTCCCGAAAATATAGTCGCCTTCCCTAAAACCGTAGTTCTCCGAGTAGAACTCGAAAGCAAACCGCGCTCCCGGGGTGAGGTACAGGACATCTCCCTCTTGCCAGTGCTCTTTTACATAGGCCAGGACCGGTTTGATCTCCTCGTTCGTATAGGGGCTAAATAAGCGGTGCCCTGCTGCAAGGATGGGACGAAGACAGAGCAGGCCGATCAGGATGATCCCGATAATGGCCGAGGAAGGGCAAGTCTTTTCTTGCACATAAATTAATCCTTCGGCCACGAGGATCAGCAGGGAAGGGACGATGAACAGCAGCAACCTTTCGGCAAATGGATACTTATGCAATCCGGATGCGATCAGGGCCACAAAGACAGGGGAAATCAGGAGGGCCCATCGGGTTTTTTCTCTCCGGAACATTGAAACGCAGCCGATGAGGAAGGCAAATGCGGACAAGCCGGGCAAGATCAGGCCCGCCGGATTTTCAAAAATGCCGAAGAAGGTCTCCATAAACCAATCAAGATCGGAAAAAGAGGTGGGGGGAACTGGCATAAACTTGTCGTTCCAATAAGTATACAGCGCCTCATTTCCGCTCTGAGCGGAGATGGAGAGGAAATAGCACAGCGCAAAAGCCGATCCCCAAAGCACGTAGGCGATGGCAAGATAGCCGACTTTTCCCCCTTCTTTCCTGCTAAGATAGAATGACATCAGGCTCAGGCCGATCCCGGTGAGAACGAATACGGCCGGAAAGGAGAACCAGACTGCTATCCCCCCAACGACCCCGAAGAGCGTCATCCGTAGGATGGTCAACTTTTTCGACCGGATGGCGATCGTTACGGCGTACAGGAACAGGGTGACGCAGAGGTCGCTGGAGTACGGTTTGAGTTCCGAGGCGTAATATACCAGGTGGCCGGAGACGGCAAAAAGGCTGAGGGAAATAGCAGCGGCTGGCTTGCCGAGGAAATCTACCGCCACCTGGCGGAAGAGGAAGAGCGAGGCGACCCCACACAGGAAAGGGAAGAGCCGAAGCACATATTCACTACGACCCAGAACCTGGCACAGGAGTTTCTCGACCATAAGAAAGCCAATGGGAGCGGCCTGGCTATAATCCAGAGGATGGAAAAGTTCCAGGAACGACCTGTTCGTGATGTTCAGGGCCAGCGCGGCCTCATCGACCCACAAAGAGCGGTTGTACAGGTATTGGGTCAGGCGGAGAAGAATGCCAAGACCCACCAGTGCCCACAGCAAGATTTCGAGATAATAACTAGGTCCTTTTTTCACCTGGCCCACTGTTGGTTTCCTATTATTAATGTTTGCTCTCTCATAGGAACAGTGTAATAACGGCACGATGAGACCTAAAGGTGGTGCCGAGGCATTCGAACCACGTCGTATAACGGCGGGCAGACTGCTCCGGGAAGGCGTACGGGAGGTGGCTCGCCTGGTCGGCGCCTCACCCTCGTTGGTTTCCCGATGGAAGACGGCCCTGGAAGAGGGAGGGCTGGAGGGACTTGCAGCCAGAGCACATCCAGGTCAGAAGGAGGAATTGGCGGGCTTCTGCTTGCGGGGTCCCCGAGCGGCGGGGTTTGGTACCGATTTGTGATTTCGTTGCCCGAACGGCAGAACTCTGCCCCACGCGCTACCCCAACGGTCTGCCGGATGGCATCCCGGCCGATGTCTACACCCGTCAGGCGGCCGAATCGGCGGCGGCGCTGGCCGATGAGGTGGTCATGAGGGTAAGTGAGATGATAGCGCACCTGGGTGGGGAGCAAGTTTCCTCTCTTTCCTGAACGCTCATCGCCCTTCCAGCAGCGCCGCCACGATGCGTTCCGCGGCGTGGCCGTCGCCGTAGGGGTTGACGGCGCGGGCCATGGCCTCGTAGGCCTGGGGGTCATCGAGCAGGCGGCCGGCCTCGGCGACGATGCGCTGGGGGTCGGTGCCGACCAGGCGGGCCACCCCGGCCTCTATTCCCTCCGGCCGTTCGGTCCGTTCGCGCAGCACAAGCACCGGTTTACCCAGGGCGGGCGCCTCCTCCTGGATGCCGCCCGAATCGGTCAGCACCAAGGTGCAGCGCTTGAGCAGGTAGACCAGTTCGCCGTAATCCACCGGCGGGAGCAGGGTGATGCCCGGCTCCGCCCCCAGTTCGCGGTGCACCGGCTCCCAGACGTTGGGGTTGCGGTGGACCGGGTAGACGAGGTGGAGGTCATCGCGGCGGGCCAGGTGGCGTAGGGCAGCGCAGATCTGCAGGAGTGGCCGGCCGAAACTCTCCCGCCGGTGGGCGGTGACCAGGACCAGACGGCGGTCCTGGGGCAGGCGGGAGAAGGGGTGGCCGGCCAGCGGCTCCCAGGGCCGGCCGGCGATCTCCAGAAGGGCGTCTATGACCGGGTTGCCGGTGACATGAATGGTTTCGTCGGGGAGGCCTTCCCGGAGCAGGTTCTGGCGGGCCTGTTCGGTGGGGGCAAAGTGCAGGTCGCTGAGGTGGTCGGCCAAGCGGCGGTTCATCTCCTCGGGAAAGGGCCGCCACTTGTCGCGGGTGCGCAGGCCGGCCTCGACGTGCCCGACGCGCACCCGGCGGTGATAGGCGGCCAGGGATGCCGCCAGCACGGTGGTCGTATCGCCCTGCACCAGGACCCAGTCGGGCCGCTCCTTCTGAAGCACGGCGTCCAGTTGTTCCAGCACGGCCGCCGCCACCTGCGAGGGGGTCTGGTTCGGCCGCATCAGGTCCAGGTCCACGTCGGGGACGATCCCAAAGAGGTCCAGCACCTGGTCGAGCATCTCCCGGTGCTGCGCGGTGACGCAGACGCGGGAGCGGACCTTTTGGGGGTGGCGTTCCAGTTCCCGGATGACGGGGGCCAGTTTGATCGCCTCGGGGCGGGTGCCAAAGATGGAGAGGATGCGGAGCATTTTTCCTTTCAGCGCCGGGCCGGCCGGGAGGCGCGCTTGGGGTTCTCCCTGTCGTCTTCCCAGCGGGCGGGATTGTTCAGGATGTAATGGCGGATGATTTCCAGTTTCCGTTCGCCGCGGACGATGTGTTCGTAGTAGTTGCGCTGCCAGAAGACCGCGCCCGGGGTATTGCGCAGAAGGTTGATCTGTTTTGTGGAAACCGTCTTGAAGGCGCCGATCAGACGGCCCAGGGGTTTGCGTTTGGGAACGGCGGTTGGCGGGGCGATGGCAGCCATGGTCGGGTCGGTGGGCCGGGGGGCGGGGG
>FWPU01004252.1_pt1 | contig 16777 bp, 14 predicted proteins | sample 2228361 | NCBI WGS metagenome assembly FWPU01 (sample SAMEA103939777, study PRJEB20133) | metagenome
TGGCACCACCTTCCAGTGCCTGTGTGCCCCACGGACGCCCTATGGGGCGACGAAGGTCGCAGACTGCAACGACGCGGACCCGGCCATGAACCCCGGGGCAAGCGAGGCGTGTAACGGGCGCGACGACAACTGCAATGCCCAGACGGACGAGGGTCTTTCGCGGCCCTGCTCCACGATGTGCGGGTCGGGGACGGAGACGTGCTCGGGCGGTCAGTGGGTGAACTGCACGGCCCCGCAACCGATGACCTGCCTGGACCACAACACGTGCCAGGTGGGACCGATGTGCGTGACCACGTGTCCGGCTCCGCCGTCGGAGGCCTGCAACGGCCGTGATGACGACTGCAACGGCCAGACGGACGAGAACCTGGTGCGGCCCTGCTCTACGATGTGCGGGTCGGGGACGGAGACGTGCTCGGGCGGTCAGTGGGTGAACTGCACGGCCCCCCAGCCGAAGACCTGTCTGAACTACGGCAACTGTCAGGCGGAACCGTTGTGCGTCGCCGCCTGCCCTGGTGCGCCGCCCGAGACCTGCGGCAACGGCCGTGACGACAACTGCAACGGGCAGACGGACGAGGGTTGCCAGCCGACGTACAAGATCGGGATCAACCCGGACGACGGAGGCGGGACCGGTGCGTGCGGGTGCTCGGGGATCTGCGAGGACAACCTCAACCTCTCGATGGGCTTGCACCTGCGGGATTTCTTGAACGCGGATACCGGGAAGACCTCGGGCGGGGGGACGTGGCAGGTGTTCATGACGCGGACGGACAACTCGAATCCCTCGCTTGCCTCGCGGGTGGCGTATCTGAACAACAGCGGGGTGCATCGGGCGGTCTCGGTCAGTTGCAATGCATACGGTACGTGTCCGAACAGTGCGGCGGGGACCGAGACGTTCAAGAAGAGTGGGGCGGACTCGACGACGAACGACCTGGCGTCGAAGGTGCAGTCGCAGGTGGTGGAGCATTTCCAGTCGTCCAATCGTGGGGTCAAGACGGGGAACTACTACGTGCTGGTGAATACGAACATGCCGCACGTGTACGTGTTCGTTGGGTTCTTGACGAACTCCGCGGAGGCGTCCAAACTGAACACGGACTCCTGGCGGACCGAGGCAGCGCGAGGGATGCTGCACGGTATCCAGACGCACTTCGGGTACGGGGAATTCAATCCGTGAAGTCGCTTGCGGCCCGGGAGGACGCCATGCCTGCCGGCTGGACTGAATTGACAGCGACGGGGTCAAGAGCCGAAACTATTCTTTGACACTTGAAGGGGAAGACCGCCATGCCGACCATCACGCCAGACACGACGAAGGAAGTCATGCCCCAGCCGATTCAGGAGCGCAGGCCTGCCGAGGGCGCGGGCGCGTCGAGGAAGGGGATGCGCCGGTCGCTGCGCGGCGTCGGGTACGAGGAAGGGGCGCGCGCCCTGTCCCCGAGGGGCGAGGGGGAGCCGCCGCCCGAGTCCCCGAAGCCCGAGGCGGCGGAGGAGGAGCGCAAGGCCGCGCAACGCCAGTCCTACGAGGCCCTGCTCGGGCAACTGCTCGGGGGGAAACTGTACGAGGTCGTCACGAAGAACACGACCCCCGATCACATCATGAAGTACGCCTTGGAGGCTGTGGACGGGCTGATCAAGGCGGCCGGCGACCAGGTGGGCAAGGTCGAGGGACTGGATGCCGAGGGCCACAAGGCCGGTGAGGCGCTCGTAGAGGTTCTGGGGCAGGTCCTCCGGGAGCAGGCCGAGGCGTACCTGGCGTCCAGGGAGGGGCAGGACCTGGCGAAGAAGGTCTCCCAGTACGTGGCGGACCACCCGGGCCAGGTGGTCGCGGCGATCCTCCTCGCCGCGGCCGGGGCCGTGGCCGCGAACGTCACGCTGCCCGAAATCGCGGCCAAGACCTCGCTCGGGCGCGGGGTCGAGGCCGAGGTCCAGGCGAAACTGGGCAAGGTCCGTAGCATCGCGCTCGAGAGCATCTCGGCTCGCATCCGCTACGAATCGGGGCGGTTCAAGGCCGAGGCCGGGGTCGTGCACAAGGACGGGGAGGGGACCACCGGGACCGTGGGGGCCTCTTACGGGGACGAGACGGGCGAGGTCTCGACTCGGGCCACGCTGGACAAGGATGGCCTGCTGAGCGCGCAGGTGGGACTGCGGGGCCACGGCGGCAAGACATCGGGGTCGGCAGGAGTGACCTGGAAACGCGAGGAAGGGGCCTCGGCGGACGCCACGATCGAGTATGGGGACAAGAAGGACCGGGTCTCCGGGGCCGCGAAGTACGACTTCGACAAGGGCCTCCTGAACGTGCGCCTGTCCCGCGACGTCACGGAGGGCTTCTTCTCGCGGAGCACCGCCATCGTGATGGAAGGGGGAAAGGTCTCGTCCGAGGAGACGACCCGGTACGCCAAGGACAAGACAGCCCTGGAACTGACGCACAAGACCGGGCCGGCCGGCGAGCAGAACACGTCCCTGGCGACCCGGTACACGAGCCGGGACCTGAGCATGGCGCTCAACGCGGCCTTGGGGTCGAGCGGGAGCACGGTTTCGGCCTCGGTCGAGGGGCATCCGAAGGAGGGGATGATCTACAAGGCGGACGCGACATACAGCCTCTCCGATTCGCGCCTGCTGAACTACGGCGCGTCTTTCGGGTTCCAGGACCCGAAGGAGTTCGAGGGGTTCTTGCTGGAGTACCGGCGGAACAACGCCCCGGAGGTCCCGGAGGACAAGTTCCGGGCCACGGTGGAGTTCACGATAGAGCAGATGATGTTCCGGGTACAGGACGAGACGGTCCTCAAGGGAGGCCGCCTGTCGTCCGGGACCGCGAGCGCGCATGCTGCCTACCCGCTCGGAAAGGACCTCGCGTTGATCGGTGGGGCGACCTACGGCTACGGACCGGACCGGACCGTGGGGACCATGCCCCAGGTGGGCTTGCAGATCCGAGACGTGCCGGTCCTGGTGGGATACGACATGAACTCCAAGGCATGGACTCTGCGCCTGACCATCCCCTTTGGCAGGAGGTAGGCGGAGGGGCTTCGCGTGTCGGTGCAGTGGGGAGGGGCGACCATGCAAGGGCGCTTCGGTCGCACGTGCTGGCTCGGGGCGGTTTTCGTCGGGCTGGGGTGTGGCGGCTCGGGCACGCCGGGGGCGGCGCCAGACGTGGGCGCGCCGGAGGTTCCGGTCACGGATCGAGGGGGCATCGGCATCGTGTTCCCAGATCTCGGGATGGAGGGCGCGACGGAGGCGGGACCGGGTCCCGACGCCCCCTGGGAGGTCCAGGACGGCGGGGATATCTCGATTGGCGCCGAGCGGTGCGAGACCGGCGAGGACTGCGCCTCGGGATTCTGTGTCGAGACCGCGAGCGGCGAGAAGGTCTGCGCGCCCCTGTGCCTCGGGGACACGTGCCCGGCCGGCTGGGAGTGCAAGGCGGTGACCAATACCGGCGGGGACGTGACGTTCATTTGCCTGCCGGTGGTGAATCGCTTGTGTCGCCCGTGCGAGTACCACGAGGACTGCCGCCAGCCCGGTCTGAAGACAGGCGACCTGTGCGTGGACCTTGGTCCTCAAGGCAAGTTCTGCGGGAAGGATTGCGCGGCGGAGGGGCTGTGTCCGGAGGGGTACGAATGCCGGGAGATTGACCAGGGCGATGGACGGGGCGAGACGGCGCGGCAGTGCGTGCCGGTCACTGGAGAATGCGTGTGTACGGAGGATTTCATAGAGAATGGATTCAAGACGACTTGTTATGTGGAGAATATGCACGGGAGGTGTTACGGGGCACGCCGGTGCGCGCCCGGCGGCCTGACTCCATGCGACGCGATGATTCCCGAGGCCGAGGAGTGCAACGGTCTGGACGAGGACTGCGACGGGCAGACGGACGACGGGATCGCCGCTCGGGAGTGCGAGAAGACGTTTGAGGGGATCCTGTGCAAGGGACCGGAGGTGTGCGAGGGAGGGCAGTGGGTCTGCAAGGCCCAGGAACCCGGGCCCGAGAAGTGCGACGCAGTGGACAACGACTGCGACGGGACCACCGACCCCGAGGGCGCGCAGGGGTGCGCGAACTACTACCGGGACGACGACGGCGACGCCTACGGGGTGACGGCGGACTTCCGGTGTCTGTGCGGGGCGGCGCCTCCGCACACGGCCCTGGTCGGCGGCGACTGCGACGACGCGCAGGCCGCGGTCAACCCGGGGGTCCAGGAGGTGTGCAATGGGGCGGACGACGACTGCGACGGCCTGACCGACGAGGAGGGCGCGAACGGGTGCCAGGATTCCTTCAAGGACGGAGACGCGGACGGGTACGGGCTTGGGGGCGACAAGAAGTGCCTGTGCTCGCCGGTCTTCCCGTACACGGCCTCGCAGGTCGGGGACTGCGACGACACGGAGGCCTCGGTCCACCCGGGGGTGGCCGAGACCTGCAACGGCCGGGACGACGACTGCGACGGCGTCAAGGACCCGGCGGACTCTCTCGGGTGCGCGGACCACTACTACGACCACGACGCGGACGGGGTCGGGGTCGCGGACAACAAGAAGTGCCTGTGTGGGCCGGAGGGCAAGTATGCGGCCGCGAAGGCGGGGGACTGCGATGACCTGGACGGCTCCGTGTACCCGGGCGCGGTCGAGACGTGTAACAACCGGGACGACGACTGCGAGGGCGGCACGGATGAGGACTTCCCCCAGAAGGGGCAGCCATGCGACGGCCCCGATGTGGACCAGTGCCAGGAGGGGACGTTCGTCTGCAACGGGACAGGGACGGGGCTCGACTGCACGGACCTGACGGACACGCTCGCCGAGGTCTGCAACAACGCGGACGAGGACTGCGATGGCGCGACCGACGAGGACCTGTACCAGGCGTGCTCGAGCCCGTGCGGGGCCGGGACCGAGGTCTGCGTGGCGGGCCAGTGGAAGAACTGCTCGGCCATGCAGCCGACGTGGTGCACGAACTACCAGACGTGTGGGCTCGAGAGCGTGTGCGTGAGCTCGTGTCCCGCGGCACCGCCCGAGTCCTGCAACAACAAGGACGACGACTGCGACGGGGCCACGGACGAGGACGTGACCCGGCCCTGCTCGTCGATGTGCGGGTCGGGGACGGAGGCGTGCCACGCCGGGCAGTGGGGGACCTGCACGGCCCAGCAGCCGAAGAACTGCCTGAACTACAACAACTGCCAGGTCGAGCCCATGTGCGTCACCTCGTGCCCGGCGGCGCCTGGCGAGTCCTGCAACAACAAGGACGACAACTGCAACGGCCAGACCGACGAGAACCTGATGCGGCCCTGCTCGACGATGTGCGGGTCGGGGATGGAGACGTGCAGTTTCGGACAGTGGGTCAACTGCACGGCCCCGCAGCCCAGGTACTGCTACGACTACGCGACCTGCTCGAACAAGAACCTGTGTGTGTCCTCGTGCCCGACCGCGCCTGCGGAGTCGTGTAACCTTGTGGATGATAACTGCAACGGAGTTACCGACGATGGTTATGTTGAAGATGATTATTATGACTACTATGATAATCAGCAGCATCACGCAGACCTGACGAACAACTACTTCGGGCCGACCATCGGGATGTGCACCGGCGATGGCTGTCAGGGCTCTCTGTCGGCCCGCCTGCTTCCGTATGGCGACCAGGACTGGATGGCAGTGTTCAAGAACGAGAACAAGGCCAATCTTTGGGAGAACGACATCCACGGGAGCGTGACGTTCACGGGGGTCCCGGGCCGATCGTACGTGGTCTGCATCTGCTGGACCCAGAATGCCTACTGCGACCAGAACGGAGGCGTGCCCATCTGCAAGACCTCTACGGGCGGCGCTGCGGTGAACCTCCAGGTCGAGAACGACGACGAGCAATGCTGGCCAGATGATTGCGACGACAGCGGCTACCTAGACATCCTGGTAAAACCACTCGCCAGCGGAGATGCTTCGTGTTCGAAATACACGGTGTCCTGGAGTGTCTGGGAGTGAGCGCGATGGTGGAAAAGGTTGCGAGGAGCGTGGAGGCGAAAGGGCAAGGGACGGTGAGCGCGAAGGGTGTGCCTCGCCCTTATCCGAAGGCCAATATCGAGGTGCGCCTCGTGGTCCGCGAGCGGGTCCGCAAGGACCCCGACCGGCCGGTCCACATGGCCGACGTGAAGGTCCCTGGACTGGGATGACGCGACGCCGGCTTCGCCCGTTTTGTTGACAATCCCCCACCGCATCGGGATAATCGAGTCGTGCCGCGGGGGGAGCCGGGACCCGATGGACCCTCGGACCGTCGAGATCACGTTGCAGGGAAGGCGGTTCCAGATCCGGACGACCCTCACGCCCGCCGTTCTCGACGAGATCGTGGAATACGCGAACCGGAAACTCGCGGAAGTGGCCGGTGCCGGCGTGTCCTCTCCACACGGCGCCGCGTTGCTCGCGCTCCTGTCCGTCGTCGAGGAACTGTCCAAGGAACGCGAGAACCTCGGGGCGCTGAAGGAACGGATCCGGATGAAGTCCGCCCTGATCCTGGACATGCTCGGCTCCAACCCGGCCGATGACGTCGGGGATGACCCTCGGCGGGAGGGATGACCATATGATGACATCCTGGATGGACTGACGGTCCCCGCGAAGGGGCCGAATCGTGGGTGCCATTGACGCAACCGGTCACGGAGGAAGGCGACCTCGGGAGATGCACGCATGGATGACGGCCGGCCGGTCGGTCTGAACGCATCGGCCCGGCCGCGTCCCGAGACGAGGTGATTCCTCCGCACTCCCTCCCGCGAGCCTCTCGGAGGCCGCGAGGCATCATCCCGACTGATGGTTGCACCCCGGGGGTGCGGGCTCCCCGCGACCGGGGGATGGACCGCGCGCCCGGACCTCCGGGCCGCGGCAAGGAGGGATTGCCGTGGACGGAACAACGATCCTCGCAACCCTTCTCGGACTGATCGTGGGGGCCGCGCTCGCCGTCCTCGTCGCCCGGATCGTGTTCGGTCGCCGGATCGAGGCCGCGCAAAAGGCCGGCGAGGCCAGGGTCGCCGAGGCGAGGGGCCGCACGGAGCGGGAACTCGCCGAGGCCAGGACACAGGTCCGCAACGCGGAGAACCGCATCAGGAATCTCGAGAAGGAACTCAAGAACGCGCGATTGGAGGTGCAGAAGAAGGAGGAGCGGCTGACCAGGCGAGAGGAGGTCATTGAGAAGAAGAGCGAGTCCCTGACCGCCCGCGAGAACGAGGTGGCCCGCAGGGAGCGGCTCGTGGCCCAGAACGAGAAGACCCTGTCGGACAAGGTCCAGGAGCACGAGCGGCTGGTCGCGGAGGCGCGCCGGACCCTGGAACGGATCGCGGGTATGAACCAGGACGAGGCCCGGCGCACGATGACCGAGCGCCTGATGGAGGAGGTCAAGTTGCAGTGCGCCCGCGAGATCAAGCAGATCGAAGAGCAGGCCCGCGAGGAGGCCGAGATGCGCGCCAAGCGCATCGTCGGCACCTCCAACGCGCGGTACGCGGGCGAGTACACGAGCGAGCGAACGGTGGCCGCGGTCCAGTTGCCGAACGAGGAGATGAAGGGGCGGATCATCGGGCGCGAGGGCCGCAATATCCGGGCGTTCGAGGCGGCCACCGGCGTGGACGTGATCATTGACGACTCGCCCGACGCGGTCGTGGTGTCCGCCTTCGACCCAGTCCGCCGCGAGGTCGCCCGCCAGGCCCTGGAGCGCCTGGTCGCGGACGGCCGCATCCATCCGGCCCGGATCGAGGAGGTCGTCGAGAAGGTCACGCGCGAGGTCGAGCAGAAGATCAAGGCCGCCGGGGAGGAAGCCCTGTTCGAACTGGGGCTCAGTTCGATGCACCCGGACCTCGTGAAACTAGTCGGCAAGATGAGGTACCGGTCCAGTTACGGGCAGAACGTGCTATTGCACAGTATCGAGGTCGGGTTTCTGGCGGGTCTGCTCGCGTCGGAACTCGGCGTGTCCGAGAAGGACGCCCGCCGGGCCGGGCTTCTGCACGACCTGGGCAAGGCCGTGGACCACGAGGTCGAGGGGCCGCACGCGATCAGCGGGGCCAACTTCGCCCGCAAGTACGGCGAGTCCGCCGAGATCGTCCACGCCATTGCGGCCCACCACGAAGAGGAAAAGCCGCTGACCCTCCTCGCGCACATCGTGATCGCGGCGGACGCGATCTCCGGGGCGAGGCCCGGGGCGCGACGCGAGAGCCTCGAGCACTACGTGAAGCGATTGCAGGACCTCGAGGCGATCTCGAGATCGTTTGCCGGCGTGGAGCGGGCCTTCGCCATCCAGGCCGGGCGCGAGATCCGCGTCTTGGTCGAGAACGGGAAGATCGACGACGAGCAGGCCGTGGTCCTGGCCCATGACATCGCGGCCAGGATCGAGGAGAAACTGACCTACCCTGGCCAGATCCGGGTCTGCGTGATCCGGGAGACACGTGCCACGGCCATCGCGAGGTAGCCGCTTCCCTGTCCAGAAACCCGCCCCATTTCCAAAAGCGCGTCCCACGTGCGTCACCGCCCCCCTGGGGACGCGAGCGCTGCTCGCGTCAGCCACGTCCTCGCGTCCAACTCTCTCTCGAGAACCACGCCTCATTCATTCGTCCTGCAGACAGGCGCGGACCCGTCGCGCGATGCGGCGCTCGACCGCCCGCATCCGCCGGGCTCCTGCGTCCGTTTCGTGGTCGTGACCCAGCAGGTGCAGGAGGCTGTGCACGAAGAGGTGGACGACCTCGTGTTCAAGGGCCCGATCCTTCGGGGTCCCGGGCCGGGCGCGCTCGATGCCTTGCGCCAGGGCCCGCTCCACGGAGATTGCGATGTCGCCGAGGTGTCGCGGGCCGGGGTCAGCGGGGGCGTCGAGGTCGGTGCTCGGGAAGGACAGGCAGTCCGTGGGGCGATCCAGGCCCCTCCACCGGCGATTCAGGACGCGGATTGCTCGGTTGGACAGGAGGACCAGGTCCACCTCCGCCTCCGGGACTCCCGCCGCGTCCATCACCGTCCGGAGCACGGCCTTCAAGCGCCCGAGGTCCAGGCGGACCTTGCGCTGGCGGTTCAGGACCTCCACGCTCATCGGCGGCGCCCCTTCCGGTCGTGGTCGTAGGCCTTGAGGATCTCGGACACGATGGGGTGTCGCATGACGTCGTGCTCGTCGAAGTCGCAGAAGGCGATCCCCGGGATCCTCGCCAGGACGCGGCGGGCGTGCTCCAGCCCGGACGGGCGGCCCGGCGGGAGGTCGGTCTGGGTCACGTCCCCGGTGACCACGGCGCGCGAGTTGTAGCCGAGGCGCGTCAGGAACATCTTCATCTGCTCGACCGAGCAGTTCTGGGCCTCGTCCAGGATGACGAACGAGTGGCTCAGGGTGCGGCCGCGCATGAAGGCGAGCGGGGCGATCTCGATCATCCCCTTCTCGATCAGGCCAGAGCCGCGCTCGTACCCCAGGATGTCGTAGAGGGCGTCATAGAGAGGACGCAGGTACGGGTTCACCTTCTCCACGAGGTCGCCCGGCAGGAAACCCAGGCGTTCCCCTGCCTCGACCGCCGGGCGGGTCAGGACGATGTGCTTGACCTTGCGCGACAGTAGCCACGACACGGCCGTGGCCATGGCCAGGTAGGTCTTGCCGGTGCCGGCCGGGCCGATGGCGATGACGACGTCGTGACGGGCCATGGCCGCGATGTATGCCTTCTGGTTGGGCGTCCGCGCCAGGACCGGCGACTCGACGCTCGGAAGGCGGATCCCGTGGGTCATGACCTCAGCCAGGGACGCCCCTGGATCCGCGTCGAGGATCGCGGCGCCGCGATCTACCTCGGCCTGCCCTACCTCGGCGCCGCGGCGGGCCAGGTCGTAGAGTTGCTGTAGGAGGGCCTGCGTCCGCTTCACGGCCCGGGCCTCCCCGTCCAGGGTGACCTCGTTCCCGCGGACGCGGATTGCCACGTTCATGCGGGCCTGGAGGCGCTTGAGGTTGTCGTCGTGCGGCCCGCACAGGGCCTGGAAGGCGGCGAGGTCGTCGAAGGTCACCCGGGTCGCGTTCCCGCCGGTACGGTCCATCAGCCCCCCCCGCCCGAGCCTTTCCCACTCATGGCCCACCCCGACCGGCCTCGTCCCCCACCCGGCGGTCCGGTGTCCCGGGTCCGACCCCGGTCGCATCCCCCGGTTCGCCGTCCGTCCTGCCCGCACGCAGGAGGATCACGGCCCTCCGGTCCTCGGGGAGCGCGAGCCCTGCCTGCACGAGGTCCTCGTGGGAGGCGATGTCCACGTCCCCGTAGAGGTCCGCGATCCGGGCGGCGCCCGCCACGCGGCGCAGCGGCGCTTCCTGGAGCAGGGACCCGAACGTAGACGCGCCGGGTCGCGGCAAGGTCGCGTCACCGCCGACGGACTCCGTTGTGAGGCCCAGGTAGATCGAGCCGAGGAGCACGAGGATCGCGGACGTCAGGCCCAGGAAGCGGTGCGTCGAGGACCGCGCGGCGTGAAGGATCGCGTTCCCGGGACTGACGCCCTGGACAGGGACGACGAGTTTCATCTCGGCGAGGCTATGGAGGGCGAGGGCGACCTCGAACTCGGACTGGGAGGTCGCGAGGATCAGGTCGGCCACGGTGCGGCGCCCGTCCACGAAGAAATAGACCTGGCGCTCGGCCGCACTCATCTTGAGGTCCTCCCAGCGCGCGGGCGCTCCCCGGCCCTGGACGTCTGACGTCTTCGCGAAGACGGAGTCGGAACCCCTTACCGTGCGCCGGATCGCGGGCGCGAGCGAGGCCCGCCTCTGGGCCTCCTTCAGGAGATACGGGATGGGGAGGGCGAACGTCTCGCGGACCCCCCGGAGGACGGACCACGTGGCCGTCACTTCCAGGTCGGGGCGGAGCAGAAACTCCATGAGTAGTTCGACTGCGGCCTTCTCGCGGGTGGCGGCGATCGTCCCCTTGCAAACGAGCCCCCGCTCGACGAGGAAGTCCTCGAGGTACACCCCGCGCCGCGCAGCCTCGCGCTGGGCCTTCGCGAGGTGGCGGTCCGAGAGGATGCCGATCCGGACCAGCACCGAGGTCACCCCCTGGATGGTGGTGCTGTCGTGCGCGACGCTGACCACGCGTCCCTGGCGGAGCGTGACCGGGGTGCGGGTGTCCTCGCCCGACCGGAACACCGTGATCACGCCGTCTCGACCGGACCGATAGGCGTCCCGGAGCGCCCGGTAGAGGGGAGAAGCCTGCAATGCCTGCGATTCCGGGTCCCCGGAAGACGGCGTCATCTTTTGCGGTCCGCCCACACGTCGAGAGCCGACAGGAAGTATATCACCGCGAGGAGGAACGGCGGCAGGGCCGGGAGGGCCCCGGACGGTGGGCCCGTGAATCCCTCCACGTCCACGTGGAGCGGCAGGGGATACCAGACGAGGCTCGAGGCGAAGGCGAGACCGCCCAGCAGGAACAGGCCGCGGACCGGGCGCCCGCGCAGGACCTGGCCCGCTCCGGGTACGACCAGGGAGAGCGCCGGGACGACGAGGCGGCCGAGGCGGTTCTTCGCCTCCCGGCGCCCCTGCAGCGACAGGAGGTCGAGCGGGTCAATGAAGCCGGGCCGCACCTGCTCGAGCAGGCACGTGGGGCAGTAGTCGAAACCAGAGGCCCGAACGTTGCACGCGCCGCACGTGATGTCGCCGCACCTCGCGCACGCGTATGCGAGGTCGCGCCGTCTCCCGAGCCGGACGACCAGGATCCAGGCGACGAGCGCCGCGGGTGCCAGCCAGACGAGCGCACCCACGGGGACTCGCCCGAGGAGGGTCGCCTCGTGGGGCAGGATCGGAGGGACCGCCGTGGGGGTGACGCCGCGCAGGGCCAGGGAAAGGTCCGGGAGGGGCGGGGGACGGACCTCGGCCCGGAGCGTGGCGGCGTGCGCGCAAGGGGTTTCGCGGGCCGTGGTCGTGCGGATCAGCATGACACTACCGAGTTCGCGGTCGGGCAGGACCTGGACCAGCCGCGCCAGGCTCGCCTCCATGCCGGGACGGTCCCCGAGGAGGCCCTGGACCATGGCCAGACCCCGCAGCGCCTCGGGCGACATGGGCGACGAGGTCAACACGGACTCGAACCCCTGGCGCGCCTCCGCGAGCCGGTCCCGGTCCGGCGACGACCCCTCGCACTGGCCCAGCGCGAGCAGCAAGGAGATGTCGGCCCGGAGCAGCGCGACCGTCTCGTCCGCGGCCGCGGCGTCGAGGCGGCGCAGGGCCGCGGTGAGTACGGCCGGGTCCGCGGGGGCCTGGTGGACGCGAGCCAGCGCCAGCGCGACCGCGGCCTGCGGGTCCGAGCCGTCCCGGTCCACGATGGCTTCGAGGGTCACGATGTCGCGGGGACCGCATGACTCGTGGGCGCAGCGCCACAAGAGGGGCCCCTCGGTGCGCTCGAGAAAGACGGGGAGGCCCGCGAGGACCGCGAGCGGCCACAAGAAAACCGCGAACGCGAAAGGAAACGCTGCCACGGCCGTCTCCCCGCCGCGACGCAAATAGGGGCCGATGACGATCAGCCACAGGAGGCCGGTCCCGACGAGCCCGACCCCGAGCGCGATCGGGAGGAACAGGGCCAGGCCGGCGACGCCTACCGGGAGGGCCCGGGCCAGCCCGCTCCCGGTGATGAAGCGGGCGCGGCGGGATCGGGCGATCTCGGAGGCAGAGAAGGTGCGCGACGGCGCGGCGGGGAAGAGGTCCCCCAGGTCGTGGGCAAGACGCCGGACGTGCCGGACCAGGAGCATCGCGGCGAGAAAGACGAGGGTGACCGACAGAGCCAGGGAGGCTCTGAAGGCAAGGTTCCCCGCCAGGGTCACGAGCCCCCTGGGGTATCGCGCGAGGGCCCGCAAGCCGTCCAGGACCGCGCGGACCATCGGCCCGACCGAGGCGGGGTCGTGGGTCCGGTAGGTCGCGGCGATGTTGAAATACAGCGGGGGGAAGTCCGGGGCGAGGTCCACGGCCTTGTACGCGATCCGGATGGCGTCTGCGGCGTCCAGAGTGGGGCTCTCGTGGCGGAACCGGGCCACAAAGGCGGCGGCAACCGGTGTCAGGTCGGCAACAAGGGCCTCGCGGCGCAGCGCCACGAGGAATGCGATGCGCTCCTCGATGGACACCACCTCGTGGACGCGGAGGGCCGCCAGGAGCCTGCGCGTCGGGCCCAGGAGGGCGGGCGGGAGTTCGTCGGACGGGAGGCTCACGGACAGGGGGGAGTCTGGGGTCGAAGCCCTCGCATCGAAAAGGGCCGGGAGGAGAAGGAAGACGAGGAGGGCCATGGTCCGGATCGGGTCCTTGTAAGACGCGGCCACCAGACCGCCCCCGTTCATCCTGGAGCCGCTGATTCCGCCCACGCCCACGCCTACGCCCACGGTGGGGAAGGTCCTCACGCCGGTAGTGTAGTTCGTTCACGGGAGTTGGGATAGAATCCGACCCGGGTGATTCGGGAACGGGAGATGCTCTGGGACGCGATGGTCCGCGCCTTGGGTCTCGAGAGGGAAATGGCGCGGCTGGAGCGTCTTCCCAGGGACAATCTCAATGAGCTCGGTTTCGATCCGTTCGGGTACAGCCCGGACTACGTGCGGGCGGTCGCGCCCTGCGTCCTGCTATTTTACAAATATTATTTCAGAACACAGGTGTTCGGGATCGAAAAGGTCCCGAAGGGGCGCGTGATCCTGGTGGCGAACCACTCGGGGCAGATCCCAGTGGACGGGATGATCCTGGCCACGGCGATGATGGTCGAGGCGGATGAACCTCGGATGGTGCGCAGCATGGTCGAGAAATGGGTCCCCACGCTGCCCTTCATCAGTTACTTCATGGCGCGGACGGGACAGGTGGTGGGGACCCCGGACAACTGCGTGCGGCTTCTGGAGCGCGGGGAGTGCATCTCGGTCTTCCCAGAGGGGGTGCGCGGGATCAGCAAGACGTTTTCGGAACGATACAAACTCGCGGAGTTCGGGCAGGGGTTCATGCGCCTGGCCCTGCAGACGAGGGCCCCGATTGTCCCGGTCGCGATCATCGGCGGCGAGGAACAGGCCCCGTCGTTCCACAACGCGAGGGGCCTGGCGCGGATGATCGGGACACCCTCGTTCCCGATCACGCCGGTCCCGTTCCCGCTGCCGGTCCGGTATCGCCTGTACTTCGGGGAGCCGATTGAGTTCCGCGGCGAGCCGGACGAGGAGGACGAGCGCGTGGACCGGAAGGTGAAGACGGTGCGGTCCACGTTGCAGGCCCTGATCCACCGGGGGTTGCGCGAGCGGCGGCACGTGTTCTGGTGAGACCATGCCATTCGATCCAGAGGGGGCCGTGGTCCTGACGGGGATCTGCGGGCGACTGGGCCGCAACCTCGCGCGACGACTGCATCGGGAGTGCGAAGTCGTCGGCCTGGACCGCAGGCCCTTCCCGGGCCGCCCCAAGGACATCAAGCACTACCAGATCGACATCCGCCGCAAGAAGGTCCAGGACGTGTTCGCGAAGGAGCCGGTGCGGGCCGTGATCCACATGGCGATCATGCACGACCCGCGGATGGACGCGGAGGAGCATCACTCCTTCAACGTGATGGGCACGCGGGCGATCCTGGACTACTGCTTGAAATATCACATCCCAAAGGTCGTCGTGCTGTCGAGCGCGAACGTCTATGGTCCACGGGCGGACAACACGCAGTTCATCACCGAGGACACGCCCCTGATGGCGGCCGAGCGCTTCGGGGACATCCGGGACTTGATCCTCGTGGACATGTACGCCAACACGTTCTTCTGGAAACACCCCGGCGTCGAGACCGTGGTCCTGAGGCCCGTGCACATCGTGGGGCACGTCCACAACGCCCCGTCCAACTACCTGAGGCTTCCGCGCATCCCCGTGGTGATGGGGTACGACCCGATGGTTCAGTTGATCCACGAGGACGACGTGGTCGAGGCCCTGATCCGGTCGCTCAAGCCCGGGGTGCGCGGCGTGTACAATGTGGTGGGGCCGGAGGCGGTGCCCCTGCGGCGGCTCCTCTGCGAGATCGGGCGGCCGGTGGTTCCCCTGCCAGGCCCTCTGTTCGAGGTGTGGCTGCGGGCGGCCTTCCGCCTGAGATTGACCTCGTTCCCCCCGCCGGAACTCGATTACATCCGCTACGTGTGCATGGTCGACGGCTCGCGGTTCGAGCGGGACCTGGGGTTCAGGCCCACGAGAAGCCTGCGTGATATCATCGCGCTGTTCCGAGCCGATTCAAGCGGTTCGCGCGGGAGGGTGTGACTTGGCGGCGGCCTTCTGATAGACTTTCTCGGCTTTTTCGGAGGAATCCGGCATGAGCACGGCTCCGGACACCGCGGCGAAGGGCGACGATGCGCACCGCAAGGCGATCGAGGACGTCATCGGGAGAGTGCGACCGTTCCTGGTGCGGGACGGCGGGGACTGCGAACTGGTGGACGTGTCCGCGGACGGGAAGACGGTCTATCTGCGCCTGAAGGGGGCCTGTTCCTTCTGTCCCTCCGCGATCTACACGCTGAAACTCGGCATCGAGCAGACCCTGCGCGAGCAGGTCCCGGGCGTGGAACGGGTCGAGGCCGTCCCTTGACAACGTCGCGGCGCGCGGGTAGTGTCCGGGCCGTCCCTGGACCCAGGCCGATCGGGGTGGTCGAGCGGGCATGAGGAGAGTCGGATGAGCAGCGTGATCAAGAAGCGCCGCAAGAAGATGCGCAAGCACAAGTACCGGAAACTCCGCAAGAAGATGCGTCACGAGCGCCGCAAGCGCGGGAAGTGACGTTCCGGTCGTTTTCCTGCCCTGGAACCGCGAGACCCTGCTCGTGGCCGGCGTCGGGGGCACCCGCCCGCGGTCCTCACATCGGAATCACCAGGCAGGGCCCTTGCTGGCACTGGCCCTTGACGCAGCAGGAGCCCGCCTTGCACGCAACCAGCAGCCCGCACTTGCACTCCTACTGGCCAGGCATGAGGCCCGGTGCGCACCGGTCCGCGGTCGCCATGGTCGCAATCCTCTCCGTCCGCGAGCATCACGCGCCAGCAGGTCCCCGACTGGGCGTCGCATCGCCCCACGATGCACGGGCCGAGCCCGGATATCGCCTTGCAGTCGTCGTGGGTCTTGCAGGCCGGAGGGGCGTCCATGCCCTGGTCCGGTGCGGTCCCGTCCGGAAGGTCGGAGCCGGGCACGTCGTCCGGTCCTGGGTCCACCGTCGTGTCTGGCTCTCCGGAATCCAGTCCCGGCGGGGGGCGGGACACTGATGGCCTCGCATCCCGCGAGGGCCACACCCGCCGTCGCATGGACCGCCGCGATCCAGGTCCGTCGTCCCATGATCCTTGTCTCCTTCCAACAGAGCTGGTGCCGTTGTACCGGGTGCCTTGCGTGAGGGATCGTTGCCACGGGCGGTCGCAACCGATAGGATCCCCGTCGAGATGACGTCGTCCATCCCATCGCGCATCCGCGAGTCCATCCTGGCGGTCCTGTTTCGGCACCTGTCTCCATCGGACTGGGAGGTCCATCTGTTCGGGTCGTTTGCGCGAGGAACGGCCGGGGTCTGGTCGGACGTGGACCTGGCGGTCTTGGGACCCGGACCGCTTCCGGCGGCGAAGGCGGCGCGGATCGTTTGCGACCTGGAGAGCGAGGTGCCCATCCTGCGGGATTTCGACCTGGTAGATATGAATCGTGTCTCGCCCGACCTGACCCGGCGGATTCTGGAGGAGGGAATCTCGTGGCACGAGAAGGCGGCCTGAGGTCACGTGTCTTTCGGCAAGCCCTGTCCAGCCTCGAGGAGGTCGCGTTCGAGGTGGAGGGCGTTCCTCGCGCCATCCTGAGGGACGCACGCATCCAGCGCTTCGAGTTCACGTTCGAGGCGCTGTGGAAGTTCCTCCGGTCGCTCGCGACCGCCGAGGGCC
>FWPU01008753.1_pt1 | contig 16775 bp, 12 predicted proteins | sample 2228361 | NCBI WGS metagenome assembly FWPU01 (sample SAMEA103939777, study PRJEB20133) | metagenome
CTTCTGCAGTGAGAGGTGACGAGACTACTATGGATTGCTTCTGCGGGAGGACACCGATGAGGTGAAAGCCCTTCTGCAGTGAGAGGTGACGAGACTACTATGGATTGCTTCTGCGGGAGTAACTCAGTGGCTAGAGTCACGGCCTTCCAAGCCGTTGGTCGCGGGTTCAAATCCCGTCTCCCGCTCTATAAAGGCAGATGACAGAGCACAGAAGAGTTTATCGTCTGTCTTCTGACTTTTAGGCTCTGTATTCTGTGAAGAGCCCAAGTAGCTCAGTCGGTTAGAGCACACCCTTGGTAAGGGTGAGGTCACCGGTTCAATTCCGGTCTTGGGCTGAAAGATGGAAGGGCAGACCGTGTGTCTGCACTGCTGAGGTGATTAGTTAGATTATCTTATTTAATTATGTTTGAGGGAAATTTCCCTCTAAGGAGGAAGAGATATGGCGAAGCAGAAATTTGAGAGGAAGAAGCCGCATGTTAATGTAGGGACCATAGGTCATATAGACCATGGGAAGACGACATTGACAGCAGCGATCACGAAGGTATTGAGCGAGAAGAAGTTGGCGACTTTTGTGCCTTTTGAGCAGATAGATAAGGCGCCTGAGGAGAAGGCGAGGGGGATAACCATCAGCATATCGCACATAGAATACGAGACGGAGAGTCGGCATTATGCGCATGTAGATTGTCCTGGGCATGCGGACTATATTAAGAACATGATAACAGGAGCGGCACAGATGGACGGGGCTATATTAGTGGTGAGTGCATCGGATGGTCCTATGCCGCAGACGAAGGAGCATGTATTGCTTGCGAGGCAGGTGAATGTTCCGTATATAGTGGTGTATATGAACAAGGTTGACATGGTGGATGACAAGGAGATACTGGATTTGGTGGAGTTAGAGGTGAGGGAGTTGTTGAAGGGTTATAAATTTCCTGGGGATGAGGTGCCTGTGATACGAGGGAGTGCATTGAAGGCGTTAGAGGGGGACAAGAGTGAGATAGGAAGTGGGAGCATAGAGAGGTTGATGAAGGCAGTGGATGAGTATATAAAGGAGCCGAAGAGGGATGTGGAAAAGCCTTTTTTGATGCCGATAGAGGATGTATTTAGCATAAGCGGGAGGGGGACAGTGGTGACAGGGAGGGTGGAGAGGGGAGTGGTGAGGGTAGGAGATGAGGTAGAGATAGTGGGATTTAGAGATACTGAGAAGACTGTGGTGACTGGAGTTGAGATGTTTCGTAAGGTATTGGATGAGGGGAGGGCAGGAGACAACATAGGAGTATTATTGAGGGGGACGAAGAAGGAGGAGGTGGAGAGGGGGCAGGTGCTTGCGAGGCCTGGGAGTATAACGCCGCACAAGAGGTTTAAGGGTGAGGTGTATGTATTGAGCAGGGAGGAGGGTGGGAGGCACACGCCGTTTTTCAATGGGTACAGGCCGCAGTTTTACTTTAGGACAACGGATGTGACTGGGAGTATAAAGTTACCGGTGGGAGTTGAGATGGTGATGCCTGGAGACAATGTGACGATGGAGGTAGAGTTAATCACGCCTATAGCGATGGAGAAGGAATTGAGGTTTGCGATACGAGAGGGGGGGAAGACAGTTGGGGCAGGGGTTGTGACAGAGATACTGGAATGAGAGATGGTAAATAGCAGATTGCATATGGCGAAATAATGCAGGGGAAAGAATGGAACTAAGGCACTTCAGCGCTATGGAACTATGAGGATAGGCCAGTAGCTCTAACGGATAGAGCACCGGTCTCCAAAACCGGGGGTTGGGGGTTCAAATCCCTCCTGGCCTGCCATATAGAATTCATGAGTTATGGAGTTTAGGAGTTTGCAGAATATGAGTTTATAAAATGAGGGAAGTTAATGACAGAGTTAGAATTTAAAAACTGGGGCACCCAGCCCAAGAGGGGTGATTTTATAAATCGCCCGCTAACGGGGAGATAATATGGCTTTTGATATAATTAACTGGTATAAAAATGCGATAAATTTTATTAAGGATGTTCGTATGGAACTATTAAATGTAACCTGGCCCACGCGAAAAGATACTGCTCTCTCTACAGTTGTTGTAGTAATTGCTGTTTTTATCACAGCATTATTTTTATGGCTGGTTGATATGATAATATTATGGATTGTTTCTTTGATTTCACCTTCGTAGAGAATGGAGAATAGACAAATGGCAAAACAGTGGTATGTAGTCCATACTTATTCTGGTTACGAAGAAAAGGTTAAGAAAGCCCTTGAAAAGAAAATTAAGGAACTGGGACTTGAGAGCCAGTTCGGTGAAATTCTTGTTCCGAAAGAGGACCTGATAGAGATAAAAAAGGGAGAGAAGAAATTAACAAAAAGGAAGATGTTTCCCTCCTATTTGCTTGTTCAGATGGAGATGAACGAAGAGACCTGGCATGTTGTCAGGAAAACGCCCAAGGTTACTGGCTTTATTGGGAGTCCGACCAATCCATATTCACTGCCAGATGAAGAGGTCAAGCGATTGACGCAGAAGATTGAAGAAGAGAGCGTTCATCCAAGGCACAAGGTTTCATTTGTACAGGGTGAAATTGTGAGAATAATTGATGGGCCCTTTGCGAATTTTAACGGTGTTGTAGAAGAGGTTAAGCCGGATAAGGGCAGAATAAGAGTGCTTGTAAGCATTCTTGGCAGGTCAACCCCTGTAGAACTTGAGTACAGCCAGGTGGATAAGGGGTGAAATGGTGACCTGGCAGATTACAGAATGCAAAGTGCAAAATTATGCTTGGGATGGCATCCCTCACTTGCCAGAAAAATCCAGACCTTCAGAAGTAGAAGGGCAGGATTATGAAAATGCCTGCAAGCATATATGCTTGAGAAACCGAAGGAATTATTTGGATCCCATTGCTGGCAGCCTTTGGGACGCTGTCCCTACCGAGAATTATATGGGCAGGCCCCTGTGCCTGTTCAGTAAGGGTGATTAGGTGAATCGTCAAAAACAGATGATAGAAAGAAGGAGGAATGTAGATGGCAAAAAAGGTTCAGGCAGTGGTTAAATTACAGATTCCTGCGGGTGCAGCGAATCCATCACCTCCAGTAGGTCCTGCACTCGGTCAGCACGGTGTGAACATTATGGAGTTTTGTAAACAGTTCAATGCGAGGACAAAGGACCAGCCTCAGGGCACCATTATACCTGCAGTAATTACTATTTATTCCGACAGGTCTTTCACATTTATTACAAAAACGCCGCCTGCATCTGTTTTGATAAAACAGGCAATAAAGATTGAAAAGGGCTCTTCAGAGGCGAAAAAGACTATTGTTGGGAAAATAACAAAATCACAGATTAGAGACATTGCGAAGATTAAACTACCTGACCTGAATACAGATGATATTGAGAAGGCAATGAAAATCATTGAAGGGACTGCGTGGAGTATGGGAGTTCAGGTGGTAGAAGGATAGGCGCTCAGTGCCAGACAGGAGGTAAATAGATGGAACAGACAGAAACGCGAGTTGAGAAGATAAATGGAAGGGGGAAGAAGTATTCGCAGGCAGTAAAAAGGGTTGATTTACTTAAAAAGTATAGTTTTAGTGAAGCAGTAAAATATGTAAAGGATACCGCTTATGCAAAATTTGATGAGACAGTTGACCTGGCAATACGCCTTGGCGTTGACCCGAAGCATCCTGAACAGATTGTAAAGGGGTCTGTTTCACTTCCATACGGCCTTGGTAAGAAGGTCACAATTGTGGTGATTGCGAAGGGCGATAAGGAAAAAGAAGCGAATAAGGCAGGGGCGGATTATGTAGGAGCAGAGGATTTGATTCAGAAGATCCAATCGGGTTGGACTGAGTTTGACAAATTGATTGTCACGCCAGATATGATGGGCATGGTCAGTAAGCTCGGCAAGATTCTCGGTCCTAAAGGGCTTATGCCAAGTCCTAAGATGGGGACAGTTACATTTGATATTGAAAGGACTGTGCAGGAATCAAAAAAGGGAAAGGTTGATTTTAAGATTGATAAGGCAGGTAACCTCCACATTCCTGTTGGCAAGAAATCATTTTCAGAGGAAGCGCTTTTAGGGAACATTGCTGCGGTTATGGAGGCGGTTATTGCTGCAAAGCCGCCCACAAGTAAGGGCCTTTATCTCAAATCAATTACCTTATCAACTACTATGGGTCCCGGAATAAAAATTGATCCGCTCTCAGTAAAAGAATTATTAAAGAAATGAGGTGCCTATTATGAAAAAGCAGGAGAAAGGGAAAATTATTGAAAAATTAAAAGCAGAAGCGCTTAAGGCAAACAGCATCTTTTTGACAGAGTACAAGGGGCTTAACTTTGTTGAATTGACCGAATTGCGCAAGAGTTTAAGAAGCAGATCCGCAGAACTGCACATAGCAAAGAATACACTTATGAAATTAGCATTGAAGGACACACCACAGCAATCATTAACACAATTTTTAGAGGGACCAAATTCCATTGTCTTTAGTTATGGTGATGGAGTTGATGTGGCAAAGGTATTGAGTGAGGGCACAAAGAAGAATCATAATTTAAAATTAAAGGCATGTTATTTTGAGGGACAGATTTATGATGCGAATGGAATACAGAAACTTGCTCTTTTACCATCAAAAAAGGACCTAAGGGCTACACTGGTGAGAACACTTGCAGGACCGGTAACCGGATTTGTGAGGGTTCTTGCCGGTCCAATACAGGCAATGGTTACTGTTTTGAGTGAAATCAATAAAAAGAAACAGGCAGCATAAAAGATAATTTAATCAGGAGGTATTAATTATGGAAAAAGCAGAAAAGGAGGTTAAAGCGATGGCTAAATTAACCAAAGAGGAAATCATTCAGGCGATAGAGAGCCTAACGGTTATGGAACTGGCTGAACTTGTCAAAGCACTTGAGGAGAAATTTGGTGTTAGCGCTGCAGTCCCTGTGGCTGTTGGTTCACCAGTGGTAGCACAGGCAGGCGGTGGTGAACAAAAGGTAGAGGAGAAGACGGAATGGACTGTTATTCTAACTTCTGTTCCTCCGGAAAAGAAGATTCAGATTATAAAAGAGGTCAGGGCTATCACAAATCTTGGTTTGAAAGAGGCAAAGGACCTCGTTGAGGGTGCTCCAAAACCAGTAAAAGAAGGAGTAACAAAAGAGGAAGCAGAAAAAATTAAGAACCAACTGACTTCAGCAGGTGCAAATGTTGAAATTAAATAGCTGGAGTGGTTTAAAAATTAAAAAGCAAGGCAGGAGGTTAGCATGGCTGAACCAATCATCCTTGACTATAAGATAAGAAAAAATTTTGGGAAAATTACTCCTGTAATTGAAATGCCCCATCTTCTGGATGTGCAGTTGAGGTCATTTGAGAATTTTATGCAAGCCAATGTTCCCCCGGAAGAGCGAAAGGATATAGGATTACAGGCGGTCTTTAAGAGCGTGTTTCCTATAAAGGACCCTTCAGGGAAAGTGGCTCTTGAGTTTGTTAAGTATATTGTGGATAAACCCTCTCTTACACCTGAGGAGTGTATTATAAAGGGAGAGACCTACTCTGTACCGGTAAAACTGTTGATACGGCTTGTTCTTTACGATGTTGATCAACTTACAAAGAATCAGACTGTTCGCGATATTAAGGAGCAAGAGGTCTTTTTCGGCGATGTGCCAATTATGACGGAAACAGGAAGTTTTATAATTAACGGTGCAGAGCGGGTGATAGTTAATCAGATGCACAGATCTCCGGGTGTATTCTTTCAGAAGGAGAAGGGGCAGAGCTCTCTTACAGGTAAGCCCTTTTACTCCGCAAGGATAATTCCAAACAGAGGCTCATGGCTTGACTTTGTATTTGACAGCAAAGACCTGCTTTATGTTCGTATTGACAGAAAGAAAAAGATACCAGTAACAATACTTTTGAAAGCCCTTGGGTATTCTAATCATGATATCCTGAATTATTTTTACATCTCAGAAAAGATAGACATATCCCATGATCCACCTTTGAGGCCGGTGGTGGATGAAATACTTGAGGGAGAAAAATTGATGACGGACCTCGTGGACCCTAAGACCGGTGAGGTAGTAATCAAGAGAGAGCGGAAGATTACCAGGGGGATGGTAAAACGGCTTAAGTTATTAAACATAAAAGAAATTCCAATGAGTTATGAAGAACTTGCCCTGCGTGTCTCTTCCCATGATATAAAACATCCAAAAACGGGTGATATCATAATTAAATGCAATGAAAATGTGACGGAGGATAAGGTTAAACAATTGCGGGCTGCGGGCATTAAGACCATAGAAATACTCCATATTGACTTAGCCTCAATAAAGGATACCCTTGATAGCGAAAAGATTGAGACAACGGAATCAGCCCAGAAAGAAATTTATAGAAGAATGAAGCCAACAGAGCCGCCCACACCTGATTTTGCGAGGGAATTTCTACCCCAGATGTTTTTCAAGCCGGAACGGTATGACCTTTCGCCAGTAGGAAGATTGAAAATAAATCATCGTCTGGGATTGAATGTTCCGTTGAACGTTACTACACTCACACCGGAGGACATACTGGCAACAATAAAAGAACTTATTCACATCAGAGAATCAGCAGGAAAGGAAGACGATATAGACCATCTGGGCAATAGAAGAATAAAAACGGTTGGAGAATTGTTGGAAAATATAATGAGAATTGGTCTTGTTCGCCTGGACAGGGCAATAAAGGAGAGATTGACAATTGAGACAGATGTTGAAATGTTGATGCCCCTTGATATTGTTAATACAAAACCAGTAATTGCAATTCTCAAGCAATTTTTTGGAAGCAGTCCCCTATCGCAGTTTATGGATCAGACAAATCCCCTTTCTGAACTTACACACAAAAGACGTCTGTCTGCACTTGGTCCAGGTGGATTAACGCGTGAAAGGGCTGGTTTTGAGGCAAGGGATGTGCATTCCACCCATTATGGAAGGGTATGTCCTGTTGAAACACCTGAGGGTCAGAACATAGGATTAATTGTTTCAATGACATCCTATGCGAGGATAAATGATTATGGATTTATTGAGACGCCCTACAGGAAGGTGAAAGACAGCAGGGTTACAAAAGAGGTTGTTTTTCTATCTGCACTTGAGGAGAAGGGGCACACCATTGCACAGGCGAATGCGCCGCTGGATAAGAATGGCGTGCTCAATGCGGACCTTATTTCAGTGCGCAAGGATGGTGAATTTGCACTGGTTCCTAAGGAGGAGGTTGATCTGATGGACGTATCCCCTGCGCAGGTTATGAGCGTTGCGGCGGCGCTTATCCCATTCCTTGAGCATGATGATGCTAACCGTGTCCTTATGGGGGCAAATATGCAGAGACAGGCGGTTCCGCTTATACAAAGCGAAGCCCCCCTCGTTGGAACAGGACTTGAATTTAGATGTGCAAAGGACTCAGGTGCTGTAGTTACTGCGAGAAGAGGCGGGATTGTGGAGAGTGTAGATGCTACCAGAATAGTGATAAAGGTTGATGAGAAGGAGATAATAAAGGGAGAGCCCCCGATAGATATTTACAATCTCACGAAATTCAGAAGGTCAAATCAGAATACATGCATTAATCAACGGCCATTAATAAATAAAGGAGATAAAATCAAAAAGGGACAGATAATAGCAGATGGTTTTGCTACACATCTTGGAGAACTTGCACTTGGCAGAAACGTTCTTGTTGCCTTCATGCCCTGGGGCGGATACAACTTTGAGGATTCGATTCTATTGAGCGAGCGTCTTGTGAAAGAAGATACTTTTACATCAATCCATATTGAGGAATTTGAATGTGTAACAAGGGATACGAAGTTAGGGAAAGAAGAGGTAACAAGAGATATCCCGGGTTTAAGTGAGAATGCACTCAAAAACCTTGATGAGAACGGAATTATCCGTGTAGGTGCTGAAGTTGAACCAGGGGATATACTTGTTGGAAAGGTAACTCCCAAGGGCGAGAGTTATCTATCACCGGAAGAGAAACTTATGAGGGCTATTTTTGGAGAAAAGGCAAAGGATGTTCGTGATACCTCACTCAGGGTTCCACCAGGAATTTCGGGTATTGTAATTGATGTGAAAATTCTGTCTCGCAAAGGGGTTGAGAAAGATCCGAGGAAACAGGATATAGAAGCGAGGGAGATCTATCGTCTCACAAGGGACATGAATGAAGAGAAAGAGGTTATTAAGGAAAATACAAGAAACAAATTAAAGAAACTCCTTATAGGGAAGAAGAGCAATGTCAAACTGAGCGATGGCAAAAAGGTTATTCTGAGACAGGGCGAAGTAATTACAGAAGAGCATATTAATAAGATACCAGTGGAGAAATGGAAAAATGTAACGATTGGAGACAGTGAGGTTGAGGAAAAACTTGAGGAGTTGATTGAGAGATTTAATGAGCAGATTGAACTAGTAAGGATTGTTTTTGAGAACAGAATTTCCAAGGTAAAAAAAGCAGACGAACTGCCCCACGGTGTGCTGAAGATTATAAAGGTTTATGTTGCAATCAAAAGAAAAATCTCTGTGGGAGACAAGATGGCAGGAAGACACGGGAACAAAGGAGTTGTTGCAAGAGTCCTTCCTGAGGAGGATATGCCCTATCTTGAGGATGGAACGCCAGTTGATGTTGTTCTGAACCCACTTGGAGTTCCCTCAAGGATGAACGTAGGACAGATTCTTGAAACCCATCTTGGCTGGGCTGCAAAGGTGATTGGAGAGCAGATTTATAAGATGAGCATTAATGGCGTGGGGCTCAAAGAAGCGAGAAAGCGATTGAGTGAAATTTATAATTCACAAAGGGTTGATTCAATAATTGATGATATGAGCGATGATGAATTGAGAGAGTTTTTAAAGCGACTAAAAAATGGCTTGCCTATAGCAACGCCTGTATTTGATGGAGCAACAGAGGCTGAGATAGAGGAATTGCAGAAGGCAGCAGGACTGCCCCTTACCGGTCAGGTTACACTTTATGATGGTAGAACTGGAGAGCCCTTTCATAACAAAGTAACGGTTGGTGTGATGTATATGATGAAATTGCATCATCTGGTTGACGAAAAAATTCACGCAAGGTCCACGGGTCCATCTGGACTGATTACCCAGCAGCCTCTTGGCGGCAAAGCACAATTTGGCGGTCAGCGGCTCGGTGAAATGGAGGTCTGGGCACTTGAGGCATATGGTGCAGCAAATACCCTTCAGGAGTTTCTCACTGTTAAATCAGATGATGTAATTGGTAGAAACAAGATGTATGAATCTATTATAAAAGGACATTATGAATTTCATGTTGGCATGCCAGAGTCATTTAGGGTTCTTATAAAAGAATTGCAGGGACTTGCGCTTGACGTAAAGGACGTAAAGAATGATGAATCAGAGGAGGATTAGGGTGCTAAATTAGGATAATTGCACTGTGCAAGCAGTGCATAGAGGATAGATGAAGGAAGAAAGATTAACAAAAAACCCTTAATAAAGGGTTAAGGAGGTAAGAAATTGAACGACCAGGACCTTTATTTTGAAAAAGTAACTGACCCAGCAGAAATAAGGGCAATTAGTATTTCTCTCGCCTCTCCCAAAACAATACGAGATTGGTCTAATGGCGAAATCAAAAAACCCGAGACAATAAATTATAGGACATATAAACCGGAGAGAGACGGACTTTTTTGTGCGAAAATCTTCGGTCCTGTGAAGGACTACGAATGTCTCTGTGGAAAATATAAAAGAATACGGCACAGGGGCATTACATGTGAAAAATGCGGGGTTGAGGTCATTCCTGCAAGGGTCAGAAGAGAGCGCATGGGGCACATTGAACTTGCAAGCCCTGTGGTGCATATATGGTTTTTGAGGAGTTTACCCTCAAAGATAGGGCTTTTGCTTGACATGACAATTAAGGAACTTGAATCAATACTTTATTTTGAAAAGTATGTAGTTCTTGACCCTAAAGATACTCCCCTCAAGAAGGGGGAACTGCTTTTAGAAACGGAATACATGGAAGCTGTCAGGAAGTATGGTTCTGAATCATTTGTTGCAAAGATGGGTGCTGAGGCAATAAGGGAATTATTATCTGCAATCAATCTTGATGACCTTGCAAAAAATTTAGCAGAGGAACTTCAGAATGCTTCTCCGGGCAAGAGGTCAAAAATTGTACGAAGGTTAAGAATTGTTGAAGCAATGAGAGATTCAAAAGTGAGGCCGGAATGGTGTGTTCTTGAAGTTTTGCCTGTAATTCCTCCGGAACTGAGACCTCTTATTCCACTTGAAGGAGGCAGGTTTGCAAGTTCTGATCTGAACGACCTTTACAGAAGGGTAATCAACCGTAATAATCGACTCAGAAGATTAATTGAGATGGGTGCTCCTGAACTGATTATAAGAAACGAGAAGAGAATGCTCCAGGAGGCGGTAGATGCCCTTCTTGATAACAGCAAGCGCGCACGGGGGCTCGCGTCGCAGGGAAGACGATTGCTCAAGTCACTGAGCGATATGATTCGCGGTAAGCAAGGCAGGTTCAGACAGAATCTCCTCGGCAAAAGAGTTGATTATTCTGGCAGGTCTGTTATTGTAATTGGTCCTGAACTAAAACTCCATCAGTGCGGATTGCCAAAAATTATGGCGCTTGAACTCTTTAAGCCATTTATTTACAATAAGTTAATAGAGCGTGGGTATGCAGTTAATGTGAAATCGGCAAAGCGACTTGTAGAGAAGGGCAGGCCTGAGGTCTGGGATGTCCTTGCAGAGGTGACAAGGGAACATCCAGTTCTTCTGAACCGTGCGCCGACGCTACACCGTCTCAGTATTCAGGCCTTTGAGCCGGTTCTTATTGAGGGCAAAGCCATTCAGTTACATCCACTGGTTTGTACTGCATACAATGCGGACTTTGATGGTGACCAGATGGCGGTCCATGTCCCGCTTTCTATTGAAGCGCAGGTTGAAAGCAGAATATTGATGATGTCTACAAATAACATTCTCTCTCCCGCAAATGGAAAACCAATAATCGTTCCTACTCAGGACATTATTCTCGGGCTTTATTATCTTACAAGGGAACGTCCCCTCGTAAAGGGAGAGGGCAAGGTTTTTTATTCTCCTGAAGAGGTTACAATTGCCTATGATGCAGGCACACTGGACCTTCACGCAAAGATTAAAGTCAGAATTAATGGCGAATTGAAAGAGACAACCGTTGGAAGAATCGTTCTCTATGAGATTGTTCCTGATGAGGTGCCTTTTGAATATGTGAACAGGGTGATGGATAAGAAGAGTGTAGAGTCCCTTATAGATGTTACATACCGACTCTGTGGAGAGAAGAAAACCGTTATTCTCGCGGACAAACTGAAGGACTTGGGCTATAAGTATGCTACACTTGCTGGAATTTCTATAAGTATCAAAGACCTAAAGATTCCATCAAAGAAGAGTGCAATTATTGAAAATGCACTAAAGAGCGTTCGGGAGGTTGAAGATATATACCGGAAGGGATTAATTACAGCAGGTGAAAGATATAACAGGGTTGTTGATATCTGGTACAGAGTAACTGAAGAGGTTAAACAGGAGTTAATGAAGGAACTCGGCGAAGAGATTGTAACTGATGAGAAAGGGAGACAGGCAAAGACAACGAGTTTCAATCCCATATTTATGATGGCGGACTCCGGTGCAAGAGGCAGTGCTGACCAGATTAAACAACTCGCTGGAATGAGGGGGCTTATGGCGAAGCCCTCCGGGGAGATTATTGACACCCCAATTACTTCAAACTTCCGCGAAGGGTTGAATGTGTTACAGTATTTTATTTCAACACACGGAGCAAGAAAGGGGCTTGCGGATACTGCGCTCAAAACCTCCAATGCGGGTTATCTTACGAGGCGACTTGTGGATGTAGCCCATGATTGTATTGTCATGGAATTGGATTGTGGCACTCTTGATGGCATTAAGGTCACAGCGTTGATTGAGGGAGGCGATGTAATTCAAAAACTTTCAGACAGGATTGTGGGCAGGGTTGCCCTCCATGATATTATTGACCCATATAGCAATGAAGTGATTGTAAAAGCAAATGAGGAGATTACAGTTGAGAGCGCTATGAAGATTGAGGACGCAGGGTTAGAAGAGGTTGAGATTCGTTCTGTTCTGACCTGCATGACAAGAGGTGGGGGGATCTGTGCTAAATGTTATGGAAGGGACCTGGCGCGGGGACAACTCGTTGAGATTGGTGAGGCAGCTGGAATTATAGCTGCACAGTCAATAGGTGAGCCGGGTACGCAATTGACAATGAGAACCTTTCATATCGGTGGAGTTGCAAAAGGAAAGGCAGAACAGAAGACAGTTGAAGCAAAAGTAGATGGAAAGGTCAAATTTGTGAATACAAGCGTTGTAAAGAATAAAGAAGGAAAACTTATTGTTATGAATAAACATAGTGAGATTGCGATTATTGATGATAGCGGACGCGAGAAGGAAAAGCACCATCTTATTATTGGCTCCAAACTTTTTGTGCAGGATGGTGCTATGGTTAAAAAAGGAGATATTCTTGCGGAAAGAGACCCATATTACACGCCAATTCTAACAGAGGTTTCAGGAATTGTTAAATACGGCGACATCATTGAGGGAGTGACTATTGAAGAGCAGGTAGATGAGTTTACGGGACTCTCTCAGAAGGTGACAATACCCCCTCGTGATCCAGACCTGCGTCCGAGAATTTCAATAAAGGATGATAAGAATAAAACAATAAAAATCAATGAGCAATCCGTAGCGAGATATCAGTTGCCTGTTAAGGCAATAATAACTGCAAATGAAGGTGATTTTGTTCATGCAGGGGATGTGATTGCAAAGATACCGCGGGAGATTACAAAAACCAAGGATATTACTGGTGGTTTACCAAGGGTTGCTGAACTCTTTGAAGCGCGTAAACCCAAAGACCTCGCAGTTATTACGGAAATAGACGGCAAGGTTACGACAATTGAGGACCTAAAGGGTAGAAGGCGAATTGTCATTACTCCTGATGTTGGAGAATCAAAGGAATACATTATTCCCAAAGGGAAGCATATTCATGTCAAGGTCGGTGACCGTGTGAAGGCAGGTGAACCGCTGGTTGATGGTTCAATTAATCCCCATGACCTTCTCCATGTCCTCGGGGAGAAGGCACTTGCGCGCTATCTCGTTGATGAGATTCAGGAAGTGTACCGTCTCCAGGGAGTAAACATCAACGATAAACATATTGAAGTAATTGTGCGACAGATGCTAAGAAGGGTAAAGGTCATTGATTCAGGTGATACACGATTCCTTGTTGGTGAAGCAGTTGAAAAATATATTTTTGAGGAAGAGAATCTTAAAGTCAAGAAAGCAGGCAAAAAACCTGCTGTTGCAGAGCCACTTCTCCTCGGAATCTCCAAGGCCTCCCTGAGCAATGAAAGCTGGATATCTGCTGCGTCGTTCCAGGAGACAACACGAATACTTACTGAAGCTGCCATTGCCAAGAAAGTGGATTATCTCAGGGGTTTGAAGGAAAATGTGATTACTGGTAGGATGATTCCTGCCGGGACGGGACTGAAAATGTACAGAGATGTTAAGGTAAAAGAAGAGGTTACTGAGGAAGCAAAGATGATAGAGGCGGCGGGAAAGTAAGAAAAATCTTGACTAATTTTTGAATATATGATTATAATTTAAGATTAAATTGATTTGTATATATAAAAGATACTTGTTTATTGTATTGAAAACACCTGGGTACTGATGCAGTGGCGTGTGAAGGTGATGTGAAGATAAGCCCAGGTAAAAACCTGGGTTTATTATTTTTATTGAGGAGAAAATTTAGAATGGGACCGACATTTAATCAGTTAGTGAATCAGCCGAGAGTGAAGGGGAGGAAGAAGTCCAAATCAATTGCTCTTGGTGGTTGTCCTCAGAAGAGGGGGGTATGTCTTCGTGTTTATACCACTACACCAAAGAAACCAAATTCTGCCTTAAGAAAGGTGGCAAGGGTGCGACTCAGCAATGGAACTGAAATAACTGCATATATACCCGGAGTAGGACATAACCTTCAGGAACACTCAATGGTTCTTGTACGTGGGGGCAGGGTGAAGGACCTTCCTGGTGTAAGATACCATATTATCAGAGGAACTCTTGATTCTGCTGGGGTTCAGGATAGAAGAAAAAGCAGGTCAAAATATGGAACGAAGAAGCCAAAGTAAGGAGTTATCCTATGGGAAGATACGGTAAGACACCAGTAAGAGAGATTATGCAGGATCCGAAATACAACGATGTTCTGGTAGCGAAGCTTATCAATACAGTAATGCGAAGGGGCAAGAAATTACTTGCACAACGTATTGTATATAAGGCCTTTGATATTATTGCGAAGAAAAAGAATGATAATCCCGTTACTGTATTCTCCAAAGCATTTGATAATATTAAGCCAGTTCTGGAGACAAGACCAAGAAGGGTGGGTGGAGCGACTTATCAGGTACCTATGGAGATTCCGGAAAAGAGAAGAATATCTCTAGCACTGAGGTGGCTCGTAGAGTATGCAAATGTACGTTCCGAACACAGGATGGAGGATCGGCTTGCGAATGAGATTCTTGATGCACTTGAAAATAAAGGTGGTGCAATAAAGAAAAAAGAGGAAACGCATAAAATGGCAGAAGCGAATCGGGCATTTGCGCATTATAGATGGTGAGAAAGGAAGATGGCGAGACAGGTTCCATTATACAAGGTGAGAAACATTGGAATTATGGCGCACATTGATGCGGGTAAGACAACTACAACTGAGAGAATCCTTTATTACACAGGCGTTTCTTACAAGATTGGTGAGGTTGATGAGGGAACTGCTACCATGGACTGGATGGAGCAGGAAAAGGAGAGGGGTATCACGATTACCTCTGCTGCAACAACATGCTCATGGCGAGGGCACAGAATCAATATCATAGATACCCCAGGACATGTTGACTTTACTATAGAGGTTGAAAGGAGTTTGCGTGTTCTGGATGGGGCGGTGGCTGTGTTCTGTGGCGTCGGCGGTGTTGAACCGCAGTCAGAGACGGTCTGGAGACAGGCGGATAAATACAGGGTTCCGAGAATTGCCTTTGTCAATAAGATGGACAGAGTAGGTGCTGATTTCTACAACGTGATGCAGATGATAAAAGACCGTTTTAATGTTACACCAGTTGCTATCAATCTGCCTCTTGGTGCAGAGGAAAATTTTAAGGGCGTCATTGACCTTATCGCGATGAAGGCAGTGTTTTTTGATGAAGAGTCGCAAGGATTGAAAACAGTAATTGAGGATATTCCTGCAGAATATTTGAAACTGGCAAAAGAATACAGGGATAAATTAGTTGAAGCAGTGGCTGACTTTGATGACAAACTTATGGATAGATACATTAACGGCGGTGATATTACACAGGAAGAGATTAAGAATGCCCTTAGAATTGCTACACTGCGATTTGAACGAGTTCCGGTCTTATGTGGTTCCGCTTTTAGAAATAAAGGAATTCAACCAGTGCTTGATGCGGTAGTTGATTTTCTCCCCTCCCCCCTTGACATACCGCCTGTTAAGGGAAGAGATCCAAAAACTATGGCTGAAATAGAAAGAGAAGCAAACGACAATGCTCCACTATCTGCCCTTGCATTCAAGATAATGACAGACCCGTACATTGGACAACTTACATATCTCCGTATCTATTCCGGGTCTTTAAAGAGCGGAATGACATTACAAAATATAAAAAAGGATAGAAAGGAGAGAATTGGAAGATTACTCAGAATGCATGCTAACAAAAGGGAGGAAATAGAGGAGTGTTACACAGGTGATATAGTTGCTGCAGTGGGATTAAAGTATACTACTACAGGTGATACTTTATGTGATCCTGATCATCCTATAATACTTGAATCTATGAATTTCCCTGAGACAGTGATATCAATTGCAATTGAACCTAAGACAAAGAGTGACCAAGAACGACTTTCTTCTTCATTACACAAACTTGCCGTTGAGGATCCATCATTTAAGGTAAGACAGGACGAGGAGACAGCGCAGACAATCATTTCTGGAATGGGGGAGTTACATCTTGAGATAATAGTGGACAGATTAATGAGAGAATTTAAAGTTGATGCAAATGTAGGGAGGCCGCAGGTTGCATATAAAGAGAGCATTGTTTCAAGAAGCAGTGCAGAGGGGAAATATATAAAACAGACAGGTGGGCGGGGTCAATATGGACATGTTGTTATTGAGATTGAGCCACTTGAAAGGGGCAGGGGTGTTGAGTTTGTTAATAAGATTGTCGGCGGGGTTATTCCGAAGGAATACATACCTGCTGTGGAGAAGGGAGTGCTTGAAGCCACTGAGTCAGGAGTACTTGCTGGTTATCCGATGGTTGATGTGAAAATTACACTTGTAGATGGGTCATATCATGAAGTTGATTCTTCTGAAATTGCTTTTAAAATTGCTGCCTCAATTGCATTTAAGGATGCCTGCAAGCGGGCAGGAGTTGTGCTACTTGAACCAATAATGTCTGCTGAGGTTGTGGTCCCGGATGAGTTCCTTGGAGATGTTATCGGTGACATTAATGCCCGTCGGGGGAAAGTTCTTGGAATTGAAAAGAGAGGATCATATCAGATTATAAAAATGCATGTTCCACTTGCTGATATGTTCGGGTATGCAACTGTATTACGTTCGTTAAGCCAGGGCAGGGCTAATTATACCATGCAATTTTCTAAATACGAGCAGGTTCCCCAGTTTATTGCGGAGGGAATATTGAATAAATTAAAAGTTGCTAACAGTAAGTAATTTATTAAGGAGGAAGAGATATGGCGAAGCAGAAATTTGAGAGGAAGAAGCCGCATGTTAATGTAGGGACCATAGGTCATATAGACCATGGGAAGA
>FWPU01002228.1_pt1 | contig 16773 bp, 13 predicted proteins | sample 2228361 | NCBI WGS metagenome assembly FWPU01 (sample SAMEA103939777, study PRJEB20133) | metagenome
GAGCCTCTCGTCGAACTCCATGCGGCTGGGTCTCATGAACCCGGTCGCCGGCTGCCCGTTCGACGGTTGAGGCCCCTCTTCGCCCAGGGCCTGGGTTCCTGTGGCAAGCAGGAGAGCCGCGAGAGGGCCAAAGAGGAGGATTTTCGCCGAGACCGAAAGGGACTGGCGGGCTCGTGGGGACCTCTGCCGCGAGGCCGGGAAGCGGCTGGCTGTCATGGTTTTGTCTTTTGTCCTTTCGCCTTTCACTTCCTGCTTTCCTCCCTGGCTGTTTTTCTCGTTTTTTCGACGCCCTCACTCAGTGTTTCAGGACGGCGAACCGGAAATTCGGATATCCGGCCATGGCCGCGGTCTTCATGACGGCGTTGACCGTCTCGAACTTGAGCCGCTTGTCCGCGTGGAAGATGACCACAGGCTCGGCCGCGTCGCGCTCCACCTGCCGGTATTTCTCCAGGTCCTTGAGGGCCACCAGACGATTGTAAAGAGGAACGATCTTCTCCGGGTCGCCCCCGCCGCCGACGAAGCGGCCGTCCTTGACCGGGCAGACAAGCTCGTCTTCCACGAGAAGGCGGTTCAGGCCCAGGGTCACGTTGATCGCCCACTTGAAAGGCTTCTCGGAACTCGAGCGGGGGAGCTCGATTTCCTTCTGGAGCCGGATGTTCTGGTCCTGGGTCGAGAAGTGATAGAGGAGAAAGATGAGCAGGATGGTCATGACGTCCATGAGAGAGGTGATGTTGAGCACTGCGACAGCGCCGTTGGCGCTCCTGCCCGTTCTGTTCTTTCTGTCTCGCCGCATGTCGTTCCTTTCCGCGGCTGCCCCTAGAGCATCCCGGCCACCACGACGTTCGGAAAGAGATCGGAAACGATTTCGCGGCCTCCTTCCGAACGCTTCCAGGTCCGGGCCGCGTCCATGGTCTCGATCAGTTCCTGGTAGAGAATCGAGGGGTCGGCCACCAGGATCATGGTGTCGCTTTTCGGATAGAGCTCTTTGCAGACCGCCAGGTGCCGGGCAAAGCGCTCCAGATCGGGCCTTTCGCCCTGGCGGGGGATTTCCGCACGCAGAGCTTCCAGGGAGGCCCGGTCCAGCGTTTCGCTGGAAGCCGAGATCCGGTACCCGGACGGAAGGAGCTGGACCATCAGGGTGACCGAGTCCTCCGTGCTCGCCAGGTCGCTGCGGTCTTTCTGGATAGCGGGCACCGAGGCGTTGATCACGCTCACGTTGAAGAAGGCGGCGCTGATGAGCAGGAATGGAATCAGAGCCACGAACAGATTCATGATGGGAATCAGGTTCAGGGAATCGTCCTGCGGAGCATGGGAACCGGACAGCGCGAACAGGCTCTTCTTTCCGCCGAACACGGCTAGCCCCTCCTTCCGCCTTCGACGGCCTTCATCCGGAGGCGGATCTCCTTGCTTTCGAGGTCTCGGTGCAGGGAGGCGATCTTGTTGTAGACCGCAAAGGCCCGCTCCTCGATCTCCTCGATCATGTGGGCCGACTTGTTGAAGAGGAACGAATGGGCGAGCAGGCAGGGGATGGCCACGATGAGGCCGAAGGCCGTGGTGAGCATGGCCACGGAAATCCCCTTGGCCAGGATTTCCTGCTTGGCGGCCGGGTCCGCGAGGCTGACGCCCTCGAAAGCCTGGATGAGCCCGAAGATCGTGCCGAGCAGGCCGAGCAGGGTCGCGATGTTGCCGAAGGTCGCCAGGTAGTTGATGCGCTTGCGCAGGGCGGGCGTGGTCCGGAGCATTTCCTCTTCCATGGCCATCTCGATTTCCCGGTCGCTCCTGTGCGCCTTGAGCAGCCCGGCCCGGATCACCCGGCCCAGGGGATGGCCGGATGCGCGGCCGCACTCTTCCAGGGCGCCCGGGAAATCGCCCCGGTCGACCCGGTCGAGGACCGCCGCAAGCAAGCCCCGGCCGTCCAGGCGGAAGCGGATCCAGAGCGTGAAGGCCCGCTCGAGAATCAGGGCCAGGCCGGCCATGGACACCATGAGAATCGGCCACATGAAGAAGCCGCCTTTCGAGAGGAATTCCATCGGGGTGCCTCCGTGCTTGAGAATCGGATTTCCATCTTTCTCCCCGGGCTGCGGGTCTGGCCCCGGAGCCCGAATCCTGCGAAAAACGATCGCCTACGGCACATGCGGCCAAAGCGTGACCCGGAAGTGGTACGGCACGGCCGTATCCCAGTCGTTGCGGTTGTAGTCGCTCACCTTGAACACGTAGAGCCCTGGATGGTCCGCATCCACCCAGAAGGTTTCGTCGTCCCCGGTCACGATGTGAATGAGATTCGAATCGCTCTCGGTGTCGTCGCCTGCGCTCGCATACACCTGGGTGGAGCTCGGCCGGTACATGAACCAGATGAATTCGACCGGCGAGGGCGCGTCGTTCCAGATCTCGACGATCACGTCCTGGTTGCCCAGGATGAGGATGCTGTACCAGTCCCGGTCGCCCTCGAACTCGATCCAGCCGGTCACGGTCTGGCCGGGCAGAAGGATCTGGGCCTGGGACCGGTCCTCGTTGGGCTCCGTGCTCCCGGCAGGAAGCGGAACCGCTCCCGCCTCGACCCGATAGGGCACCGAGAGGTCGGTATCGTCGTTGCCCAGATCCTGGACGAGCAGGTAGTACGTTCCGGCCTGGAAAAGATAGAGCTGTGCCTCGATGCGGGTCGGGCCGTCCTCGCCCCGGCCCTCCTCGTCCTGACGGACCAGCAAGAGCGTCTCCCCGTCCGGCTGATACAGGGAGAGCATGAGGTCCACGTCCGAGGCGCTCTCGTTGGAAAGTGCGAAGTTGTAAACGCCGGGCAGCTCCACGAAGACCTGGAACCAGTCCTGGTCCGCGGTCGATCCGACAAAGCCTTCCTGCCATCCACCGACCGGAAGCAGCGTGGCGTGGTTGAGATTCTCCCTTCGGGTGGCGAAGTTGCCGTTGGGCTCGTTCCTGTCCGGGTCGGGCTCGAAGGACCAGGAAACGAGATAGGGGAAGTCCGGGTCCGCGCCGTCGTCTCCGGAGTCCCGGATCCGCAGATAGTGGACGCCCTGGGGGAGAGCGAACCTGGCTTCGTAAGCCGCTGCGTCCGGGCCTGTGGGCACCTGGAACTCCGCTTCCACGGTGCGGCCGTCCGGACCGAGAAGAGTGCAGACGAGCTGGAGAGGTCGGGACCCGGCTTGGCTTTCGACCGCGAGGTTCATGAGCCCCTGGCCGGGCATGGCGAGCCGGAACCAGTCCTCGTCCCCCTGGAAGGCGATGAATCCTTCGGCGGCGGCTCCTGCTGGGAGGGGCGAGGCGTGGGAAAGGTTCTCTTCGAGAGTCGGAAAATTGCCGTTGGGCTCGTGCGTGTCCGGATCCGAGAGGCACTCGGCGCCAAGGGAGTACAGGAGCCCTGGGTCCGCGTCGTCGTCCATCGTGTCCCGCACCGAAAGAAAATACGGGCCGGCCGCGGAGAGCCGGACGTTGCGCGCAAGAAGGGTCGGACCGTCCGTTCCGTCGCCGTCGGCGACAGAGGCGAGGGCTGTCGTGGCCGCCGCGTCGTACAGGGTGAGGGCGAGGTCCGGAGTCCCCGCGGGCATGGACAGGCTCAGGGCCAGGATGTCGGCGCCGGCGGGCAGGGCGATCCGAAACCAGTCCACGTCTCCCCGGACTTGAAGCGCGTCCTCCACGGGCTCGCCGCACGAGAGGGCGCCCGCGGATTCCGGGCTGTTGTTTCCGTCGCCGGAGCCTGCGGAAAGAGTGGCCTTGAGGAAGTACAGGTTCAAGGGATCCGCGTCGTCGCCGCCGTGGTCCCGGACGACGACGAAACGCAGGCCGGGCCCGTTCACCGCGAGTTCCTGGGTGATCTGGGTCATCCCGTCCGAACCGTCGGGATCGTAGCGTCCGCCGAGGATCGTAGCGCCGTCCTCTGCGTAGAGAGTGAAGGAAAGATCCACCGGGCTGGACAGCGTCTGGTTGCTGAGCTCGATCCTCAAGGTGTCCACGCCCGCCGGAATTTCCAGCCGGAACCAGTCCGCGTCCCCCGCGTACTCGATATAGCCCTGCTGAACCGTGCCGGACACGAGCGGCCTGGCGCCCGCGGCGTCGGTGTCGCCCCGGGGCTCTCGTTCGCCGGCAGAGCCGTTGTCCTGGAGGCCGCCCGTGCCGCACCCGAGACCGGACAGAACCAGCAGGGCCGCAAGGAGCCGGGCGAGAACCGCCTTCGGCGTCGAGAACATGCTTCCGGCCATCGTGTCCTCCGCAAGAACGTCAGGCGGTCCGCGGCGGCCGCCGGTCAGTCGAACAAGCCAAAGTCGTCCGGCGAGATCCGGATCACCTGGGGGATGTTGCCTGTCGGCACCGGGACTTCGGCCATCCGGTACACGGGATAATCCTCCGGGTCGTCCCAGGGGACCTGTGCGAAGTACACCCGCAGCAGATTCGAGCCCGGGATCTGGTCCGGCACGGCCTGGGCCGGCCGGAACTGAATATTGGAAACCGTAAAGTCGTAACAGCGCCGGCTCTGGTCGTCCGTGCCCCGCTGCACGACGCTGTAGGCATAGGCCCAGCGGCTCCGGGCTTCGGGATCGTCGGCTTCGGGGTTCGTGTGACGCTGCACCTCTTCGCCGTTTCGCACGCCGTCGAAGTCCAGGTCGTCGAGCCGGTCGTCTCCCAGCGGATTGAGGCCGTTCAGAAATTCCAGGCCGTCCGGGACCCCGTCCCGGTCGCTGTCATAGATGTCTCTGGCCGTGCCGAGCCAGAGCTCCTCGCAGCTGTTCACGCCGTCGCGGTCTTCGTCCGTGATCGGGGGCATGCAGCCGCAGTCGGCGACGAGGGGGTCGAAGCGGATCCGCTGCTCGAGAAGATCGCTGCAGCCGTCGCCGTCGGTGTCCGCGAGGATCGGCGAGGTGCCGATCCTCGCCTCCTCGTCGTCCGGGATTCCGTCCCGGTCGCTGTCCACGAGCAGGCTGTCGACCCCGGCCCGGACATTGAGGTTCGTGACGATGATGTTGACGAGCGTGTAGACCCGCTGGATGGACGTGTAGTCGATGCGCAGGAAGTTGATCTCTTCGCCGTTCGCGAAGTTCGTGAACGTTCCCTGGCCGAGGGTCGCCATGTTCTGCAGAAGCTGCCGGGCCTCCTGGGCCACGTCGAAGGGAGTGTCAGGGCTGTTGAGGAAGGCCGTGTGGAACCGGATCTCGCCCACGTCGAGGTTTTCGAGCTGCATGAGGCGCTGCACATCCTCGTAAATGTCCTCGTAGCCGTTGGTGTCCGGGGGATAGGGCAGGCCGTCGCTGAAAAAGAGGATCACGTACCGGGAGCGGACCCGCTCTCCCAGCCCGGAGCCGAGAATATCGCCGCTCAGGAGATTCGTGGCCTGTCCGAGGGCTCCCCGGTAGTTCGTCACCCCGTCCGCCTCCCGGAGCTGGATGAGAGCGTCGTCCAGTTCGGCCGGATCCTTGGTGAACCCGTTGGTCAGGAGAATGCTCGAGCCGCTGAAGCGGATGAGAGCGAAGGAAACGCCCGGGTTCGAATTGTACCGGCTGACCACCTCCCCGACCGCCTGGGCGCGCTGCGCCTCGGGGTCGGTGAAGGCCATGCTGCCCGAGGTGTCGATGATGAAGAGGATTTTCACCGGAAAGACGAGTTCCTGGGGGTTCTCGGTGCAGAAGACTCCGCGGACCTCGGTGGGGATATCCGGTTCGTAGTGGCCGAGCTTGACATCCGAACAGGAGGCGGCCGCGACGGCGGCAGCGAACGCGACGAGGATCTTTTTCAGGCCCAAGGGCTTCCTCTCTCTACGGGGCATCTTCTTTCATCACCGGGCCGATTGGCTTTGCTGCGGGCGGCCGGCTGTCACCGGTTTCTTCCCGCCCGCCTGCGACACCGGAAGACCCAGCAGGCCGCTGCCAGGAAGGGAAGAGCGAACCCGGCGCACGGGGTGCCGGTCGGGCCCGGGACAGCGGCGCAGAAGCCGCCTCCCCCGCCCGAGTCCTCCCCCGACCCGGCGCGCGGCGGTGCGGCGGCGTCCGTGTCGAAATCGCAGGCGTCGCCTACGCCGTCGCCGTCCGTGTCCCGCTGGTCCGGGTTGGGCACGTACGGGCAGTTGTCCACGCTGTCCGGCACGTGGTCCTGGTCGCTGTCGTTGTCGCAGGCGTCACCGTATAAATCGAGGTCTCCGTCCTGCTGGGCCGGGTTCGGGACCAAGGGGCAGTTGTCGGCAAGGTCCGGGATGCCGTCGTTGTCGTCGTCCGGGTCGCAGGCATCGCCGAGGCCGTCGCCGTCCGTGTCGTACTGGGGAGGGTCCGGAACCAGAGGGCACACGTCGGCGCCGTCCGGGACGCCGTCGCTGTCATCGTCCGGGTCGCAGGCGTTCCCCGGGCCGTCGTGGTCCGTGTCGGCCTGGTCCGGGTTGGCGAGAGCCGGGCAGTTGTCGCAGGCGTCTCCTGCGCCGTCTCCGTCCGAATCCACCTGGTCGGGATTCGCCCTGTACGGACAGTTGTCCGCCACATCGCGGCGGCCGTCCTGGTCGTAATCGTCGTCGATGTAGATCCTGTCGTCCTGGTCCTGGTAGAGAAGCACGGGGCCGCTGCCCCCGCCACCGCCGCCGCCGGGGACCGGCGGCGCGCCGCAGCCGCCGCAGGGGCATTCGTCGGGCAGGCCGTCGCCGTCGCAATCGTCGTAGAGCACGCCGTGGGCAAGGCCGGCCAGACACAGAACAAGGAGCGCCGAGAGCAGCGGAACCGCTGCCCGAAGGGACCAACGCCGTGAGATCTGTCGGGTTTGCATGGCATTCCTCCCCCTGCCCGGGTGCATGCGGCGGCAAGACGCGGCCAGAGGGGAAGGCAAGAAGCGTTCCACCACGCTTTTCCCCGGCATTCATTCCGTTTCTTTCTCGGATCAGAATCGCTCGCAAGGAGGCGAGGCGTGGAGGGAAACAGATGCCCCGGACCGGAGTGCCCGGAGGAAGGATCAAAGGGAACAGAGGCGCGTCGGGGCGCTTCGCGGATTCCGGTATTGCACCCGGGTCAGGACATTTCCGTACCGGGGAGCATCCTGTCAGCCGCAAAGGCTCTTGCGGTGCGCCTCGTATTGTTTGAGGGACCGCAGGTAGTGGTCCCGGCTGACTTGGATCTCGAAAGGCGGCGTGCGCGCTTTCTCAGGGTCTGCCCGGATGAACTCCTCGATTGCGAGCCGCAGGGACCGGTCGCAGAGCCAGGCCAGGTCCGAGCCCGCGAATCCTTCGGTGAGGCTTGCAAGTTCCTCGAAGTCCACGTCCGGAGCCAGCGGCCGGCTGCGGCTGCAAACGGCAAGGATTTCCTTTCGGGCCTCTCGGTCCGGCATGGACAGGGTGACGACTTCGTCGAACCGGCCCGGCCTGAGAATGGCCGGATCCAGCAAGTCGGCCCGGTTCGTCGCGGCCAGCACCATCACGTCTCCGAGAAGCTCGATGCCGTCGAGCTCGGTCAGGAACTGGCTGATGACCTTCTCGGTCACCCGGGCGTCCGACTCCCCCGAGCCGCGCCGCGGCAGGAGCGCGTCCACCTCATCGAAAAACAGGATGCTCGGCGCGGCCATCCGGGCCTTGCGGAACACCTCCCGCACGCCCTTTTCGCTCTCGCCCACCCACTTGGAAAGGAGTTCAGGCCCCTTGATCGAGATGAAGTTCCTCTGCGTTTCCGTTGCCAGGGCCTTGGCCAGGAGGGTCTTGCCCGTGCCCGGAGGGCCCGTGAGCAGGATGCCCTTCGGAGGCCGGCAGTCGAGTTCCCGGAACAGGTCCCGGAAGACAAGGGGCCATTCCGCGATCTGGTGGAGCCGCGCCTTGGCTTCCTGAAGACCTCCGATGTCGTTCCATCTCACTTCGGGAATCTCGATCACCACCTCCCGGATGGCCGAAGGCTCGACGACCTTGAGAGCGCCCTCGAAGTCAGCCCTCGAGATGGAGAGCCTCTCCAGAAGCTCCAGCGAGACGCCCTCCACGTAAAGGTCCAGGGTCTCCATCTCCCGCCGGAGCCGGAACAGGGCGGCCTCCCGGCACAGGGCCTCGAGATCCGCGCCCACGAAGCCGTGGGTGATCTCGGCCAGGTGGGCCAGATCCACGTCGTCGGCCAGGGGCATGCCCCGGGTGTGGATCTGGAGGATTTCGAGCCGGCCCTGGCGGTCCGGGATGTTCGTGGCGATTTCCCGGTCGAACCGGCCGGGCCTTCTCAGGGCCGGATCGATCACGTTCGGGATGTTGGTGGCGCCGATGACGATCACTTCTCCCCGGGACTTCAGCCCGTCCAGGAGAGCCAGGAGCTGGGCCACGATGCGCTTTTCCACTTCGCCCGTGACCTCGGTGCGCTTGGGCGCGATTGCGTCGATCTCGTCCAGGAACAGGATCGAGGGAGCCTTCTTGGCCGCCGTCTCGAAGAGGCTGCGGAGCTGCGCTTCGCTTTCCCCGTAGAACTTGTTGACGATCTCGGGACCGTTGACGCTGATGAAATGGATGTTCGTCTCGTTCGCCACCGCCTTTGCGATGAGGGTCTTGCCCGTGCCGGGCGGCCCGTGCAGGAGCACGCCCTTGGGCGGATCGATCCCCAGCCGCTCGAAAAGCTGGGGGTGCTTGAGAGGAAGCTCGATCATCTCCCGGATCCGCTGGATTTCCTCTCTCAGGCCACCGATATCCTCGTAAGTGATGCCGGTCTTGTGCTCCTCGTGGTTTTCCTTTGGGGCTTCGGAGATCTCGATCTTGGTGGCGAGCGTCAGCACGACCGCCTGAGCCGGCTCGGCGGCGAGAAGCCTGTAGTGGCAGAACCCGCCGCCCATGAAGCGGACCCTGAGCTGGTTCCCCACCAGAAGGGGAAGCCCCTGCACCAGACGCCGGATGTATTCGCAGTCGCGGCTCTTGGGGGAGGCCTCGGGCTGGAGGCACCGCAGCACCACCCGGGTGGCGTCGACCGGATTTGCCTTTTCGACCTGGACCATCTCGTCGAGCCCGACGCCCGCATTTTCCCGCAGGATGCCGTCCATCTGGATGAGTTCCTGGCCCCGGTCGTACATGAGGGAGTGCATGGCCCTGGCCAGGGCCTGCTGGGCGCCCCGGATGAGTACCACGTCTCCCGGCCGGATCCCGAGCCGGGCCATGTCCTGCTTGTCGATCCGCACGATGTGCAGCCCGACGTCCTTCTTGAGAGCCTCGACCACGCGGAGCGAAAGGGATTCCTCTTTCATCTGCGGTGCCTGTCCTCGTTCCTCTTGGGGTCCGCGCCTCGGGGGACCGGCTTGGCCTGCCCGGGGCCTGCAAGCTCGACCGAGGCCAGATACACAGGGTGGTCCGTACCGCCCCGGACCGGCACGATTCTGCACTCCCGCTCGAGCCGGTAGCTTCCCTCCCAGACGCCCTGTCCAAAGGTCTGGATCGAGGCGGTCGGGAACGATCGGTCCAGGAGAGCGCGGAATTCCTCGAAGGTCATCTCACTCAGGTGATACGGGTTGACCTCGCCGGGCGGGTGGTTTCGGTTCGCCACCGAAACGATGAAGACCGCCTCTTCGCGCAGGACCCTCTGAACCGCCTCCAGAAAAGATCCGATGCGGTCGCCGGGCAGGTGCTCCAGGACTTCCAGGGCCACGACCGCGTCGAAGCTTCCCGTTTCGACGCCCTCGAGAGAGCATACGTCCGACACCCGGAATTCCACGCCCGGCTTCGCAAAACACGACGCGGCGAGGGAAATCGCCTCGCCGCTCGCGTCCACGCCGAGGCAGAAGGAGGCCTCCTGCGCCAGGATTCTGGTGCCGTAGCCGGACCCGCAGCCTGCGTCCAGGACGCGCAGGCCCCTGAGCCTCCTGGCCGCGAACGCGTACCGTCGTGCGTGGGCCCAGTAGGCGTGAAAAGGGGCCGTGGCCGGAATGATCCTTTCTCCTGTATAGGCCAGGGCCGTCTCCGACAAAGGGGACTCGATCACCCGGTGGCGGAGGAGGTGCTCGATGATCTGCCTCTCCAGGATCACACGGGTCTGGGCCGGGACCGCCTCGAGGTGGGCCGGCCAGCGGAACCGGTTGCCGAAAAACTGGATGGCCTGGAGAAAGAGGCGCTCCGGGCCGGCCTGCACCAGGAGCTCGCACAGATAGTGGCCGAAATCCTCCAGGCTCCGCTCGACCTTGAGGTATCCGACCGAGAAAGAAGCGTGCCTGCGAAAAAAGGCCGCCACTTCCTGCCCGCTGTAGGGATACGGTTCCGCCGCCATGGAGCCCTCTGTTCTCGCTCGACCGAAAAAGTCTACCAGGTTTTCGGTCGGCTCTCCATGTCCCGGGCCTCCCCTCTCCTAGGCGTCCCAAAGGTCCAGGAGCCCGGCCCTGCGGAAGTCCGGCCGGTACAGGAGAAAACAGATCGGCGTGAGCACCAGGTCGAAGAGCATGGCCAGGATCACCACGGTGCCGGAGAGCACGCCGAAGGCGTAAACAGGTCGAAAGACCGAAAGGACGAGAACGAAAAACCCGGCGGCCAGGGGCAGAGAGGTGCCGATCATGGCCCGGCCGATCAGGCGCAGGGTGCGCTCCATGGCTTTCTCGTGGTCTCCGGTTTTCTTGTATTCCCGCCGGAACCGCGACAGAAAGTGGATCGTCGAGTCCACGGCCATGCCCAGGGCAATGGGCGCGATCATGGCCGTGGTCGAATCGAGCGGGTAGCCGAGAAAGCCCATGAGCCCCAGGGTCAGAAGAATGGGCAGGAGATTCGGGACGAGGGAGACCAGACCCAGTCCCACCTCGCCGGCCATGAGGATCATGAGAAGCGTGATGATGCCCAGGGAAAGGCCGAAGCTCCTGAGCTGTCCGGCCAGAAGGGACCGGTTCATGTTCGCGTAGAGGACGGCTCCGCCCGTGACCGAAGCCCGGATTCCCTTGGGTTCCAGGGGTCCGAAGATCTCGGCCGTCCGGCTGCGAACGCGGTCCACGACCCTCTGGAGCTCGGTCGAAGAGATGTGCCTGAGCCGCACCGAGATCCGGCCGATGCGGTAGTCGGAGGAGGCGAAGTTGTAGAAGCTCGCCTCGGCTCCGGACATGCTGTACAGGAGCAGGAGCTGGGCCGCTTCCTCCCGCGTGGCCGGGAGAGACGCCGCTCCGGGCGCGTCCCCTTCCAGGGCGCTCTTGAGCCTTCGGTAGAAGTTCCCCAGGGAGAGAACGGTCGAAACCGAGGGCTCCTGTGCGCGCAGCTCGTCGCAGAGCCGCTCCATGGCCCGGAACACATCCGGCTCCTGAAGCCCCTCCTCGCGGCCGGCGTCGACGAGGATTTCCAGGCTGGAAATGCCCGTGAGCCTGTCCTCGATGAATTCGTAGGAAGCGCGGATCGGCGAGTCCGGCCGGAAATACTCGAGCATTTTCGTTTCCACCCGGATCCGGCTGATTCCCCACGCGGCGGCCGCCAGAAGGAGAGCGTTGACCGCCAGGATCGTCCTGGGGCGATGCCGGACGAGAACCAGAATCCCCTCGATGACGCGGACCCGCAGGCCGCTCTCGTTGACCCTGGCAACCGCCCGGCCCGGCGGGGGAAGCCAGGACAGAACAGCCGGCCCTGCGACAAAGGAGATCACGAAGCTCAGCAGCACGCCGCACGAGGCGAACATGCCGAAGTCGCGAATGGGCCGGATCGGGGAGATCATGTTGGAGCCGAAGCCCGCGGCCGTGGTGGCCGCGTTGAAGAGGCACGGAAGCAGGGCCACGGAAAAGGCGGCAACCAGCGCCCGGTGCTGGTCTCTTTTTTCCGCGTACTGCAGGGCGTAGTGAACCTGCAGGTGAACGCAGCTCGACACGCCGTAGATCAGCATGAGAGGGGTGAGGATCGTGCTGACCATGCTCAGGGGGATCCCGGAGAAATAGTGGCCTGCCATGAGCATGAGAATCGAGGCGCCGACCACGCCCAGGGTGACGGCGACGCCTCCGGCAGTCCGAAAGATCACGAAGAGGCACAGGACGAGCAGGGCCGTATTGATCAGCTCGAATTTTCGCGTTTCCTTTCTCTGGGTTTCAGCCAGGTCGCACTTGAGGACCGGAACGCCTGCCAGATACCACCGGTAACGGCTGTAAGGCGCCCTGCCCAAGAGGGAGCGGACGATCCGCGTGAGCTCGATCCGTTTCTGGGTCGTGTCCTCGGCCGGCGCGAGCGTCTCCAGCCGGGCCGCAATCGTTGCCACCCGGCCGTCCCCGCTGTAAAGGCTGCCCACGAAGTCCTTCTCGGCCAGGGCCCTCTGCCTGAGGGCCGTCCGTTCCGCCTCGCTGACGGGGATGCGCGGGACCAGCGGCTCCACGACCAGAGCGTCCTCGGTTCCCCGGAGGGTGAGCACGTTCGTGAAGGCCAGGGCCTCCTGGATGTGCGGAATCCGCTCCATCTCGGCCCGCAGGGATTCCAGGTCTGCCATGAACTGCGTCTCGAAGATGTCCGGGACCTCGGCGGCGGCCAGGAAGAACTCGTCGCTTCCGAAGATCTCCTTGAAGTGGCGGTAGGCCGCCAGGTCCGGATCGTCTTCGAGAACCATGGATTCCACCGAGGGATCCCGGGGGATGCGGCCGTAGAAAAAGGCGCTGAAAACAGCGAGAACCCCCACCACGAGGACCACAGGCAGGCGCAGGCCGAGGAGACGCTCTCCGAGCCGTTGCAGGAGCGCCGGAGAACGCACGGGATTTGCCGGAGGCGGAAGTGTGCCGGTCAAGTTAGCGCTTCAGCTCGAAGGTGAGGTCGCAGCAGTCGTCCCCTCCCGACAAGTACCGCGTGTGCAGATGCACGAGGTCAGGATGGATGGCCTCGCACAGACCCCGGAAGGCGGGGCCGCTCACGAGGTCTCTGCAGATCTCGGGTTTGAGAAACCTTGCGAACGGGCAGTGCCGCTCCATGCGCACGCTTCTTTCAGCCGACATTTCCGTTATGTCCCCCAGCGGGTGCGTGATGTTGTGCAGATAGGTGGCGACCTTGACAGCCGCGGTCGCGTCCCGGTCGCGGATGCCGAGGGTTCGAAGGATTCTGGGAGCCTCGTAGTCCCTGACGTAGACCCGCACCACGTCTCCGGGCCGTGTGAGGTTCGTGGGAAACAGGCGCCGGAGCCGGTATCTCAGCGCGAGATAGGGTAGAAGAACGAGGCGGCGGAAATGGACGGCGAGCCGCTCTCTCAGAGGGATCGCATAACACGCATTCTGCAAGAGAGGGCGTTCCGGCATGACGGGCTCCTTCAGGTTTTTCTTATTCTATCGCCTCCACCCGGCAGGATCAAAGACGACAGGCTCCCGGCTGCGCGAGATGGATGCGAGCCGGCAAAAGGGTCAGAACCGGATCTCGTGCGCTCCCGGACAGAGGGCTCGAGGGTCAAGCCCTGGTGCTGGCGCAGTTCTTGTCGAATGAATGTTCAAGAAAGAGCAACCGTCCTTGGCGGGGGGCGGCGAGCAGGGCTCCGCACGAGGCACGTCTTGTAACATGCTGGAATATCGACACAATCGTGAATATCTTTTTTCTTGACACGGCAAAGGCCTTCCACTAGGTTGAAACAGGCATTCGAACGGAATATCCCCTTTTCCTTCCCCCGGGTTGGCCCGCGGGCCACACCTGTCCGGGCGGTACCCTCGGCAAGGAAAACCTCTGGAACGTTGTGATCGAGAACTTCTGCCTGGGGCTGCAGCGGAGGGACAAACATATGCCGGACTACGATGCGATCATCATCGGCGCAGGGGTCACGGGGCTTTGCACGGGCGCCCTGCTCGCCGCTCGGGGCCGCAAGGTTCTGCTCCTCGACAGGAGGCCCTGCGTGGGCGGGAGGGCGGGCTGCGTCGAGTACAAGAAGCATGTCCTCGACGACGGAGCGCACATGCCGAGCGAGGCCGGCCACCTGGAAAGGATCTTCGATCGGCTGGGACTTGCCTTTCCCAAGCTCCACCGATACCCGGGCGGAGAGGTGTATCTGGACGGAGCCTGGAGGCCGATGAGGGAAGTCTTCCCCATGGCCCAGGCCCGGGAAACGCTTCGCTCCTTTGGCACGATGCCGTTGGAGGAAGTCGAGCGGCTCTACGATGTTTCGGTAAAGGACTGGTGTACGGCGCAGAGCCGCGACAAGGGGTGGGAGCTCCTCTGGACGTATCTGGCGCAGATCGCAGACGTGGGAAACAGGCCCGAGGACCTCTCCATGGGAGAAATGATCCATTTCTACCGGGAGCACTTCGAGCGGGGACTGAAGCTGAACGAGATCGGAGGCACCCCGCAGGGCGGGCTGGCGGCGCTCACCGAGCCGCTGAGAGCATACGTGCAAGCCCACGGCGGCGAGATCCTGCTGAACACGCCGGTGAATGACATCGTCATCGAACACGGCGCGGTGCGGGGGGTCGAACTCGAGCAGGGGGAACAGCTTTTCCCCTCGCATGTCCGGCCCACCACGCGGATCGAGGCTCCGGTTGTCGTCTGCACTTTGCCGGTGTGGGATCTTTTCAAGGTGGTCTCCGAGGACGAGTTTCCGGTGTGGTACCGGGACTGGATCCGCAGGCTGGAGAAGAAGGTCTGCCACGTTTGGACCATCGTGTGCGCGGCAGACGAGCCCCTGTGGGACGTCAAGCTCTTCCGGTGGCACCCCTGTCTTCCCCGCACGGGCACCTACGGGATTTTCTTCCAGCACCAGTCGTACGGGGACAAGGCCGGACAAACACAGGTCAACCTCTGCATCCAGGGGAGCTACCAGGACCTGCCGGACCTTTCGGAGCTGCAGTGGGCCCGGACCCGAAGGGCTGTCCGGCGGGTCCTGGACAACCTGATGGAAGACAGCCGGGAGCTGCTTCCGGGACTGGAAAAGGCCACGCGCTGGGAGGTTCGGACCGCGGCGGTCTACGGTCTGTCCGAATCGCCCGGGATTGCGGGCCGGCACCGGCCGCCCATGACGCTGCCCGGCGTGCGCAACTTGTTCCTGGCGAGCGATACGGTGCGGGAGGCCCGCGGAGTTGGCATGCAGGCTGCGGCCAGCGTTGCTCTGAAGCTGGAGGCCATGCTTTTCCCGTCTGGAGAACCCGAGCGGGGTTGATCGCAGTAGAGCCTGGCCCGGGAGGGGCAGGCCAGGCCGGGCGAACGAACCCGGGACGAGGAGCCAGGTCCATGAAGGTTTCGGATCTTTTCGACCTGACGGGGAAGGTGGCCATCGTGACCGGAGGGTCTGCCGGTCTGGGGCTCATGATGGCAGAGGGGCTCGCCGAGGCCGGCGCGAGCCTGGTGCTCGCTGCGCGGAATCTCGACAGGTGCGAGGCGGCTGCGGAGAAGCTCCGTTCCGCAGGAGGCCCTGCGCTTGCGGTCCGGTGCGACGTCTCCAGGCTCGAGGACGTGAGGGGCCTGGTCGAAAAGGCGCTTCAACGCTTCGGTCGCATCGACGTGCTCATCAACAACGCCGGCTATGCCTGGGAAGCCCCGCTTGAGGAATTCCCCGTGGAAAAGTGGGAACGGATCCTGGCGGTGAACGCCACCGGCACGTTCTTTTGTTGTCGCGAGGTCGGCAGGCAGATGATCAAGCACAGGGCGGGAAAAATCATCAACATTCTGTCCGTGAACGGTCTTGCCTCAGTGGACCCGCGGGTGGCCGACGCGGTTCCGTACGCGGCGAGCAAGGGGGCCCTGGCGGCGTTTACGAGGGACCTTGCCCGCAAGTGGGCGCGCTACCGGATCACGGTGAACGGAATCGCGCCCGGGTATTTTGACACCCAGATGTCCAGGTACATCCTCGAGCACCGGCGCGAGCCCATTCTGAACACGATCCCCATGAAAAGGCTCGGCGAAAAGGATGAGATCAAAGGGGTGGCTGTTTTTCTGGCTTCGGCCGCCTCCGACTACGTCACGGGCCAGATCCTGGCCGTGGACGGGGGCGCGCTGGCCTGAGGCAGGAAGAGAAAGGGACATGTCTTTCCAGACCGTTCAGTACGAGAAGCGCGAAGCGGTTGCCGTCCTTACGCTGAACCGACCGGAAAAGCTCAATGCCCTCCACTTCGAGATGCTGGACGAGCTATGGGCCCTGCTTCAGGAGATCAGGGCCGACCGTGAGGTCCGGGTGATTCTCCTGACCGGTGCAGGAAGGTACTTCTCGGCCGGGGCGGACCTGGGAATCCTTTCGAACCTGGACCCGGTCGAGTTCCGCCTGAACCAGCAGGGCCGTTGGAACCGGGTTTTCAACGAGCTGGAGGAAATCGAGAAGCTCACCATCGCGGCTCTCAACGGGCCGGCTGTGGGCGGGGGAGCGGAGCTCGCCCTGTGCTGCGATCTGCGCTACGCCGCCGAGGGAGCGAGTTTGCGCCTGCCCCAGATCGACTTCGGACTCCTGCCGGACGCCGGGGCCACGGTGCGGCTTGCGCGACTCATGGGCCTGGCCCGGTGCAAGGAGTTCGTCTTGACCGGAGACCCCCTGAGCGCCGCCGAGGCCTGCGGCCTTGGGCTGGTGAACCGGGTCTTTCCTGCCCGAGGGTTTCTCGACGAGGTTTTCAGGATCGCGGCCCGCATGGCCGCCAAGCCCCCTCTGGCGATCGGGATCGGCAAGCAGCTCCTCCATCGGGCGGCACAGCACCGGGACATCCGGTCCGGTCTGGAGGAGGTCATGAACGCCCAGTCCTTCCTGATCACCACCGAGGACTATCAGGAGGGGATCCGAGCGTTTCGCGAAAAGAGGGCGCCGGTCTTCAAGGGAAAGTGAAAGGCCCTGCCCCGGGGAGGTGGAAGCGCCATGTACGCCATGGAAAAGTATTTCTGGTGGAACGAGAAACAGAGAGCCCTGGCGGACGAAGCGGCCGAGTTCGCCGACGCGGTCATTGCGCCCAGAATCAGGGAAATCG
>FWPU01008754.1_pt1 | contig 16772 bp, 14 predicted proteins | sample 2228361 | NCBI WGS metagenome assembly FWPU01 (sample SAMEA103939777, study PRJEB20133) | metagenome
TTAAACGAGAGAGGAAAACCAGTCTTGGTGGCCGATAGCTTTGAGGTTAATAATCGTTATCCTGCTGGAAGTAATGTTAATGAAGGCGTCAGAGAAGCAATGTTTCAGTTTTTAAATCAATATGCCAGAGCTTGCAATATTAAAAAAGTAGTTCTGGGAATAGTTGGAACAAATGATGTTAAAACCAGCGATTTACCTATAATTTCTCTGCCTTCTATTCAAAAGCTTGGCGGTTATTTTGAAGTTAAACAGTACTACCTAGAAACATTAAATCAAAACCAGGCCTTTGATATAACAAGAGAAGTTGAAGAAGCAGAAAATCAAAAAGAAAACAAGATAAAAATAAACATCCGCCAATTACAACGAGAGGAAATAAATGAAAATATCTTAAGACAAATTTTGGCTGTAGAAGAAGTTAGCTTCCCCCCCCAAATACAGTCTAATCTTGAGGACATAAAAGAAACATTGTTTAGTGAGGGTGGCATTCAAATAATAGTTCAAGAAGAAAATGGCAATATTATTTCCTATCTTTCTTCCAAACCACTTTTAAAGGCCTACGAAGAATTAAAATTTTATGACCCAAAATTAAAAGCCCAGGAAGGAATTCTATATATAGAATCTATTGCTACAATTCCTAAAGCTAGGAATGTTACATTATTTTTAACTATTTTAAAACAAGTGCAAGAAATAGCAAAAGAAAAAGGATTTAAAAAAATAGCAATGCATGCAAGGGTAGAAAATGGCCTCTCCCAATTTTTACAAAGAAAAGGAGCAAAAAAATTAAGAAGAATAGAAAATTGGCACTACTTTGAAGAACCTTTTGATTATTTAGAGATAGAAATTTAAATTAAAAAGACGCATTATTATCTCTTTCGGAAATAAAACGGAAACAAAAAAATCGTTAGGAAGCTTACTCAAAAGGTAAATTGTTAAGAAGTAAAATTTAACTTCGCTTCAGCTTCAGCCGCTAAATTCTCCCGTAAGAACTTTCCTTATGATTTTTTACCGCCCACGAATTTTGAACGGCAAAGACATAAAGAAAGATGCAAAGAGGGAATCAGTATCCTAATTCCTTTAAAAGCTCTTCAATCTGGGGGGTAATTTTTGGTTTTGTTTTCATAAATTTTTCTGCAGCTGTTTTTGCTTTCTCTTTTTGACCGCTATTAAGGTAGGCGCTAATAAGCCCTTGCCACAAAAAATGGTCCTGGGGAAAAATCTCTACCCCTTTTTCATAAAGAGGAATTAAAACTTCAACGCTCTGCCCCGTTTCTTTAAGAACTTCTATACCTTCTTTTAAGGTTTCTATATTTCTCTGCCAATCATAATCCAATTTTTCTAATAATTTTAACTCCAAAAGAGCTAATTCGTATTTTCCTATTAATCTGTAAGCACGAACTAAATACCATCTTGCTTGGAAAAAACGTGGTTCCAAATCTTTTGCTTTCTGTAAAAAATCAAGGGCCTCTTGTTCTCTCCCCTGAAAAAATCGCGTCTGTGCAAAAATAAAATAAACCTGCTGATTAGTGGGTCCCAATTCAAGAGCTCTTTCTAACACTTTTTCGGCTAAAATCAGTTTTTCTGTATCGCCGGTAAAACGATAAAAATTATTGTAATGTCTTCCTAAAAATAAATGAAGACGGAAATCCAGAGGGTTTTTCAAAATAGCTTTTCTAAATTCCTCTTGTGCTAATTGAAAACCCTGGTTTAACAGTTCTCTGTTCTGTCCGGATTGAGAAGTAAATGCTTCTATTTTAAAAGAAAAATGCTCTGGGCCTTCAAATTTTGTCATCGATGATGCTCTAAAGGCTTTTTGAAAATTTAAAATAGATTGTTCTAATGGTAAAGCAAGTCCTTTAAAAATAAATTTTGATGCCCGAGCGGGCTGAATGTTACCCCAAAAAAGAACAAAGATTGTCAAAACAAACAAGAATGCCCCCAAAAAAACTGGTAAAGGCAAAATTCTTCTTCTAATGTTTTCTCTATCTTGATTTTCTCTGTTTTGAGAAGAGACCAAAAAACTAATAAAAGCTAATGTTAAAAAAAACATTATATAGCTTGAAATCATATCAAAAACCCAAAGGTTCTGTAAAAAATAAACTACAAGTAAAGTAGATGTTATCAAGGGAATTAGAATATTTTTTCTTTCTCTTATTTTAGGTAAAAGTTTTAACAAACTAAAAATAGCTACACCAAAAATAGCCAGATAACTTACCAGTCCAATAATTCCCGAACTAATTCCCATGTCTAAAATAATATTATGAACTCGGTCATACCAGATATCGTGAGTTAGGGGAAGCTGTGGGTTATAATATTTAATAAAGGGGGTATTGAAATTTTCCCATCCCCAACCCAACCACCACCTTTCCTGCCAAGCTTGCCAAGCTATGTTCCAAATAATCAGCCTTGCCTGTAAACTATTTGATTGCCACAACTTATCAATCTTATCTTTAACAAAATCAAGCTGAAAAAAACAAAATATTCCCAAAACCAGTAAAATTAGCGAAAAAAGGACAATCTTTTTTAATTTTTTCTCCTTTCGAAAGAATAAATAAATTAAAATCTCAAAAATAAAAATAACTATCCCAATAATAAAAGATAGGACCGCTCCTTTGGTTAAACCTCCTGGATTAAAAAATAAAAGGCCCAAGAAAAGGACCAAGGATAAACCATAAATAACACGCCAAAATCCGGTTTTCATCACCATTAATATAAGGGCAAAAAAGATATTAAAGAGAAGGTAAGCCGATAAAAAAGACGAATTGCCAATAGTGCTGCCGCCGCGAGTTAGCGGATTCCCGGAAAAGAGAGCGTAAAAACAAATCAAAACAGCGGCCAAAATTGATACAGATAAAATTTTTTCCCAATATCTTCTCTCTTGAAAGCAACTTATCAAAACAATATAAAAAACGAAAAGATGAAAAAGAGTTAAAAGTCCGGTCATTCTTTCAAAAACGCTCCAAAAACTTCTTTCAAAGTTTACCCCGGTAATAGAGGTTAAAATAATCATCCCTAAAAAAACAGCAATAGTTATTGTTAAAAAGTTGACTCTCGGTCGATACTTGGGATTAGAAATCGCCAATAAAATAAAAGCAATAAAAATAATGTCAACAACGATACGGAAAAAAATGGTTTTAGGAACAACAAAAGGAAAAAAATAATCTCCAATAAAAATGAGGGGTGAAAACAAAGCCAGATAAGTTCCCCACTCAATAACCGAAAAATAAATTTTTTCTAATTTTGCTTCAGACATTAAAATAAAATTTATTTAAGATAGTAAAATGAACCATAACTTTACCAAGCGTTAGGTTTATAGGTGGGAATAAGTTCCTTTAAAATTTTTCTTATCGCTTCTTTTTTCCCATAATAGACCAACTCTTTTAATTTTTCTAAGCCCTGGTTTAACTTATCTTCGGTTACCGGAGATAATTTTGCTATAAAAATTTTTTGATTTTGGGTTGCCATTGTTCCTTCTTCAGAATTTAAGATTTCCTCAAACAATTTTTCTCCCGGCCGCGGTTCGGTAAAAACAATCGGGATATCTTTATCTGGTTCTAATCCGGAAAGTTGAATCATTTCTCTTGCCAAATCTAAAATTTTAATTGGCTTTCCCATATCCAAAACAAAAACCTCACCGCCCCTACCTATAGCCCCTGCTTGTAAAACCAATAAACAAGCCTCTGAATTAGTCATAAAATATCTTTTCATTTCCGGATGAGTAATTTCTATCGGTTCTCTTTTTTTAATTTTTTCACGGAAAATTGGTATAACACTCCCCCGGCTATCCAAAACATTGCCAAACCTGACTGAAATAAATTTAGTGCTATTGTTTTGATTAAGCGCCTGACAAATCATCTCTCCTAATCTTTTTGTGGCCCCCATTATAGATGTTGGATTGACAGCTTTATCGGTAGAGATAAAAATAAAACTCTCAACTCTGTTTTTAATTGAGGCCTCGGCAATAATTTTAGTGCCAAAAATATTATTTTTTACAGCCTCGTCAGGATTTTTCTCCATTAAAGGAACATGCTTATAAGCGGCAGCGTGAAAAACGATATTAGGTTGTAATTCTTTAAAAACATTTTTAATTTTTTCTTCATCTCTAATGTCGGCAACTAACGATATTTTTTTTAGTTTTGGAAATTTATCTTCCAACTCTGCTGAAATATTAAAAATGCCGGTTTCGTCCTGGTCTAATAAAATTAAAAATAATGGTTCAAATCTTGCTATTTGTCGGCAAAGTTCAGAGCCTATAGAGCCAGCCGCTCCGGTAATTAAAATTGATTTTCCATGAATAAAATTTTCAATTATTTTTTTTCCCAAAGAAATCGGCTCTCTGCCCAAGAGATCTTCTACCTGAATTTCTCTTAAATCTCCCACTCTCACCCGTCCGTCAATAATTTCTGAAAGCGAAGGTATGACTTTAATTTTTCTGAGACCCGCTTTTCTCCCCAATTCTACCGCCTGTCTGATTATTTTTGCTCCGGCGGAAGGTAAAGCAATAATCATTACTCCTATGCGGTAATTTTGAACTATTTGGGGAATATCGCTAATTTTTCCCAAAACTCTCAATCCATGAATTAATGCTCCCTGTTTTGTCAAGTTGTCGTCTACAAAACCAATTAGTAAATAAGGACTGTTTTTTGTATTTAAAATATTTCTTGAAATCTGCTCGCCTGCATCACCCGCGCCCACAATTAAAGTTCTTTCTCTTTCTTTCTGCCCAGCAGGAAATATCTGTAAATAAATTCTCTTGGCAAAACGAACGGTCCCGCAAAGTACAAAAATAAAAAAATAAGTAATAAAAAGGGTAGAACGCGGAAAACCGGAAAAAATAATATGGTCTCTTAATACAAAAAAAATACCTGTCAAAATTAAAAAGCTCAAAAACGTTCCTTTAATAAGTTGAATAAGCTCTTGAGTTGAAACATAACGCCATGTAAAGTGATACAAGCCCAAAAAATAAAAAACTGGTAGGGTAATTATCAACGCAAAAAGTATTATGCTAAAAACATTAAAAAGATAACGTTCTGGAATTTGGCCCTCAAATCTTACTAAGAAAGCTAACAAAACTGAAAGAAGAATTAAAAAAGCGTCGGCCAACAAAAAAAACAGCAACTTTATCAAAATTCTTTTTTTAAATAAAATCACTTTTAAAATATTTATCATAACAAAGTACTAAAAAATTCTCTCATTATATTTTTGTATGTTTGTTGACGAACGTTAATTATTTAAATTCTTTTAATTAATAATAAACAAAATGGAATAAAAATCAATTAATTACTAATAAATAACTCTTTTGGTTTGGGGCGTAGATTATAATCAGATGCCATAGAATAACCATAAGCTCCGGTGTCAGAAATAACAAGTAAATCACCTATTTTGGGAAGGGGAATAACTTGACGGGCTAAAATATCGCCTGACTCGCATAAATTGCCGACAATTAAAACTTTTCTTTTTAAGGCCTTTGGGCGAGAAAGATTAAAAATATGATGGTAGGACCCATAAAGTGTGTGACGAATAAGATGATTAAAACCAGAATTAACACCAACAAAAAGATGTCCCGGCGTTTTTTTAATATCGGTAACCTCAACAAGTAAAGCGCCTGAACTTGCCACCAAATAGCGACCCGGCTCTATATTAACTTTAACATTCCTTTTAGTATGCCGGCAAAAATTATTAAATAATTTCGTTAAAAAAGAACCAAAAAGGAAGATATTAAAAGGTTTGTCTGTGGGCTTATAAGGAACGCCAATGCCTCCTCCGATATTTAAGCTTAAAACATCAGGAAACTTTTTTGCTATTTCTAAAAGCAGTTTAACGCCTCCAAGAAAAATTTGCTCATTAAGAATATTGGAGCCGATATGCTGGTGTAAACCAATAATTTTTAGTTTAAACTTCTTGGCAATTTTTATGGCTTTCGTCAAGTCGTTTTTCCATATACCAAACTTACTGGCCGCTCCCCCGGTAATAACATGTGGATGGTGCCCTGAACCAAAATCAATATTTAATCGCAAGCAAACCTCTCTTGGTAAATTAGCTTTGCCCCACCAGATTAATTGATTTAAAGAGTCAAGATAAACCTGAATACCTTTTTTGGCCACCCAAAATAACTCTCCAGATGAAATATTGGAGGCAGTAAAAGAAATATCTTTTGTTTTAAAACCAGCTTTTAGTGATTTTTCAATTTCTCCTTGGCTGCCTACTTCAACACCAGAGCCAAGTTCTTTTAATAATTTAAGAACTTGAAAATTATTGTTTGCCTTACAGGCAAAATAAATTTTCTTATTTGGATATTTTATAGCAGAAAAAAGGGTTTTGTATTGCTCAACAATAATATCTTTTCTATAAATATAGAGCGGACTACCATATTTTTCTTTCAACGCACGAGCTGTTTTTAAAGAAATAATTGGTTTTTTATTCATACCCCAAAGAACCTTTAAAGTAAAATTAATAACGTCTATAACCAAATAATATTAATTTAAAAATAAAAAAATAAATAAAAACTCCTAAAAATCCACTAGTAATATATTTTTATATTTTATTAGCAAGTGTTATTGTAAAATTCTTTGATTGAAACAATTACATACTCAATCTGTTCATTTTCAAGCTCAGGATACATTGGTAAAGAAATAACTTCTTGAGCTAATTTTTCAGTATAAGGAAGTTTAAAGTGAGAAAGTCCTAAATGAGGATGAAGATGATTGGCAATCGGGTCTTTAATTAATGTTTCCACCCCTCTTTCCTTCAAAAAATTAAATAATTCGTCTCTTTTTTGAGCTTTCAAAACATAATTTTGATAAACATCAAAATGTTTCTCGTTGGAATTGGGGGCTGGCGGCAATTCTATTTTAGAAATTCCACATAAACCTTTATTATAAATTTCAGCAATCTCTCTTCTTCTTTCTATCCAAAACGGTAAATATCTAAACTTCACATTCAAAATGGCCGCTTGAAGGTTATCTAATCTTGAATTCCAACCGTAACAAACTATTTCAGTTTTAGTTTTTTGTCCATGGTCTCTTAATAATTTTATTTTTTGGGCTAAATTTTCATTATTGGTTGTTAAAACACCGCCGTCTCCAAAACAACCCAAAATTTTAAAAGGATATAAACTAAAAGAACCGGCTATCCCAAAACTGCCAGCCGTTTTATTATTATACTTGGCCCCCAATGCCTGAGCTGCGTCTTCAATTACTATTAAGTTATATTTTTGGGCAATGGCCATTATCTTATCCATTTCACAACAACGACCATTTAAATGAACAGGAATAATGGCTTTCGTTTTATTGCTAACCACTTCCTCTATTTTCAAAGGATTCATAGTAAAATCTTCTTTAACATCAACCAGAATAGGTGTGGCGCCGACTTGAACAATCGCAGTAATAGAAGCAATAAAAGTATGAGAAACGGTAATGACCTCATCGCCCGGACCAATATTTAAAGCCTTCAAAGTTAAAAATAAGGTATCGGTACCTGAATTTAGTCCAATAGCATATTTTGTTCCAACAAAGGAAGCAATATTATTCTCAAAATCTTCAACATCTTTTCTTAAAATTAAATCGCCCCGCGATAAAACATCGTCTATTGTTTTTAAAATCTCATCTTTTAAATTTTTATATTGTTTTGACGGATTAACAAAAGGAACTTTATAGCTCATATTATAATCTTATATAACAAGGTGAGCTTAATTTATATGTTTCCAAAATAACCCTTTTCACCTCTGATGGTTTCTCTGCAATAAATAATTTAAGGTTGGGTAAATGTTTTAAAACTTTCATCTCCTCATTTTTAACAATAAGATTGTGGGAAAAACCTAAAAATTTATACTTCTCGCTACCTTTTACTCCAATAATTTTCACATTGGCATTATGCAAACAGACAGCATTACGTAATGCCTCATAAGGACGAAAAATAACAAAATTTATCATACTATAAATATATGGTTTAAAACCGGCTAATGCCAGACTGGCGGCAATGGTCATTGCGCTTTGCTCAGTTACACCGAAATTAAAAAATCTCTTTGGAAATTTCTTTTTAAATTTTTCAATATAATTAAACCCAACATCTGGTACAATTAAAACAATTTTATCATCTTTCTTGGCTAATTCTATTAAAGTATCAATGAATTCCCTCCTATTATCTTGTATTTTTGTTATCTCTGCCATTTTTTTAATTATTTTAATTCTTTTAATGCCTTTTTATATTCATCCTCCGATAGTGCTTTATAATGGTATAAATTATTATTTTCCATAAAACTTACTCCTTTTCCTTTAATTGTCCGGGCAATAATCACCGTTGGTTTTTCTTTTTGATTAATTGATTTAACGAGAGATTTTTCTATTTCTTTAAAATTATGTCCGCCAATTTCTTCAACTCCCCACCCAAATGCTTGCCATTTTTCTTTTAGCGGCTCAATATTCAAAATTTTGTTTGTCTCGCCCATTGCTTGAAATTTATTGTAATCAACTATTGCCAAGAGATTATCTAATTTGTGGTGAGCAGCAATTAACGCCGACTCCCAAGTAGTTCCGCAATCCATTTCTCCATCTGACATTAACACATATATATTTCCTTTTTCTCTTTTTAATTTTTTGGATAAGGCAAAGCCAACCCCGAATGGTAAACCAAAACCCATTGAACCACCAGCTGTTGGAATATCAGGTATAATTGGTTCAGCTAATCCAATAAATTTACTGCCGGGGTGACAATAACTATTTAGTTCATCAGTAGTAATTCTTTTCTTTCTCCATAAAAAATAATAAAGTGAGGCAGCTGCCCAACCTTTGCTTAAAATAATTTTATCTCTATCCAAAGTTATTTTTTCAAAAATAACGGTTAACAAATCAACACAACTAAAATTACTGCCAATATGACTCGTTTGGGCCCTGTAAATTATTTCTAATACTTTTTTCCGCGCCCCAACAGATATTTTTTTATAATTATTTACTTTATCTCTCATTTTTCATTTTATTTAAATATCTTCAATATTGTCTGAATAATTATTTTAATATCCATCCAAAAATTTCTTTCTTTAATATATTTTATTTGAAGCCGCTTTTTTTCAGGCCAGATTTTTTCTTGATAGGTTTTTTCAGGATCAGTACTTCCCCGCAAAATCTCTCCTTCATGAAAATTCCATAAAGAAGCTAAATCCGTTATTCCGGGCTTTACCGAGAGTATAATTTTTCGCTCTTCTTCAGTCATCATATCCACATACATTTTTACTTCTGGCCTTGGCCCCACTAAACTCATTTCCCCCCTCAAAACATTAATTAATTGGGGAAGTTCGTCAAGTTGATATTTTTTTAAAAAATTCCCGATTTTCAGCAAACGCGGATCATCAGCCGCGGTTGACGGTCCGCCCAATTTTTCTGCAGCAGGTATCATTGTCCTGAATTTAAAAATCCGAAAAATTTTTCCGTTCTTTCCCACTCTTTCACCTCGATAAAAAACCGAACCCTCCGGCGACTCTCTCTTAATTAAAAAAGCAATAATCAAAAACAGGGGCCAAACCAAAAGCAAACCTAAAAAAGAAAAGATAATATCAAATAGCCTCTTTAACATACACTCTTTGATAGTAGCACAAAATAATCAAAAATCAATCGGCCAAAACTATCCCCTCTGTCTCTTTAAAACTAATCTTTGAAACTAACAAAAGAATAATAAAGATTAAAAAAAGAGAAAGCTAAATAATTTTACTTAATTCTACGATCGTAGTGTTAAGTAAAATATATGCTACTTGGGTTATTATGTTATTTAAGTTATTTTGAAAATTTTTTTTAGTTCATTATCGTCTCCAATATCCTCAGCAACAATCAATCGAAGTTCTTTTTCTGATAAACCGAAAAATTCTCTTAATAACTCAATTTCTGCAAGACAATCGTATGGGCAAACCCAAATACTTTTTTGTAACTGATAAAAACCCAATTCTTTCAATTTTCCGCGAAAGGCATCACGATGAATTCTTTTTAATTCGGCAATATCAAAAATTATCAATCGCCATTTGCCATCCCACTTTTTTGGTTTTTTTATTTTTAAAGCATCTATTTGAAGCCAGCCTGCTTTCTTCTTTCCTTCTTTGGTTAATGAAACATAAATTTGATGGTCTTTCCTGTCTATTTTTATAAAACCGCGGCGCCTTAAATAGTTAAAAGCGCTATAAATTTTCTTTTTCTGATATTTTTTCCTATTTTTTAAGGCTCTTAAAACATTTATGCCGAAATAAGGAGAAGTAGCGGCGATTAAAATTGTTCCAGTTAAAAACAGTCCTAAAAGCACATCTTCAACAATCGCTGATTTAGGCTTTCTAAAATAATATTTATATTTTTTAATTTTACTTAATTTCACGATCGTAGTGTTAAGTAAAATAATAAAAATTGTAATAATGGATGCCGTGAAGGTTTATTGTTTTCTTGGTTGAGAAAGTATAAACACAATCTTAAAGGCGTATTTTTTTAAAAATAGTAATTTTAATAAAATTTTATCTAAGCTCTCCAGAACTCTTAAAAAAGCTTTAGCTCCTTTAAAGCGGAGAAAGGGGAAAGCCAGCCAAGAAATTAAATGAAAATAATAAATCTCAACTTTACTAAAATGTTCCTCCGCCCCTTTAAAATCTTTCATCTTTAAAATATGTTCTGTTGCCCAAGATGTTCTTTTTCCGGTTAATTTATTAATTTTTCTTTTTAAATTAGTAAAGGGATTGTGGCCAAAAGTTTCAATGCCGATTAAAAAACCATCTGGTTTTAAAACCCTGGCTAATTCAGGGTATGCCTGTTTTAAATCTAAAGAAGAAAAGGTGCCGCCGTCAAAAATAATGTCAAAAGAGTTATAAGGAAATTCCATCTTTTCGCAATCCATTTTTAAAAATTCAATTTTATCTACCAGTCCTGCTCTTTTTACCCTTTCTCTGGCAATTTCCAAAGATTTCTCTGATAAATCAATACCAATTACCTTTTTTGCTCCCATTTTGGCTAAATGGACTGAATGAATCCCATTGCCGCAGCCATAATCTAAAACTACTTTATTTTGACAATAATTTTCCAGTAAACGATAAAGAAATTTATAACTGCCCAAAACCAAAGGTTCAAATATCTCAAAATCACCTACTCTTTTTTCTTGCAACCACTTTTGCGCTTGCCTATCATAATACTCAACCTCTCTTTGTTTTCTCTCTTCCATGTTTTAAAATAATAATTTTATCAGTCCCCAAACGGAACCTAATCCATAGCCAAAATGGCGAGTGGCAAAAACTAAAGGCATTAAAAAAAATAATTTAAGGTCTTTTTCTCTGAAAGCAATTTGTAATGAAAAAAATAAAGAAATTAAAATATATGGCCAGATGCTTAAAGGCAAGGTTAAAACAAAAAGCAAAGGAAGATAGTGCCTTAATTTAAAAGGAATTTTAACAAACTTTAGAGGCAAAATGGACCAAACACCATCCTTAAAATTGTGATTAAAAAATTCAAAAAGATTTGAATGCGGATAATAATAAGCAACAATCTCTGGCGTCAAAAGAATTCTACCGCCAGCTCTTTTCAGTCTCAGATTAAATTCCATATCTTGGCTCCTAATTAAGTTTTCATTAAACAAACCAATTTTTTCAAAAACCTCTTTTTTATAACAGCCGCCAAAAACCGTATCAGCTTCCCGGGGTTTTGTTGAACCCAAACGAAACAAAGAAGCGGCGCCAAAAGGATGAGATAAACAAAGAGCAATGGCTCTGGCAATTAATGTATCTTGATTGGGCAAAGTTTTTATTATTCCGCCGACATTATCAGCGTTATATTCTTTAAGATATTTAACACATTTTGAAATATAATCTTTCTCGTAATAAGCGTGAGCGTCCATTCGGATAATAATTTCGCCTTTGGCTTCTTTAATCCCGATATTTAAAGCAAATGGCGTAAATTTCTGGGGATTGTCCAAAATTCTAATTTTTAATTCCGAATTTTTAATTTTAAAATCTTCTATAATTTCTCTTGTTTTGTCTTCCGACATTCCGTCCACTATTAAAACCTCCATTTTTTCTTTTGGATAATCCTGATTAACTAAAGACTTCAAGCATTTCCCGATAAATTTTTCTTCATTCCTACAGGGAATTATTATTGAAACTGTAGTCATTTTATTTTATTAATTAATTCTAACCAATTTTTTTTAAATTTTTCTAAAGTAAATTGCTGGGCAAAATTGAAGCCATCTTCGCCCATTTTCATTCTTATTTCAGGATGATTTAATAAATATTCAACTTTTTCTTTTAAATTCTTAAAATCCTCGCAAATAATCTGTTTGCCGCCTTCAAGCAATTCTCTCATGCCGCCTTTACCTGAGCCAATCACTGGTCTTTTTAGCAACATAGCCTCATGAGCAGTTCGGCACCAACCCTCTTTAAATTTTGACATCGTGATGACTATACTTGAGGCCTTTAATAATTTCAAATAATCGCGGTATTCAATTTCCAAATTTTTAGCTGGAATTTTAACCATTTGCTTGCCCGAAGTAACCAAATGACAATCCAAATCTTTTAAGGCATTATAAGTCTCAAGAACGCCCTTGGCTTTCTGACAATTACCCAAATAAATTATTGGTTTGGCAACTAATTGATTTTGCTTTTTAAATTCTTCAACCTCTTTTTCAGTAAAATGGAAATTGTCTAAATTAAAAGCATTATAAATTAAAAAAACATTTTTATATCCCCTACTTTTAAAAAAATTCTCCCAAAATTTAGAAACAACCACAATCGCCTCAACCTTTCGCAAATTTCGCAAAATTAAAGGCGTTGAAAAAAATGATGTTAATTTTATCCATGCTGGCGCAAAAGAATAATCAATGTGATGAACTACAGCGATATTTTTTACCGGTTTTTTATTCAAAAACAAACAGGAATCAAAATTTTTAATAACCACCTTGCAATCGGTTCTCTGGCTTATTTTCCAGAGATTAAATAATGTTAAAGGAATTTTAAAATAAATTGGCTTTTTTTCTAAAGAAAGATTTACACTTTCAACCTGAAAATGGCGAGACAAAACCTCTCTCGCCATTTCTTCATACACTTTACCTCCGTATTGTGTTTTTTTTGAACTAATAAATATTATATTCATTTTTAAACCATTCGACAGTCTTTTTTAGCCCCTCTTCTAATGTATATTTGGGTTGCCAATTAATACATTTTTTTGCTTTTTTAGTAGAAAGGCATACTCTTTTTAAATTACAAGAAGGGGGCGGAATATGTTTTGGTTTTGTTTTTGAATTAATTAATTTTTTAATCTTGTAAAAAATATCTAAAACAGATACTTCTCTTGTGGTGCCAATATTTAAAACTCCTTTTAACCCTTTTTTGAAACTCAAAAATGTTGCATCAATAACATCGTCAATAAAAATATAATCTTTTGTCTGTTTTCCGTCGCCATGAATAAGTGGTTGTTCATTCTTTAACATTTTGTTTATAAAAATAGCTATCACCCCTGCTTCTCCATAAGGATTTTGTCTTGGCCCATACACGTTCCCATATCGCAAAGCAGTATAAGGAATTTTAAACATCCTAAAATATGCTTCCAAATATTTCTCAACTGCTAATTTCCCTACTCCATAAGGAGAAATTGGTGAAAGAATATGTGTCTCGGAGGTAGGAATAATTTTTGCATCTCCGTAAATTTCACCACCAGTTGAAGCGAAAATAATCTTGGAAATTTTATAAACTCGGCAATTTTCTAAAATATTCAAACTCCCCAAAATATTCGTTTGGGCATCACCTATTGGGTCTTTTACTGATTCACGAGCATTAATATGGGCGGCAAAATGAAAAACCACTTCTGGTTTTTCTTTTTTAAAAATTTCAGCTACTCTTGAACTACAAATATCAACTTTATAAAATTTTGCTTTAAGATTAAGATTTTCTTTTTTACCCGTAGATAAATTATCAATAATTACCACCTTGTAATTCTCTTTTATCAATTTATCTACGAGATGGCTTCCTATAAATCCCGCCCCTCCGGTAACTAAAATTTTCTGAATGGATTTCATAATTATTCTAAAAATTTATTAAAAAAATCTAAATTCCCTTTTTTAATATCTTTTATATGTCGAATACAATATAGATATGATTCAATTAAATATAAACTTTTTACAAAGCGGCTGGCTTTTAATTTAAAAATTGGGGAGATGATACTAAAAATTAATTTTCCGATTCTGCTCCATAAATAAATCAATTTATTTTTTAAATTTCGCTCAAAATTTTTATAAAAAATGTAAAGACTATAAACTTCCTCCATCGTAACCAATTCTTTTTGTGGTAATCTTCCTTCAGGCGAAGTTTTATGTATTAATCTGGCAAAAGGAGACATAAATAGAGAATTAGGATATTTTTTGAAAACCCTATAAGAAAAATCTATATCTTCCCCTTCTGAATATTTTTTAAGGTTTTCATCAAATCTAAATTCTTTAAAAATCTCTTTTCTCCAGGACTGATTTGCTCCCGAAAGCCATTGACATTGAATAACTTTATCTATTGAACTAGGATAAATTGAATATATGGAAGGCAAAACATTGCATTTATTTTTTTGATAATGAGAAAAATAAAAAATTTTACAAATTAAATTTTTAAATTTAGATCTTTTTTTAAGCGGTACTATATATCCCTGAACTCCCATACTTTGAGGGTATTTTTCATAGACCCTTATAATTTCTTCTAAATAGTTTTTTTCTAAAACCATATCGTCATCTAAAAATAAAATAATTTCTCCTATACTATTTTCAACGCCAATATTCCTCCCTATTGTTAAACTGTTTTCTTTTTCGTTTTTAATATATTTAAGAGCAATGTTTGTTTTTTGGAAAGCCTCTCTTATATTCTCAACAATTTCTGCTGAATCTTTAATATTGCCGTTATCTACAATAACAACTTCCAAAGGCCAATAAGTCTGCATCAAAATCGAATTTAAACACTCCTTTAGGTCATTTGGCCGATTATAAGTTACAATAATAACTGAAACTCGCATAAAAAATAAAATACTTTTTGATATTTGATATAACTTTAATAAGATATCCCAACTTTTATCAAATAAAAGTTTAAAAAAGTCATAGGTAATGAAACCAAATATTATAAACAGTCCTCACGTAACCAAATTTTCCCTTAACCGCTTGTTTTACACCAGGAGAACTCTCATTATAATCGTGTCCGCAAATTAATTTTCTTGCTTTTGGCAGCCAAGCTTCAATATCGGCTTTTACTGATTCAAAAGAATGGTCGCCGTCAATAAAAACCATATCAACTGACTTGTTCTTAAATTTTTTGGCAGCTTCTAGGCTGTCCATTTTGTATACTTTTAAATTCTGAAAGTGCCCGACATTCTTTAAAAACTCTTGAAAAATATCTTCCTGGGCAGCCTTTTCTGGGGTACAGTTTCCTTGTCCAGTTTTACTACCTTTGAAATGATCAACCGCATATACGATACCCTGACAACCGCTTAATAGGGCGTGAGTACTTCTACCCTTCCAACTTCCTACTTCAACAATAGAATTCATATTTTTAGCTGTTTTAAAAAGCCAATTTAATTCCCCGCGAAGCATCTCGCCAGGAATGCTATCATTCCTATATTCAAACCTAATATTTTCCAATTGCCTGATTATTTTTTTTCTTATCTTCTTAAGAGGCGTTGGAGTAATCTTTATTAAAAATTTTATTATTTTTTCTTTCATTTATTTAGAGAAGAAAGAGGAGGATTATTTTTTATAAATTCTTTTATTTTTTCTCTCATATAACTTAAAACCTTTGGTTGTTTTTTGTATAAGTTTTCTTTTTCTTGAGGGTCTTTTGACAAACAATAAAGTTCTTCTTTTTGGTTTGCGTAATTTATAATATATTTCCAATTTAAAGATTGACAAGCCAATTGACATTCCTCAATTTTTTTAATATTTGACCAAGGATCTATGTCTTTATTTTTTCCTGAACCTGTTTGATGAAAAATCAGTTTTGATTTTTCTAAAAATAAATTTTTTCCTTTAAAAGACGGGGCTTTTTTAATGTCAGCCAAATCACATAAAGTGGGAGCGAGATCAATTAGAGATACTTTTTCTAAAACAATTTTTTTCTCTTTGCCAGGAATTTTAATAAGCAAAGGAACATTTAATAGTTCATTATAAAGTTTAGTATGGTGAAAACCTTCTCCATGTTCCAAAAATTCGTCTCCATGATCAGCAGTTAAACAAATAATGGTGTTTTGATAAATATCTTCTTTTTTTAAAAAATCTAAGAATTCTCCTATTTTTTTATCCACGTACTCTATGCATTCATCATAAAGATTAATGCATTTTTTAAAATAATAATTCAACCATTTTCTAAGGGGGGTTCTTCTAAGTAATCGAAAATAATCGGGAATTTCAATACCAACAAATTCCTGAAAAGAAAGAGGTTCTAGAAAATGAGAATTTTTTCCTAGGAAATACGGCGAATGAACATCCATATAATGAATCCAAACGAAAAAAGGTTTTTTTGTTTCTTTTTGAGCTAAAATAAAATCTTTAACTACTGCATTAACATTATCAGCTGTCACTGTTGGTTTTTTTATTGTCAATTTCTTCCTGGCAATATTTAATTTATATATTCGATATTTCAATCTAAAAAATAATTCTGGAAAGAAAATAATAGTAGTTGCCCTTAAATATTTTTTAAAAAATCGTTTTAAAAAATTTATCTCATTTTTTTGAGATTCAAAAGGAAGTGATAAATCTTCAAAAAAATCCCAACCCTGATTATAACCAAAAAAATTAGAAAGATA
>FWPU01008755.1_pt1 | contig 16770 bp, 13 predicted proteins | sample 2228361 | NCBI WGS metagenome assembly FWPU01 (sample SAMEA103939777, study PRJEB20133) | metagenome
AGTGGGGGCAAGCCCTGCCTTCCCCCACAGGGGGCAGGGGGGTTTCTCGCCCCCTTTGGGGGAGAGCCAGAGAGGGGGCAAGCCCCCTCTGGGGGAGAGCCGGAGAGGGGCAGAGCGCCCTACCGCCGGCGCGGCGCCCTTGGGCATCAAGCGCCTTCGGGGAAGGTCACGTTGAAAGGGCCTCCGGGTGCGCCATGGCGCCGCGGGTGGGCTACTCCTCCAGCCTGAAAAGCTCCCGCGCTGCCTGGAGCTGGGCGCTGGAGCCCTGCTTCAGGGCGATGGTAGGGTCATGGAGTAGCTTGCGGACGATGGAGCGCGTGAGGGCGTTGACGACCTCCTGCTGCTCCGGGGCGAGGCCCGAGAGCTTGCGCAGGGCGCGGGCCAGCTCCCGCCGGCGGATGTCCTCGGCCTGGCGACGCAGCGCCTTCACCACGGGCAGCGCCTCCAGGGACTCCCACCACTTCATGAACCGCGCCAGCTCTTCCTCAATGATGCCTTCGGCCTCGGCCACCGCCTGCCTGCGCGTCTCCAGGTTCTCCTCGGCTATGGCCGACAGGTCGTCTATGTTGAACAGCCTGACGCCTTCCAGCTCGCCGGCGCGGGGGTCTATGTCGCGGGGCACGGCCAGGTCGAAGAGGAAGAGCTGCCTCTGGTCGCGCTGGAGCATGGCCTCCCACACCATGTCCCTGCTGATGACGGCCTCCGGCGCGTCGGTGGCCGAGATGACGATGTCGGCCTCCACCAGGGCACGCTGGACCTCGGACATGAGGACAGTGCGGCCGCTCAACTGGCGCGCCAGCTCCTCGGCCCGCGACCTGGTGCGGTTGGTGATCATGAGGTCGCTGACTCCCAGCGGGCGCAGCGCCCTGGCCACGAGCTGGCCCGCCTCGCCGGCGCCCACCAGCAGAACCCGCAGGCCGGACAGGCCGCCCAGCGTGCGCTGGGCAAGCTGCACGCCGGCATAGCTTATGGAGATGGCGTTGCGGCTTATCTCCGTCTCCTCGCGCACGCGGCGGCCCGCGCGGATGGCGCCGTGGAACAGCCGGGACAGCGGCACGCCCAGGGAGCCTGACTGGGAGGCGGCGGTCAGCGCGGCCCTGACCTGGCCCAGCACCTGGTGCTCGCCCAGCACCATGGAGTCCAGCCCGCTGGCCACCCTGAACAGGTGGCGCGCGGCCTGGGCGTCGGTGTGCTCGTACAGGTGGGGGGACAGCGCCTCGGGCGCCAGGCCGTGGTACTCGGCCACGAAATGCGTGACCTCGCTGGCGGCCCTGGCGGCGCTGTGGGCTATGGTATATACCTCGGTGCGGTTGCACGTGGAAAGGATGACGCTCTCGCCCACCTTCTCTTTCAAGCGGGGGAGGGCGTCCAGCAGCTTCTCCCTGGGGAAGGAGACCTCTTCACGCACCTCCAGGGGTGCCGTCCTGTGGTTCAGCCCGACCAGAAGGATGTGCAACTTCTTGTCCGCTTCAAACGCGAGTGCCATATCGCCTGTATATACCTTGAGAAGCCGGAAGCGGACGCCTCCGGACATGCCCACCCGGTGGGCGCTTGCCAGGTAGCCCTATGCCCTTGCGGCTTTGGCAGACTTGTACTGGCTCCGCAGGCAGCGGGTGCAGATGTTGATCTGCCTGGGCTTGCCATCCTGGATGACAGTTGCCCTGTGGACGTTGGCAAACCAGCGGGTCTTGGTGTGGCGCTTGGAGTGGCTCACGTTATGGCCCGTCTGGCCGGACTTCCAACACACTTCACATCGTGCCATAATTCACCTTTGACTAACATCGTAAAGTTTGGGTAGAATCGGTTGAACTCTTCGATAGCCGCTCCAGTGGTGAGCGCGGGCGAAGAGCATATGTGAACAACGTATCAAAGATAGCACAATGGGTGCCTCTCAGCAACGTTAATGACCCAGCGCCAATGCACAACCCCCAATAAGGCCCGCCTGGACGGCCACGACCTTCGGGCCATGCTCTGCGCCGCCACCAGGGTCATGGAGCGGCACATCGGCATTCTCAACGCCCTCAACGTTTACCCCGTGCCCGACGGCGACACCGGCACCAACATGTTCCTGACCATGCGCGAGGCTACGAGGGACGTGGAGCACTTCCAGAGCGGTTCCGCCGGGGAAGTGGCGGCCATCATGGCCAGGAGCTCCATAATGGCGGCCAAGGGCAACAGCGGCGCCATCCTGTCCATGTTCTTCAAGGGCCTGGCCGATGGCCTCAAGGGCAAGGCCGACTTTGGCCCCGCCGAGCTGGCCGCGGCCCTCCAGTTGGCCCGCGACAGGGCCTACAGGGCCGTGGCGCGGCCCGTCGAGGGCACAGTGCTCACGGTCATAAGCAAGGTGGCCCAGGCCGCCCAGGAAAGCGCCGCGGCCGGCGGCACGCTCCCCGGCATCCTGGACGCCATCTGCGACGCCGCCAGGGAGGCCGTGGCCACTACGCCCACGCTGCTCCCCGTGCTCCGCGAGGCGGGGGTAGTGGACGCTGGAGGCCACGGGGTCTATATCGTCCTGGAGGGCTTCAGGGCCTGCCTGGAGGGCCAGGACCTGGAGGCGCTGCAGGTGGCGACGCCCGTGCCCGTGGGCGTGGATGGCGCCACCGGCGTGGTCTCCGAGCGTTTCCTGGAGGCCGCCGCCGAGGAGACCTATGGCTACTGCATCCACTTCGTGCTTCAGGGGCGTGACCTTGACCCCGATGCCGTCCGGGAGAGGATGTCCGTCCTGGGGCGCTCGCCCGTCGTCGGCGGCGATGAGGCCACCATCACCGTCCACGTCCACGCCGATGACCCCGCGCCCGTCACGGGCTATGCCGAGTCCCTGGGCACGGTCAGCGAGTTGCGTGTCCAGGACATGGGCAGGCAGCACCGCGAGTATGCCCTGGCCCAGCGTCGTCCTGGCCGGCCCGCCAGGGCGCCGGCTGTGCCCGTGGGCGTGGTGGCCGTGGCCTGGGGAAGGGGCCTGGAAGAGCTTTTCCTTCAGGAAGGGGCATTGGAAATCGTGCCCGGCGGGGATACCATGAACCCCAGCGTCCAGGAGATACTGGAGGCCGTGGGGAGGGCCGCCGCCGACGCCGTGGTCTTCCTCCCCAACAACCGCAACATCGTCCCGGCGGCCAACCTGGCCGCTGAAATGGCCGGCAAGCCCATGCGAGTTGTGCCCAGCGCCAGCATTCCCCAGGGCATGGCGGCGCTGCTGGCCTTCAATCCGGAGAGCGACCTGGAGACTAACGTGCGCAACATGGAGCGCGAGCTCGCCAGGGTGCGCACCGGCGAAATCACCAGGGCGGTCCGGCCCGTGACGCTGCGAGGTATAATTGTCCAGCAGGGCCAGTACATCGGCCTGCTGGAGCGCGAGCTCGTCGCGGCCGGCGACGAGCTGGCCCAGGTCCTGCTGGCGCTATTGCGCGAGGCCGGCGTGGCCCAAGGCAACTTCGTCACTCTCTACTACGGGGCCGGCGTCACCCGGCAAGAGGCCGAGAGCGCCCTGGAGCAAGTCCTGGATGCCTTCCCTGGTGCCGAAGGCCAGGCGCTGGAGGGCGGGCAGCCCCATTACCCCTACATCGTCTCCATAGACTGAGGGATGGGTAGAGCATGGCTGTCAGAGTCGTCACTGATAGCACTTCAGACCTGCCCCGCGACCTGGCCCAGGGCCTGGACATCACGGTGGTGCCCCTCAACGTCCACTTCGGCGCCCAGGTGTACAGGGACGGCGTGGACATGCTCCCCGACGAGTTCTACCGCCGCCTGATGCAGAGCGCAGAGCCTCCCAAGACCTCCGCGCCGTCCATAGGCGAGTTCATGGAGGTCTATGAGCGGCTGAGCAAGGACGCGGAGGGCATCCTTTCGGTGCACATTTCCTCCAGGGTCAGCGGCACCATGAATGCCGCGGGCCGGGCGAGGGAGCAGGTCAGCGTCGGCTGCCCCATCGAGGTGCTGGACACCTACCAGGCCTCCATGGGCGTGGGCCTGGTGGCCCTGGTGGCGGCCAGGCTGGCGAAGCAAGGCGCCAGCTTCCAGGAGGTGGTGAGCGCCGCGCGGCAGGCCGCCAGCCGCTGTCGCTGCTTCGCGCTGCTGGACACCCTGGAGTACCTGCAAAAGGGCGGGCGCATCGGCAAGGCCCAGGCCATGGTAGGCTCACTGCTGAAGGTCAAGCCCATGGTCATCGTCCGGGACGGCGAGGTCCACCCCCTGGACAGGCCCCGCACGCGCCCCAAGGGCCTGGCCCGGCTCAAGGAGGTCGCCCGCAGCTTCGCCCCCGTGGAGGAGATGGCCGTCCTCTACAGCACTACCCCAGAAGATGCCCGGCAGGTCGCCAGGGACCTGGCCGACCTGCTGCCCCAGGGCAAGACTCCCTATCTGGCGCGCTTCGGCCCAGTGCTGGGGACCTACGTTGGCCCCGGAGCGCTGGGCATCGGGCTGCTCCGCGCCGTGGACTGATGCCATACGTGCGACGCGACCCGCCGGCCGCTGAGGCCCTCAGGAAGATCCTCCAGCAGGAGCAGAAGCGAGGGTTCGACAACGGGGCGGTCACCGGCGGCCTGGACAGTTTCCTGCGTAACAGGGCCGAAGAGCTGAGGCCGCTTCTGGGTGGCTTTGGCTCCTACGCCAGGCTCACGCCAGAGCAGCGCCAGGCATGGGCCGAGGCGGTGCTGGCCAGGCTCCCAGGCCAGCCCGACAGGGTAGGGGAGAGGGAACAGGCCAGCGCCGCCCAGGGGCCAGCGCCAGCGTTGCAGGCCGGTGCGCGGCAATCAGCCTCCCCGCCGAGGGTGCAGCCGCGGCCCGTTGCACGGCCGGCGCCGCAGCCGAAGGCAAGGCCACGGCCACCATCTGGCCGCGTGGTCGAGGGGCAGGCTGCTTCGGCCAGGCCCTCACCAGCGCGCAAACCAGCCCCTACCAGCATCTCCCTGGATGACGATGTCACCCGCCTCTACCGTGTCTCGGTCCAGACTGCGGCAAAGCTGCGGAAGCTGGGTGTCCGCACCGTGCGGGACCTGCTGTACGACTTTCCCTTTCGCCACAACGACTACGCCAACATGCGCAAGGTGTCCCAGTTGCGCCCCGGCGAGAACCAGACCGCCGTCCTGACCGTCTGGGAGGCCGAGGTGACCCGGTTGGGCAACCAGGACTTCAAGTCCACCCAGGCCATCCTGGGGGACGAGACGGGCAACGTGCGGGCCGTCTGGTTCCGCAATCCCTACCCGGCCCGGTACCTCCAGGCAGGCGCCCAGGTCGTCCTCAGCGGCAAGGTCAGCGTGTTCCGGGGCCAGCTCGTCTTCGAGTCGCCGGAGTACGAGCTCCTGCGCGGCCAGGAGGAGCTGGTGCATACCGGCCGGTTGGTGCCGGTGTACCACCTGGTGGAAAGGCTGTCCCAGAAGACGCTGCGGGGAATAGTCAAGCAGGCCCTGGACGTCGCCCTTCCCAGGGTAGTGGACTTCCTGCCCGAGGACATCCGGCACCGCGCCGGCCTGGTGGGCCTCCGGGACGCCATCGCCCAGATGCACTACCCCGACTCTCAGGCTGTCTGGAAGGCGGCGCGTTACCGCCTGGCCTTCGACGAGCTGTTCCTGATGCAGCTTGTCCTGCTGAGGCGCAAGCAGCAGTGGCAGGAGCAGGGCGCGAGCGTCCCGCTGAGGGTGGACAGGGAGCTGCTGGAGGCCTTCCTCGGCTCGTTGCCCTTCGCCCTGACGGGCGCCCAGGCCAGGGCGCTGCGGGAAGTGCTGGAGGACCTTGGCAGGAGCATACCCATGGGCCGGCTGCTCCAGGGCGACGTGGGCAGCGGCAAGACGGTGGTGGCGCTGGCCGCGCTGCTGGTGGCCGCCTCCAGCGGCTTCCAGGGCGCCCTCATGGCCCCCACCGAGGTCCTGGCCGAGCAGCACTTCCTCACCGTGTCGGGCCTGCTCTCCAGGCTGTCCCAGGCTATGCCGGAGGAGTACCTGTTATCGGTGCGTCTGGGCGACCTTCCTCGGCCCATAGTCATCGGCCTGCTGCTGGGCAGCATGCCCCGGCGCGCCAAGGAGGACATGCACCGGCGCCTGGCGGCCGGCGAGGTGGACATCGTCATCGGCACCCACGCCCTTATCCAGGAGGACGTGGAGATACCCCGGCTGGCCCTGGCAGTGGTGGACGAGCAGCACCGCTTCGGCGTCATGCAGCGGGCCGCCCTGCGCCAGAAGGGCCAGCGGCCCCACATGCTGGCCATGTCGGCGACGCCTATCCCGCGCTCCCTGGCCCTCACCTTCTACGGCGACCTGGACATGTCCATCATTGACGAGCTGCCCCCGGGCCGCCAGCAGGTGCGGACGCGCCTGGTAGAGGGCGAACGCAGGGCGCTGGCCTATAACCTCGTCCGGTCGGAGGTCATGAAGGGGCGCCAGGCCTTCATCGTCTGCCCGCTCATCGAGGAGTCGGAGGCAATACAGTCAGCCGCCGCCACGAAGGAGCACGAGCGCCTGTCCGCCGAGGTGTTCCCCGACCTGAGGCTGGGCCTGCTCCACGGACGCATGTCCCTGGCCGACAAGCAGGAGGTCATGGGCGAGTTCAAGCGAGGCGAGCTGCATATCCTGGTGTCCACGCCCGTGGTGGAGGTGGGCATAGACGTGCCCAACGCCACGGTGATGCTCATAGACGGTGCCGACCGCTTCGGCCTGGCCCAGCTCCACCAGTTCCGGGGCAGGGTAGGGCGCGGCCAGCACCAGAGCTACTGCGTCCTGGTGGCCGACTCCCTCAGCGAGGAGGCCCGCGAGCGGCTGAACGCCCTGGTGACCATTCACGATGGCTTCAGGCTGGCCGAGAAGGACCTGGAGCTGCGCGGCCCCGGCGACTACATGGGCACCCGCCAGAGCGGCCTGCCTGACCTGAAGGTGGCCCACCTGTCGGACCAGGACATCCTGGACCTGGCCCGCCGCGAGGCCGCTCGACTCCTCAAGAGCGACCCGGAGCTTGCCCGTCCGGAGCACGCCGGCCTGGCCCAGCACATCCGGCAGTACCAGGCCAGCCTGGCGAACGAGGCGAGCTGATGCCGGCAGGGGGCCGTGCCCCCCGCCCTGACCCTCCCACGGGGCTGTTCAATGGCGGACAGCTTTGGGAGCAAAGGGGATGTGGGGTAAGGGCAGAGGTGCAGACCTCACCCCCGTTCCCCCTCTCCGAATTCGGAGAGGGGGCGCACCAGGCCGACCCTGGCCCTGTACAGCGCGGGGGTGAGGTCCGCTGGCCTGCCACTCACAGGTGACACACCACTAGGGCTGGGGCTGGCTGCCGGCGGAGGCGCGGGACTCTGGCGCGTAGGGGATGTTGTCCTTCAGGCCCAGCACCTGCTCGGTCCAGGTGGCGTCCAGCAGCAGCACCGGCTTGAAGAACTCGTCGCTCTCCGAGCGGGCGTAGTAGCCATTCTTCTCGGGGGCCTTGGTGCCCAGGGTGAACAGGACGCCATCTATGAACCGGGTGCCTCGCTCCGTCTGACCGGCAAACCGTAGCTCGATGGCGCTGGACTCCTTGCCGATGCCGTACTGGGCGAAGTCCTTGTCCTCCGCCTTGGGGTCTGCCACGGTGATGGTGGGAGGCCCGCCCAGCAGGGTAGCAAGCTCGTCCAATCGGTTGGGGTCAACTGGGTACGCCTGCTGGTCCACGTCGTAGTGCTGGACAGACCAGGTGTTGTTGTCGCTGTCCTTCTTGAACTGGAGCATCTCGGTGTTCTCAGAGGTGTAGTCGCCCAGGTAGATGTTCAGCTCCACTATCTCCTCGGGCGTGCGCTTGACGTACCACTTGGGCAGCGGTGGCTCGGCTGCCAGCCTGGCGATGACATCGCCCCAGCTTGCCGCGATGGTGAACAACTGGGGGAAGCCCACCACCTGGGCGTAGTGGTGCCCGCCGTCGGTCGTCTTGTCGCCCAGGCGGAACTGAAGGTGCCGGTTGCCGACGAGGTCCAGGTCAACTATGGTCTGAGGGGCGTCCAGGCCGTAGTCGGCCAGGTTGATCTCCGCGATAAGCTGCGGCTGCTCCGTCAGGTTCCGGCGCGTCTGCGGCCCGCTCAGCAGGAGCGGAATGCCGCCCCAGCGCTCGTGGCTGGGCGGTATGCCTTCGGGGTCCTCGAACAGCCAGGCGTCCTCTGGCCCCTTGATGAACTTCACCTGCTTGTCCTGGTGCTTGACCTGGATGGTGGTGATGTCATCCATGGACACCTGGTAGAACCACGGCGGGTCCGGCTCGTCCTCTTCGTCCTTCTCGAAGGGGTTTATGTACACGATGACGCCGACAATGGCGGCCGCGATAACCAGGAAGAGCGTCGTCCGGAGGCTCATGCTACCACCCCTGCCCTAGCGTCTTCGCCACCAGACGATGGCCCCCAGGAGGACCATCACGCTGGGCGGCAGGAGCCAGCTTGTCCACTTGATGAACTCCCGCTCTCGGGTCGTGACCACCAGCTCCCGGAAGGCGTAGAGCTTCGGCCTGATGGATATCTGGTTGAAGTCCTCGGCCAGCCAGTTGACCGAGTTCAGGAACATGTCCTGGTTGTCGAAGCTGTTAATGCGGTTGTTCTTGATGAAGTCCGAGTCGCCGAAGATGATGAACTTGGCGAGGGGATGCGTCTCCTTCTCGTCCGCCGTGCTGCTGGCCTCCACGACGGCGGCCACCACGAAGGGGCCGGGCACCTCTTTGTCAGGCTCGAAGTTCACGTGCTCCACGTCCGTCTCCAGCCAGCTTGCCGGCGTGGTCATGCCCAGGGGCTTGAACTGGATGGAGAAGGGCATGTCCTCCAGGGGAATGACCGGCTCGATGGACGTAACGCCCGGGTAGAAGGTCACGCTGACCTGGTCGGCTATCTGCACGCCTGAGACTTCGCTGCTGGTGTACTGGCCGTTGGCCCTCTGGAGCAGCGGTGTCAGCATCTCGCCGCCCACGGAGCTGGCGGCGTCGGCGATGCTGTAGCCGCCCAGCTTGAAGCCCCAGCGCGAGATCAGGTCCACGAAGGAAGGCGGCGTCTCGGGGTCCAGCAGCGCCACTATCCTGCCGCCGCGCTTGATGTACTCGATAAGTTTGTCCCTGTCCGTGGAGCTCATCTCCTGCCTGGGGCCGGCGATGACCAGCACCGCCGTGTCGTCGGGCACCCTGTCCACCTGCTGGAGGTTCAGCGGCAACACCGTGTAGTTGTCCCGCTCCATGCCCTCCACCGCCAGGTCGAAGCCATCGTCCTGGACATTGCCCGTGGCCAGGTCGCGGGTGATGTCGCGCTCCTTGTGGCCTATGAGGTAATAGACCCGCTTCTGCTGGATGCCCGTGGCCGACAGGATGGCGGTGAGGAACCGCTGCTCGGTGAAGCCCGTCGCCTGCTGCTGGGTGCCGCGCTCCACGTCCTCGAAGACCACCGCCGGGTACTGGGTGACGTTGTACCGCCGCGCCAGGGAGGGGTTAAGCTCCGGGTCAATGAACCGGAACTCGAACTTCTGCGACCGGCGGGAGAACTCGTTGAGCAGGTCCTCGGCCTGCTGGCGGGCGAAGCGCTGCCGGGAGTCGTTGGGGACGAAGAAGGCGTTGGCCCGGATGGTGCTCTGAAGGTTCTCCAGCACCTGCACCGTCTGGGGCGCCAGGGTGAAGACGCGGGTCGCCGTGACATCCATGCGGGCAGGGTTGCGGAACGTAAGGAAGTTGACCAGGATGACGATGACGAAGAAGGCGGCGCTCATCACCAGCACGTTGCTGCCGTACCGGCCCTGCCGCCCCACCAGGAACAGGGCCACCGCCCTGGGGGACAGCACCAGCGCCAGGAACAGCATCAGCGCCCCTATGGAGAGGACGCTTATTGCAAAGCCCCGGATCTCCTCTATGGTCAGGTAGATCACAATGCCGGCTATCAGCGCAATGGCGCCGACTATGGCCAGCACGAAGCTCCAGAAGCTCAGGGAGCGGAGCGTGGGTAGCAGCGTATCTTTCAGGCTTTCGCCAGCTCTTGTGGTCTGTGCCAAGGTTATCGCCACCTGCGAGTTTCAAGGGACCTGACGGTCAGGAACAGGAACACCGCCGCCACCGTTATGTAGTACACGATGTGGCTGGTGTCTATGATGCCCCGGGTGAAGTCCGTGAAGTGCGCCCCCATGGACATGGCTTCCAGTATGTCCGAGGCGAAGCCACTGACGCGCTCGGCGACGAAGTCGGTGAAGGACAGGGGCAGCAGGATGCCCACGCCGACCACCGCCGCCACGATCTGGTTGCTGGTGAGGGACGATGCCAGCAGGCCGACAGACAGCGACGCCGCGCCGTAGAGGAACAGCCCGATGTAGGCACTGAACACCGGCCCGCCATCAGGCTCGCCGAACCAGTAGAGCAGCAGCACGTAGTACAGGGTCAGGGCGATGGTGGCCGCCAGGATCACCAGGCTGGCCAGGTACTTGCCCAGGGTCACCTCCCAGTCCCGCACCGGCGCCGTCAGCAGCAGCTCCAGGGTGCCCATCTTCTGCTCTTCGGCCAGCAGCCGCATGGTCAGCAGCGGCGACAGCAGCACGAAGAAGAAGCTGGCCGGGACGATGAACCCCCGGACGCTGGCCTCGGCAAAGGCGCTGCTGATGTCGTTGACGAAGACGATGCCGGCGTACACCAGGAACATGCCGCCAACGATGTAGGCCATGGGGGTGGAGAAGTAGGTCTTGATCTCTTTCCAGGCGATGATCAGGGTGTTCCTCACGCCTGCACCTCCTCGCTGGTGGTCAGGCGCAGGAAGATCTCCTCCAGGGTCATGCCCACCGACTCCAGGCGCAGGAGCTTCCAGCCACCGTGGACGACCTCTGCCGCAAGCTGCGGCCGGATGTCCACGCCGTGATTGGCCTCCACCACGCAGGTATTGTAAGGCTTGCCCATGACTGGCTGCCGCGTCACCTGCTGCACGCCCTCCACGCCCTCCAGGGCCCTGACGACCTCCCGCTGGGGGCCTTCCACGTCCATCTCGATGCGCTCCACGCCCCGCAGCCGCGACGCCAGGTTCTCCGGCTTGTCCACCGCCACGATCTGCCCCTCGTGGATGATGATGACCCGCTGGCAGATCATGCTTACTTCGGGCAGGATGTGGGTGCTGACGATGAGGGTGTGCTCGCCGCCCAGGCCCTTTATGAGCTGGCGCGTCTCCACCACCTGGATGGGGTCTATGCCGATGGTCGGCTCGTCCAGTATCAGCACGTCCGGCTCGTGCAGGATGGCCTGGGCGATGCCCACGCGCTGCCGGAACCCCTTGGACAGCTTGCTTATGTGGCTGGACTGGTAGTCCCCCAGCCGGCAGATCTCTATGACGTCATTGATGCGCTTGCGGATGTACTCCCGGCCCATGCCGCGGATGCGGCCCATGAACCAGAGGTAGTCCTCCACGGTCATGTCGGTGTACAGGGGCACCGTCTCCGGCAGGTAGCCGATGCGCTTGCGGGCCTCCAGGGACTGGGCCACGATGTCGTAGCCCGCCACCGTGCACCTGCCGCTGCTGGGCGGCATGAACCCCGTGATGATCTTCATGGTGGTGGTCTTCCCGGCGCCGTTGGGGCCAAGGAAGCCCAGTATCTCCCCCTTCTCCACGCGGAAGGATATGTCCGTGATGGCGGGGAAGTTGCCGTAGTACTTGCTTACGTTCTCTAGCTCTATCATGCTATAATTTGCCCGCTGTGCAGCTGGGCCACAGATGCCCCGCTTTTTCCATCTTCACAGTTATTACGACAGACTCGCTGCAAAGGTTTTGCCCTGGCCGGCTTGCTGGGAAGCCAGGGCGCCCCTGGCTGTGCTGACCTGTGCCGGGATGGCTGCCTTCCCCACACCTGCCAGGGCCTTTGCGGCGTTTTCAGTGGGCCAGAAGGCTCTTCCCCCGACTGTACGCGGAGCGGCGCCCTTTTCCCTGCGTCTGGAACAGAACACTTAAGGATTCTATACTATTGCTTTCACCACTATCAAGTGTTGTGTGAAATTGGTAACAATGCTACGCTATATGTCTGACCGCGTAGCGGAACAGGCTGGGAGGAGTGAGAGTTGCACCTCATAGTTGACGGGTATGGAGCAGACCCCGGGAGGTTGCAGGACCCGGACCTGGTGTACCGTTTCCTGGACGAGTACCCTGCTGCCATCGGGATGACCAAGATCATTCCGCCCCAGGTCTATACCTACTACGGCCAGAAGCCCGAGGACTGGGGCGTCTCCGGCTTTGTCATCATCGCCGAGAGCCACATCAGCATACACACCTTCCCCGAGCGGCGGTACGTCAACATAGACATCTTCTCCTGCAAGGAGTTCGACCCCACCTCCTCCCTGGAGGCCGTCAAGGAGACCTTCGCCCTGCCCGAGGTCAAGGTCTGGGCGCTGGAGCGCGGGCTGGAGTACGTCACGCCCCAGGAGGCCTACCAGGGCATGGTGCGCGAGCGTGTCAGCCTGCTGACGGCCCGCGGCCCGGCCGCTTCGTGAGGCGTCATGGAGCACCTGGAGGAGGTACCGCGCCGCTGGGAGTCTTTCCTGGATGCCGCGCCCCACGAGTCCGACCTCTCCAGGGCGCGCGTTGTCGTCCTGCCGGTCCCCTACGATAGCACGACCTCCTACAGGACTGGAGCGCGCCACGGCCCAAAGGCCATCATCGCCGCTTCCCGGGAGCTGGAGGACTACGACCCGGAGCTGGACCGCGACATCTTCAGCCTGGGCATTTACACGGCCCCCGAGCTTGCCCCGGACCTGGGCAGCCCGGAAGCCATGATGGAGCGGGTGCGTCGCGCCGTCCTGCCGCTGGCCAGGGCGGGCAAGCTGGTGTGCCTGCTGGGAGGCGAGCACAGCGTCACCGTGGGCGCGGTGCAGGCCATGCGCGAGGCCTACCCCGACCTCTCGGTGCTTTACCTGGACGCCCACGCCGACCTTCGGGACGAGTACATGGGCACACGCTGGGGCCATGCCTCGGCGGCCAGGCGGGTCTACGAGCTATGCCCCCTGGTCCAGGTGGGCGTGCGCAGCCTCAGCGCCGAGGAGATGGAGTTCATCAGGGACACGAAGCTACCCGTTTTCTTCTGGACCGGCGATGTGCCAGCCCCGCCTGTGCTGGCGGCCCAGGCGCTGGAGCACCTCTCCCGCCGCGTATACGTAAGCGTGGACCTGGACGTGCTGGACCCGTCGCTGATGGCCGCCGTCGGCACGCCGGAGCCTGGGGGCATGGGCTGGCGCGAGCTGACCGGCCTGCTCCGGGCCATCGCCCAGCAGCGCCAGATCGTCGGCTTCGACATCGTGGAGCTCAGCCCTCAGGAGGGGCCAGAGGCCTGCGCCTACACCGCCGCCAAGCTGGCCTACAAGCTCATGGGCTACGCCACCGCGACGTGACGGCCTCCCGGCCGCCGCTGCCTTCGCGCCCCTTCTGGACGTTTTACAGGAAGAGGTGTACCGAATGAAGCCGTTGCGGCCTTAGCTTAATGCCTGTGGGGCGCTACAGGAGGATGCCTGCCCTCCTCAACTGGCACCTGGCAAAGCGCCAATCTTTGCATAGCAGTTTAAACAAACCGCCTAAATCCGGCGATAGGAATCCCTGGCGTCCCCAGGACTGGTACTTAGTCTTCAGACAGATGTCTCGGACCGTACCGGGAGGCTAAAATTTTCATCTAATCTCTAGACATAGCCCACGATGGCCCAAGCCGTCGTGGCCGAGCCGACGCGGATTGGCACCGGTTGACACCCGATTGAATCCGCTGCAAGGGTCTGCTATGTTGGAAATGTATAATTTTCATCATACCATCCTGTCCATCATCTGCTCTGTTGCACTTCTCGGGCCTTCCTCGGGTACGAGGGGGCACGACGGTGCACCGCGCACGGTCTTGCGTTAAAGCCCTTGGCCAGCGTCGTCAGAGGGCCGGACTCGAAAGCCCCCATAGTCGTCGAGGGGCTAGCCGTCCCTGTCAGACGCCTGAATAGTGCCCATGGGACAGGATGCGCACCAGTTGGTACTGCTGATAATGAGGAATGGCAATGACTATGCGGGATGATGAGGAGCTATTGCTGGAAGGGATAGCGAACAGAAGAAGAGCCCCAAGGAACAAGGGGCCGGAGGTGCCCGGCGGGCCTGGTCAAGAGGGAACCCGCCGGACTGGCCAGGCTGAGGACGAGGAAGAAGAGGCCCGTGGGCTTGGTCGGGCTGAGGACCTGGAGGAGGAGGAAGAGGAGGAAGCCCTGGTGGGGACCACCGAGGCCGCCCTGACCGGTGAGCTGGAGGAAGAGGAAGCGGTCGAGGAGCAGGAGCTGCCCACGGAGCTGGAAGAGGAGCGGGAGTATGCCGAGGACACGCGTGATGCCGTCCGCGAGTACCTTCGCTCCATCGGCCAGCACCCACTCCTTACGGCCAAGCAGGAGATAGAGCTGGGACTGGCCGTGGAGGCCTGGATCCGCCTGAAGGAGCTCCGTGACGAGTTCCAGTCCAGGAACGGCCGCGCCGCCACCGCCAGCGAGCTTGGGGCCTCCATATTCCTGCGCCTGGCCTCCCACAAGGACCTGTTACGCACCATAGCCAGCGTCGTTGGCATTGAGGCCGAGGGCCAGGACCTGGCGCAACTGCTGGCAGCGCCGGCGGTCCGCGAGGCCCTGGACAGGCCTCTCAAGGCCGAAATCAAGCAGGCACTAGCCGAGAGAACAGGCAGGCCCGAAAGCGTCGTGCTGTCGGAGATCGCCGAGGTCTCCAAGCTCTACCGTCTGCTTCCCCAGCCCGTGCTGGAGAGCGTCGTGGGCCAGGTGGCCGAGGCCGGCGTCGGCGATACGGCGCCGCTGGAGACTATCGCAAGCTTTCTTCAGGCCCACCAGCGGGAGATGGAGCGCTGGTGGCAGCGCATCGAGCGCGAGGGGCATGAGGCCTCGGAGCGCCTCACCAACTCCAACCTCCGGCTGGTGGTCAGCGTCGCCAGGAAGTACCTGGGCCGCGGCCTGCCGCTCCTGGACCTTATCCAGGAGGGCAACCTGGGACTGATGCGCGCCGTCGAGAAGTTTGACCCCCACCGGGGCTACAAGTTCAGCACCTATTCTACCTGGTGGATCCGTCAGGCGGTGACGCGGGCGCTGGCCGACCAGGGCCGCACCATCCGGCTGCCGGTCCACGTGGTCGAGCGGCTCCAGCAGCTCAGCGGCGTCGAGCGCAACCTGCTCAAGCGCCTGGACCGTGAGCCTACGGCCCAGGAAATGGCCGAGGAGCTGGGCTGGACGGTGGAGGCCGTGGAGGGCCTCCAGCGCCAGCGGCAGCATACCGTCTCCCTGGAAACGCCTGTGGGCGAAGAGGAGTCCACCCTGGAGGACTTCATCGAGGATACCTCCGCCTGGGCGCCGGACGAGATCGCCATCCGCCAGTTGACGCGCGAGAACGTGCTCCAGGCCATGGACGACCTGCCGCCGCGCCTGCGCCTGGTCCTGGCCCTTCGCTTCGGCTTCTACGACGACCGGCCGCGTACCCTGGAGGAGGTCGGCCAGGAGCTGGGCGTCACCAGGGAGCGCATTCGCCAGCTTGAACGGCAGGCCATCCAGCGGCTGCGCGCATCCAAGCGCCTTCCGCAGCTAGAGTCCATGGGCTAGCGGACCTCACCCCCGGTATTCAAGGGCACAGCCTCGGCTGAGCTATGGCCCCCTTGTCTCCACGCGTGGAGAGGGGGCTTGCGGGGGTAAGGTCTGCTGGCAGGGGCAAAAGGCTATGCTGGAGATAGACGGCTCGCGCTATTCGGGGAGCGGCACCCTGGTGCGACAGGCGGTGGCGCTGGCCGCGCTCACCCGCAAGCCAGTCCGCATCACCAACGCCCGCGCCAGGCGTCCCAACCCCGGCCTGCGGCCTCAGCATGTCAGGGTCATCGAGGCCATCTGCCAGCTTGCCGCGGGAGAGGCCAGCGGAGTCCGCGAAGGCTCTCAGGAGGTGGCCTTTGTCCCCGGGCAGGCCATTCCAGGGCAGAGCTACGCCTGGGACATCGGCTCGGCCGGCTCGACCACCATGCTGGCGCTGGCGGTGCTGCCCGTCCTGGCTTTCGCCCCCGGCCCGGCCGAGGTAGAGCTGCGGGGTGGCCTGTTCCAGGACTTCGCCCCCTCCTACTACCATCTGCGCCACGTGATGGCGCCCCTGCTGGCGCGCATGGGCCTGGGCGTCCAGGTGGACATGGAGAGGCCGGGCTACGTCCCACGGGGCGGCGGCATCCTGCGACTGCGTGTCCAGCCCGCGGCGGGGGCGCTGCTTCCGGTGGTGCTGGACCAGCCCGCCCGCGTGGGCAAGCTCTGGGGCATTGCGCTGGCCTCCCATCTCAAGGAGCGGCAGGTCGGCCAGCGCATGGCGGAGGCCGCCAGCGAGGCCCTGGCCAGGGCAGGCCACCGCGCCGCCATAGAGGTCTGCGACGATGCCACTTCGCTCCAGCCTGGCGCCGCGCTGGCCCTGTTTGCCGACCTGGACTCGGGCGCCCGCCTGGGCGCCGACATGTCTGGCGCGCCGGGCCGCAGGGCCGAGTCCATAGGCCGCAGAGTCGCCCAGCAGCTCCTGGAAGACCTGGGGACGGGCGCCACGCTGGACAGGTATGCCGCGGACCAGGTCATCCCCTTCGCCGCGCTGGCGGCCGGGACCAGCCGCTTCCGCATACCTCGCCTGACCGACCACATCCAGTCCAACGCCTGGCTGGTGCAGCAGTTCCTGGGGGCAGACGTCAGCGTGGAAGCCGGCGTGATGGAGGTCAGGGGCGTGGCATACAGGCCGGCGCCGGCCTAGTGGTCTGTCACATGTGTTTTGATGACAGGCTTGGGCCACACTCTTGGTCTCCCCCACAAGGGGAG
>FWPU01008193.1_pt1 | contig 16767 bp, 10 predicted proteins | sample 2228361 | NCBI WGS metagenome assembly FWPU01 (sample SAMEA103939777, study PRJEB20133) | metagenome
ACAGTGTTATGCTCGGTGTCGCCCTCGTGGCCCACCGCTATCAACGCCCTGAACTGGCCGGTTCACGTTACCGCGTGCTGGCCCTCAAGGCCGTACCATGAATTACCGAATGCTCTCACTCCAGACAAAGTCGAGGCTCGCGATCTACCCGTTTCCGGCCTACCACCGCAGTCGTTCCATCAGCGTCCGGTAGAAATAAGCACGATCCTGCACGTGGACGAACTGGCTGACGTGATCGCTCGCCCGCACATCTACCCGATCCCTCTCGGCCAGGGTGATCTCGAACTGGCCGTCTACCGTCAGGATGGGCGGATGATCCGCCTGCACACGCAACGTCACGGTCGCGCCCTGCGACAGGACGATCGGCCGATCAAGGCTCAGATGTGGGCAGATCGGGATGAGGAGAATGTTTTTCAACTCTGGGGGCAGGATGGGACCGCCGGCCGCCAGCGCATAACCGGTGCAGCCGGTCGGCGTCGCCACAATCACGCCGTCTGCCCGATAGCTCGTCAGATAGCTCTGGTCTACCCACGTTTCGACGGTAATCAGCCGCGCCAGGTCGCCGCGGCTGACCACCACCTCGTTCAACGCGAGATAAGAATGATTGAGCGCGGCAGGCGGATAGCCGGGGCCCGCTGACATCGGCGTTCGTTCGGCGTCAGGCGCATAGCCAGCAGCATTATGGGCCACCGTCACATCGAGCAGCATGCGTTCTTCGAGCCAGAAATCGCCGTTCACCAGTCGCGCCAGCGGCTCGCGCCAGTTGTCCGGCGTGATCTCACCCAAGAAGCTGACGCGGCCCAATTTGACGCCCAGCAGCGGGACTCGATAGCGGCTGCCCAGCCGTGCGGCGCGCAAAATCGTGCCATCGCCGCCGAGCGTGATGAGCAGATCGAGGTCGGCGACATGGGCCAGGGCCAACGGCTCGTCCCAGGCCGACCCCATCCAGACTTCACAGCCGCAATCAGTGAGATAGCGACGCATCTCCCCCGCCAGAACCAGCGATTCTGGTTTGCGGGGATGATGCAAGAGCCCCACAGAACGAAACGAAGGCATTGTCAATACGGTCTGTCTTCGGCCAGCAGGCGGTCGAGCACCTTGCTGTAGTCGCCCTCGACCCGTTGCACCTGACAGCCGGCCATACGCAATCCCTGTTCGACCAGCGCGCTGACCGCGCTGAGGCTGCCCAGGATCGTGACATAGCGCGCTTTGCGTGCTTCGGCCTCGTCCGTGCCGACGACCGGCTGGAAGCGAGCGACATAGCGCAGCACGGCGACGAAATCGTCCTTGCTGCGCGCGCTGCTGCCCACCAGGAGATAATGATCCATCGTCTTGGCCGGGCCCAACGAAGTCAGATCGAGATCTACCCGCACCATGTTGGTGCCGTCCACGACGATATCGGTCTGCGTCTGCGTCAGACCGGTCGGCGGCTCGGTGTCCAGCACCGTGAGCGTGTATGTTCCGGCGGGCAGATCGCCGAAGCGATAGGTCTCGTCAGCGGCGACCGTCGTCGTCAGGCTGAGTTCAGTGCTCTCCAGCTTCACCGTGCGGCCGGCGCCCTCGATGATGCGGCCGTGAATGACGCTGCGTCGGGGCGGCGGAGGTGGTGGCGGTGCGACCTTGCGATAGCGCACCCATACCAGCCGGTTGGGTTCCAGGTCGAACTCCACACAGGACGCGGGCAGATCGCGGCTGGCGATCAGTCGCGGGACCGATACGGCTTCCAGCCCCAACGCCTCGATGAAATAGCGCCCTGGTCCCAGCGGCGCGAACTCACACACATCGGGCCCGTATTCCGTCTTGCTGCCCGTGCGCTGCGTGATGCCCGACCAGCCTGTCGTCCACAGCCGCACCTGCCGGCCCACTTCGTCCTCGACCTGGCAGCGCACCACCGAGTAGCCTGGCGTCACGGCGCCGACCTCGATCTTCACTTCCCAGGTGTGGCTTACCGGCGTAGATGTCAGCGTGAAGTCCACCTGGATCGGCTGCTCGCCATCCACCGTGATGCCGGTGCGCTCGGCCGCCACTCTATCTGTGGCATCGGCGTCCAGCACCTGAATCGTGTAGACGCCAGCCGCCAGCCCCTCGAAGCGGTAATGGCCCGTCGCGTCCGCGCGTGTTTCGGCCACCGGCCTGGTCGTCGGCGGCAACAACAAACGCACGGTGCGATCCGCGCCGCCCTTCACCACACCGGAGAGGACGCTCCTGCCTGCTGCGGGCAGCTGCAGATCAACTGTCACCGCGCGGCGGCCATCGAGCTCGATCCCCTCGCGGCCGACGGCGGTGTCCTCGACCCACACCCGATATGTCCCGGCCGGCAATTCGCTGAAACGATACGTGCCGTCCTCCTGAGTTGTGGTCGCCTGTTCACCCGCTGGCCCGCTGAGCCTGACGGTGCGCTGTGCCACCGGGGTGCCCTGCACGGTGCGCACCCGACCCGAAAGCACGCTCTTGCGCGGCGCGGCTTCGGGAGCCGGCGTGGTCTCGGCGAACGTCACCCAGATCACCTGGCTGCCGTCCACCACCACCTCGGCGACCACATCCAGTCCGGCCGGCTGCACTTTGTACCTGCCCGCGCCGAGGGGCGCGAACTCGCAGGCGTCCGGGCCATATTCCGGTTTGCTGCCGGTGCGCTGCGTCATCCCCGGCCAGCCGGCCGTCCACAGCCGCACAGGAAGGTCGCGTCGGCCTACCACACGGCAGCGCACGATCCCGAAACCAGGGCTGGCGCCGCCTGGGCTCACCTGCCATCCCCAACCCGGCGCAGCCAGGTCCACAACGATCTCGCTCCGTCCGTCTTGCATGATTCCCGTCCTGGTGACACTTGTATCGAGCAGTCTGAGGGTGTAAGTGCCCGGCTCCAGCTCGACGAACCGATAGGTGGCATCGGCCGCGACCAGTTGCCGTTCCTCGAACGGCGGGCCGGCCTGCCGCGTTAATTGCACCACCATGCCGGCGCCGCCGTGTACGGTGCCCCGGATCACACCGTGCGCCAGCCGGATCGTTGTGGCGCTCAGGTCGAATGCCGCGGTTGCGACGGGCTGTGTCGCGGTGAGGACGACCTCCTGGCTCAGTCCGGCCTCCACCAGGGTCAACGTGAAGCGGTCTAGCGGCAGGTCGTCGAACGCGAAGTGGCCGTCGGCGGTCGCCTGGGCGACCGCCAGCCAACCATCGGCGCGCACCAGGCGCAGGGTGAGGGGCAGCTGCGGGCCATTGCGAATGACGCCGGTCAACCTGCCGGGCCGGCCGGCATCCTCCCGCCAGGCACGGGCCTGTTTGGGTTCGGCCATCAGGGCCTTCACGATGGGCAATTGGCCGTCTGGCCAGTTGCGGCTAAACCAGGCCGCGTTCTCCCAGGCCGGCGCCCAGCTCCCCAGCGTGTAATTGCCCAGCAGCCAGAAGGCCGTGCAGAAATAATAATCGGGCGCCGGATCGAAGAGCTGGCTGGTCCCCATCATGATCCGGCAGGCCTCGAGGGTTTGGATCGCATGCAGTTGCGGCGTGGTCTTGGGATAGCGCTTGTCCTGGCGTTCGCCGACCACATAACCGTTTTCGGTCGCCAAAATCGGCAGCGAGCGGCCGATCTGATTGCGGATGAGGTAATCATAGCGCTCGTAAGCGCGCCAGCAGGTCGGATCGGAGATGGCGGTGGCGCCGGGGTTGGCGTGCTCCTTGCGGAAGCGATTCAACTGGTCCAGCGTCCAGCCATCCCACGCGTCGCCATCCCAGCGTTCGAGGGCCAGCCTGGCGAAGAGTTCCGGCGAGCAGGGTGCGCCTTCCTGATTGACGCGATCGTACGGATAGTCCAGCGGATGATTGACGCTGTAGTTGTGAATGGCCTGCCAGACGGGCTGGCTCAACAGATCGCGGCGACCCAGACGACAGATCTCGCCCACCAGGTCCCAACGGCTGCCGGGCAGGAGCGCCGGGATGCCAGGATAGCCGCCGCGCTCGAGGATCGCCTCCATGTCAATGATGGCGTTGCGGGCAACGATGCTGAGCGCGTTGAGCGGCACCTCGCCGCCTTGCCATTCGACGCCCATGTCCGGCTCATTGTTGAACTCGAAATAGCGCACGCCGGCCGCCACAAAATCGCTGACCGCGGCCAGCTCGGTTTTGCTGAGGGTGCCGGGATTGGGCTGGGGCCGATAGATGCGCACGATCGGCATGATATCGTTTTTCAGGAGCAGGTCCACGAACCCGCGCGCGCCGTCGTGATGGGCGATCTTGACCCATTTGACGCCCATTTCGATCAGGCGCGGCAGCCAGATCTGTTCGATCTGGCCCAGGCCGATCGCGGCCGCGAAGCCAGCATTCCAGTGGACGCCGATGCCGGTGTCGCCTTTGGGCCGAGGATAGTCACGCAGGTCCACGGATGCCTCCTGTGTACAGAATCAGTGTCACATGGTACGCCGCAGTTCAGTTCAGCCGGCGGCGCAGCCATTCCACGACACCCTCCAACGCCACAGTCTCCTGCATGTGAGTGGTCATGTCGCGCGCCAGCACCACGCCGGTCGCCAGCTCCTGATCGCCGAGGATCAATGTATAGGCGATGTTAGCCCGATCGGCTGCTTTCAGTTGCGCCTTCAGGCTGCGGTTGCCGAATGCCAGCAGCGCGGCGATGTCCGCGTTGCGCAGCCGCCGCACCAATTGCAGAGCCGGCACGCGCGCCGCCTCGCCCAGGGGCGACACCTGCACGCGTGGGGCAGGAAGCGGCGGTGGCTGGATCCCCTGCTGCTTCAGGCTCAAGATCACCCGTTCGATGCCCATGCCGAAGCCGATGCCCGGCGTGGGTGGCCCGCCCAGCATCTCGATCAGCTTGTCGTAGCGGCCGCCGCCACAGACCGCGGCCTGCGCGCCGATCCCTTCCGCCCATACCTCGAAAACGGTCTTGGTGTAATAATCCAGCCCACGCACCAGTCGGAAATTGATCGTGTGCGGCATCTCCAACGCATCCAGATAGCGGCGCAGAGTCGCCAGATGCGCGGCGCATTCGGCGCACAGGTAATCGCTGCTGTGCGGCGCGGCATTGAGCAGCGCCTGCGCCGCTTCCTCCTTCGAATCGAGCAGCCGCAGCGGGTTGATCGCCAGCCGCCGCAAATCTACCTCGTTGAGCCGATCGCGATAGGCGCTGAAGTATGCGACCAGCGCCTGGCGGTAGGCGGGCCGACACACCGGGCAGCCGGTCGAGTTCAGCTGAAAGCTCAGGCCGCGATAGCCCAGCCGCGTCAACAGCGTCCAGGCGACGCTCATCACCTCCAGATCCACCGCGGGATCGAGTTCGCCGAGCATTTCGACGTTGAACTGATGATGCTGGCGATAGCGGCCGGCCTGGGGCCGTTCATAGCGGAAGATGGGGCCGATGGAATAGAGTTTGACCGGCTGCGGCAACACGTGCATGCCGTGTTCGATGTACGCGCGCATGACGCCAGCGGTGAACTCTGGCCGCAGCGTGAGCTCGGTGCCGCCTTTGTCCTGAAACGTGTACATCTCCTTGTCCACGATGTCGGTGCCCTCGCCGACGCCGCGCACGAAGAGCGCCGCCTCCTCGAAGATCGGGGTGTCAATCTGCTGCAGGCCGAAGAGGGCGGCCACCGCATGCATTTGCTCTGTGACATAGCGCCAGTAGGGCCGATCGGCCGGCAAAATATCTTGAGTGCCGCGCGGAGCGTAGAACACAAACGCCTCCTGAATGAATTTCAGACGGCCGCATTATAGCGTATCTTTGCGCGGATGTCTAAGCCGATGACGAGCAACAATGTCGCCAGGGTGAGGGCCAGGCCTGCGTAGGCGACCAACGGCTCAAAACGCCATTCGATGCGCCAGTGACCGGCCGGCAGCGCGACCGCCCGCAACAGGCCATAGGCGCGGAGCGGGGTTGGGCTGTGGCCGTCGGCGCGCACGTTCCAGCCGGGATAGGCCATCTCGCTCAAAACCACGATGCCCGGCGCGGTCAAGGTCACGTCCAGCACGACGCGCTGATGCTCGAACGCGACCAGCCTGGCCTCTTCCGGGCCGGTCGGCGGCGCCGGAGGCACAGCAGGCGGCTGCTCGAGGACAACACGGCGAAACGGATCCAGGTCAGGAGATGCGGTGACGCGCTGCGCCGCCTCGCCATCGGCCGCCAACACGTAGTCGTGCACGATCCAGGCCAGCGTGGCACCCTGAAACACCTGGTAAAGGCGCAGGTCGCCGTCCTGGCGCACCAGCTTGAGCGCGCCGTGCGTCAGCTCGCGGCGGGTGATGACGTGCTGCACGTTGAGCATGCGCCACCACCTCTCCTCGGGCACCAGGGCCAGGAACCGATCGTAGGCGGCCAGGTAGAGCGGCCCGCTGCCGACGATGTCGCGAATCTTGAAGACCAGGCCGGCCTCGCCGTCCCCGGGCAACAGGCCCTCGCTGCTGGTGCGCCAGCCGGCCGCGCTCACGCTCTGGATGTGGCTCACGATCGGCGTTTTGGCGAAGTAGCCGCCCGGTGGCGGCGTCTGCAGGATGACCCCCTGGTTGGCCCATGCCAGATCCACGAAAACGAGCAGCACCAACGTCGGGATGAAGCAGCGGACGGCCCGCGACGCCGGCTGCACCGGCTCTTCTCCTGTCGGGCCGACGATGGCCGGCCAGCGCCGGCTCAGTGCGGCCAGGCCATAGCCGGCCAGCACAGCCAGACTGAAGCTCACCAACAGTGCAATGCGTTCTTGATCCCGGAAGACGGCGAAGCCGGGGACAAAGCGGTAGAACAGTGGATAGAGAAATCCATAGCGGCCAAGCGAGACCAGCGTGGCCACCCCGGCCACGGCGCCCCAGAACCACGTCTCGGCCTGGCGCCGGGCCAGTCCGACCAGTGCCAGCACCAGCGGAATCAGGCCGACGTAGAGGGGAGACCACTGCCCTGGGTTGGGCCGCAGCAGCCCCCACAGCTCGGCCGGCCGGAAGCCGTGGCTGACCGCGTCGAAGGTGAGGCCGGCGCGCGGAGACATGCCGTACATCTGCAGGCCGGGCAGCCAATGCGCCGCGCTGATGCCCAGGGTCACAGCGGCGAGCAACATGGCGGAGACAGCGACAAAACCGCCCGATAGGCGCAGCCACGCGGCCCGAAACAGAAAATAAGCCGCGGTCAGATAGGCGATGTACAGGAACGTCTGTGGATGGCCGGCCAGGATGCCGCAGCCGAAGACCAGCCCGGCCCAGGCCACCCGACGAAGAGAACGGTCGGCCAGGCCGCGCTCGAGCAGCCACAGGCCTGCCGGTAACCAGACGGCCGTCTCCAGGATGATGATCTGGAGCATCGGATAGGAAGTCAGATAGCCGCCGAGCGAAAAAGCCAGACCGGCGATCAGGCCGGCCGCGGGCTGGCCCGTCAGCTGTCGGACAAAGAGAAACGTGAACAGCCCGGCCAGCCCCAGGTGGAAGACCGCCTCCAACTCCAATGCCTCGAACGGCAACTTCTCGAAGATCACCTGCCACAGGCCGAGCGGATAGTAGGGTGCGAACAGGCTCATCGCCACGGCCGGCTCGCCGCCGAATGTGTACGGATCCCACAGCGGCAGGCGACCGTGGCGGTATTCATCGGCGACAAAGACGCGCATCGGATAGTGCTGCTCGACGAAATCGCCGTAGCGGAAGACCTGGCGCACGCTGGGCCCGGGCCACCAGACGCGCCAGAAGAGCACGAGCGGCAGGACCAGGAGCAGTAATTGCGGCCAGCGGGCCGCCAGGCGGCAGGTCGTGACGTGCCGGGTCATAGTCAATCTGCTATCCTCATCGGGACGGATTTCAGAGGCAGGGTGAAGCTGAAGGTACTGCCCTGGCCAGGCGAGCTGGTGACGCTGACCGCGCCGCCGTGTGCTTCGACGAGCTGTTTGACGATCGCCAGGCCCAGGCCACTGCCTCCGAGGGCACGATTCACCCCAGGAGTGGCCTGATAGAAGCGCTCCCAAATGTGCGGCAGGTCTTCCGCTGCGATGCCGATGCCCTCGTCTATCACGCTGACCTGGACATGCGTATCGTGGGCGGTCACTTTGATCGTCACTTCGCCGCCGGCCGGACTGAACTTGATGGCATTGCTGAGCAGGTTATCCAGCACCTGGGTGAGCCGGCCGGCATCGGCCACGATGGGGGGCACGGTATCCGGGCATTCTACTTTGATCTTGATGCCGGCGCTGTGCGCCGCTGCGAAGACCAAGGCTGCGCTGGCTTCAATCGTCTTGCAGAGATCGAGGAGCTGGTAATGCATCGGCTCGCTCTGATCCTGGGTCAGGACAATGAAAGCGTTCACCATCTCGATGATCTGATTGGCGCGCTGAAGGATGGTTTGCAGGGCATCGGCCTGTGCCGGCGTCGTGGCGCCCAACACGCCTTTGTACAGCAGCTCGATGTAGCCTTTGATCAACATGAGCGGCGTGCGCAGCTCATGGGAGACGTTCTGGATGAATTCATCTTTCATTTTGTCCAGGCGACGCAACTCCGCGTTGGCCTGCGCCAGTTTGTTCGCTTCGCTGCGCACCTCCTGAAAGAGCCAGGCGTTGTCTAGCGCGATGGCGGTCTGGTTTGCCAGCGTGCTGAGAGCGCTGATGTCATCGGCGGTGAACGGCTGGCCGCTGCGCTTCTCGCCGAAGACGAAGACGGCCAGCAGGCGATCGTGCGAACGCACGGGCACGAAGAGTTTGCCCCGCAGCGCATCCAGTTCTCGTCGCTCCTGCGCCCACAACGCCTTGATCTGGGGCAGAAGCTCGATTTCACTGATCAGGGCCGGCCGCTTGTGACCGGTGAAGTACACGTAGAGCGGATGATCGGGCCGCCAGCGCACGAGCGGCGTCGTCGCGTACTGGCCCACGCTCACGACGCACTCGATTTCGTCGCTGGATTCGTTGCGGGCCAGAAATGCAGCATGGCTCAGATCCAGCGTAGTCATCACGCGCGTCATGATGAGCTCGGCCAGCTCCGGCAGGGGGCGCAACCGGCTGATCTCGTGGCTGAGATCCTCCAGCAGGAGGTGGAGGCTGTAGTACTCGCGCGCGATCAGCCGGTCAATCGTCTGCTGCGCTTTCTGGCGCAGCCCTGGACTGAGCGCCAGCAGCACCGCGGCGATCAGCAGTCCCAGACCGACCAGCCCGATCGGGTGGTGAAGCAGGACCCAATCTAGCAAATAAAGGCTGAAAACGTAGAATACGGCAATGCCAACGGCGCCCAGTAGCCACGCCAGCATGCGGCGAACCACCAACGCCAGGTCTACCAGCTCGTAGCGGGCGATGGCGTAGGCCAGGAGAAACGCATTGATGAGATTGGCGGCGATATCTACCGGATACTGAGCCAGGGCGCTGACCGCATTGGTCGTTGCACCGACGAACACCAGCCCGGTCCCGATCAGGGGATAGCGGAGACGATTGCGCCAGGCGAGGTTATCCGCGCGGCGATAAGCCCGCAGCAAGATGATGAGGCTCCAGGCCAGGACCACGCCCCAATACACGGCGTAGAGAGGCAATGCCGGCCCAAATTCCAGTTGCACTGTGCCGGTCGCTGGGTTCACGTGGATCGCCTCGATCATATACCCCAGGGCGACCGCAGCGACGATGCCAGCGGTGCTGATGACGCTCATCATCAAATAGATTCGGCGAGGTTTGATTCCCAAAAAGGCCTGGACGAAGAGGAGCCAGAGCAACGGCATGATGGCGCCACCGGCCGCCGTGGCCAGTTTGCTCCAGAACACAGCATGTAGCGGATCCAGTCGCAACATCAGCGATGCCCCGGTCCAGGTTGCCATGGAGATCAGATAGAAGGCAAACAGGCGATTGACGCGCGAGATCACGCGCTGCCGCAGCACCAGCAGGATCAGAAGGCTGTAGGCGAGCACCGCGCTGAGGGGCACGATGACGGAGATGGACTGGAGGATGGCCGACATCATCTGCGCTCCTCGGCGATTGCCAGGACGGTCTGTACCACCGCATCGGCCGCGTTCATGTGTCGAGGCTTCCAGTGGGACAGGTCGGCGCCTGCTTCACGTTGTCGTAAAGTAAATTCTTTGAACGTGCCGGCCGGCAGCTGGGTGACGAACACGGGAATGTGGCCGAGCATTGTCTTCAGATCGCCGTAGAAACGGTTTTGCCGGGTCAATTGCGCGTCCACGCGCTCTGCGATCACCTGGTCGGCCACCGGCTCCCGCATCTCGATGTACAGGTGCAGCCCGGCATGACCGTCCGCCATCACTTCTTTGCGGACGAACCACTCTTCATACGGCAGGCCTGTATCCTCGATGGCGCGCCACATCAACCCTTCATCAATCATGCCCGTGAAACCGGCCAGGTCAATGATATCGCTGTCCCGGCTGTCGAAGATCATCGCCGGCAACTTCATGCCGTTCTTTTCGTCGGCGATCGAGACAAACCGGATCAGATCGCGGGTGCGATAGCGCAGGAACGCGCCGCCGTAGAAATTGGTCAACACAACCTCGTAACGCTGTCCGGGCTTGACCTGATCGAGCAGCACGGTGATCGGCAGATAACTCGGATCGCGCCGCGTTTCGGCCCATTCCTCTTCGGGGATGAACTCGTAAAAGCAGACGTGGGGCAGGAAGTACATCTCCCGATGCGTCCAGATGCCGGTCGCCATGATATTGGGGGCTTCGGTGCAGGCATATAGCTCATGGGGCGGACAGCCCCAGTACTGCTGAAGCCGGTCCCGATAGATGTCGGTGTCGGTCCCCCCCACCAGCATCCCTTTGACGTGCCACAGATCGCGCGGCAACAGCGGCCGTTTTGCCAGCCGGCTGCGCGCCACGCCTCGGGCCAGGCGCGCCACGACCCAGGGGTGGAGCAAATCCCGGCTGAAACCGGAGGAATTTGCGCCGCTGGCAAAGCTCTGGGCTACTCGCATCAGCACCGAGGAGATGGAGCCAACCTGGTCAATCCCATAACGGAGAGCCATCTTGAAGCTGACGGCAATCCGCTCCTCGAAACTCATCCTTTCGGTCTTGTCGGCCGGAGGCAAGAAACGAAAGTCAAACAGTTCGGCCAGGCTGACGAGCGCGTGACCGCTGGTATAGGGGCGTGCAGGCGCGTTGTAGACCAGGGTGTCGCCGGGGCGGATGCGCACCTCCCCTCGACTGCGGGCGTTGCTCAAAATGAATGCGGTGAGCACGCCCTCGCCGAGCAACTTAAATTGTCGCTCGGTGTACGGCGCCCATTTGTACTCGCCCGAACGGCCTGAGGTATGCGCCCAGGCCACCGGTTTTTCGGCCAGCATATCGTCGCGTTGATCCTTCAGGTACGGCGCATAGTCCTCGTAGGTGGTCAGCCGGACCCGGCGCCGGAATTCCTCCACCGATTCCGGCGCTCGCTCGCTCATCAGCACGCGGCCCAGCGGCGATTGGCCCACGATCTGTATCTGTTCGTGAAGCAGTCGCTCCTGGATCGCCATGAACTCCTCGATGTTGAGATCGAGAAAACCACAAAAGCGCCGCCACACTTCCTCGAAGCGGCCTTGATCAACTAATGTTCCGACTTCTGTCGTCATTTTTCCCTCTCCAGCTTTGATGGGCGTTCACGATTGTCGCGGCGCGTTGGGGGAGGGCGCGCGCGCGGCACGTTTGCCAGCAGCGACGTATGCTACCAGCAGTCGGGATGATCATCGGCGTCTGCTGCCGATAACGATCGTAACCCGGGAATTGCCTCGGGAACAGGTAGCGATCCTGGAGCCAGACGTAGAGGAGATCCAATCCTAACCAGACCGGTGCGGCAACGAGCATGGCTACCGAGCGGTTGGCGATGACCAGGCCGATGAGGAGCAAGGCGAACCACAACACGGCCGGATGCCGCGCCAGAGCGTAGGTGCCGGTCGTGATGAGCTGGTCGGCTGCATCAGGGGCCAGATAGGTGCGACGGACGGGGATTTCGATCACCAACGAGTAGAGGGAGAGGGCCAGGGCCAGGAGGCTTAGGAATATACCCACAGCCACCGCCCACCAGGGAGCCGGGAACAGCGGTGGCTGCTGCAGAATGCGATAGAAAGCGGCAGCGAACAACAAGGCGGCCAGGACCAGCGTCACCCGCTTCAGGACGGAGCGTCGGCCCAGGCTGGCCAGATCGAAGCCGAATGCCATCAAGAACGCGAATGCACCCAACCAGATGGCAGACATGATGGCAGTCCTTTCCTGCTGTCCTGAACATGGGCCATGTACCGCGGGATTATGGGTTTCAACAAATTAATCCGGTTATGATTACCAAAGCGGCCTCAAGCGGTCGCAGACCAATTTGGATTGCGGCGCTAATGAACATCTTTGCGGTCGTTGCGCAAGCCAAAGCGGCGTCGTGCCGCCGCAAGCCAGGTGGGCCCATATCCAGATTAATTTGTTAAAGATCATCATGCTGCCCGCGCGGCGGGCTGAAGCGGGACGAATCCCGCGGTACATGGCCCATGTTCAGAGCAGCCAACGCGCCAGCTCAGCCTTCACGGCCCGAACATCCGCGGGCAGCATCACAGGCGGATTGCGATGACGGGCGATCACGTCGGCCAGGCTCGCCTCGTGATACCCCACTTTGAACTCGCTGAACTTGAGGCCGTGTGCCGTGGAGATGACCACGACGCGCTGGCCGGGCTGGATCACGCCCTGGCGGGCCAGCCTGGCAGCCACAGCGAGCGCCACGCCGGTGTGCGGACAGGCATACAGGCCGGCCCGATCGGCTAAAGCCGCCGCGTCGGCCAGCTCGTCCTCGCTCGCCTGCTCGACCACGCCGTCACAGGCACGGAGCGCAGCCACCGCCTTCTCGTAGCTCACCGGCGCACCGATGCGAATGGCTGACGCAGCCGTCGCGCCGGCCGTTACCGGTTCCAGCCGGTCGAAGCCGCGGCGGTAGGCCAGGTAGAGCGGATTCGCGCGCTCGGCCTGCGCGGCAGCCAGCCGCGGCAACCGATCAATCACGCCCAGTTCCTTCGCCAGCAGCAGCCCTTTCGCCAATGCCGAGATGTTGCCCAGATTCCCGGACGGCAGGATGATCCAATCGGGCACCTGCCAGCCGAGCTGTTGCACGATCTCGATGCCGACCGTCTTCTGCCCCTCGACGCGCAGCGAATTCATTGAGTTCGCCAGGTAGATCGAACGATCGGCGGTCACCTGCTGAACGATGCGCATGCAGCCGTCGAAATCGGTGTCGAGCGCCAGCACGGCCGCGCCGTGCGCGATCGGCTGAATCAGCTGCGCGGTGCTGATCTTGCCGGCTGGCAGGAAGACAATGGCCGGGATACCGGCCGCCGCGGCATACGCGGCCAGCGCCGCCGAGGTGTCGCCGGTAGAAGCGCACGCGACGGCACGCACAGGGCTGCCCTGCGCCATCATCTGCTTCACCGCGCTCACCAGCACGGTCATCCCCAGGTCTTTGAACGATCCGGTATGGCTCACGCCACACTGTTTGATCCACAGGTCGTCGAGGCCCAGATCACGGGCCAGCCTGGGCGCCGGCAACAGCGGCGTGAAGCCCTCGCCCAGACTGACGATATGCGCGGCGGACAGCTGCGGCAAGACCCACTCGTGCTTCGTCCACACCCCCGACCCATAGCCAATGGCACGGGCTGCCGGCGCGCCCCCGAAGCCGCTCCGTTCCTCGAAGAGCACGCGCCACGCGGCACCTGACCGTTCGGCCAGGGCCGCTGTGTCATGAGCGACCTCCAGCAAGCCGCCGCAGGCAGGGCAACGATAGATGATCTCGAACACGTCATATCGGCCCGGACAGCCGCGAATACAACGATACCAGGCTGAAAACGGCACAGGACAGCTCCTCCGTATGTGATTCGGGCGCCGATCTGCGCGCTGCAGGCACACAGACCGCGGCCAGTCTAGCATCAGCGCCGCGTTTGTGCAAAATGCAAGTCGGCCAACTACAATCGCCCGGCAGAGTTGTGCGAACCGGCCTCGCCTGCTATACTGGTCTCTGTCGGCTCATCACTCGACAATGCCAGGCTGATCGTGCGAGTCTGGGGTACAATTCGGTCCATGTTTCGTGAATCGAGTAATCTGGTATGGGGGCTCCGGGTGCTGGCGGTATGGCTGGTAGGGTTGACGCTGGCGGCGCCGCTGTTTCCTGAAGAGATGGCCTGGGGCCTGTGGCCGGCAGTCTATGTACCGACCGGCTGGCGCTGGGCGCTGGCCGGCCTGACTGTCATCCTGATGTTCGGCAGCGGCCGCCTGGCGATCGGCTCGCGAGTTGCTGCTGCGATCGGGAAGTGGCAGCCGCATGGGGCCCGGTGGAGGCAGTGGCTTTCGCCGTGGCGTCAGGCTCATCTCGTCCGCCTCATCGTCGCGCTGGCCGCGCTGCTGCCTTTCTCCCTATTTCGTCTGCGCCATCTGCGCTGGGGCGATGCCTACATCCTCGTGCACGCCATCCCGCATCCAGAGGTCAGGCTCACCTACACCTGGCAGGCACCGCTCGATGTCTTCATCCACGCCAAAGCCTGGGCGCTCGGCCACCAGCTCTTCGGCTGGCCTGATCCGACGCCTGTCTATTGGGCCCTCAGCGCGCTGGCCGGAGGCGTCTTCGTGTGGGTCTTGTTGGGCCTGGCCGACTTGTTGGGGCGTGACCGCATCGAACGCCTGACGATCGCCGGCCTGGTGCTCAGCCTGGGGCTGATGCAGCTTTTCTTCGGCTACATCGAGAACTACTCGCTGATGACGGTCGGCGTGTTGATTTATATCTGGCTGGCGCTGCGGGCGCAACGCGGGGAAATCGCGCTCGTGTGGCCGGCGACCGCCCTGGCACTCACCCACGCGTTTCATCCGTCCACCATCGTGCTGGCTCCTAGCCTGCTCTACCTGGCCTGGCAGGTGAAGACGATACGATCTGAGCGGACGGATGAAACGGTTGACTCCGGCCGGAGCGCGCAGCTATCGCTGCACCGGGGCATCTACTGGCAGATCGCCGCGCCTTACACCCTCGTCTTCGTCGGCGTCGTCGCGCTGATGACGGCCGGCAACCACGGGCTGACGGCGCTCTTCGGCGCCGACGCGCCGGGCGGCGGTGACCGCCGCTGGTTCGTGCCCTTTTTCGAGACCAGCACGCGCTGGGAGCATTACACGCTGTTCTCGTTGGGCCATTTGCGGGATATCGTGAACGAGCAGTTGCTGGTGGCACCCACGATCTGGCCAGCGGTGGCGCTGACCGCGCTGTGCGCCCGACATCGCGTGCCCTGGCGCGATCCGACGCTGCGGCTGTTGCTGGTGATGGCGCTGCTCTACCTGTTGCTGACGCTGACCTGGAACCCGGACTACGGCGGCCAGCGCGACTGGGATCTGTTCGCGCCGGCCAGCCTGCCCGCCGCGCTCCTGGCCGGCACAGTCCTGGCGCGCGGCCTGCCCGAACGGCCGGCCCTGGCCGCTGCCGGCCGGGCGCTGATCGCGGTGCAGGCGTTTCGCCTGGCGCTATGGGTCTACCAGAATACGCTGCCCTGGACGCCGACGTGAGGCGTGAAACGTGAAGCGTCACACGTCAGGCGTCGGGCGTCACAGGTGAAACGGGAAAAACGCCATGGGCGGTTGGAGAGATGTTGAGTCCGAAGGCCAATCTTTTGGCGGCGCTAACGCATGCGGGGCCGGAATATGTGCCGTGGGCCGGTGAGGGAGTCCTGCGGCTGGTGGATTATGTTGGCCGCAAGCCCCCACGGGCAGGGCAAGATGACTGGGGCGTTACCTGGGCACCGCTGCCGACGTCATACACAGCAGGCGGAGATGAGCCGGCCGAATCGTATCCGGTGGTCCCGGCAGTTACATCGGTCGCCGAGCTGCTGCATCGGCCCTTTCCGGAAGTCGGGCCGGCACTGTTCGCGGGGCTGACCGCGGGCACGAAGCGGGCCGAGACGCTGATCGTCGGCCAACACGGCGCCGGTTTGTTCGATCGCTTCGCCCAGTTGCTGGGGATGCCGGCCGCTCTGACCGCGTTGGCGAGCGAGGAGGACGCCAGCGCCGTCGTGATCGCGCGGCTGGCCGAACATCACATGGCGATCGCTGCCGGCTATCTGGCGGCCGGCGTCGAGGCCGGCTGGCTGGCCGACGATTACGCAGGCGACGCCGGGCCGTTTTTCAACCCGCGGGTGTGGCGGCGGCTGTTTCTGCCCCACCTGGCGCGCATTATCGCCGTGTATCGGCAGGCCGGCGCGCCGGTCTTCTTTCACACCTGCGGTCGGGCCGAGATTTTCGTTGCCGACCTGCTGGAAGCGGGCGTCACGGTCTTTAACTTGCAGAGCGATGTGTGCGACCTGGCCAGGCTGAAGACACGCTTCGGCCGGCGAATCGCCTTCTACGGCGGGATTTCCGCCGCGCTCATGCAACGTGGCACGGTCGGCCAGGTGATCGCAGCGGCGCGCACAGCGATGTGGACCCTGGGCCGGGAGGGCGGTCTCATCCTCGCGCCGGATCAACCGCTGACCTGTCCTCCGGAGAACGAGGCCGCACTGGAGACGGCGGCGCGTCAATACGGTCGCTATCCGTTGGCAAAGAGTAACTACCCGGGCCCTCTGTCCCCCTTGCCTCCCTTCCCCCCCAAGGCGGGGGCAAGGGGGTGTGAAGGGTGAGGTTGGCGGACGGCTTTGCCGTCCGCACGCCAACCCTCTCGAATGCTTCGTCAGGCCAGATTTCACGGTCTGCGGCGTCTGACCTCCACCCCCATCCCCGCCCCCTGCGAGGAGGCGGGGCGAATTCCGGAGAGGGTTTCGGGCGGCTTTGCCACCCGAAATGCCGCCCAAGAAGGTGCCCCGCTCTCCCCTGCCAGGAGAGAGCGGGGCAGGGGG
>FWPU01008757.1_pt1 | contig 16756 bp, 10 predicted proteins | sample 2228361 | NCBI WGS metagenome assembly FWPU01 (sample SAMEA103939777, study PRJEB20133) | metagenome
TGACCGCCGCCGGGGCCGGGCCCGTCGGGGCGCGCTCCGGCCTCGAGGTGCCCGTAGATGGCCGCGTTGCCGGTCACCCCGAAGATGATCGGCCGCTGCCCTCTGACCCGCAGCACCGACCCCGCCGCGACGGTGAGCTCGTTCATCGACAAAAGGAGCAGCTGCGTTCCCGCGTCGGTATTCAGGTGGGCGACCGCGGGCATCGGCTGGTTGGGGCACCAGTTGCCGAACGTCGGAGCCTGGTTCGGCCCACGGCTGTCGATGACCGTCTCGCCGCAGCTCAGGACGATGGTTCCCGACGGCGCGGGCAGGTCCGGCTCGGTGAAGTTGCTCGGCGCGAACGGGAACCGGTTGGGGATGCAGGCGCCGTTCTGGCAGAAGCCTCCAGGGCAGCTGCCCCCGACCGGCGCGAAGACGCACCCGCCGTCGGCGCCGCACTGTCCGGTGAACGTCTGACACACCGGAGCGTTGCACGTCACCCGCGTCCCCTCGCACCCGGCGTCCGCCAGGCAGCGGTCGGCCACGGTGCAGTTGTCGCCGTCGGTGCACGTTGCGCCGGCGTCGACGGCGTAGACGCACTGCCCGTTCGCCGGATCGCACGTCCCGGCCGGCATGTGGCACTGGGTGGGCGGGGCGTTGCACGTCACGGGCGTGGCGAGGCAGCCGCCGTCGGCCCCACACACATCGCCCACGGTGCAGCGGTTCTGGTCCTCGCACGGGGCTCCGGCGTCGGGGCCGTAGTAGCAGCCGCCGTCCGAAGGCAGGCAGCGCCCCACGCGCTCGAAGCAGGCGCCGGGCGGCGTGGTGCACGTCACCGGCGTAGCGTTGCCGCACGAGAGATCCGCCTGGCAGGTCTCGCCGGTGCTGCAGGCGTCGCCGTCGGAGCACCGCCGCCCGAGACAGTCGGAGTCGCGGCAGTCGACGGCCATGTCCTCGTCGTTGTCCACCCCGTCGTCGCACACCTGCTCGGTCGGCGCGCCCCGGCAGGCGCCACCCGCGCACCTGCCACCGCCCGGGCAGGGCCTGCCTGCGCAGTCGGTGTCGGCGCAGTCGCGGAGGCCGTCGGCGTCGTTGTCGACGGAGTCGTCGCAGAATGCCTCGGCGCAGAGGGTGGCCACGCAGCGCGCGCCCGGCTTGCATTCACTCTCTTCGCAGCTCGGGTCGGCGCAGTCGGCCCGGCCGTCGCAGTCGTCGTCGACGCCGTTGCCGCACTTCTCGTCCGCCTGCGGGTGGACTGCCGGATCCCCGTCGTCGCAGTCGTCGCCCCCTGGGAGCGCCGGGTAGCCGTCGCGATCGTCGTCCACCAGGCCGTCGACGGGCGCGAGCACCAGCTCGACCTCGGTGACCGCTCCGGCGACGAAGGAGGCCTCGATGGGATCCGCGGCCTCCGGCGGGCTGGTCCGGCGGCTGCACTCCGCGTCGGCGAAGCCGCGGGCCGAGACCTCGACCGAGTCGCCGAAGCCTCCCCGGAGGATGACGACGCGGACGCTCGGCTTGCTCTGCCGCGGCACCGCGACGGATCGGGATTCGCCACCGCCCCGGGCGAGGACGAGCACGCACTCGGCGCTCGACCGATCGAGGCGCACGGTGACCGCCACCGCCCCGTCGATCGCGGCGGGGCAGCTGCAGCCGGCCGAGACCAGAACGGCCAACGACGCGAGAAGCCGGCGCATTCGTCGCCGATTCTACCCCATCTGCCCGGGGGCTCAGGGGGCGAGGCCGGCGGCCAGCGCGCGGATGCGCGGCGACGGATCCCGATCGCGCGCCGCGGCGATGAGCGCCGGGGCCAGACGGGGGAGCCGCTTCGAAATCACCCGCAATGCCTCCGCCCGCGTCTTCTCGCCCGCCTCGATGCGCTCGGCCACGCGCCGATCCGCACACGGACGCACGTCTGGCTCCGACGTCTGCAGGAGCAGCTCGGCGTCCTTGAGCTTCGCCTCGGCCAGCGCGACCGCTTCCCTGGCACGGGCCTCGAGCTCGGCGAGGTCGTCGGGAAACTCGGTCGGGTGCCGCCGCGCCTCGACGACGACGTCCAGCGCCTCGCGCGAGAGGTGCAGGGCTCCGCAGAGCTGTCGCGCCGCCGAGAGCGCCGTCGCCGGCGTCAAGGACTCGTCTTGCGCGACCTGGAGCGCCCAGAGCGAGATCTGCCGCGCCGCGACTGCCGCCGAGTAATGCTGATTCCGGCTCCGGCGGATGTGCGTCCACCGCCTCAGCACGAGCGGATCCGGCGCGTCGCGATCGAACGCCCGCTGGTACTCGACCGCGGCCTCGTCGAGGCGGCCCGACAGATCGAGCAGCACCGCCATCACCAGGTGGACCTGCGCGTCCTGCGCCGTCGCCTCGAGCTCCTCGAGCCGGCGCTCGACCTCGTACTCGGTGAGCCGCGGCGGCAGCGCGAGCAGCACGTTCGCCAGGCTGTCGAACGCCTTCTGCCGCACCAGCACCTGGCGCGAGTCGCGGATGGCCCGAAGCAGCGGGTCGATCGCCTTCACCGAGACGTGCTGCCCCAGCTCCTCGGCGGCCTGCCAGCGATCGAGCGGATCGGGCGCACCGAGCGAGCGGTCGAGGTCCTCGAGGCTCCTCAAGTAGTGCGACGCCTGCGCCGACTGCGCGAGCGTGTCTTTGGCCGGGAGCAGCGCGCGCTCGCGCTCGGCCCGCTCGAGCCGATCCACCAGATCGGGCATGGCCTTCGCCAGAGGAGACCGTGCGCGCTCGCGCGCCTCGTCGACGAGCCCCGAGAAGAGCAGCCCGTCGATCTCGATCGACAACAGCTCGGCCCGGGCCGCCTCGCGGTGCCTGCCCGCGGGAAACTCGCGCAGATACGCGAACAGCGCTCGGGCGCCGCCGGCCTTCGCCTGCTCGAACGCGCGGTCGTCGAGCCGCTGCCGCACTTCGGCCGCACGCGGATCGTCCGGGTTCTCGGCAATGGCGCGCTTCAGCTTCGCCGCGTCCGACGAGTTGGCCGCATCGGCGAGCTCGGCGTCCGCGAGCGCGCGCTCGGCCTCGGCGCGGTGCTTGCCGTCGGGGTGATCGGCCAAAAACTGCCGCCAGGCCAGGGCGGTGTTCTTCTCTTTCGCCGCGTTGAAGCGCATGCCCTCGAGCAGTGCCTTCGCCGTGGCCGCCTGTGGCGCGTCGGGGAACTCGTCGAGGAAGCGCTTGTAGGCCACCACTGTGTGGAGCCTTCGCGCCTCCGCGAGCTCCAGCTCGGCCAGGCGGCTCGACGCGGCCTCGGCGTTCTCGTCGCGCGGGTGCTCGCGGAGGAACTTGCGGTAGGCCTCGGGCGTGTCGGCCCGGACCGCGGCGTCGTAGGCCGTGGATCGACAGCCACTGGCGAGCAAGAGGAGCAGGAGGATGCTGCGCTTCACCGGCGGGCCACCCTAGCACCGCCCGCCCGGCCCACCTCCATGGTGGTGAATTTGACCACACGCGCCGACCCGGTCACCATTACCTCATGCGTCGCGTCTGGCTCGCCTTCCTCCTCGCAGGCTGCGCGACGGGGACGCCCGTCGGAGGCCGGTCGGTGTTGACGTCGAGCAACTACCGCCCGTTCACCGCCCCGGGAGCGCCGCGCAAGGTGCCAGCCGCCGAGTCATTTCAGGCCGCGTCGCTGCCGCCAAATGCGCGGGACCGCGTGGTGACGGTGGTGCGCTCTCTGGTCGGCAAGCCGAAGGTGGTGGTGGAGGGCAAGCGCTACCCCGATGACTGCACCTCTCTGGTGCGTGCCGCGTTCGATGCGCTCGGCGTCGACGTGATGGCCGACGCCCGGTCGGGCGACAACGGGGTCACCGCCATCTACCGCTGGGCTGCCTCCCGCGGGCGCATCTACGAGGGCGGCTGGCCCGTGGCCGGAGATCTCGTCTTCTTCCGCGAGACGTACGACCAGAACCGCGATGGACGGCCGAACGACGGGCTCACCCACGTCGGCATCGTCGAGCGCGTCGAGCCCGACGGCACGGTGCTGGTGGTGCACCGGGTCGCCCGCGGAGTCGTGCGCTACCGCATGAATCTCGGCCGGCGAAACGAGCACAAGGACCGCTTCACCGGCGCGACGTTGAACGACTACCTCCGCACGCCCCACCCCGCGTACAAGGACGTGTTGACCGGCCAGCTCTTCGCCGCGTTCGCCACGGTGCTCCCCGTCGACGAGCGCGTCGCGAGCCGCTGAGCTAGGCGCGCGCGGCCAGCGCTGGAGGCTTGAGCACCTTCAAGAGCTCGGGCGGCATGACGCGGAGCAGGTGCTCCCGTTCCTCGGGCGCGCCGGTGGCCACCATTCGCTCGAGCACCGCGTAGACGGATCGGATGCGCTTGAGCGCGTCGGCCACGCCCACGTCGAGGTGCAGGCACACGCGTTCGACGAGCTCTTCGCGGCTCAAGTGCGTGGCCGAGCGGCGCCGCGACTTGAGCATGAATTTCCGTAGGTGCTCGGGCAGCCGGTTGGCCAGGTGGGCGCACTCCTTGGGGCCGAGCCGATCGCGCAACGCCTCGAGCACGGCCTCGGTCGCCTCGTCGGCCTCGGCCCGGGTGATGTCGGCGGCGAGCGCCACGCCGTGCACGAACGCGTCGTACGTCACGTGTACCACCTCTCCGGGCGGCTCGCCGGTGACGCCGCTCCAGTACGAATCGAGGGCCGCGAGATCGGGGAACGTCGACGGGTCATCGAGCAGCTCGTCGATCTCTTGCCGGAGGTGCTCGTCATCGGCCGCCAGGAGGAACCGGCGCAGGCTCCGCGCCGCGCTGGGCAACGGCCCCGCTCCGGTGAGGACGTGCCGGTCCAGCTCCTTTCGCGCGCGGGCGGCGTGACGGCGGAATCGCTTCCCCGGCCGGGCCATGGCTGCCGCTACGGTGGACGCGCGCGAGCTGCCCGGCAACGTGCGAGCGAGCGGCCGCGCGCACGGCCCGACGCCCGTCATTGCGCGCGCAGCGGAATGGCCAGGGTCGCCACCTCGGCGCCGGTGCGCACGCTCGAGAGACGCGCAGTGAAGCGCAGCTCGCGCATCGGGCGCGCGATGTCCTCGAAGTACAGGAAGCCGCTTATCATGCCGCCGGGCTTCAGCACTCCCTCGGGGATTCCCGCGCGGCGCATGCGGAGATCGGGCAGCCGGCTGGGCCACAGCGCCTGCGCGCGTTGGTAGTACGTCGCGTCGATCTCGAACGGGCCGCTCCACGGCGGCAGCGTGGGGAAGCGCGGCACGAACGGAGGAGCCACCCAGAAGTCGTCCGCGGCGAAGCTCGGCTCGAGCGGCCCCATCGGCCCGGCCCCGCCGGTGCCGGTCTCCTCGGGCAGGTTGGGCTCGGCCTCGACCGCCGGCAGCGCCGAAAGCGCCCGTCCATCGGGCCACACCAGCGCGAAGTCGCGGTAGCGGATGGCGATGGGCTGCCCGCTCTCGTTGCGCAGCATCACCTGGATGGGAGTGACCCGCTGCGGCAACCGGTCGGGCCATGCATCGGTGTCGATGGTGAGGTGTACCCCGCGCTCGACCGCCGTGGCGACCGTCGAGCCCGGTCCACGGGCTCGGTTCGCCGCGACGAGCCTCGGCTCGTGGGCACAGGCGCACAGCGCCGCCAACATCAGGCCCGCCCGCATCTGCCACCTCCGCGTGCACATTGGGCCCGAAGGCGCCGGGCGGCGACGCGTCCGTCCGGGCGAGCGGTCGTCGATCGGGTGGCTTCGTCAGGCCCGTGCGGTCCTGTCCCACGCGGCGCTCTGGGCGTTGCGCAGAAAGCGCACGAAGCCCACGGCCAGCGCCAGATTCATGCGGACGAAGTAGTAGGCCGCCGACGCGAAGGGGCGCGCCCGCGGCGGCAGCGCGGAGAGGCGATGGGCCGCCGCCAGCCCGTAGAAGGCGAGCTGGGCGAAGAGCGCGGCGCGGTAGAACGGCTGCCCCAACAGCGCGAGGCTCGCGACGAACAGCAGCGCCATGCAGGCCGGAGCGCACCAGCGCAGCACCTTGTGAGACCAGAACGCGAACGCGGCAAAGCCGGCGGCCGGCGAGAGCAGCCCGCCAAGCAGCTTCAGGCTCTGGAAGTTGCCGGCGGCGATGCGCGCGCGGCGGCGGAACTCCTGGTCGTAGTCCTCGGTCGTCTCCTCGGAGGCGACGGCCTCGGGGTCGTAGAGCACCTTGTACCCGCGCTCGAGGATGCGCATGGCCACCACGAAGTCGTCGACGATGGTGCCCGGCGGCAGCGCCGCGAACAGCGACCGGCGGATGGCGTACAGCCCTCCGTTGGCGCCCATCACCGCGCCGTGCTTGCCCTCGTAGAGCTTGAGCAGCGATTCGTAGAGCCAGTACGCGCTCTCCTCGTAGCGGCGGCCCGAGGGGTTGAACAGCCTGAGCCGGCCGCAGACCGCGCCCACCGACGGGTCGGCGAAGTGGCGCACCAGCTTCTTCACCGCCCCAGGCTCGACGAGCGTGTTGGCGTCGGTGAGCACGACGATGTCGCCCCTGGCCATCGGCACGCACCGGTTCAGCACGCCGGCCTTGCCGAGCCGCTCGGCCCGCGAGAGCACCACCCTTGCGTCGCGCACCCTCTTCACCAACTCGTCGGTGCGGTCGGTGGAGCCGTCGGACCCGACCAGCACCTCGAACCGATCGGCCGGGTAGTCGATGGCCAGGCTGTTGGCGAGCTTGCGCGCGATGCAGCGCTCCTCGTTGTGGGCGGCGACCACCAGCGTCACCTTCGGCAGCTGCGACAGCTCCCTCGCGCGCCGGCGGTCGGTGCCCCGCCTCAGGTAGCGGACGTTGTCGACGAGCTGACGAACGCCGTCATGGGCGACGAGCCACAGTGGGTAGAGGAGGTACGTGTGTAGGAGCAGAAATGCCGCTCCCCAGAAGAGCCACGCCGCCATTCCCACCTCCGCCTGATCGGCCCGGTGGGTGAGGCAACGCGCGTGCCGCTACGGCGATTCGGGCGCAGCGGTCTTGTTCTCGGCCCGCTCGAGCTCCTTCACCCAGTCGCGCAGCCGCTTCGCCACGTCGTGCTCCGGGTTCAAGAGGAGCACTGCGTCGAGCTCGTCGAGGGCGGCGGAGTAGCGCTTCTGGGCGATCGCCAGCCGCGCGGCCAGCGTGTACGTGCGGAGGAACGTGGAGTCGCGCTTGCGCACGGCCTCGACGCCGTCGAGCGCCTGCTTCAGCGTGTCCGGCGCCACCCGCGAGTTGATGGCGTACTCGGCGAAGGCGACGGCGCCCCAGCCGTCGTCCTGCTCGGGCCTCAGCAGCCTGTACCGCTCGGACATCGCGATGGCCTGATCGCTTCCCTTCACGCCGTAATAGACCGCCTGCGCGCGCACCAACGCCAGGTTCGCCTCGGCCGAGAGCTCGCCCGCGGCGGCCAGAGACTTGAAAGCCGCGTTCAGCTCGCCGTCGAGCTTCTGAAGCGCGTCGACGAGCGGATCCTGCTGCTGCTTGATCGCGGCGATCTGATCGATGAGCGCGTTCGCGCGGGCCTGCCAGTCGCTCGGCGTCTGGCGTTCTTTCAGCCGGGCGACCTCCTTGTGGAGCGCCTCCGACCGGGAATTGAGCCGCTTGATCTCGATGCGGGCGTCGTCGAATTCGAGCGAGAGCGCCACCACCAGCGCCGCCTTGCCCTCGAAGTACGCCGGGTATTTCCGGGTCAGATCTCCGAGCTGCTCGATGGCCTGCCGCTTGGACGCGCTGTCGTCCTTGCGCAGCATCGCGAGCGATGCGTCCTGCACCTGCACGGCAGCGGCGGGCACCGCGGGCAGGCGCTTCATCACGAGGCGCGCCACGAGGGCAGAGGCGATCAGCAGCACGACGCCGATGACGGCGAGCAGGGCGATGCGGTTGCGGCGGCGGATCTGCTTCTGGAACTGCTCGGCCGGGTCGTCCGATTCGTGCGACCGGCCGCCGACCGCGAGCGGCTCGGGCGGGAGATCGATCCTCGCCGCCGTGAGCTTGCGCTTGAGCGACGGGAGCTCGGGCGCGGTCTCCTTGATGCCGCCGCCCGCCGCCGGAGGCGACTGGGGCGGGTGAACGATCAGCGTCTGCCGGTACGACGGGTCGATACCGGGCGGCTCGCTCCGTGTGGCCGGAGCCTGCATCCACCTCTCGGCCAGGCTCGGCCCAGGCTGGGAGCCGTGCGTTGGCGTGGGAGCGGCGCTCGGCGGCTGCTGCGCTTCGGGACCCGCGGGCCCCGTTCGAATCACCGTCTTGGCCAGGCTCGGGTCGGCCGCCGGCGGCCTGCCGAAGATCTTCGTCCCTCCGCGGTCGGGCATCGGCGCGGGAGGCTCGGCGTCCTCCGTCGCCGAGGGCGTCGCGGCGGGCGACTGCGGCGCGACCGCTCCGAACATCATCGTCTTCGCGCGGGCAGCTTCCGGGGAGAATGCGGGGTGGAGCTCCTGCTGCGGAGGCGGCGTCACACCCGGCGGCTGCGGCTCTCGCGACACCGACCCGAACATCATCGTCTTCGCGCGGGCAGCTTCCGGGGAGAACGCCGCGTGGAGGTCCTGTTGCGGCGGAGGCGCCGCGGCAGGCTCATGCCGGGCGACCGCCGCACCGAAGATCATCGTCTTGCTGCGCGGAGGCTCCTGTCCGGACGGAAAGGCCGGGTGCAGGTTCTGCTCGGCCGGCGGCGGCGGCGCGCTCTGCTGCGGATAGGCGATGAAGACGTGGTCGCATCTCGTGCACTGGACCGTAGCTCCGCCGGGAGGGACGAGCCGATCCTCGAGCAAGTAGGAGGTCGCGCACTTCTCGCAGGCGATGATCACTGCGGCCTTATAGCATCGGCCCGCCCGGCGCAGCGCCCCGATGCGCCATCACCCGCCGTCTGCCGGACGAAGCTCGGTCGCCTGCATCAGCGCCTCGAGCCGGGCCAGGCCGACGCCTGGAACGTCGTCGACTTCGTCCCACGAGCGGAAGCCGCCGTCACGCTCGCGCGCCGCGACGATCACCCGGGCCAGCTCCTCGCCGACCCCCGGTACCCTCGCCAGGTCCTCGGCGGAGGCGCGGTTCAAGTCGAGCTTCTGCCCGAGCGTCAGCGCCTTGGCCGCAGGCAGCGGCGCGCCGTCGCCGCAGAATGCCACCCCCGCGTCGTCGAGCCGGACGGAGCCGGGCGGGCAATCGATCGCCGGAGCCGCGTCGGGCCAGCGCAGCCGCAGCCACACCCCGCCCAAAAGCAGCGCGAGCGTCACCACGGCGAGCCAGGAGGTGCGGTTCATTCGCGCGTGATATAGCGCGCCGCCCATGGGTGTGGTGCTCCTCGACGGCGAGACGCTGAAGCTCGAAGACATCTCGAACGTGGCCGACGGCCGGGCGAAGGTGGCGCTGGCCGACGCGGCGGCCGCTCGCGTCCGGGCGGCGCGGGCGTTGGTCGACCGGGTGGCCTCGGGCGACGAGCCGGCGTACGGCATCAACACCGGGTTCGGCACGCTGGCCGAGGTCCGCATCGACCGGAAGGACCTGAAGGAGCTGCAGCGCAACCTGATTCTCTCGCACGCGGCAGGCGTGGGCGCGCCGCTGCCGATTCCCGAGGCGCGGGCGCTGCTTTTGCTGCGCTGCAACGTGCTGGCGAAGGGCCACTCGGGCATTCGCCCCGAGACGCTGAACCTGGCCATCGAGATGCTCAACCGAAACGTGGTGCCGGTGGTGCCCGAGCGCGGCAGCGTCGGCGCCTCGGGAGACCTCGCCCCGCTGGCCCACCTGGCGCTCACCTTCATTGGCGAGGGCGAGGCCTTCTTCGAGGGCCGGCGCATGCGCGGGCGCGACGCTTTGCAAAAGGCCGGGCTCGAGCCGGTGGTGCTCGAGGCCAAGGAGGGCCTGGCGCTGGTCAATGGCACGCAGGCCATGTGCGCGGTCGGCTCGCTCGCCCTGCTCCGCGCCGAGGACCTGGCCGAGATCGCCGACGTGGCCGGCGCGATGACGCTCGAGGGGCTCTTGGGCAGCCACAAGCCGTTCATCGACGAGATTCACGCGGTGCGGCCGCACCCGGGCCAGCGCGCGTGCGCCGAGCACCTCAGGCGCCTCCTCGATGAGAGCGAGCTCGTAAAGACCCACGTGCACTGCAGCAAGGTGCAGGACCCCTACTCGCTCCGCTGCATGCCTCAGGTCCACGGCGCAGCGCGCGACGGCCTGTCGTTCTGCCGCCGGGTGCTGGAGATCGAGGTGAACAGCGCCACCGACAACCCGCTGGTCTTCCCCGACAGCGAACGCATCGTCTCGGGCGGCAACTTCCACGGGCAGCCGGTGTCGCTGGCCCTCGACGTGCTGGCGATGGCGCTGACCCAGCTGTCGGCCATCAGCGAGCGCCGCGTCGAGCAGCTCGTGAACCCGTCCTTGTCGGGGCTGCCGCCGTTTCTGGCGCAGAGCTCGGGGCTGAACTCGGGTTTCATGATCGCCCAGGTCACCGCGGCGGCGCTGGTCGCCGAGTCGCGGATTCTCGCCCACCCCGCGTCGGTCGATTCGATTCCCTCGTCCGCCGGCCGCGAGGACCACGTCTCGATGGGCATGACGGCCGCCCTGAAGGCCCGCCAGGTGGCCGAGCACACCCGTACCTGCCTGGCCATCGAGCTTCTGGTCGCCTCTCAGGCGCTGGATCTGCGCCGGCCCACCCGCGCCGGGAAGGGCGCGCACGCCGCCTACGAGCTCATCCGCTCGAAGGTGCCGCACATGGATCGCGACCGCGAGCTCCACGCCGACATCGCCGCGGTGAGCGCGCTCATCGACTCCGGAGAGCTCTTGAAGACGGTGCGGGCCGCGAGCTGACGGCGCCTTCGCGAAGGTGCCGCCGCCTGCCGGTAACGTTTCCGCCGCCGCGTTCGACGTGGTACGACCAGCGGGTTCCCCGACGTATCTGTCGCCGCACGGAGCCCCACCCGATGAGCGAGCGCAACGACGTCCCGAACACGGAGCCGAGCCAACCCACCCCGGTGGTGACCTCCACAGCGTCCGAACCGCTCGCCCAGGCGTTCGCGGCGCTCCCGCCGCCCCCCAATGCCGTCGAGGACGAGGCCAGATCGCGCATCGCCGCCCTCGAGCGCGAGGCCAAGGCCCTGGGCAGCGATCCGTCGGCCGCCATCCTCTTCCACGAGATCGGCCTGCTCTGGGAGGACCCGCTCAAGAACCCGCGCAACGCCGCGGTCGCCTACCAGAACGCGTACAAGCTGCAGCCGAAGTTTCTCGCCAACATCCGCGCCGCCCGCCGCCTCTTCGCCGACGTGGGCAACTGGCAGATGGTGGTGCAGCTGCTCGAGGCCGAGCTCTCGGCCACGGACGATCTGCGCACCCGCGCCGCGCTGCTCTTCGAGAAGGGCGCCGTGCTCGAGCAGCGGCTCTCGCGCGAGGAGGACGCGCTCAAGACCTACCGCCAGGTGCTCGAGCTCGGCATCGACGACGTGTCGGTGCTCATCCAGCTCGAGCAGGTCTACGCCGAGAAGGCCGACTGGCAGAGCCTGGTGAAGGTGTACCGGCTGCTCGCCACCGCGGTGAAGGACGACGCCCTCAAATCGCACTACCTCGCCGCCGCGGGGCAGATCCTCGAAGACCGGCTCAAGGAGCTCGAGGCCGCCTCGCAGCTCTTCCGCGAGGCCTTCGCCATCGACCGCAGAAGCCCGCTGGTGCTCTCTGCCCTCAAGCGCGCCGCGATGCGCGAGAACGCGGTGGACGATCTGCTCTCGGCGCTGGCCGCCGAGGCCGAGCTGCAGGGGGCGAACGCCGCTCCGACGTACCTGCAGATCGCCAAGGTCTACCAGCGGCTCGAGCGCAAGGATGACGTGCTGGCCGCGCTTATGGCCGCGCGCAAGGTGAGCCCGAACGACCCGCTGGTGCTCTCCGAGCTGGCGCAGCTCTACGAGCAGGAGGGCCGGCACGAACAGCTCGCCGACGTGCTCTCGACGTGGGTGGGCGCCATCAACGACGAGAACGAAGTGGTGGCCATCAACCTGCGGCTGGCCGCGCTCTACGAGGAGCTCAAGCGCGACACCGACGCCATCGGCCGGTACCAGGCCATTCTCGCCCGGGTGCCCGGACACGGGCCGGCACTGGCCGGGCTCGGCAAGCTCTACCACCGCAACGGCGACTGGGCGGGCCTGCTCGCCACCTTCGACGCGGAGATCGCCGCCATCCAGGACCCGAAGCAGAAGGCCGCGCGCATGTTCAAGGCGGCCGAGATCCTCGAGGAGCGGCTCGGGCGGCAGGAGGAGGCGATTCAGCGCTACAACCAGTGCCTGCAGCTGCAGCCGGGGTATTTGCCCGCGCAGAAGGCCCTCACCCGCCTCTTCGAGCGGCAGAACCGCCACGCCGAGCTGGTCGCGATGTACGAGCAGGACCTTCTGCAGACGTCCGACCGCGAGCAGATCATCTCCACGCTGAACAAGATGGCGAGCATCTACGAGGACCGCCTGGGCGACCTCGAGCACGCCATCGAGTGCATGAAGCGGATTCTCGAGCTGCAGTCGGACCATCTGCCCACGTTGCGCAACCTGGCCCGGCTGTACGAGCGCGCCGGCCGCTGGCAGGACCTCATCCAGGTGCACGAGACCGAGGCCACGCTGGCCGGCGACACCAAGCAGGTGCTCTCGCTGCACCACCGCAACGCCGAGATCCTCGAGGAGCAGCTCAAGGACCGGGCCGGAGCCATCGCCGCGTACGAGCGGCTCTTGGCGCTCTCTCCGTCGTACGTGCCCGCGCTCAAGGCATTGGGCCGGCTCTATGCGCAGGACGGCCGCTGGGAAGATCTGGTGCGCATGTACCGCGCCGAGGAGGAGATCTCTCCCTCCACCGAGCAGGCGGCGGCGCTCATCTTCAAGATCGGCGAGCTGTACGAGGGCAAGCTCGCCAGAGAGGACGAGGCCATCGCCAGCTACCAGGAGGTGCTGACGCTCTCGCCCAGCTACTTCCCCGCGGTGCGCGCGCTGGCCCGCATCTGGCGGGCCCAGGGAGCGTGGGAGAGCCTCATCGAGGTGCTGCGCGCCGAGGCGGCCAACCGCACCGACCCCCTCGAGCGCGCCAACGCGCTCTACGAGGCCGCGGCCATCTGGGAGGACCACCTCCAGCGCCCGGAGATGGCCATCGAGGGCTACCAGGAGGTGCTGCGGCTGACGCCCGGGCACGACGCCGCGCTCTCTGCCCTCGAGCGGCTCTACACCGCCCGCGAGAACCTCAAGGACCTCATCGCCATCCTCGACCGTGAGACCCAGGTGGGCGAGCCAGCAGCGAAGGTGGCCGCGTACCTCAAGCTGGCGCGGCTGTACCTCGACCGGCTCAACGAGGCGAGCCGCGCGGCCCAGTGCTGCGAGGCGGTGCTGGCGATCGAGCCGAAGAACCTCACCGCGCTCAAGCTGCTCGAGCGCATCCGCGCCGGTGACCGGCCTCGCCGGGCCGAGCTCAAGGTGCGCCTGGCCGATGTGGTGAACGATTCGCGCATGCGCACCGCGCTGAAGCTCTCGGCGGCCATCGACGTCGAGCGGAACGTCGTCGCCGGCCCGGTCGACGGCGCATTCGCCGCGCTGCTTACCGAGCTGAAGGAGGCCTTCGCCGCCGACCCGGGCGACGCCGAATTGGCCTTCGCGCTGGAGCGGGCCCTGCGGCAGTCGGGCGACTGGGCCGGGCTGGCCGAGCTGTACGCCAGACGGCTCGAGGTGATCGGCGAGTCGGCCGAGCGCATCGAAATCACCCTGCGCATCGCCGACCTCTACGAGCACCGGCTCGCCGACGCCGCTCGCGCCATCGAGTGGTACCAGAAGGCGCTGGCGCTCGATCCACAGCTGTTGCCCGCGCTCCAGGGCGCGCGGCGCGTCCATCTGCACCTGCAGCAGTGGGCGAAGGCGCGCGACATGCTCGAGGCCGAGGCCAGGGTCTCGCGCGACGTGCAGACGGCGATCGACGCCTACGTCGGGGCGGGCAAGCTTACGGCCGAGCGGCTGGGCGAGCTCGACCGGGCCGCCGCCTGCTACCGCAAGGCCCTCGAGCGCGACCCGTTGCACCCCGACGCCAGCCGTGGGCTCGAGGACATTCTCGCCAAGAGCGGTGACGCCGCCGACCTGGCCGCCCTGCACGAGCGCCGCGGCGAGGCCAAGCTGGCCCAGCGCGACACCGCCGCCGCCGCGGGCGAGTTCTTCCTGGCTGGCCGCACCTGGCTCGAGAAGGTCAACGACATCCGCCGCGCGCTGGCCGCCGTTGACCGGGCGCTGGCCGCGCAGCCCACGCACGCCGCCGCCCTCGAGCTGAAGGGCGATCTCGAGCTCAAGGAGGGCCGCTTCGCCGACGCCGCCGCCGCGTACGCGGTGCGCGTGCAGCAGGGAGGCGATCCGCTCCACCTGGCGAAGATCCACCTCAAGCTCGGCGCGCTCTACCACGACCACCTCTCCGATGCGACGCGGGCCTCGGCCCACCTCATGTCCGTGCTCGGCGCCGACGCTCTGAACGCCGAGGCCCTCGAGCGGCTGGCGGCGATTCACTCCGCGGCCAAGAACTGGACGGGCGCCGCCGACTGCCTGCGCAAGCTCATCGAGGTGGTGACCGATGCGCCCGAGCTGGCCCGCCACCACATCGCGCTGGCGCGCATCGTCGACGAGGGGTTCGGAGATCCGCAAGAGGCCAGCGCCATCTACCGCCGCGCGCTCGAGCTGTCGCCCGGCGATGCCGACGTCATGGAGCGGTTGGTGCAGATCTACGAGCGGCTGAACGACCTGCCCGAGCTGGTGGAGCTCCTCGAGCGGCAGGCCCAGACCGCCGACATCGGCCGCGCCGTGACCCTGCGGCTGAAGATCGGCGAGATCTACGCGCGTCCGCTCGACCAGCCCCAGCGGGCCATCGCCTCGTTCCAGGCCGCGCTGGCGCTCGACTCCCGATGCGTGGCCGCGCACGAGCGCCTGGCCGAGCTGTACATGCGGGACGCCGCGGCCGCGCCGATGGCCATCGACGAGCACCGCGCCCTGCTCTCGCTCGATCCGGCGCGCGTCGAGAGCTTGCACGCCCTCTTCCGCCTGTACGAGGGGCTGCGCCAGACCGACCGGGCCTTCTGCATCGCGGGGCTCTTGCACTTCCTCAAGGCGGCCAACGACGCCGAGGCGGCCTTCTACGCCGAGGCCAGAAACCGCCTGCCCCAGGAGGCCAGCCAGAAGCTCGAGCCGGCGGACGTCGAGCTGCTCTTGCACCCGAGCGCCCGGAGCGTGCTGGTGGAGGTGCTCAAGGCCATCGGCGACCAGCTCTCGAAGGTCTACCCGCCGAGCTTCGAGCAGCTCGGCATCGACAAGAGGGCCGACCGGCTGAAGCCCGACCACGCGGTGCACAAGGCGATTCGCAGCGTGGCGCAGGTCTTCGACATCGAGGACTTCGAGGTCTACCAGGCGCGGCGCGGCCAGGTGTTCCTCGAGACGACCGAGCCTCTGGCGGTGTGCGTCGGCCAGGAGGTGGTGCGGAAATACAACGTCCGCGAGCAGCGCTTCCTCTTGGGGCGGGCGGCGATGGGCCTGTACACGAAGAGCGCCGTGGTCCGGAAGCTGTCCACCAACGAGGTGGCGGAGCTGCTCGGGGCGTCCATCCGCATCTTCCATCCCGAGTTTCCGCTCCTGGGGCGGAGGAACGACGAGGCCTCGAAGCAGCTGCGCAAGGCCTACTCGCGGCGCGCGCTCAAACAGCTCGAGGGCCCGGCCGGCACCGCTTCGCTGTTGCGTTCGGTCGAGCTCGATGCGCTGCTCGAGGGGCTCGACCTGTCGGCCGACCGCGCGGGGCTGCTCGTGTGCGGCGACGTGGCCGCGGGCATGACGATGCTGCTCCGCGACGAGCCGAACTTCTCGGCCATCCGCAGCGAGAACACCGACATCGCGCTCGAGGCCCTGCGCCGCCGCGTCGACGTGCGCGAGCTCTTCGCCTTCGCGCTCTCCGACGACTTCTTCCGCCTGCGGCAGAAGATCGGCCTTTCGGTGTAGCTCGCCGAAGGCAGAGGGCCGATCACTCGACGCGGACGACCGACCCGGGCGGCAGCGCCTCGACGAGCCGCGACACCGCCTCGTCGACCGGCTCGGGCCGCGCGTGCTCGACGGTGATGCGCACCTTGTAGCCGGCCTCGCGTTCCCAGGTCGGGTAGCTGCCGAGCTGAACGTGCGGCATGGCGAGGGCCACCCGGTCGAGCGCGTGGGCGATCTCCGCTTCGCCCACGGACAGGTAGACGGTGCGCAAGACCGGCGGCGCGCCCGAAAGGCGCGACAGCACCGTCTCGAGCTGCAACTTGAAGAGCTGCGGCACGCCGGGCAAGAGGTAGATGCGCTCGCACGAGAGCACCGGGTACCAGATGCCCTCCTGGAAGAGCAGCTCGGCGCCCTCGGGCGCGTCCGCCAGCCGCAGCGCCTCGGGAGCGGCGTTCGGCCCGTAGTGCTCGCGGACGAGCCGCTCCATCTCCTCGAGGCGCACCACCCGCCTCCCCAGCGCCAGGGCCACCGCCCGCACCGTCACGTCGTCGTGGGTGGGCCCGATGCCTCCCGAGGTGAAGACGTGCCACGCCTTGGCCCGCGCCAGCCGCACCGCCTCGACGATGGCGTCCACCTCGTCGGGGACCACCGCCATCCACCTCAGGCCGATGCCCCGCTCGCGCAGCCGCTTCACCAACAGCGCGCCGTTCTGGTCGACGACCTTGGCCGACAGCACCTCGTTGCCGATGATGACCGCCGCCGCGGTCGGAGCGCCGCCGCTCATCGGCGCACCTTCCTCGGGCCGACGAGCGGCCAGATGGCCTCGAGCGCCAGGCTGGTGACCTCGTCGACGGGAAGGCTCCCGTCGATGCGCACCACCCGCTCGCGGCGGCC
>FWPU01007495.1_pt1 | contig 16748 bp, 12 predicted proteins | sample 2228361 | NCBI WGS metagenome assembly FWPU01 (sample SAMEA103939777, study PRJEB20133) | metagenome
GCCTTTTAGGCAAAAAAAACAGCCGCTTACGAAATTTGCAATGAATTTGCATTTTTTTCACACGAGTCCGTTTTAGCCTTTCACGAAATAAACAGCCTCATTCAGACAATAAAAAGACCTTTTCAAGTGCTTTGGAACAAAGATTGTTGTAAGAAAAACAGATTTTTTAATGTTTAACTCCAAAAAATAAAAAATTATGAAAAAACTAACTTACACAACTCGCATTTTGGTAGCCGTATTTTTTGGCTTACTGCTCACGTTTGGTGCTTGCAAAGGTCCCAAAGGCGATAAAGGCGACCCAGGACCACAGGGCGTTGCAGGACAAAATGGACAAGATGGAGCACCTGGACCCCAAGGACCTGCTGGACCCGCTGGTGCAAATGGACAAGATGCTTTCATTACTCTGGCTACTCCTGTAAGTTTTACTTTACAAGGAGCTAGATTAAGCGATAATACAACTCATTTGGGAGGTTCTCCTGCTGATGACAACGTACAACTGAATCGTTTGTCGCAAACGGTTGTTTACAACTACAATACATCTTCCTCAACTGGAAGCCTATTTATACAACTTACCAATGCTACAGGTTCTAACTTGGGTGTATTTTTACAATCAACCGCAAACAATATTGGTGCTTTGGCAGTATCTAATATCACAGGGGTTAATATAAATGGGCAAGTGAGAGTTCCTGTAACAGGAGGATTTCATCAAAAAAGTCTTGGAATATTTGACAGCAGCATAAACAACCCTGATACAATTAATATAACCTCTGTTAGCTACAATTCAAGCACAGGTATTCTCACACTCAACATCACACTCCAAGATCACTCTGGTGATGGCGATGGTAATACAAATGCCGTTGCCCAGAATCTTAACGGTAATACAGCACCTGCCAGTGGTACTATCACAATGCAAATTCCCGTAGCCAATGTAACATCTCGTACGCTTTAAGCATAGCTATACAAGAAAAAAACGAAGGAAAACAAATAGGGCATAGCTTATGGCTATGTCTTATTTTTTTTGCAAAAATCATTAAAAAAAATGCCCGAAATCATCTTGGGCATTAGCGTTTTTTTGATAACTTTACCCCAAACCATAAGAGCAATGAAGACCATTATCATTCCTACGGATTTTTCTGCCAATGCCGATTTAGCAGTAACACTTGTCTTACGTATCAACCAAGAAGAGCCTTGCCGCTTTGTATTTGTAAATGTTTCGCAACCCGAAATTCCTGTCAATCTTACAGGACAGCAACATAGCGAAGCTCTGGAAAATTATACTATTTTGCAAAAAGATAAGCTCCAAAAGCACATAGAAGCCCTTGGCGTGCAAGCCTCTGCCAAAAGAGAAATTGCTTATGTAGTGCGGTTAAGCCCTCTTGTAAGCGAAAGCATTGCCGAAATAGCAGAGCAATACAAAGCAGATTTGATTGTAATGGGAACTACGGGAGCCAGCGGAATGAAAAAACTTTTCTTTGGAAGCAATGTTTCCAATACTATTCAAAACTCAAAAGTGCCTGTAATTGCCGTACCTGCTTCTTATCAGGGTGCGAAAATTGAGCATATAGCCCTTGCCACCGATTTGATGAACCCCGAACCTAAAATTAGCAAAGTTTTAGAATTTGCTCGTATTTTTGATGCCAACTTGCAGCTAGTGCACGTTTATCCCAATTACCCTGAAATGGTAAAATTAGATACTTTTCCGAATCGCCGTTTTATTGCTGAACTGCGAGAAAAGCTCGCCTATTCTAAAATGGAACTCTTTTTTATGCAAACACGCAAAGAAAATGATATTCACGGCGGCTTGAAAGAGTTTGTACGCGTGTATAAACCCGATATGCTCGTGATGTTTACACACAAACGCAGTTTTTGGGATAAAATCTTTGACGGAAGTCGTACCGAAGAAGTCGTTTATACCACCAATGTTCCGCTACTTGCCATTCGTTGGGAGGTCAAATAATCAGAAATAGGGCTTCCATAAAACGAAGCCCTTGTTTTTTTCAATTAGCTTGCTTCTATTTCTTTATCCAAGTATTCTTGCACAACATCAATGGCATTATCAATAACATCACTCAGAGCTGTGATGAAAGTGCCTTTGCGAGTTTGAGCCAAGGAAATAGCGTGTTTGAGGGCATCAACTTCTTTGCGAATTACCTCGTGGGTTACTTTACGCTTAGATTTTTTGATACCTTTCAGAATGAGGTCAATGATTTCTTGTTCTGTTCTACCTCGCAAGTGTTTTTCTTGTCGGATAATGATGTGGTCAAACATACGAGCGGCAATGTTGGCACATTCCATAATATCTTGGTCACGGCGGTCGCCTACGCCTGCAATAATGCCAATTTTGTAAGGCGAATCTACATTTGCCAAAAACTCCTCAATAGCCAAATAACCCGCAGGGTTGTGGGCGAAATCAATCATTACTTGGAAATTGCGGAAGTTAAAAATATTCATTCTGCCCGGCGTTTGAGCAGGCGAAGGAATAAAAGTTCCCAAAGAAACTTTAATGTCTTCGGTCTTAAAGCCTGCCAAATAGCCCGCAAGTGTTGCAGTTAGGGCATTGGCAATCATAAATTTGGCTTTTCCGCCCATTGTAATAGGGATATGGCTTGCTTTTTCTACACGTATTTTCCACTCACCTTTTTTGATAGTAACAAAGCCATTTTCATATACGCAGGCAATTCCGCCTGCTTTGCAGTGCCTTTTTACAACAGGATGCTCCTCGTCCATACTGAAATAGGCAACATTACACTCTAGCTCCTTGGCAATTTTTACACAATATTCGTTTTCGGCATTCAAAATTGCCCAACCATCGGGTTTTACGCTTTTGGGCACTACGGCTTTTACACGAGCCAAGTCATCAAGCGTTTCAATATCGTTTAGCCCCAAGTGGTCTTCGGCAATATTGGTAATGATGCCTATATCGCAACGACTAAAACCCAAGCCAGCTCTTAAAATTCCCCCTCTTGCACATTCTAAAACAGCAAATTCTACGGTAGGGTCTTTGAGGATAAATTCGGTGCTGTAAGGTCCTGTGGTATCCCCTTTTTCCAGAAGATGGTTTTGTACATAGATGCCATCGGAAGTGGTAAAGCCAACCCGATAGCCCATATTTTTTACAATATGAGCAATGAGGCGAGTAGTAGTGGTTTTGCCATTTGTGCCAGTTACGGCAATAATAGGAATACGAGAAGGCTTGCCCGGAGGATAGAGCATATCCAGCACGGGGGCGGCAACGTTCCGAGGCAAACCTTCGGCAGGAGCAAGGTGCATACGAAAGCCCGGTGCCGCATTTACCTCCAAAATTACTCCTCCATTTTCGGAAAGCGGTTCAGTAAGGTTGGGAGCCATAATATCAATGCCACAAATATCCAAACCAATGACACGAGAAATTCTTTCCGCCAAAAATACATTTTCGGGGTGCATTAGGTCGGTAACATCAATAGAAGTGCCTCCTGTACTCAAATTAGCGGTAGATTTGAGATAAACAACCTCTCCTTTTTCAGGAATAGTTTCCAGCGAATAGCCCTTTTTGGCAAGTAAATCAAGGGTATCTCTATCTACGGTAATTTCCGTAAGTACGTTTTCGTGTCCGTAGCCACGGCGGGGGTCTTTGTTTTCAATATCAATCAGTTCTTGAATGGTATGTTTGCCATCGCCTTTTACGTGGGCGGGTATGCGTTGGGCGGCGGCAACTACTTTGTGGTCTATGACCAGTACTCTAAAATCGTAACCTGTGATAAATTGCTCGACAATCACTCGGCGAGAGTATTTTTTGGCGTGTTTGAATCCTTCTAGAGCCGCTTCCCAAGTTTTTACATTGATAGAAGCCCCTTTGCCGTGATTGCCGTCCAGTGGTTTAATGACAATCGGATAACCAATTTTTTTGATAACCCTTGCCAAATCCTCTTCATCTACGCAAGTATCGCCTTTGGCAACAGGAATGGCATTGTTGGCGAGCATACGCTTGGTTTCTTCTTTATCGCAAGCAATTTCTACGGCAATATTGCTGGTTTTGCAGGTGATAGTTGCCTGAAACCGCATTTGATTTACTCCATAGCCCAGTTGTACCAAAGAGTTTGTTCCCAACCTTATCCAAGGAATATCGCGTGCTATGGCTTCTTCTACAATAGAGCCTGTACTCGGACCCAAACGTACCTCTTCACGTATTTCACGCATTTTTTGAATATCTTTTTGCAAGTCGTATTCCTCGCCTTTTACGAGGGCTTCGGCAATACGTACTGCGGCTTCGGCGGCGTAAATGCCTACTTTTTCTTCTACATAACTGAACACAACATTATACACTCCGGGTGTTTTGGTTTGGCGGGTTCTGCCAAAACCTGTATCCATACCTGCAAGTGTCTGAATTTCAAGAGCGATGTGTTCAATGACGTGCCCCATCCAAGTTCCTTCTTTTACCCGCATAAAAAAGCCACCAGGCACGCCCTCCGAACAGCGATGCTCGTACATAGAAGGAAACATTTTTTTCAGGCGGCTCAAAAAACCTTTGATTTTGTTGGTGGGCTTGTGTTCCAAATCCTCCAAATCCAAACGCATCTGAATAAGTTTTTTGCGTTGGATACTCCAAACATTAGGACCTCGCAAGGCTTGTATGCTCAAAATTTTCATAAGGGTAAAAATTTTAGTAAAACCAAAAGATATTTCGCAGATAGTTTTGGCAATAAAACAAAAATTTGCAAATAAGTCAATATTTAGACTTTTATTTTGTTTTTTGCTTTTAGCAAAAACTTTCGCTGATTTTTGAGAGGGTAAAACATAGCCAAAAGCAAAAACAGCAACCATTTTTGATATTTTCGCTCATAGCAATTGCAAAAAATAGCTTATTCAGTCTGCTACATTACGGCATAAGTTTTTTCAGTTTGCGAAAGCAATTTTTTCTCTCTATTTTTGCGAGCCTAAAAAATAGATTGTTACTATGTCTTTGAAATGTGGAATTGTAGGCTTGCCTAATGTAGGAAAATCTACTTTGTTTTCAGCACTCACCAGCATTCAGAATGTTGCGGCAAATTATGAATTTGCAACCATTGACCCCAATATCGGCATCGTAGATGTACCCGATAGCCGTTTGTACGCTCTTGCCGATATTGTAAAGCCTCAAAAAATTGTGCATACTACCGTGGAGTTTGTAGATATTGCAGGGCTTGTAAAAGGGGCAAGTAAAGGTGGAGGACGAGGCAATGCCTTTTTGGCAAATATTCGTGAAGTTGATGCAATTATCCACGTTTTGCGTTGCTTTGATGACGACAACGTAGTACGCTCTGCCGGACCTGTGAACCCAGTTTCGGATAAGGAAGTAGTAGAAATGGAATTGCAACTCAAAGATTTAGAAAGCATTGAGAAAAAAATTGGTAGGGTAGAGCGTGCCGCCAAATCGGGAGATAGCAAAGCCAAAGTAGAATTTGAAGCCCTCAAACGTTACAAAGCTCATCTGGAACAGGGAAAAAATGCACGAACTTTGCCCGATGCTACCGAAGAAGAAAAAGAAGCCGTAAAAGACTTGTTTTTGCTCACAATGAAGCCTGTTTTGTATGTGGCAAATGTTGATGAAAAATATTTGCACGAAGACAATCATCACGTAAAAGCCCTTCGGGAAGCTGTAAAAGACGAAGGTGCAGAAGTGCTACGTATTTGTGCGGCTTTGGAGGCTCAGATTGCAGAAATTGCAGATAAAGAAGAACGTAAGTTGTTTTTGAAAGAGTATGGATTAGAAGAATCGGGCTTAGATGTACTCATTCGTGCCGCTTACAAATTGCTCAATCTCATTACGTACTTTACCGCTGGCGAAAAAGAAGTACGTGCTTGGACCATAGAGAGAGGCTGGAAAGCCCCCCAAGCCGCTGGCGTGATTCACTCCGACTTTGAAAGAGGCTTCATCAAGGCAGAAGTTATCAAATTTGCTGATTTTATGCAATATAAATCTGAACAAGCCTGCAAAGAAGCAGGTAAAATGGCTATGCAAGGCAAAGATTATGTTGTAGAAGACGGCGATATTATGCACTTCCGTTTTAATGTGTAAGTTTGGTATTAGAGAAATAGGAATCAGGAAACAAGAAGCGTGAAACAAGATTTTTAGACATTAGAAAATTGATTTCGTACGTAAAAAACAAATGATAAAGCTTAAAGCCCTGAACGCTGAATTTTTTGAATGTAAATAATTCTGCCAAAATTTACCATTTGAGCCAATGATTAGCTTCCCAAATGCTAAAATCAATTTAGGGTTGTATATTACCGAAAAACGCCCCGATGGTTATCATAATCTAGTTTCTTGCTTTTATCCTGTACCTCTGCAAGATGTTTTGGAAATTTTGCCTTTTGAAAAATTAACTTTGGAAATCAAAGGGTTGGCAATTGAGGCTTCGCTTGAAGAAAACCTTTGTTACAAAACCTACAAACTGCTTTCCCAAGATTTTGCTCTGCCACCTGTTCGCATTGTTTTGCTGAAAAATATTCCTATGGGTGCAGGGCTTGGCGGCGGCTCGGCAGATGTAGCCTTTTTGATAAAAATGCTCAACGAATATTTCAAGTTAGGTTTAAGTCTTGAGCAAATGCAAGCCTATGCCAGCCGTTTGGGGAGCGATTGTGCTTTTTTTATAGAAAACACACCTAAAATTTGCTTTGCCAAAGGAGATGTTTTTTTGCCCACGGGCTTGAATTTGAAAGGTAAAAAAATAATGATAGTGTATCCTCGTTTTGCGATTTCAACAGCAGAAGCATATAAAGGTGTAAAGCCCACACCTATTGGGTTTGATTTACAGAAAGCCATAGAAAGCTCTCCGCTACACGAATGGAAAAACTGGCTCAAAAATCAGTTTGAGGAGCATTTGTTTGAAAAATACCCTATTTTGGCAGAAATTAAGGCTCAACTCTACGCACAAGGAGCTTTGTATGCGTCTATGACAGGCTCGGGCTCTGCTATTTATGGAATTTTTGATAGCCTTCCTCAAACCTTTCGCTATTCCGAAAAATTTTGGATATGGAAAGGGGAGATGGTATAAAGCATTTTATCGCAAAATCTGCACCCAGCCTTTATAGACTTGCTCGGCTTCATCAGGATTGAGGCGAAGAAACCGAACCCTTGCCACATAATAATACAAACCTGCGGGCAACTTGCCACCTCCATCGCCATCTCCTTCAAAAGTAGTATTACCTGCCCAATTGATACGAATATCATTATCTCTGAAAAATACCCGCTTCCCCCAACGATTATACACTTCAAACTCTACTTTTTCTACAAAAGCCACCGAATAGGCATCATTTTCATAAGGTTTGAATACATCATTGATTAAATCGCCATTGGGGGTAAAAGCATTGGGCAAATAGAACGTAATGCAGTTATCTACGCAAACCTCATTACTTTTTTCGCCCTCGTTGCCTGCCTTATCTACTGCCGAAACAGCATAACAACCTGCCAAAGAAAGTAAATTGGTGTGGTCAAAAGTAAATACATTACCCGCTACTTGTGCGATTTCGGCGTAGTCTGCTTTCAGGTTGGGTTTGTAGTAAATCTTGAAAAAGGCAATGTTGTTGGGTTCAAACTCGCAACCATCGCCAATATTTCCACAAAAAGCAGGTGCAGGGTTGCCTGAGTTATCATTTACCCAAGTAAGTCTATTGAAAAAGGGCGGTGTTTGTCGGAAATTGTTACAATCTATTTCAGCAATGCTCAAAATCGGCGGACAGGGTTTGATTACATCTCTTGGCGAGCCTGAATTGATTTGAGAGTTATTTACCAGTGGCACAGCCAGCTGCTGATAGTAATTGCTGATAGCGTCGTTAAAATACCAACCCCTTGTAGTAGTGTAGTAGAAGTAATTGCTCTGAAGCAGTACGTTGCTATCATCAAAAATACCAGCATCTTGGAAAGTAGGGAAGTAGTCGCCTACGTCTGTAAAGCCACTCGGCGAGCCTTCGGCTCGGAAAATATCGTGATTGAAACGGCGGTTATTGCCCCAAGGGACATCATATTTCCATACCAAACGCAAACAGCTACTTACAAATTGAATATCCAAACGCACCGTAGAAGCGGCATCAGAAGAATCACGAAATACTTTGCTGGCTTCATTGGTAGCATTTGCAAAAAAAGCTATGCGATAATGATACTGCCTATCGCGTGTGTTGAGGTTGTTATCCGTAAAGCGTATAAGAGCCGTATCGGCAGGATTTACATTCAAAAGGCTAAATACTTCGGTATAAGTTACACCGCTGGCAGGACGAATCCCTTCGCCACGATACACTTTATAGCCAAAAGGAGCAGGTGGCGTTCCGTTGGGAAACTGAAATGGTTGGGCAAATTCTACTCGTACTTTACCTGTGGTGGTGGAAGTTTCTGTTACATCAACTTTGGTAAAAATGGGAACATCAACGGCAAGTGAAGTACAAACTTCATCAGAAGCATAACTTTCACCACCTTTGGGGCGAGGAAATACCACCGAAATTCGGTATGAATACACCACACCAATTCGGGCGGTGCGGTCGGTAAAAGAGGTTGCTGTTGCGGGTACTCTGCCTATTTCGTAATAACCTTGCCCATCGGGGGCACCTACATCACAAACAGCAGGGTTATTTGTCGGACAGCCCTCTCTTCGCCAAATGATGATTTCTTGTGCCTGCGAAGCACATACATAAGGAGACCAAGTTAGATTGATGAAATCATTTACATTATCTACGGTAGCCAGCAAATTCTGCGGTTTGGGACCTACTACCGTAATTTCCCAAACTTTTATATCTACCAAAGCAGGTTGTAAGGTAGGGGGCGGGTTATCTGTAACTTTCACAATGACTTGATAAGGTCTTTCGCGTATGTATGTACAAGAAGGGTTCCAGTTGAAAGTAACAGCGGCAGGGGTTACCAAGCACTGATTCACGTAGTTCCCACCGCTGAAAGTAATGAAAGGTTTAGGATTGGGAGCAGAAGCATCAAACATTTGCCCTGTAAATTCGTAACGCATACAATGCCCGTCGGGGTCGGAAGCGGTAATTTGAGCGGTAAGGTTTTCGTTGGCGGCAATGCAAATATTGTTAGGAACATTCACAATAGGACGACGATTGTTGGAATTGCGAACAATGATTTGCATATCACGAATTACATAGCCCAAAAATATGTAATTGCCATTAGGGGTTCTACGCCATTCTTCTACCCGAATAGCAATATTAAAACAGCCAATCGTGTTGGGCGTGTCCCAAGTTACGGTGCCTTGTGTAGCACTGATGCCAAAAGAACCCGGTCCGCCCGCTTCGGCAGGTCCTAAAAAGTTGCTGGGGTCTCGGTAGCCTCTAACATTGGTATTTAAGCCACTCTGAGGGGTTACGAGCTTAAAAGCAAGACTATCGCCATCGGGGTCGTAGGCACCGGGATTATGTAAAAATTTTTGCCCTAAACCTGCAAAATCCACGGGGCGAGAAAGAAGTACAGGCGAATTATTTATGCCCAAAAACTGATTGATAACGATTTGTGTTTCTACATACAAATCTGTTTGGTCGGGAGAAAGCATATTTACCACACAAGCATTCCGAAAACTTTCTGAAAAAGCCACCTTGAAAGAACCTTGTCCGGGAAAAGTGTAAGTAGTTTCGTATCTGCCTACATCAACATTGGGGTCGCTGGCGTCTAAATTCACAAGGGGTACGTTTTCAAGTCTTGCAATAACTTGGTTGCTCGCACCATAAATAACAATAGTAGCTGTTTCCGAAAGCTCTGCAGTAGCTCCGGTGCCAAAAAAATTCACTTTATCCCGATACACTATCAGTGTAATGCGATAGGTAAGCGAAATAGGGTCTAAACGTGTAAGCGTAATTTGTCCTGCTTGCAAGTGTGTAGCCCAAGCCTTGCTAAAACTTGTAAGCAAAAGGAGTAAAAGAATAATAGAGCGAAAGATTTTCATATTTTCCAAAGTTTAGACATCGTTTCAGAATAGCGAGGTTTTACATATATTCGCTTTCTGCTCTAAAAGGTAACAAGCAATTTAGTCAAATTTCAAAAATTTTGCAATTTTTTTCTCGCCCGATTGCGGAATAAAATGCACAAAATATATGCCATTTGCCCAATTTTCTACTCTGAAAGCCACTTCTTGGGCAATAGCAGAAACTTTACTTTCGGCTATTTTTTGCCCTATACTATTGAAAAACACCACTTCGCCTGCTTGCGTAGTGCGGATATACACATATTTTTTCGCAGGATTAGGCATCAGCCAAAAGGCTGGTTCAGTGGTAGAAACTGCATTGGGGTTTTCGTTTTGTAGAATTTGCACGCCGCCCGCCAAAGAGCCAATGATTACATCAGGTTTTCTATCCGCATTGAGGTCGGCACTTGCAAGAATAAGGTTTTTTCCCCACCTTTTACTGCTCAATTCTGTTTCTAAAAACAAATTTTGCCAATTTACACTGCTATTTTGATAGATTTCTCGCAGATTGCTTAGGAATTTAAGTTTGCCTTCATCGGTGGCAAGAGCTAAATCATCTTTGCCGTCTTGGTCAAAATCGGCAATGCTTATGCTCGGATTGCGAGCTGTGGCAGAAATGGTAGTTTGCAAGAAATTTTTATTCCTTTCAATAAAGTTGCCTTTCCAATTTTCTACAAAAACCAAATTGCCAAGTGGCTTGGCAAGGATAACATCAAGGTCGCCGTCTTGTTCTATATCGTAAAAGTAAATCTTATCACCTCGTTCAATTGCCAAAGGGAAAGGAATAAAATTTTCGTTGAGTTGAACGGCATTGTTACGCGGAGCTTGGTTAGGCAAAAAATACACAATATTTTTCTGTGTTTCGCTTTCCAAAGCCGAAAAAACTAAATCCAAACTGGCATCTTGGTTAATATCTACCCATTGCGGTACAATTTGGATAAACTTTTTTTGGGAAAGGGAGAGAAAATCAGCGTCTTCTAATACAAAATTAGCTTTCTCGAGCGTACCCTGATTGCGATAAAAGTGAATAGTCGCAAATTTCTGTTTAGAAGCGGGAATAGTAGTGGCAGTGTAAAAGCTATTACCTACAAACATATCCAAATCACCGTCGCCATCGTAGTCTATAAAAGCAGGAGCAGAATCTTGCCCTACATCAAGCATTGTATTTTGCAAAAAGTTTTTTTGAACGAAATGCCAATCGGGAAGGCTATTGGTGTTTTTATTTTCATAGAGCCACACGGAATTTGCAAAATCGGCATTGCCGTTTTCGTCTTCTTTGAGATTGGAGCAAACCATAAGGTCTTTTTTGCCGTCAAAGGTTACATCAAAACTATACAAAGCGGCGAAAATAGCAATATCAATGGGTTTGTTATGAGGGAAGTTTGTGGTAAAGCTACGAAAAATAGCCCCTTTGTTAGTGCCCTGATTGAGCATTACATAGGTTTTATCACAACTCACCCCCGAAAGCATTATATCCAGCAAGTTGTCGTTATTTAAATCGGCAAGCAAAACAGCCGAACCTGTATGCAAAACCTTTTGTCTGCCATCAGAGGTGCGTAAATTATTGAAAGGACAAGCCACATCAAAAACAATATCATCGCAGTTAAGTTCATTGATAAGAAAATCACCCCAGCAGTAGTTGATACGCTCAAATTCTAAAAAATTTGCATTACCGTAGCGTTCTTTGCTTCGGTTCAGGTGCAGTTCGATAAGTCCGTTATGGAAATCAAGGAAAAGAGCATCAAGGTCGCCGTCGTTATCTACATCATAGAAGGCAGGAATATCCGTTGAAAAAATAGCCAAATTGTAAGGGAAAGCAATATTACTGCTTTCGGTCATTAGTAGGTCATAGGTTTTTTGAAAAGTAGGCTGATAGGCAGAAACATTGAGGTAGGCTTGTACGCCAAAATTATAGCCTGCGAAAATATCTTTTTTGCCGTCAAAGTTGTAGTCGTGCAGAAGCACCCAACCTGCGTCCTCAAAATCGGGGAAAAATTTTTCATATTCGGGGGTGTAGCGATATTTTTTTTCAGCGAGGCGGGCAAGAAAAGTGTAAATTTTTTGATTGGCTCTATCGTAGATAAAAAGGTCGTCTGTGCCGTCTTGGTTGAGGTCTATGGGTGATATTTGAGGCGAATTTAAGCCCCCAGCCCAAGCATTTTCAAAATTTCCCCCTTGTATTTGATGTAGAGTTTTTTGGGTAAAAGTGAAATTTTGAGCTTGCAAGCTCTCAATGATAAAAAAGCACGCAAACCAGACCAATCGTGTTTTCATAAAAACTTTTTTGGAATAACATCAAAATTAGGAAAAAAGTTGGAAAGCCCAAATATTGATTTTGGGTTTCGTCAAAATCACTAATTTTACGCAAAAAATAAAAATAATATGCTCATAGCTATTGGTGCAGACCACGCAGGTTTTGCGTATAAAGAATCTGTAAAAGAATGGCTTTTACAAAAAGGCTTTCAAGTAAAAGATTTTGGCACGCATAGTGCCGAATCGGTAGATTATCCTGATTTTGCTCACCCTGTTGCTCTTGCCGTAGAAAATGGCGAATGTAAAAGAGGTATCCTGATTTGTGGCAGTGGCAATGGAGTAGCAATGACCGCCAACAAACACGCCCAAATTCGTGCCGCTCTATGCTGGAACGAAGAAATTGCCCGATTGGCTCGCTTGCACAACGATGCTAACATTATCTGCTTGCCTGCTCGTTTTGTAAGTACAGACGAAGCTCTAAAAATGGTAGAAACATTCTTGAAAACTGATTTTGAAGGAGGTAGGCACGAAAACCGAGTGAAAAAAATGATTTGCGGGTAGATTTTCAGACTTGTGCAACATACAATTTGTGCAATTGCAGAAGCATATCAATAATTTCGTCGGTAGTAAGAATGTGGTCTATCTGCGGGGCAAGCTCCAAAGCGGCATTGGGCATTGTATCAATGAGGCATTCTTTGGGTTCTTGGACAATGGTAAGCCCACCTCTTTCGCTGATTCGCTTCATTCCAAGTCCGCCATCACGATTTGCCCCTGAAAGCAAAATGCCAATAAGTTTATTACGAAAAACATAAGAAGCCGTTGCAAAAGTAATATCAATTGCGGGGCGAGAGTTATTGACCATTTCTTCGGTAGAAAGCGTAAAAGTATTGCCTAATTCTACGCCCAAATGATAATTGGCAGGGGCAAGATAAATACAGCCCTTGCGGATATGCTCTTTATCTTCGGGTTCTGTGATAATTTTGCTACTTTTGATATTAAGTGCTTCGGCGAAACCATTGCGTACATCTTTGAGCCTGTGCAAACACATAATAATAGGAACTTGGAAATCTTCGGGCAAATGTTGCAAAATCTTGCTTATCACCTGAAAACTCCCTGCCGAGCCACCTATTACAATCGCTTTGTACTGATTATGCAGATTGTATTTATTTTTTTCCAAAACAACTGCCATTCTGCTAATCTCTAATTTTTTTGTAGATTTTATCCTCGTTATTTACCACGATAAATTTATTTGCCAATTCGCACCAAATCAAAGATTCTTTTGAACCTATCACCAGATAGCCGTATTTGAACAAACTTTCGTGAAATAACTTCAAGACCTGATTTTGCAGCGTTTGGTTGAAATAAATCATTACATTTCGGCAAAGGATAAGGTCAAACTTACTGAAAGGTGTGCCTGTAACTAAATTTTGCTCACGAAACTCTACATTTCTTACAAGATTTTTGTCCATTACGGCTTTGCCGTTTTCTTCGCGGTAGTATTTTTCCAAAGAAAACTTTCCGCCAAAGGCGGCGTAATTTTTCTTATTTACCTCCATATTTTTGAGGTGATAACGAGCCTCGCGAGCTTTATCCAAAATTACGTGGTCTATATCGGTAGCTACAATGCGGACATTATCCAAAATTCCCATTTCTTCAAGCAAAATTGCCATAGAATAGACCTCTTCTCCTGATGAGCAACCTGCGTGCCATATAGAAAAGCGATTATTGTTTTGCAAGATATGAGGAATAATCTGATCGCGTATAGCTATCCAGCACGTAGGGTCGCGAAACATCTCCGTAACATTCACCGTAATTTCAGTCAGAAACTCCTTGAAAAATTTAGCATCTGCATCTAAACGGCGAACCAACGTAGCTACGCTATCCATCTTATAGACTTCCAGCACTCTTGCTACTCTTCTTTTGAACGAAGACATTGCATAATTCGTGAAATCGTAATCGTACTTTTGCCGTATTAAATCGGTTATCAGACGAATTTCGCTGATTTCTATTTCCTGCTCTAACATACCCGAATAATTTTGCCCAAAATACAAATTTTTATGAAAACTTTACAAGTTTTGATAGCAAAAAAGCAAACCTTATGAAGATTTGCTTTTTTCGTATCTTTAAACTTTTACTAAAACTTACCGATAAAACTTATTCAAATACCTTGCCACAAAATAAGATTATGAGCGTGGTGTAATATTTGAATGTATTTTATCTTTTTTGTAATAACGTAAAAATGAGGGTTTTTGTTATACAAATGCTGTATAAAATTGTTCTACCTCACCAAGAATTTGTATGATTTCGGCTTCTGTAACGGCTTCTACCAATCTCATTCTAAACGATTTGAAATTTTCAAAGCCCTTAAAATAGCTTGCGTAATGCCTACGCATTTCCAAAATGCCCAAGCGTTCTCCCTTCCATTTTACTGAAAACTGCAAATGTTTCTGACAGGCTTCTATACGCTCCTCAATAGTTGGCGGAGGTAGTAGCTCACCTGTTTGTAAGAAATACTTGATTTCTCGGAAAATCCAAGGATAACCAATTGCGGCTCTGCCTATCATAATACCATCTATACCATAACGATTTTTATAGGCGAGGGCTTTTTGAGGGCTATCAATATCACCATTTCCAAAAATAGGAATTTTGATACGTGGATTTTCTTTTACCCTGCCGATGAGCATCCAATCTGCTTCACCTTTATACATTTGCACACGTGTTCTGCCGTGTATAGTAAGAGCTTGAATACCAATATCTTGTAACCTTTCGGCAACTTCTTCAATATTTTTGCTGTTTTCGTCCCAGCCTAAGCGTGTCTTGACGGTTACGGGCAAGTGAGTAGCCTTTACCACAGCTTCTGTCATTCTGACCATTTTAGGAATATCCTGCAATAGTGCTGCTCCTGCCCCTTTGCAAGCTACTTGTTTCACTGGGCAACCATAGTTAATATCTATTAAGTCAGGGCTAACTTGGGTGGCTATTTCTGCAGAAATTCGCATTGTTTCAATATCAGAGCCAAATAGTTGTATGCCGATAGGGCGTTCGTATTCAAAAATATCTAATTTCTGCTTGCTTTTTACGGCATCTCGTATCAATCCTTCGGAAGAAATAAACTCGGTGTACATCAAATCTGCCCCACCTGCTTTGCATACAGCCCGAAAAGGAGGGTCGGAAACGTCTTCCATCGGGGCTAAAAGCAAAGGAAATTCTCCTAACTCTATTTTTCCAATTTTTACCATTGCCAAAGATTTTTATGCAAAAATACAAGAAAAAAAGCGAATTAGAAAGAGCCAAATAAAATCCACAATATTTTCACAAAAATTTAATGTAGAACTTTTCAAATATTTGGTATAATTTTTCAAAAAATTTGTTAGTTTTGCCCCTTTATCATTTTCAACGCAAAAATTTTTATGTATTATTCCAAAATTGCAGGTTTAGGATACTATGTACCTGAAAATGTTGTTACGAACTTTGATTTAGAAAAACTGATGGATACTTCTAACGAATGGATTATAGAGCGTTCGGATATTCAAGAAAGGCGTTTTTTTACAGAGGGGAAAGATACCACTGCCACAATGGCGGCAGAAGCCTCTAAAATAGCCCTACAAAGAGCAGGTCTGCAAGCCCAAGATATAGATTTGATTGTACTAGCTACTTTGAGTCCCGATTACAATTTTCCCGGTTCAGGCGTACTTTTGCAGAGGTTATTGCCTTTTCGGGAAATTGGGGCTATTGATGTCAGGGCTCAATGTTCGGGTTTTATTTATGGGCTTTCTATCGCCGACCAGTATATCAAAACAGGAATGTATAAAAATGTTTTGGTAGTTGGTTCGGAAATTCAGTCCAATATTTTAGAGCTAAGCACTCGTAACCGAAATTTTGCGGTGCTTTTCGGAGACGGAGCAGGAGCGGCAGTATTGCAAGCAACTACCCAGCCCGAAAGCCGCATACTTTCTACACATTTGCACTCGCAAGGAGCGTACGCAGAAGATTTGATGCTTGAACACCCCGGCGGAAGGCTTAAACAATGCATTTGGGCTACTATGGTAGAAGAAGGCAAACATCTGCCTTTTATGCAGGGACAGGCTGTTTTCAAGCACGCTGTTCAACGTTTCCCCGAAGTGATTCGCGAGGCTCTGCAAGCCAACGGCTATACCGAAGCTGATTTGGATTTAGTAGTGCCACATCAAGCCAATTTACGCATCACCAAGTACATTCAGCAAGTAATGAACTTGCCTGATGAAAAAATTGTAAGTAATATCCATAAATACGGCAATACTACGGCGGCGTCTATTCCCATAGCCCTTTGCGAGGCTTATGAGCAAGGACGCATCAAAGCAGGGGATTTGGTGTGTCTTGCGGCATTCGGTAGTGGATTTACTTGGGCTTCTGCTCTTATTCGTTGGTAGTCTGATTTCCAAGAATATACAAAAAATATTAAAAAAATTTTTGAAAAAAATTTGGAACTTAGAAAAAAAAGTGAAACCTTTGCAGTCCCAAACAAAAACAAAGGAGTTTTAGCTCAGCTGGTTCAGAGCATCTGCCTTACAAGCAGAGGGTCGGGGGTTCGAATCCCTC
>FWPU01008765.1_pt1 | contig 16736 bp, 15 predicted proteins | sample 2228361 | NCBI WGS metagenome assembly FWPU01 (sample SAMEA103939777, study PRJEB20133) | metagenome
ACCATGTAAGTTTGGTCTCATCGGTATGATCCTGGGTGATATTACACGGAAGAGATGTTTGTAGAACCAATTTTTGATATACTTTTCTGCGCATGCCCATATCAATCCTCGCCACAAAAGTTCACCCACCGGCAGTCCGGTCAGCCCTTGTTGAACGCCCCGCCTTGCACAATCGCCTGACACAAGGATTGCGCGGAAAGGTGACCATCATCAGCGCGCCGCCCGGCTTTGGAAAAAGCACCCTGGTGGCCGAATGGATCGCTTCAAGATTGCCAGAACGGGCAGCCTGGTACTCGCTCGATGAAGATGACAATACCCCCGTCCGCTTCTTCCGTCACCTTGCCGCTGCTTTGCAAACGGTTCAACCCGATTCGATGCGTTCTCTGGAAATCCTGCTCGAATCCCCTTCACCTGAGCCGCGTGAACTGACCGCCGCCCTTATCAATGACCTGACCGTATCCGCCGGTGAAAAATACGTGCTGGTGCTGGATGATTACCACTACATCACCCAACAGCCCATCCACGACGCCATCGCCTACCTGATTGACCACCAGCCCGATAATCTATATCTGATCTTCATCAGCCGCGCCGATCCGCCTCTCCCGCTCGGCCGCTGGCGGGTGCGCGGGCACCTGACCGAAATCCGCGCCGACGATTTGCGCTTTACCGAAGCCGAAGCCGCTGAGTTTCTCAACCGGGTGATGGGGCTGGCCCTGCGCGCAGAAGACATCCACGCCCTGCAAGCCCGCACCGAAGGCTGGGCAGCCGGCCTGCAACTGGCAGCGCTCTCCCTCCAACAAGCCGCCAATCCCACCGAGATGATCGCCGCTTTTGCCGGCAGCCATCGCTATGTGGCTGAATACCTGACCGATGAAGTTCTCTCGCGTCAGCCAGAAACCATCCGTGAATTTTTACTGCAAACCTCCCTGCTGGAACGCTTCAACGCGGCTTTATGCAATGCAGTTTTGGGGATAGAAAACGCCGCAGCAAACCTGACCGAGCTGGAAAGGGCCAATTTGTTCATCATCCCGCTCGATGAGGAGTCAAACTGGTACCGCTATCATCACCTTTTTGCGGATTTACTGCGCCGCCGCCTCGAACAAGAGCAGCCAGCCCGGGTCAAAGACCTGCATCGCCGCGCCGCAGCATGGTACGAACAGCACGGTTTTATGCCGGATGCCGTCCGTCATTGGATTGCAGCGGACGAACCACGGCGGGTGGCTGAACTGGTGGAACGAATTGCCGACGAAATTTGGGGGAAAGCAGAACTGGCGGTGTTAATAAAGCGGGTCGAATCCCTGCCTGAGAGCGTGCTGGCTGAACACCCCTCCCTGAGTGCATTTTTGGGCTGGACATGGATCTGGCTTGGTCACGGGAGTGAGCGCATTCTCCCCCTGCTCGATCGCGCCGAACAAAATTGCCGGGGCAATTTACCATCCCTCGGTCGTCTGAACCTCGTCAGGAGTGTAACCCAGCGTATTTTGCACAATAACCCGGACGAATCACTCCGGCTGGCAAAACTGGCCCTGACTCAGCTTGCCCCAACCGACCTCCAGTGGCGGCGCTTTGCCTACCTGGAAACAGCCATCACCACCCATGCCTCAGGCCGTCCGCTTGCCGAAGCTGAAACTGCCTACGAAGAGACCAGCCGAATCAGTGAGCAGGCTGGTGACCGGGTCACGGCGTGGATTGCGGCGTGTGCCCGGGTGCAGGTCGTGAGTGAGCGGGGGGAGTTGAAGCGCGCTTTGGCGCTCAACCGCCAACTGCTGGAAAGTGCGCAGCGCATCCCTTCCACTCAGGTGCGCGGCTGGGTGCATATCAATCAGGCCGCCCTGCTGTATCAAATCAACGATCTTGAAGGAGCACGCCGCGAAGCCACCCTCACACAGGAATTGGAGCAGCAACTGGGCAGCCTGCCGGATGTCAGCATGCGCCTGTATGCCCTGCTCACCCGATTGGAACTGGTGGACGGGCAGCCGAATCTGGCACGGCAGGCGGCCGAAAATTTTATCGCACTGGCACGACGCAGCGGCATCACCAACGCCGTGGATTGGGCAAACGCCGTCCGGGCTGCTTTGCTTTACCGGCTCGAAGATTGGCCAGCCTTTGAGACCTGGGCGCAGACCTATCAGCCCCCGCGCCAACCGCTGTTTTTTCCCTACCGTTTGGGGACTTTGATGTTTATACGGTTTTTGATGCGTCAGAAGGACTGGCAGGAATGCCGCCGCTGGACGGATGAGCAAATTCAGCTTGCACGCGAGGCTGGTTATCTCGAATACGAGATGGAAATTCAGATCGTCCGCACCTTGATGGAGCAGGAGGCGGGCAACTTGCCCCTTGCTTTTCAAGCGTTGGAGCGGGCATTGGAAATTGGCCAGGCTGGCGGTTATGTGCGGGTCTTTCTCGACGAAGGCGAGAGGATGAAAAACCTGCTCGACCGGTTTCACAGTATCCGTAAGAATGAGTATGCGACTGTGCTGCTTGTAGCTTTTGGCAGGTCTGCCCCGCTTGACCAGTCCATCCTGATTGAGCCGCTGACCGAACGCGAAGTAGAGGTGCTGAGATGGCTGGCACAGGGGTTGTCCAACGCCGAGATCGCCGAAAAACTCTACCTGTCGGTGGGGACGGTTAAGACGCACGTCAAACACATCTACGGCAAACTGGGGGTAGATGACCGCGTGAAGGCGGCTGGTAAGGCGCGCGAGTTGGGTTTACTTCCATAAGATCACTGTTTCGTCCCAGTTCTCTGTTCTGCCGTCGGCTTCAAGTGGCTATTCATTCACGGAATTCGAGGGCATGCCTGGTAAACACGCCCTCGATGAGGGTGACCCGCTCGTCCAAAGAATAAGATCGCCCGCTTCCATCTGCAGGCGGGCGATCCCCAAAAGTGTAAATCAGCGTGAACCCAGCGCGATCAACTCGCCGCCCCCGCTGATCTTCTCGGTCACTTCCGGCGAGCCAAGGTATTGTACATCCCCGCTGCCGCTAATGGACACATCCAGCCGGTCAACCACCCAAACGGTGGCATTTCCGCTCCCGTTGACCGCCACTTCGGCAGTCGCCGCCCGCAGTTTTTCGGCCTGCAGCTCACCGGAACCGGATGTTTCTACCGTAAGCGAGTCGGTTACGCCAGCCACCTCTATCCGCCCTGAGTTGTTGACCTCCGCAAGAATGCTGTTTGCCGAGACCATCGGCATAATCAAATCACCTGAGCCACTCAAGCGCGCTGAGAGCGATTGGACATCCAGATTGACAAAGGTGACATTGCCAGACCCGTTGATTCGGATGGTGAGCGAATCAGCATTGAAATCCTCCGCACGTACATCCGCCGAGCCAGAAATTTCCAACGCACTCAAAGATGGCACGGTAATCTGATAGACCAGCGTTTCAAATCGCAGACGGCTTACTTCCGGGGTAGTGCGCACGGTCAGGACGCCTTTCTCAACACCGATATCCAGAACGGGCAGGATGTTGTCATCCGCCTCAACCGTCAGGCTGAATTCATCCCCCTGTTGCAGGTACACCACCCCCGAAGTTCCGATGCGAATCTGGTCAAAATCGCGGACGTCAAACGATTGGGTGATCATCTTGCCTGAACCGGTGAGGGTATCGGCTGGGGCAACCCCACAGGCCGAAAGGATAAAAACGAACACAAGAAATAGAAAGGGTAGTTTGTTCATCGGTTATTCTCCTTACCGCACAGTGTATGAAAAACGATTTCGCCAGGCATCTCCCGATAGGGGTATCTTTGTGCGACTCTTTTTACCCCGCCATCTACCCCCTTTGGGGGATGAAAAACGGCTCAAACCGGACTATCATGGGGACTATGAACGCCCAACCGACAACGATAGCGTACCGGATCCGTCTGCACGGCAAACTGGATGAAGAAAGTGCCAGCTGGTTTCCGGAGTTGAGCCACACCGAGGACAGCGATGGCAATGCCCTGCTTACCGGCAAATTAGCTGACCAGTCTGCTTTGCTGGGGGTGCTGTTCCGCATCCACAACCTGAACCTGCAAATCCTGTCGGTCAATCGTCAATTTTTTAATGATGGAGAGTCACATGATGGAAATCTTAAAAATGCTTAATCTGATCATTCGTTTTTTGCTGGAACTGGGCAGCCTTGCCATCTTTGGGTACTGGGGATTCAAGACGGGCAATTCGCCAGCGTTGAAATTTCTGCTCGGTCTGGGTGGACCGCTGCTGTTCGCAGGGATGTGGGGAACATTCCTCGCCCCCAAAGCCCCTCTGCGGCTCTCACAACCATGGTTGTTGCTGCTGGAACTGCTCCTGTTCGGGCTGGCAGGCTGGGCGTTGTACAGCGCCGACAAAGTCACCCTCAGTCTCATTTTCGGTACAATCTACATCCTCAATAAAATTTTGATGGTCATCTGGAGGCAATGATGGAAATCAACTCAAATGCACCCGCCCGCGCCCGCCGCGAAATGCTCATCCATGCCCCCATTGAGAAAGTCTGGCAAATCCAAACCGATCTGGAAAACTGGCCAAAGTGGCAGCCCGATATTACCTTCGTCAAACTGGAAGGCGAGCTGCAAGAAGGGACCACCTTTCGCTGGAAAGCCCAGGGGTTAAGCATCACCTCGCGCCTGCACACCGTTCAGCCCCCACAACGAATTGGCTGGACGGGAACAGCACCCGGCATGTCCGCCGTACACAACTGGACTTTTGAAGCCCACGGTGATGATACTCTGGTGATTACAGAAGAATCGCTCTCAGGCTGGCTCACCCGCCTGATGCTTCTCTTCGATAAACACTTCCTTGAAAAATCGCTCGAAGCCTCGCTGCTGCGGCTGAAACAGCGAGCCGAATCCGACTGATTCAATCAAAACCTTAGCGAAAAAAACAACCATGAACCTGACCATTCGTCCCGAAACCCCTGCCGATATTCCTGCAATCCATCTGGTCAATCAACTGGCGTTTGGGCGCGACAATGAAGCCCGGCTGGTGGAGGACTTGCGTCTTTACGAAGCATTCATCCTCTCCCTGGTCGCCCAATGGAATGATGAAATTGTCGGACACATCCTCTTTACACCGGTTAGCGTTACGGATGGCGCACAGCCATGGACAGCAGCAGCCCTCGGCCCAATGGCAGTCTTGCCCGCCTTCCAAAAACACGGGATCGGCTCGGCATTAATCCGTCACGCCCTTGACCTCTTGAAATCCGCCGGTCATGAAATCGTCTTTGTGGTCGGACACCCACAATACTACCCCCGTTTTGGTTTCAAGCCCGCCAGGCTCTACGGCATTCAATGGGAGGTGGAAGTGCCAGAGGAAGTTTTTATGGTGCTGGAATTACGCGAAAACGCCCTGGCGGGCAAGCGGGGCATCGTTCAGTACCACCCCCTGTTTAACGGGGTTTAGCTCATTCCCCCTTCCCCCGCCGTGTGGGCATCCTGCCCGGCGAGGGAGATCGGGTTCAGCCAATCGGCTCCACCCTCATAATGCACGCAGGCAACCCAGTGGTCCGCCTCCACCTCGACCAGCGGCGGCGGATTCTGCGCACAACGCGTCTCGGCTACCGGGCAGCGAGAGTAATACGGACAACCGATCTGGGCATTCTCCCCGCCCCGCTCCACCAGCGCAACTCCCTTTTCCCATTTCCGATCCATTCGCGGCACCGAGTCCATCAACATGCGGGTGTAGGGATGCAGCGGCGCGTTGAAGATCTTTTCCGCGGCGCCTTGTTCAACCACATTCCCCCGGTAAAGAATGACGGCTCGTTCGCTGATGTAGTAAGCCAGCGAAAGATCGTGGGTGATGAATAAAATCGAAAGACCATGCGCCTTCAAGTCGGCAAGTAAATTCAGCACATCAATCCGCGTCGAGGCGTCCAGCATGCTGATGATCTCATCCGCCACGAGAAAGGAAATGTTCAGCAGCAAAGCCCGTGCAATCAGAAAACGCTGCAACTGCCCGCCGCTGAGCTGATGCGGGTACTTATTCAGCACATGTGCCGGGTTCAATCCCACCGAAGAAAGCGCCTTCTCCACCCGTTCCGCCCATTCCGCAGCCGAAACCTCCGGGAAAAACTCCTCATGCACCACTCTGAAAATCCGGTCGGCTTTGAAGATGGGGTTGTAGGAACTGAACGGGTCCTGAAAGACCCCCTGTACCTGCCGGTAGTAATTTTTCAAAGCCTCACCCTCGAATGAGGCAATGTCCTCACCGTTGAAGGTGATCTTTCCTGCGCTGACCTTCAACAACCGCAGAATCATCTTGCCGATGGTGCTTTTGCCGCTGCCGCTTTCACCGATCAACGAGAGGACCTGCCCCCTTTGCAGCTCAAAACTGACTTTGTTCACGGCCAGCAGAGCCTTGCCGCCAAACGCGCCCACCCGGTAGATTTTTGAAACCTTATCCAGCCTGAGCATGTTTCTCCAACTCCTTCCAACAGGCTACAAAATGATCCTTTTCAACCTCGATAAACGGCGGCTCCTCCACGCAGCGCTCATACGCCAGCGGACAACGCTCCCGAAACCGGCAACCCGCCGGAGGGTTCAAAAGCAGCGGAGGGTTGCCCGGTATGCCCGTCAAGCGTTTTTCGGCAAAGCGTACCCCCACCTCCGGCAGGGAGGAAATCAAGAGACGGGTATAAGGATGTCGCGGCGACTCAATGATGGATCGAATGGGGGCTTTTTCCGCCAGCACCCCCGCATACATGATCAGGATGCTGTCGGCAATCTGGTACAGGATGGAAATATCATGGGTGATCACAATCAGATTGTTGATGAACTGCCGCTCGCGAAACTCCACCAGCATCTCGGCTACTGCTTTTTGAGTAGCCACATCCAGCGCCGAGGTGATCTCATCCGCGATCAACAACGATGGATTGAGCAATGTAGAAATGACCATGACCATGCGCTGCTTCATGCCACCCGATAGCTCAATCGGGTACATATTCAACACCTCGTGCGGCAACGCCACCAGATCGAGCCGCCGCTTTAGCTCCGGCAGCATGGATTTGTAACTCACCCCGCGCGCTTCCAGCAATTCACCCACCATCCTGCCAACTTTACGTATCGGGTTCATCGCATTCATGGCATATTGGGGAATAAGGGAAATTTTACGAAAACGGTAGCTGGTCATCCCCTCGGCATCCCAAATTGGGATTTCTTCCCCATCCACCTCAACCCGACCGGTGATGTACTTCATTGGCGGGAAAAGCACAATCAGGCTGTGTCCGAGGGTGGTCTTCCCACAACCCGACTCCCCCGCCAGCCCCATGATCTCCCCATCCGCCAGCTGAAAACTGGCGTGTTCGAGAGCGCGCACATCACCTCGCAGGGTTTGATAATAGACGGTCAGGTTTTCTACTTTTAATCCCATGGCTTAAATCTCGCGTAGTTTTGGGTTAAAGATTTCGTCCAGCCCCACATTCATACTGTACAACGCGCCGACAATCGCCGTAATGGCCAGGCCGGGAGGCACAAACCACCACCACATCCCAAACGGCAAAGCCCCCCATAGCACGGCGTATTGCATCATCAGCCCCAACGAGATGGTGTTGGTCGGGCCCAGCCCGATAAAATCCAGCGTTGCTGCGGTGAGAATGGCACCCCCAAACTGCAAAATGAAAACCAAAACAAGATACGACATCATGTTGGGGGCAATTTCATCGCGGATGATGCGCAGTGGTTTCATACCGCTCAACCGCGCCAGATCCACAAAATCGCGGGTGCGCAGCGAAAAGGTTTGCGCACGAATGGCGCGGGCAGCCCACGGCCATGCGGTCAACCCAATGAACAGGCACTCCATCCACAGGCTGCGCACCTGCAAGTAAGCCGCAATGATCAACAACACCGCCAGCGTGGGAATCACCAGGATAATGTTGGTAAAAGCATTGAGAATCTCATCCACAACCCCGCCGCGGTAACCAGCCGTAAAGCCGATGAGCATGCCTGCCAGCGTACCCAACCCGCCCCCCAGCAGACCCACAATAAAGGTTGCCCGCAGGCCGTGGACAAACTGAGAAAAAACATCCTGCCCAAAAAAGGTGGTTCCCATCCAAAAAGTGGCGGAAGGCGGCTCGGCTCCGCGCGGACTGGCGTAATCCAGCGGTTTGTAGCGGGTAAACGAAGGCCCGATCAAAGCCAGAATCAAGAACAACAGGATGATGGCGCTGCCGATGAGCAGTTTTTGATTGCGTAAAGTGAAATACAGGACTTCGCTGCGCTTCTTCATGCCGATTCTCCCACCATGCCCCTCCTGGTGCGCGGGTCCACCACCAGATAAACGAGATCAATCACAAAATTGGCGATCAAAACACCCAAAATAATGAAGAGAAAACAACCCTGAATCAGAAAATAATCCTGATTCTGAATAGCCGCCAGCAGAAGATAACCGATTCCGGGGTAGGAAAACACCACTTCGGTCACCAGGGCGCCGGCAACAATCACCCCCAGTTTGAGCGCCAGCCCGGTGATTTGCGGCAAAATAGCGTTGTTAAAAGCATACTTGCGGATCAGGCTCTTGGGCGCACCCAGCGCATTGAGGTAACGCGAATACTCCGCTTCCAGTTCGTAGATGATCATGTTGCGCATCCCAATTGCCCATCCACCAAATTCGATGATGAAGATTGAGGCAAATGGCAAAAACCAGTGGTGGAACAGATCGAGCGCAAAAGTCAGCGACCACGTGGGGCGCAGGGAGAAGGAATACGCCCCCGCAATCGGAAAGATACCCAGCACAATACCAAAAAACCACGCCAGCAAAATGCCCAGCCACATATACGGCGTGGCCGTGAGAATGTAACTGAACGGCAGAACGACATTATCCAGCCGTTTGGAACGCGCCGCAAAGGCACCAAATTTGTTGCCGGTGTACCAACCCAGCAGAATGGCGGGCAGCAGCAGAAAGACATCATAAGGCACTGCCCGTTTGAGAACCTCCACTACCGGCGTAGGAAAGAGGTAGGTGCTGATTCCCAAATTCCCCTGAAAGAGTGCCTTCCAAAAGTTGAGGTACTGCTGCCAGAGGGGCAAATCCAGCCCAAACAGGCGGGCGTAGTAATCGTACATCATCTGGATAGCCGTCGCGTTGGAGGCCACCGAAACCCGCGTAAGCATGTTGCGGATGGGGTCCCCCGGCATAAACCGCGGAATCAGCCAGTCAATCGTCACTGCCAGAAAAAAGGTCAGTGCGTAAATCACCATTTTGCGTATCAGGTAACGCCGCATGCAACTCTCCTGCCAGTTTTTTGCCGGATCAGTGTGGTTTTTCCAATCACCATACTCGCATCCAAGGGGGGATGCCGCCTCCCCCGTATAGGGAAGAGGCGGCATCCAATCTATTGAGGATTACGGTGAAACCGGTTTCAGGTTAATCAGGGTCTGCAAGCCGCCCATCTGCCAGTAACCGGACCAGGTGGAAGGCAGCGAGACAGGGTTCTTCTCGCTGGGCCAGTTCGTCCAGGTGGATTCGGTCCATTGCGCCCACAGGCCGTTGTACCACAGCGGAATCATCGGCATTTCGCTGAGCATCAGTTCTTGAATTTTGCTGGTTGCCGCCTTCATGCCGGCTTCGTCGCTGGTCGGCACCCGCGCCAGGGCATCCACCAGATCGAACATTTCCTGATTGGCATAGCGTCCAAAGTTGCCGGACTGCATTTGCTCCTGAATGGGGTGGCGGAAGAGCAGGTTGTAGAGCGTCCACGGCGTGTTGCTCATCTGCGCCCAGTTATTGAGAGTCATATCGAAGGTGCCGCCCTGCAAGGCGGTGTTCCACGCACCGTAATCCGGGTAGGCTGCCTGTATATTGATGCCGGCTGCCTGCGCGCTGGAAGCGATGATGTCAATGGCGGCCATCCAGTCCGTCCAGCCGTTGGGACAGGTCACTTCCAGTTTGATTTCGGAGCCGTCCGGCGCCTCGACGAAGCCATCGCCATTCACATCCTGATAGCCGGCATCTGCCAGCATTTGTTTGGCTTTTGCGGTATCGAAAGTGTAGCCCAGGCGGGCAATCACATCCGCGTCTTCGTACTTGCTCATCGTCGGCAGCAGACCGGAGGGGCTGGCAGCCTTGACCAGATTGGCGTAAGCCACATTGACGATGGACGGCACATCAATGGCAAAGGCCAGCGCGCGGCGGAATTTGGCATCGTCCATGGGTTTCTTGGTGGTGTTCAGGAACAGCACCGCCGTATTGGCTGAAAGCATGTAGGGCGGCTTTTCGTAGAAGGTTTTTACGTAACCTTTCTCCGCCAGGGTGGCAATGCCGGGGAGGAAGTTATTGCTCAGGTCCAGTTCGCCTTTGACCACCATGCCGAGAGCCACGTTGTTGCTGGAAGTGCGAATGTCTACAATGTACTTGGGGGCTGGTTTTCCAAAGATCGAATTACCCCACCAGTTCTCATTGCGTACCCACACGTTGCGGTCCTCCGCATGGGTCAGGTACATGTAGGCGCCGGAGCCAACCGGGTTTTCGTTGGCGCCAGTGGTGATTTCTTCCTCACTGCGCCCTTCCCACAGGTGTTTGGGAACAATGGGCAGGTTGAAGAGGTAATTATCCCATTCCTGATAGAGCGGGTCGGTGAAGGTCAGAGTCAGGTTGGTATCGTCCACCACCTTCACGCCGGTCAAGCCGGTGTTGGACCACACCGGCGAAAACCACAAAGCCGGGTAATTCTGCCCCAGCTCCAGAGTAAACTGAACATCCTCGGCGGTCAGCGGTTGGCCGTCGCTCCATGTCAGCCCTTTGCGCAGAGTCAGCGCGTAGGTGGTGGGATCACTCCACTCCCCCTTTTCGGCAAGCCAGGGGATGAAGGTATCGGTCAGCGGGTCGTAATTGAAAAGAAACTCGTAGAGGAAACCGATGGTACCGGTGGTGTTGGCCAGCATCCCCGGCTGGAAGGGATTCCACGTGGAAGCCGGGCCCCAGGCCGCGCCACTGACGTAGAGGGTTTCGTTGCGGGGGTAACTGGTTGGACCCGGCTCGGGGGTGGCTACCACCTCGACGATTTGGGTTTCCACCACCCGCTTTTCGACTTCAACCGTCTGGATGATGGTTTCGGGAGTGGGTGTGGCGGCGGGGGCACAGGCTGCCAGCAGCAGGCTGGCCAGAATCAGCCCCGTGAATAAATACAAAGCAAACTTACGCATGGTTTCTTTCTCCTTTCATCAGGGAAAAACAAAGGGTGAGAGGGGTTGTTGAGCAGGTTTTGGTTGGGCTTCTTCAAATTCATCTCCTCCAGGCGGATCACCTCCTTTTAAAATTTTTAATGAAGGTCTTATCGTATTGGGAGCGCTCCCAAAATCAGGTAAAATTTTTCATAACGATCCAATCCGTCGTTTTAATGCGCCGCACGAATCACGAATGACCAGTTCCGTGTCCATGATGATTCGGCGGGGTGGCTGCACCCCGTTTTCGATCAGGTCAAGCAGCACCTCTACAGCCTTAAAACCCAATGGAGCAATCGGCTGGCGCACGGTAGTCAGCGGCGGCATGGCCGAGGCCGCCATCGGCAAATCATCAAAACCGACCATGGCAATATCTTCGGGAATGCGTAATCCGGCTTCCCGAATGGCACGCATTCCACCCACCGCCATGGCGTCCGAAGCGGCAAAAACCGCATCCGGGCGGGCCGGCAGTAAAGCCTGCATGGCGTAATAACCACCCACCTCGGTGTAATCCCCCTCCACAATCAGAGCCGGGTCAATTTTGCGACCGCGGTCGAGGAGCGCCCGGGTGTAGCCCTCTTTGCGGTCAATACTCACCGTTGAGTTGCCCGTGCCGGCAATGGTGGCAATCCGCTGATAACCCAGCCGTATCAGGTGGCTGACCGCGTTATAGGCGGCGTTGACGTTGTCCACATCCACATAACTGACCCCCTCCGCATGAAACGGGCGGCCAATTACCACCAGCGGAATATTGGAAGCCAGCAAACGCTCCATCAATTGATCACCAATCTGACCGGATTGAAGCAGGATGCCATCCAGCATGCCCCGCCGCGAGATGCGCGGGTAAATTTTGGCTTCATCTTCGGCACTGCCGACCAGAAACAAAGCCAGTGAGTAGTTGAACTGATTGCAAGCCTGAGCAATGCCCTGAGTCAGTCGGGGAAAATACGGATCGCTGAAAAAGGAACTGACACTGCGCGGCAGCACCAGTCCAAGCATCAATGAGCGCTGGGAAGCCAGCGTGCGCGCTGCCGCGTTGGGGTGGAAACCGGTCTGTCGAATCACCTCCAACACCCGCCGTCGCACTTCCTCACGTACATTGGGATGGTCATTGAGGACGCGCGATACGGTGGAACGGGAAACACCCGCCTGACGGGCAATATCTTCGAGAGTCAGGTTGGACATGGAAGGGCTAACCGTGGGTGGTAAAGACGGGGGAGCGGGGCAGCGGTGAAGAGGAAAGGGAGGCATTGAATTTGGAAGCGCTCCCAATTAATTTCATTATAGAAATTTTTTGGACAAATGTCAATCAGATATTTTCAAATTCTACAATTTAAAATTTTAATAAACCCATCAATCGCGCCTTCGCCACCCCGTTTCCCCTCCATTCCTTCATTTCAAGCCCTCTAAAACCCTCAAACAGGCTCGGAAATGCTCTGCCGCACTGGATCACTTTCTGTCTATCAGGGCTTTCAACCCCTTTTTTACAGAATTTTTTACTGATTAAAAATTTTAAATAAAATATTTTCGTAAATTGCTTGACTTAATCGTCATTCGCGCTACAATGATTAAAATTTCTAAATTTTTCCAGGCGCAGAACCTCCATATGACCCGAAAAGTGAAAATCACCGAGATTGCCCACCGCAGTGGCGTTTCCATATCAACCGTCTCGCTGGTTCTGAACAACCGCCCCGGGGTTGCCCCCCAAACCCGCCAAAAAGTGCTGGAAGCAGCCGCCGCGCTGGGTCATGCCACCCCTGCCCCCGGAGGTGTTAATGAAGGAAGGGGTCTCTCTACCCTGCGCATGTTGGTCAAACTCGACCCCGGACAGGCCCCGCAAGCCAATCCCTTCTACTCCAAGGTCATTGTGGGCATTGAGGATGCCTGCCGCCGTAAGGGCATCAATTTGCTGTTCACATCCCTGCCGGTGGACGAAAACAACCGCCCCTTGCTGAACCAACCGCTTTGGTCTAACGGCAACACAGACGGTCTGCTGCTGGTTGGCATTTATGCCCATGAGCCTTTTCTGGACATGCTGGGAGAGTATCCCGCCCCGGTGGTGCTGGTAGATGGCTACGCCGCCCGCGAAGAATATGACGCCGTCCTTTCGGATAATTTTCGCGCGGCGTTTCGTGCCGTTGAGTATTTGTTGGCGCTGGGGCACCGCCACATTGGGCTGATCGGTGGTGATGAACAGGCCTACCCCAGCCTGTGGGAGCGGCGTAACGGCTACCTGCGGGCACTCAAAGAGCATGGCATTCCCCACACCTACACGGCTAATTTCAACATCACCCGCACCAAGGGCTTTGAGGAAACGGCCGCACTGCTCCACAAAAATCCTCAGATTACCGCCCTTTTTTGTATGAACGATGAGATTGCCAGCACCGCCATCCGCGCTGCCCAAAGCGTGGGACGGCATGTACCGGATGACCTTTCGGTGATCGGCTACGATGACACCTACATTGCCGCCAATACTCACCCGCCGCTGACCACCCTGCACGTGGATACCGTGGCGATGGGACGGGCGGCTGTGGAACTGCTGGAATTGCGCCGCCAAAACCCCGAATCGGCTCGCATGTCGCTGATCATCCACCCCTATCTGGTCGAGCGCGAGTCAGTGAGACCCAATCCATCCCGGGAGGAGAACACCACCCAATGAACGCCATCCCCCTGCCCCATATACCGTGGGAAGACCGCCCGACAGGTTGTGCCGATGTTGTCTGGCGTTACAGCCGCAATCCGATCATCCCCCGCGATTTACTTCCCTCCTCGAACAGCATTTTCAACAGCGCCGTTGTTCCTTTTGAACAGGGTTTTGCCGGTGTTTTTCGCTGTGATAACAAGAAACGCGAAATGAACCTGCACAGCGGCTTCAGCGAGGACGGCATTCACTGGCAGCTGAATGACGAACCGATTCACTGGCTGACCGGCAAGACTGAACTGGCTCAATTTGAACATCGGTACGATCCGCGGGTGGTGTGGCTGGAAGACCGCTACTACATCACCTGGTGCAATGGCTACCATGGTCCGACCATTGGGGTGGGTTACACCTTCGATTTCCAGACCTTCCACTTTCTCGAAAACGCCTTCTTGCCCTACAACCGCAACGGTGTGCTTTTTCCCCGTAAAATCAACGGGTTGTATGTCATGCTCAGCCGCCCCAGTGACCGCGGCCACACCCCGTTTGGCGACATCTTCATCAGCCGCAGCCCGGACCTGATTCACTGGGGACAACACCGCTTTGTGATGGCTCCCAAAGGCGGCTGGCAAAGCACCAAAATCGGCGCCGGTCCCATCCCGATTGAAACCAGAGAGGGCTGGCTGCTGATCTACCACGGGGTGCTGACTTCCTGTAACGGTTTTGTCTACTCCTTCGGGGCGGCGTTGCTGGATCTGGATCAGCCCTGGAAAGTGATTGCCCGCGGTGCGCCCTATTTGATGTCCCCCCAAACCCTTTACGAGTGCGTGGGTGACGTGCCAAATGTTGTCTTCCCCTGCGCCGCACTGTATGACCCGCCTACCGACCGCCTGGCTATCTACTACGGCGCTGCCGATACGGTCACCGCTCTGGCATTTGCCTACCTGAGCGAACTGGTGGATTTCGTCAAAACCACCAGTGAGGTTTGAGGAAGGATTAATCGCATCTGCCCCACACAGGCGATGAATGGAATGGCATGCAATATTCCCCAACCAGTTGAAAGCCCCTTCAATCCAATGCGGAAACTTTTTGTATTTGCGTTTTTCCATCATCACCTATGCGAAATTTACAAACCGAGGCTCAAAACCCTCGTCCGATAAAGGCGGTAACATGGCGGACTTACCGCCTCCATGCGGAAGATACTCAATTGTTCAGCAAACGCCCCCCTATAATTTATCCCACAGAGGGTCACCGAAGAATCACCGGTGTTGGTTGATAAGGCGCTCTATGCCCACCGTTACTGAACATCCCCCCGCCGCCGGCAGGCAAATCATAATGGGCAAAGGTAAACGACAAATGAACCTTAGCCAGGCTTTCCCTATCCGATAAAACGATGAACCTGTGCGGCATGATATGTGTTTATTGTCAAGTTTCAATCCGCGCTCCCCGTGGGGGGAGCGATGACCCAGGCATTGCCGTTATACGGCACGAGGGACAGGGTATAGCGGATATTCCGCATATCGCCGGGTTCGGGACGGTTGTCCCGTCCTCTGCCGATATAGTCGATCCTGCCCGTCCCCGACGCAGTTCCCATGCAGGAATTGCGGATGGCGGTATCGTAGTTGACCAGAGTCACGGGGTATGGCGTGACATCAATACAGAAACCCGGGAAAGAGACACTGGCAGAAATGTCGAAACCGAAGCAGGAAGATTCGCACACCAGCCGTCCGCCGGAAAAACTAATCGTATCACACACGGGTTCGAGCGTTGCGGTGTTGGATTCGCGGAAGCACATTTCAGCATCGCCGATTGCATTGCTGTTGTAGGATGTATCCACGGCAACGCCGGTGCATGTATCCACCCTGGCAGTTCCGCCGATACACCCCTGCCGGTTCGCGCCGTAACTGATCAGCCTGGACACAGACTGATCGGAAAAATTCTGCCCCGGCGTGCAGGACGAGCGCATGTTCCCGGCAGCATCGTCCTTGCAGTCGGTCGTACAGGTCTTGACCTGCTCCTTGCAGCCAGCGCTGTTTGAACCGAAATCACACACAGGGTCCGCCTGAACAGACCGGGCAGGGGCAATCAGCCCCAGCCCAGCCAGCAGAAAAGCCGTTGCAATCCAGATTACCCGGGGTTTCTGCATGATAACCTCCTGTTACTTCTTGAGATGGTCCTCGTCATAGCGGTCGCGCTGCAACCGCGAATAATTGAAAGCCTCTTTGCTGGCTGCACGAAGAACCGGGTCGTTCGTTGCCCGTTCGATGAATTCTTCCACCCGTTCGGGGAGCGGGCGCGGCTCGATCCCGTAGGTGTCCTTCAGCCACTGGATGTCCCAGACCGGCAGTTCCGGCTGAAATTCGTGGAAGAATTCGATGTTGTTCTTCATGCTCTCCACGCTGATGAAGCCGCGCAGTTCAAAGCGGTCGTCCTCGCCGATGTACCACCACTGCCCGTCGCCGGTGTAGGCGTAGAACAGCAGGGTGGCGTAAGCCGGTTGACCGGGCTTGGCGTAGTTGTGTCCGCCGCCGCCTACCCATGTATCGGGGTTGAACGCATAATCGGGATGCGGAATAGATGCTTTTTCCGCATTGGGGACCTCGCTTCCGTCCGGCATTTTGTGCAGGACATAAAGTGCCTGCACGCCCGGGAAGAACTTCAAAATCGAGCAGACGACTTCCTCCTGGTTGCCCAAGCCGTCCCGCACACCGGCTCGCACATTCGGGGTGCAGCCGTGCATGACGAACTTGAAGTCGTTGTAGTCACCGGTCTCGCTGCTGTAGAACCAAATGCGGCTGTTCATGGGATACTGCATGGTGGACAGATACCAGATGGTTCGAACGGGGATGGACTCCTCGGCTTGCAGCCGGAACCACATGACATACTTCTGGGGGATGTCCTCGTCCTTGTAGCGGAAACCGCTGAAATAAGGGTGGTCCTGCAGTCCGAGCAGGTGAGCGGCTT
>FWPU01003958.1_pt1 | contig 16735 bp, 15 predicted proteins | sample 2228361 | NCBI WGS metagenome assembly FWPU01 (sample SAMEA103939777, study PRJEB20133) | metagenome
AAGGACTGACCCCCGAATTTGCTGATCAGCCTGCGGAGGCGGATGCCCCGCCGTCCCGGAAGACGGACCCGACGGAGCGCGTCCCTCCAGGGGCTGGGCCGGCGGCAATTTCAACCATTCTTGGAGGGGCACGCTCTGTCGTGCCGGCGGGGGCTGTCGCGGGGTAATGCGCACCAACGGCCCCCCAGAAGCCATAGGATGAAGGAGGGGAGAAGTGCAGAGAAAAATTCGCAGGTGAAAAAATGCACTCACTTCCATCCCAGGGTGACGTGGCCCTGCTATGGCGAGGAAACGGGCTTGCGTCAGGGGACGCATTTCAGGTATGCATGGAGGAAACACACGAAGGGGCAGGACGATGGACGATACGATTCTCATGATCCACGGCATGTGGGGCGGCACATGGAACTGGGACAACTACAGAACATTCTTCGAAGCCAGGGGATACCGGTGCGTCGCCCCCACGCTCCGCTACCACGACATGGACCCCAAGGAGGTGCCCGACAGCCGGCTGGGAACGACCAGCCTCCTCGACTACGCCAGGGACCTGGAGGCCGAGATCGCCAGGATCCCCGGAAAGCCCGTGATCATGGGCCACTCCATGGGAGGGCTGCTCGCCCAGATCCTGGGCGGCAGGGGCCTGGCCAAGGCCCTGGTGCTGCTCACATCCGCGGCCCCGGCCGGCATCATGATGCTCAAGCCCTCGGTCATCCGGAGTTTCGCGAGCGTCATGCTCCGGTGGGGTTTCTGGCGAAAGCCCCACAGGCTCCCGTTCGAAGCGGCCGTGTTCGCCATGTACCACCTGGTCCCCCGCGACGAGCAGAGAGCCCTCTACGACCGCCTCGTGTACGAATCCGGCAGGGCAGCCTTCGAGATCGGATTCTGGCTCCTGGATCCGCGCGGGGCGGCCCGGGTGGAGGAATCCAGAGTGACCTGCCCGGTCCTCGTGGTCGGAGGCGGACAGGACCGCATCACGCCCCCTTCGGTCACGCGAAAAATCGCCTCCAAGTACCGGAGCGTTTCCACCTATCTGGAGCTGGCCGACCATGCCCACTGGGTGCTCGGCGAGCCCGGTTGGGAGAACGTCGCGGAGGCAGTGGCCAAGTGGCTCAACGAAAACCTCCGAACGGGATAATCCGCGGGGAGCCATCGGCTGCCGCCCGGTCCCGAGGCGTTTTTCATCCGGTCGGCAACCCCCGTTCTTCCAAAGTCCGCAGGTTCATCTCGATCACGTTGTCCGGCACCGGGACAGAGTCGGACTTTTCCACCATCGAAATGGCCTCGGCCGGGCAGAAGGGCACGCACAGCCCGCAGCCGATGCACCGGGCCGCGTCTACCTGGCAGATCTCGCCGGCCTCCCGCACCGCACCGATCTGGCATCGTTCCTGGCACGTCCCGCAGGCGGTGCAGAGGTCCGGATCGATCCGGGCCTGGAAACGGTTCGCCACCTGGTCGGCGGGCCGATCCAGCCTCTTGAGCGTTCTCAGGAGGCCGCAGCAGCAGCCGCAGCACAGGCAGATGTTCATGATCTCCTTGGCATTGGTGGGACAGAGAACCAGGGCCTTCTCCTCCCCCATCTTGAGAAGGGCCATGAGTTCCTCGCGGCTGATCTGCCGGCTCATTCCGTTCTCGAGGTAATACTGGGCCGCCAGATCGAACTGGATGCAGCGCTCGGAAGGCCGGTCGCAGCGGCCGCCCAGCAGGGTCTGTTCCTTGCGGCAGATGCAGGGAGCCACCGAAATGAGCTGCTTCTCCTTGACGAGCTCCCGGATCTGCTCGTAGCTCGCCACTGCGTGCCCGCCGGGCACGGCCGACTGGATCGGGACGACCCGAAGCGGCTTGGTCCTGACGTTCTTCCAGACCTCGCCCAGGTGGGGCAGGTACTCCTCAAAGAGCTCCGCGAGTTCCCGGTCAATCGTGTTCAGATTGAATTCGTAGATCCCCACCACGAAGGACAGGGCGCTGTAGAACGCCTCCTCTCCTGCCCGCATCCTGAGCAGGAGCCCCTTGCGGGCCATGGCCTCGAGCCTGCTCGCCAGAAGGTCTTTCTCCATCCCCGTGCGGCTGGCGATCGCCGAAATCGGCTCGGGCATGTGCGTCAGCTTCATGGTGAGCTCGGCCTCCTCCGGTGTAAAGAGCTTCCTGAGGATCTTGATCTCCACCCCGCTTTCGGTCGTCGGGTAGCTGCCGGGCATCCTGTCGAGAAACTCCCTGAGCCTTTGGTACACGTCCTGGTTCTCCATGGGTTCTTCCCTCTTCTCAGGTGTGAAATGAGAAGCCGCCCTCGGGAGGCCCTTCAAGGAGGCCGCCCGGTCCTGTCAACCGGAAGCTGCACATCCGCCCTCGGAAGCGAGGGCCCGGGGTCCTGACCGGCACCGTTTGAGGAGTTCGCCCAGGGGCACGACCTGGTAGCCCCGGGCCCGGAACTCGTCCAGGATCAGGGGCAGGGCATCCACGGATCGCCGGTCGTGAGGCCGATTCGCAAGGCCGTCGTGCATGGCCAGGATGCGCCCCGGCCTGAGGGCAGCGCCGACCTCGGCCGCGATCTCGGCCGGCGCAAACGGCCGGTTGTCCCGGGCGAGAAGCGAAAATCCGACGAGGGTCAGGTTCTCCTTGCTGAGGGCCCAGCCGAGAAAGGGATTGAGAAGCCCAAGAGGCTGTCGGTAGTACCTCGGCACGACCCCCGCGGCTCTCCGGAATCTTTCCTGGGCTGCCGCGATTTCCCGGCGGGTCGCCGCCGGTCCCAGAAGAGACATCCAGAACAGGTGGCGGTCGCTGTGGTTTCCGACTTCGTGTCCCCGGGCCAGGATCTCCCGGACGAGATCCGGATGTCGTTCGACCCTCCAGCCGAGACAGAAGAAGCATGCCTTGGCGCCGTAGCGGTCCAGAATGTCGAGCACATGGGGCGTGAAATCCGGGTGCGGACCGTCGTCCAGGGTCAGGGAGACGATTTTATCGCCGGTTTCGGCGCCCAGAAAGACCGGCGCAAAAAGCCCTGAGTTCTGAAAACAACCGGCGAGGGCCACAAGAGGAAGAATCAGAAAAGGAATCCAGGGAATCCAGGCCGGCCCCACGGAAAACCGGAGAAGAACAACAGAGGCGCCCAGGGACAGCCCGATCAGCGCAACCGTGAGGAACCGTCGATCCCGCATCCGCCCTCCGGGGCCCAGCGCTCGGCTCGACGCGCTTTCCCGATCCAGAAAGACCGATGGCTCGCGCCCGCCCGCACGGCCGGCGGAGCGCTCGGAACGGTCGGGGCTCCTCAAAGGCCCAGGATTCTTCTCGCCACCTTCACGGCCTGGGCCGCGTCCGGCGCGTACCCGTCGGCACCGATCCTGTCCGCGAAGTCCTGACGGACCGGAGCTCCGCCCACGATGAACCGCGCGCGGGGATCCTCGGCCCGGACCGTGCGGATCACGGCCTCCATCTGGCCGACCGTCGTGGTCAGAAGCGCCGAAAGCCCCACCAGATCGGGTTTCTCCCTGCGGTAGGCCTCGAGAAACGAGGCCGGCGCCACGTCGATCCCCAGATCCACGACCCGAAAGCCCCCGCCCTCGAACATCATGCGGACCAGGTTCTTGCCGATGTCGTGGATGTCGCCCTGCACCGTTCCGAGCAGCAGGACGGCCTCGGGCTTCAGTCCTCCTGCCCGCACCACGGCCCGTTCGAGAACTTCCATGCCGGCCTTCATGGTGTCCGCAGCCACAAGCAGTTCGGGGAGATAGGCCTGCCCGGCAGAAAAGCGCTCTCCCAGGCTTTCCATGGCCGGCCGCATGGCGAGGTCCAGCACGTCCTGCGGCGTCAGTCCCGCCTCGAGCGCTTCGGCGGTGAGTCTCCGGACCTGGTCCGAGTCGCCGGCCAGCATCGCTTCTCCCAGCTTCCGCATGTTCTCCTGCATGGTCGCCGCCCCCGGTGCTTGGGATGGAAAGGTTCACACCCGGATCGGATACTCCCCGTAACGCCTGGCCGCCCGCACCATGGCGATGTAGTTCTCGGGCTTGCATCCCGGATGGATCGAATTGGAAGAGCTGATGATATACCCCCCGCCCGGAGCCGCCCTCCGTATCGTCTCCCGGACCGCGGCATCCACCTCCTCGGGCGTCCCGAACGGGAGAAGAAAACTGCAGTCGATGTTGCCGAGCACGGCCGTCCTTCCCTGGAGCCTGGCCTTCACCTCGCCGATGTCCATGCACTGGGGCTGGATGGGATGGATGCCGTCGAAGCCCACCTCCACCAGGTCCTCCAGGATCGGCCACAGATTCCCGTCCGAGTGTTTGACCACCCGCAGCCCCCGGCCGTGGCAGAAGGCGACGATCTCGGCGTGGTAAGGCTTCACGAACCGCCGGTACTGGTCCGGGCTCATGAGCGTGTTCGTGTTGAAGGCGAGGTCCCCCTCCAGGACGATTACGTCAGCGCCTGCATCCGCCGCGAGCCCGACCGCTTCCTTGCAGAAGTCCGTCGTGATCCGCGCCAGCGTGTGCACAAGATCCGGGTCCCGCATGTAGTCGAGCAGGAGCTTTTCCATGCCCCCCCTGAGCTGCCAGGAGAACCGGAAAGGGCCTGGAAGGGTGAAAAAATGAGCCACGTCCCTTCCCATCGTATGGATCAGATAGTGCAGCATGGCCAGGTCGGCCGGGTCCGGCTCCATGGGCACGATGCGGGCGATGTCCCTGGGTCCCTGCACCGGGCCTCCCACCGGGATGGGCTCTCCGACCTCCGAGAGCCGGTAGACCGTGCCGTACTTGTCCTTGACGAGCTTGTCGCCGGCCTTTTCCTTGCGGAAGATGAACACCGTCGAAATGCCGTCGTTGCCGAGTTCCCTCAGGATGAGCGAGAGAATGTCCATGTAGCGGAGCTGCTCTTCCAGGGTCATGTCCGACAGATGCTTGACGGCCGGCACGTCTTCCGTGAAGTGCCTGCCGATGTTGACGATGCTGGCCTCGTTGAGCGCCATCTCGAACACCGGCACCCTGTCCGGCTCCTTCCTGTCCAGGGCTGCGAGAATCCGTTCCTTGGAGGTCATCGGTCGGTGCATGGGGGATCTCCCAGGGGCGCAGACAGGACGTTTCCCTCACGGGCCCCGGACAGGGGTGCGGGCGGGCCCGGCCCGGCCCTGCGGGCCGGAGTCCGCCCCCCGAGTCTACTTTCTCAAAACGAACCTCTTGTCGAGCTTTTCCATTTTGTCCACGATGCCGCCGTACTCGAGTTCGCTGTACGGAAGCATCGCCGCGCCGAAGAAGCCCTGTTTGCGGATCTCCAGGGCCTTGCGGGAAACCTCCTGCCGCACGTACTCCCAGAGAGGATGGTCGAAGGCGTCAACCGGCTCGGTCAGCCTGCCGTTGTGAACGCAGTAGGCGGCACAGCTCACCACCGGAGGCCCGTCGAAGTAGGAGATCGTCGAGTTCCGCTTGACCGGCATGAAGGGGCCGTTGTGGCTTCCCCGCATGAAACCGGCCACGTACGGGGCGATGGAGAAGGGCGACAGGACTTCCCCGGTCGCCGGGAAATTGCCCTGCACGCGCACCAGCATGATGGGATCGTCCTTGCCCACGTACTTGCCGGCGATATTGTGGAGCCTTGTGGTGGAAACCGCGACCGCAATTTCGCCGTCGGCCCGGGAATGGATACTTTCCACGACGAAGCGCTCCGGATCCCGGAGCAGGGCCGCGATGTCGTAAATCTCCTCAGGGGCGCAAAGCTCGATCACCCGGTCCGCCTCGGTGCAGGAAACATCCATGATCGTATACTTGAAGCCGGTGGCCATCTTGGGAGACAGGATGAGACCCGAACAGTGCATGGGGTCCGCAAAGGCGAGGTACAGGGGAAGGTTGTAAGCGCCCGGGTCCGTCTTGTCGGCCGCGAAGAAGAGGAACGGCTCGTTGGGCCGCTCCTCGAAGGTCATTTCGGCCACCGCAGGCCCCATGCCCTTGACGTTGCCCGAAAAGGAATCCTTGAGCAGATCCTGGCCCGCGCCGTAAAGCCCCTGCTCCTTGGCCACCTGGGTGGCGGCCACGAAAGCGTCCCAAGCGAGCTTGTGGACTTTGGAGTTTGCCGATCCCTGCTCGTGGGTGCACAGGATGGCGAGGTCGTCGCCCGTGTGGCTCACGTCGAAGTCGATGAGCATTCCCTTGGCATTCTGCTGGATATACTCTTTGAGCCGCGCCTCCAGGGCCTCGCTGGGACAAATATGCCCGCCCACACTGCCGATGTCCGCCTTGAACACACTGAGCGTGATCTTCATGGCTCCATCCTCCTTTCCTGCGCGGGTCCTTCCTGCAAAGGTCCTCCTTACAGGGGGCATTATCCGCAGGCAGGCCCCTCTTGGCAACCCGTTCCCGGGATGCAGGAGCCCCGTCGCCGGTCCGCCCGGGAAGTGCCGGCGAGCCTGCCAAAAAAGAGCCTGCCAAAAAAGTTGATCTTGCCCTTCGAATGTGCGATACAGACGATTTCAGCGGACCCGGAGGCAGCCCCCCAAATTGCGGCGACCCCTCCCGGGCGGCCGGTCTGCCTGCCTGCGGAGCCGGGCTCGTCCGGCATCGAAAAGCCCTTCGGATCCCGAGGAGACTCCATGTCCGGGGCTTCCGAACCTTTCAGCGACCCCGAGCAGAAGATCTTCCCTTTTTCCCCGATGGAAGCCCCTGGCCATCGGAGCCCCCAGACCCCGTCCCTCGCCCGACCGCTGCCGGAAAGAAGGAGCGCTCTCCGGCGGCTCTGGGTGCCACTTTTCTTTTCTTCCCACCTGGTTTTCACGGCCGTCTTCATTGGCCTCCGGCCGGAACACGTTCTCATCTGCGCGCTCGTGCTCGCCCTGTGGTTCGGAAACGACAAGAGCCGGCTTTTCCTCAAGACCGCCCTGCCCTTCTGGATCTTCGGCGCTTGCTTTGACGCCCTGCGACTGATCCCGGACGCGTGGAAACCCGGGATTCACGTTGCCGACCTTTACCGGGCCGAGAAACTCCTGTTCGGCCTTGACCTGAACGGAGTCCGGGTCACGCCCAGCGAATACCTCTCCGCCCACCCCGCACCGGTTCTGGATCTTGCGGCCGGCCTCTTCTATCTTACCTACCTTCTCGTTTTCTTTGCCTTTTTCGCCTATCTCTTCCGGAGAGATCTCGCGATGGCCTCGCGCCTTTCGCGGTGCTTCCTCCTGCTCAATCTGGCGGGAATTATCACCTTCCAGGTCTTTCCAGCGGCTCCGCCCTGGTATGTGACCTACTTCGGTCTCGGGCCGGCGGATCCTGCGACCCCGCCCCATCCGGCCGGCATGCTCAGGTTCGACGATCTTCTCGGGCTGCCGATCGCACAGAGCCTTTACAGCAACAGTCCGGATGTCTTCGGCGCTCTGCCGTCCCTGCACGTGGCAAACCCGGTCCTGCTGTTCCTGTTCGCCCGGCGTCTCGGGCGCTCCTGGGCTCTTTCGTCGTTGGCATACGCCCTGGGCGTGGCCTTTTCCGCCGTGTACCTGAATCACCACTACGTGCTGGACATTCTCGCCGGAGCCTTGTACGCGGGCCTTGCCTACTGCCTGATCCCTGCAAGACCTCAGGCAGCCGTCCGAGCCTTGCGGCCCGCAAAGAGACGACCGAGGCTCGTCCTGGCCCTGAGTCGCCGGAGGGATGAGCGCAGGGGTCAGAGAATCCGGTTGTAGAAGGCCCGCACGACCAGATCCGCGCAGTCGATTCCGCTCTGGCAGGCAAGCTCGGTGCCGATGCCGGCCGCACCCGCACAGTCCCCTGCCACAAACAGGCCCGCAAGAGGCGTCACGTTCGGATGTCTCCGGGGGCCGACCTGGCCCGTCGTCTGCGCCGTCGAAATGACCGGCCCTCCTGTCTTGCCCAGCCACTGTTCCAGGAACCGGTTCTGAAAGCGGTCGATCCACAGGACCCGGGAGCGCGCCTCCGGGTAGATGTCGAAAAAGGCTTCCAGCATTGCATCGATCCACTGGTCCTGGGGATCGCCTCCCTCTTTCCCGGCAACGGCGCAGGCCGAAGTCAGCGTGAGGAGCTGTTTGCCCGGCGGAGCCAGAGAAGAGTCGAAGTTCGAGGGAACCGGGCAGTAAAAAGACAGGATCTCCGGAACCCTGCCCTCTTCCACGTCCTGCCACATCTTCTGGACATCCTCGACCGAAAGGGGCTTCGCCGGGTCTTTTCTCCTGTCCCGGATTCCAACGAGAACGCCCTCCCGGAGCACGGGCCTGTCCAGGAGGATCTTGGCCTGCACGGCCCCGAGAGAACCCCTCAAGGAGTCCACGTGCTCCGCGTACTCCGGGGGAAAATGCTCCCTGCCCACAAGCCCGACCGTATCCCCAAGAGAGGTGGTACTCACGACCGCCCTGCAGGAATAGAAATTCCCATCAGCTGTCTCGACCCCCCGGACCCTGCCCTCCCGCACGTGGATCCCTTTGACCCGGGCGTTGACGACCACCTTGGCGCCCCGGCCCTCCGCCCCCTCGAGGAAGGCCCGGGGCACGGCCACGGCGCCCCCCCGGGGATATCCGAAGTCGCGGGCCTGGAAGGCCTTCTTCACGCACCACAGGGCCTCCCCGGCCGAGGCCTCCCGCTGGGGGATGACGAAACAGAGACACATCATGACGCTCGAAAAGAGAAGAAACGAAGGGTTTCTGGTGGCGGCCAGAACCTTTTCCTCCACGGGCTCGGGGTAGAGCCCATGAATCGACTCCCCGGCGGACCAGAACGGCTCGGTCATTCTCCTGGCCATGGGGAGCAGTTCCCGAGCTGAAAACCGAAACTGGCGCAGGGCGGACAGGCCCAGCAGGGGCATGGTCCAGCCCTGGTAGTTGCCCACGAAATCGAAGGCCGGGCCCCGGATCCGCATCATGGGATCCCGGCGCCTGAACCGGACCCGGCCGGCCGCGCCGAGACGGCTCAGAACCTCGCCGATCGGGCCCCGGCTGCCCCGGGAGAACATGTGAGCGCCCGTGTCCACATGGGCGCCTTCGCGCGTGTAGAAGGAGCAGGCGCCGCCGACTCTCGGGTTCTTTTCCAGCAGCAGAACCCGAAACCCTTCCCTGGCAATGAGCGCACCCGCCGCGGCCCCACCCATTCCGGTTCCGATCACGACCGCATCGAAATCCGTCGTTTTCATGGCGCGACCTCCCCCTGGGAACCGAGGGCCTGTTTGCCCCCGGTTTTGGAGGCCAGCATACCCAAAGGAGCCGGCCCGGACAATCAAAAATCGCCCGGCGGCCCTCTAGGCGCCCTGCCCGAAAAAAAAAGAGCGCCGGCAGTGCCGGCGTCCTCCGGAAGCTCGCGTCCCATCCGACCGGATCAGGACTTGACGCTCACCTGAATCTGCTTGGGCTTGGTCTCCTCCTTGACCGGCAGAATCACCTGAAGCACGCCGTTTTCGAGCTTGGCCTCGATCCGGCCCGCGTCCACCGTTGCGGGCACGTAGAAAGAGCGCTCGAAAGATCCGTAGGGCGCTTCGATTCTCAGGTATTCGTTCTCCCTGCGCTCCCTGTCCAGCTTTCGATTCCCCTTGACGGTGAGCACATCCGCTTCCAGGTGAATGCCGATGTCCTTCTTGTTCACTCCGGGCAGATCCATGGTCAGGATGAAGGCGTCCGAATCATGAAAAATATCGACATCCGGGGACCAGTCTGCTCCGGTCCCTTCGGCCTTCTCCTTTCGGATGCGATCCAGGGTATCCTCGAACACCCTGCGGATACCGTCCCGGATTCCTTCCATCTCCCGAATCGGATCCCAGCGAATCAGAGCCATGGGTTTTCCTCCTTGTCAGATGCGGGTTGATTCAGTAGGGCGCGACCCGGATGGTCACGTCCAGATGGAGATTGTGAATCCCGAAACGACCGAGTCCGTATCGAAACAGAGAGCCGTCGCGCACGCCCGGGGGGATTCGAATCGTCAGCTTCCTGGGTGACCGTTGCCAGCCTTCCCCCCGGCAGAGAGAGCAGAGGAACGGAAAATCGCCCCCGCTTCCTCCGCAGCGCGGACATCGCAGATACAAAGGCACCTCCAGGGGAAGGTCCCCTCCGAGGGCGGCCTCCTCCGGGTCCAGAATCACTTCGACATGGAGGTCCCGCACGGGCTCCACCCTGCGGGAAAGCCCGAAGAAGTTCCTCCGGATGTGATCGAAGATCTCCTCCACGCCAGGAACGACGGAGCGGAAATCTTCGAAAAGCCGAAGGGGTCGTCCGTACACGAGCTCCCTAGAAGCCCGTCGGCGCTCTTCGAGCATCTTGCGCTGGTGGTTGTAGGCCCTTCGCTTCTCCTCGTCTCCCAGAACCTCGTAGGCTTCCTGCACTTCGCGGAACTTCGCTGCGTCGGGCTCGCCGCTCATGTCGGGGTGGTACCGAAGGACCAGTCTCCGGTGGGCCTTGCGGATTTCCTCCTGACTGGCGTTCGAGTCGACCTGCAGGATGAAATAGTAGTCTTTCATCGCGCCTGTCCCGGACGATTTCGGCATCAGGGAGCCCCCGGCCATGGACCCTGCCCGGATCCACGGCCGGTGCGGTTCGGCACGTTCGGCGAGTTACTTCACCTTGATCTCGATCTGCCTGGGCTTGGCCTCCTCGCGCTTCGGCAGATGGATCCGAAGGACGCCGTTCTCCATGTGGGCTTCCACCTTTTCGGTGTCCACCGTGTTCGGCAGCGAGAAGGAACGGCTGAACCTTCCGTAGAAGCGCTCGATCCGGTGGTAATTGTCCTTCTTGTCCTCCCGATCGAGCTTCCTCTCGCCGGAGAGCGTCAGGACGTTGTTGTCGATGTTGACCTGTACGTCCTTCTGGGTCATGCCCGGCAGGTCAGCCGAAAGGGTGATGCCGTCCTTGTCCTCGTGGATGTCCACGTTGGGCATCCAGGTCGCGGCTCGCTCCTCGCCCCGAAGCAGGGGTCTGCCAAGAGCCTGATCGAAGAGCCGCTCGATTTCCCCATGGAGGGTCTCCATCTCCCGGAAAGGATCCCATCGTACCAACATGGCAGCCACCTCCTTTGTTAAGTGGTTTATATTGACAGGCAATTCGCCATTGCCGCCCTTTAGGTAATCACCCCGGCCCGTCCGGTCAAGGCCCCGGGCCGCCCCGCCGTCCCTCCCGGTCAAGGCACAGGCCGCACCCTGGCCCGGCGGACTTGCCGCCAAAATCGAAAAAAGGTTCTTGACAGGAGAAGGGCTCTCCGAGTATACACATATATAGTTTTGATATATCTCTCTTCCTCTTCCGGCCGGCCCCTCGAGACGATTCATGTCCGTCAAGTACGCAATCCTCGGCCTTCTCCACTACGGCGACCTCCACGGCTACCGGATCAAAGCCCACCTCGAAGCCCACTTCGGTTACATGTGGTCGGTCAATTTCGGCCAGATCTACCCTTGTCTGAAGGAGCTGGAACAAGAAGGCCTGGTCCGCAAAACCACGGTGAACCGTTCCGGCAGCCCCGAGCGCAAGCTGTACTCGATCACCGAAGCGGGCCGGGAAGCCTTCGCACGCTGGCTCGAGGAGCCGGCCGAAAACCGCGTGACCTTTCGAGACCCCTTCCTGCTCAAGTTCGTTTTCTCGGGGTTCGGCAAGACCGAGAACGTGATCGAGGCCATCGACAGGCAGATCCGCTTTTACGAAAGCCAGCTCGAAAAACGTCGCGCGAACCTGGCGCGGTGGCGGCGGTACGGCCTCCACGTGGGCCTCGTCGCCCAACTGGGCTTCCTGTTCAACCAGGCCTTTCTGGCCTGGCTGAAGCAGGCGAAAAAGGAGGTCGCCCGCAGCCGCAACCGAAAAGGGCGAAACCGGCCCCGTTGGCCGGGCCTGCCGGAGGAGAGCCCACCCTCCGGCGCGAGGAGGAGGCCGCCCAGGTCCGCACCGGGAAAAGGCCGGGCCGGCGCCCAGGCAGGGAGCAGCCCGGGCTGAACGGGAGGAGTCGACATGGATCAGGTGGTCGTCATTTCCGGCCTTGCCCAGGGCATGGGCCGCGAGGTGGCCAGGCTGGTTGCGGCCAAAGGCGGAACCGTGGCCGGCTTCGACGTGGACCGGGAAGGCCTGCGATCCCTCGATCAGGAACTCGGCGCCAGAGGCTGCCGCAGGCTTCTCCTCCCCCTGGACATATGCGACCGGCCGGGCATCGTATCCTTCCGGGACAAGGTTCTCGATCAGTTCGGCCGGGCCGACACGGTTCTTTCAAACGTGGGCATCGGCTTTTTCGGACCCTTCGAGGAAGTGGACCTGGAAGCGGCCCTGCGATGTCTCGAGATCAATGTGATCGGCGCCGCCGCCCTGTTCCAGGCGTTCCTTCCTTCCATGCGGGTCCGAGGCCGGGGCAGGCTCATCGCCATGTCGTCTCTGGTGGGGCGGATTCCGTTTCCTTTCGAGTCCGTCTATTCGGCCTCCAAGTTCGCGCTCGAAGGCCTGGCGCTCTCGTTGCGCTACGAGGTCGAGCCCTTCGGCATCCAGGTGGCCCTGGTGGAGCCCGCTCAGGTCTCGACGGCCTTCGCCCAGAAAATCCACAAGCTTCCGCCCGAGGGCTCCCCTTACCGGGAGCGGGCACGGCGATTCATCGAGAGAGACCGGGAGCTCATCCGAAGTGCGCCAGACCCGCAGAAAGCGGCGCGGCGCATCGTTGCGCTCATCGAGGCGGAGCGGGTGAAGACCCACAACCAGGTGGACCCCATGAGCACGATCTTTCTCTGCCTCAATCGGATTTTGCCCGAGGCGGTGAGGGACCGAATCCTTCTGCATCATATGCGCATCCGCGTCTGAGGCAAGGCAGGTGCGGATCCGGCCTGCGGCGCGGATCCGGTTTGGGCCGCGATTCTGTCGCGGAAGGGAGTGACCGCCATGACTTCTCAAAGCGCTGCTTGCGCCCGGCCGCCCCTGTCCCGGGTGGAGAGGCTCCGGGAGCGGATCCTGGAGGCGCCCCAGGAGGTGTGCGTGGAGCGGGCCGTGCTCGTCACGCGCGCCATGGCCGAAAACCAGCACGAGCACCCGCTCACCCGGATGAGCCTCGCTTTGGCCCGGGTTCTGGACGAGATGACGGTCGTGATCCGGGACGACGAGCTCATCGTGGGCTGCAGGACTTCCAAGCTCAAGGGAGCGCCGCTGTTTCCGGAAAACAAGTCCCGGTGGATCGAGACGGATCTGGAAAACCTCGATCGCCGGGTCCTCCAGAGGGCGCTCATCACCGAGGACGAAAAACGCCTTCTGCGGGAGGAAGTCCTCCCCTTCTGGCGGGGCAGGACGGTCGAGGACCGGCTGGCCGAGCTCCTGCCCCGGGACGTGGCCGAGGACATCGAAAAGTACGTTTTCACGATGATGCTCGAGATCACATACGGAATCGGGCACTTCACGATGAACCACCCGAAGGTCCTCAGGGAGGGAATGCGGGGGATCATCGAGGAGGCGCGCGCCCGGCTCGAGTCGCTTCCCGGCGGGGAACGGACCGGAGAGAAGGGGCTTTTCTACGAAGCCGTCATTCGGTCCCTGGAAGCGGCGATCCGCTTCGCCGGCCGATACGCCAGGCATGCGGAGGAACTCGCACGGAAAGAACAGAACCCGGTCAGAAGAGAAGAACTCCTCGGAATCGCGCGGGTCTGCAGCCGGGTGCCCGAACAGCCGGCCCGGACCTTCCGGGAGGCGGTGCAAGCCGTCTATTTCGTGCATCTCATCGCTCAGATCGAGTCCGGGGGCAATTCGGTCTCCCTCGGCCGGATCGACCAGATTCTGAGGCCCTACTACGAGGCCGACCGGAAGGAGGGCCGCATCACTGCGGCGGAGGCCCGGGAGCTGCTGAGCCTGCTTTTCCTCAAGACGAACGAAATCTGGAACGTCCTGGAAGAAGCCTTTATCCCGGGCGGCGAGGGCCCGGAAGGGAAGACGACGCAGAACGTGGTCGTGGGCGGCCTGGGCCGGGACGGCCTGGACGCGACCTGCGAACTCAGCCGCATCGCCCTGGAGGCGTTCGCCGACATCCGGACCGTGCTGCCAAACTTCGGCGTGCGCGTGAGCGCTCTGTCTCCTCCCGACTTCTTCCTGAGGGCTGTCGAGCTCGCCCGGGGCGGCCTGCCCCTTCATTTCTTCAACGACGATGCGATCGTTCCGAGCCTCGTCGACGCAGGCCACAGCCTCGAAGACGCACGCGACTACGGCGTGGTCGGATGCCTGGAGCCCAACGCCCAGGGGAAGACCTTCGGCTCCACCTTCGCCGTCCAGGTGAACGCCCTCAAGTGCCTGGAACTTGCCCTGAGCGACGGCATGGACAACGCCTTCGGGACCAGGGCCGGCCTCAGGACCGGGGATCCTTCGGCCTTCGCCTCTTTCGAGGAAGTCTGGAACGCCTACGCATCCCAGCTTTCGTACTTCATCCGCCAGATGGTTCGCGGCATGGCCGCCCTGGACCAGGCCATCGCGGAGCGCGTTCCCTCGCCCTTCGCGTCCGCCATGATCGAGGGCCCCCTGGAGAAAGGAGTCGACCTCACCCGGGGCGGCGCGGTCTACAACTCCACGGGCGTGGAACTCATGGGTTTCGCCAACACGGCCGACGGCCTCTATGCGGTCCGAAAGGCCGTGTTCGAGGACCGCGCCTTCACCCTGGCAGAGCTGGCCGGATGGCTGGCCGGCAACTGGCGCGACGCGGAAGAGAAAAGGCTCTACCTGCTGCGCAAGATCCCCAAGTACGGAAACGGAGCGAGCGGCGCGGACGCCATGGCCGCCCGCGTGCTCGATCACTTCTGCGACGAGCTTTCCCGCTACCGAAACTTCCGGGGCGGCCGATTCTGGCCCGGCGTCTTTTCGGTGGGGTTCCACATTGCCATGGGCGCCTTCACGGCCGCAACGCCGGACGGCAGGCCCTCGGGCGCAATCCTCGGCAACGGGCTTACGCCTACCACGGGCAATGCGCTCTCGGGCCCCACGGCCGTGATCGAGTCCGTGACCAGGCTCCCCCTCAGGCGTATCTGGAACGGCGCAAACCTCAACCTCCGGTTTCACGGCAAGAGGCTGCGAGCCGAAAACCTGGCCGCCTTTCTCACGACCTATTTTCAGAAGGGCGGGCTCCAGGTCCAGTTCAACATGGTCGATTCGGCCGTTCTTCGGGAAGCGCAGCGCGACCCGGAAAAGCACCGGGACCTCGTGGTCCGGGTGAGCGGCTATTCGGCTCTGTTCGTGGGGCTCAGTCCGACCGCTCAGGAGGAAATCATCAGCAGGACCGAGTACGAGCTGTGAGGCCAGACAAGACGGACGCGACCGAGCGCGTCCCTCCAGGGGTAGGGACCGGCAGGCAGGCCATCCGGCATTCTTTGGAGGGGCACGCTCTGTCGTGCCCGTGGGGATGATGCGGGGGAACACACGCAATCGATGAAACGCCTTCAAGAACCCATGGCGAAGCCCAAAGACGGACGCGACCGAGCGCGCCCCTCCAGGTGTTGCGCGGCCGGCGGCGGGGCGATCCGCCGGAGGTCCGCGCAGGGCGACTCGCGGAGGCCAGGAGCGAGTCCCGACAAGGCCCGCCAGGGTGCGGAACAGGACGTTCCGCACCGGCCGCGGGGCATGGATGCCCCGTGCGGCCGGCCCGGGACGAGCGACGAAAGGGCCGGAGCGTTCGGAGCCCGAGCAGACTGGAGGCGGACGCCCCGCCACCCCAGAACCCGGACGCGACGGAGGGCGTCCCTCCGGAACCGGCCGCAGCAGAAGGGAGGACAAGGTGAGTACGGACAAGGTTACGACCATGAAGGCCGCCATCGCCGAGCACGTTCGGGACGGCGACTTCCTCTTCATCGGGGGTTACATCTGCAGGACCCCCTTTTCGGCCATCCACGAAATCATCCGGCAGGGCCGGAAAAACCTCACGATCACCCGCAGCAACGCGGCCGACGACTTCGATATGCTCATCGGCGCGGGCGCGGTCAAACGCTTCATCTCGACCTTTCTCTCCCTGGGCTTCCGCGGGCTCGGCCGCTGCTTCCGCCGGTCCCTGGAGCGCGGCATTCCCCACAAGATCGAGTTGGAGGAATACTCCAACCTGTCCCTGCCCATGATGCTCATGGCCGGCGCCATGGGCATGCCCTTCGTGCCGGTCCGGGACATGGCCGGATCCGACCTGCTGCGGGTGAAATCCTTTCTGGGTGACAGCAAGTACAAGATCATCGAATCCCCTTTTGACGGCACGCCGACCCTGCTCGTGCCTGCTCTCCGGCCGGATGTGGCCATCATCCATGTCCAGCAGGCCGACCCCTCGGGGAACGCCCAGATCTGGGGCATCGGCGGGGACTGCAAGGTGGGAGCCAACGCGGCGCGGAAAGTGATTGTCAGCTGCGAGCGGATCGTCTCCCGGGAGGTCATCGGCAAGGACCCCTCGAGGACCATCGTGCCCGATTTCAAGGTTGTGGCCGTGGTCGAGGAGCCCTTCGGCGCTCACCCGGGCTACACGCCGGGCTTCTACGACGTTGATTTCATGTTCGGCGGCCTCTACCAGGAGGCTTCCAACACGGTCGAGGGGTTCCAGGCCTTTCTCGACGAATGGGTCTTCGGCGTGGAGGACAGGAACCAGTACATCCAGCACTACATCGAGCGATTCGGATACAAGACCTTCCGGAACCTGGCGGCCGACTTCGATTACGGCTACCCGGTAAGCTACGCCTACTGAGGAGGCCCGGACATGGACGAACACCCTTCGGATTACATCAAACCCGAACTCATGGCCTGCTGCGGGGCCCGGGAAATCCGCGACGGCGACCTCGTGATCGTGGGCACCGGATTCCCGACCGTGGCGGCCAACAT
>FWPU01005126.1_pt1 | contig 16735 bp, 12 predicted proteins | sample 2228361 | NCBI WGS metagenome assembly FWPU01 (sample SAMEA103939777, study PRJEB20133) | metagenome
GAGCCAGGCCGAAGCAGCCATTCGCCGGCACGGTTTGGCGGACCATGTGCAGATCATGGGAAGGCCGTGCAACCTGATCTATACGACCTTGGATCAGAACCGAAAGCCCTCGCAGCATTTTCGGGCTCTGTTCCTGCAGGAGACTTTGGCGCGCGGCGTGATCATGCCTTCGCTGGTCGTGAGCTATTCACACTCCGACGAGGATATCGATCGCACCGTAGAAGCGATTGATGGTGCCCTTGGGGTATATCGCCGCGCGCTCGACGACGGTGTGGAAAAATATCTCGTCGGTAGACCGACCGAGATCGTCTACCGGCGATTTAACCAGAAGCCGGAAGGTTGATTGGCTTCGGCTAACGCATCTGATCGCTCGCCACCGCAAGCTGCGCACTCTGAAAGCGTCGCGCGGCTGGGGCTTTCGTCGACGTCGTTTCCGGCAGCAGGCAGCGTCGCTGGAGGCGCCGAGGTTCAAGAGATGACTGCCAAACGCCAAACCATAGGCCTGCTTGGCTTGTTCGGGCATGGCAATTTCGGAAATGACGGTTCGCTTGAAGCAATGGTCGCTTTTCTGCGCCGGGTCCGTCCACAGGCGGAGCTGGTCTGCATCTGCTCCGGTACCGACGTTGTCCAGCGCGCCTACGGCTTGCGCACGGTGGCGGTCAACTGGCCGCCGCCGACCAACCGCAGCGTTCGCGCGATCGATGCTGCGCTGCTCAGGTTCCCGTCGCGCCTCTGCCGATTGATCCAGAAGATCAATTTTGTGCGGAAAGTGGACGTCATCATCGTGCCGGGCACCGGCATACTCGATGATTTCGGCGAACGGCCGCTGAATGGCATGCCGGCCACCCTTTTTATCTGGTGCCTTCTCGCCCGGTTGTGCGGCACGAGGTTTGCTTTTGTGAGTGTTGGCGCTGGACCGATCTATCATCCGCTGAGCCGCTGGCTGTTCAAGTCCGCAGCCCGGATGGCTCACTATCGGTCATATCGCGATCCGTACTCGAAGGAATTTATGACCGGGATCGGCCTCGATACACGGGATGACCCGCTGTTTCCCGACCTCGCCTTCGCGCTGCCATCACCCGGAGCGGTCGCTTGCGAAAAGGCACACTCACGACCGTTGACCGTTGGCGTCGGCATCATGAGTTACTACGGCTGGCGGGGAGAGGTGAACAGCGGGGCGGCGGTCCACGAGAAATATATTGCTGAGATCAGCCGTTTTGTCCGCTGGCTGTTGGATTCCGGGCATCATGTGCGTTTGTTGATGGGCGATAGCGGCGACAAACCGGCGGTGGATCGAGTTGTTGAGTTGGTGACGAGTTGCAATCCTCAATCGTTCCGGGATCGCGTGGCAGCGGAAAATGCACACTCGCTCAGCGACGTCATGCGTCAAGTGGCCGAGACGGACATCGTCGTTGCGAGCCGCTTTCACAATCTCCTCTGCGCATTGAAAATGGGTCGACCGGTAATTTCGGTCAGCTATGCGAAGAAGAACGACGAATTGCTGAGGGAGATGGGCCTCGGTGAGTTTCGTCAGGACATTGAAGCGCTCGATGCTGATCTGTTGACCCGGCAGTTCACGAAGCTGATTGCGGAGCGCGAAAAATATATTAAGACCATTGAAGCAGCCAACGCCGCCTATCAGAAGGATCTGCAACGCCAGGAGGCGCTGCTGCTGAGCAAAATTCTATGACGAGCCGGGCGCCCGGGCTTTCGGGTGCGGTTTCGAATGAAGTAATTTATGTGCGATCCGCGGCCCGCTGTCGGCTCTCCGACTCAACTTTTGCGCTCTGCGAGCCTGACGCGCCATCGTGCGGCCAGCGGTTGTATCTCATTGCGGAAAAGTAGGGCGGCGGCGGACAGGTAAACAATAGCGCCCAACGCGATGACCCCCGCCAAGCCAAGCAGCGTGCCCGGCTGTGGAATTACCCGCAGTGCGACCGCCATGAGAGCCGCACATACGAGCATTCTGGCCAGCTCGCGTCCGGGGACGAGCATACCAAATCTACTGATGCAGATGTAGCAGATGGCGAAGAAAGGAAGCGACAATGCTGCGAGTCTTGCATATGCGGCGCCAACGGTGCCAAGCCCCTGGATCAAAATGACGGTGAAGATGACCGTTAGGATTGCGGTAGCGGCGGAGGCGGCCACGAGGAGCCACGTCCTCTTGAGCAGGATCAGAGCTTGCGCCGGAAGCGCACACCAGGTCCCGTAGATCACCCCTGACCATGAGGAGGCGGGAAGCAATACCACGCTGACCTCGCGATAGGCTTGCCCGATCAGGACCTGAGAAATCGGCGCAGCGAGAACCGATATGCCGACTGCCGTCGGTATCATAAGCCCGAGCACGGCGATGCTCCCGGTCTTCAAGCGCCGCATTGCCGCGCCGGCACCGGAATCTCGCATGTCCTGGATGGCGAGGGGCAACGTGGCGGCGCCGGCCAACGTTATCGCGAAGAAAGTGCCGCGTTCCGCCAGCTCGGTGCCAGCCAAGAACTGGCCCACCGCGGCGTGACCCAGAAAGAATTCGATAATGAATCTGTTGCCGTACATGCCGACCCAGGTCAGCAGCGCCGCCCCAAGCAACGGCAAACCAAACCTGGCCGCCGCGCGGATGACTTCTAGGTCCGGACGGAGTGCAAATGGCCGAACGCCCGCGCGCCACATGACGTAGCCCGCTGCCAAGAGCTGGGCCACGGCGGTTCCAAGAAGCGGCCAGACAGCACTGCTGCCAAACGTCAAAACAAAAAAGAGGCCCAGGGCAAAACCAAACACTGACCAGGAAATCTGAAGAACGGTGTAGAGGCCGATTCGCTGCGCCGTGCGTGCCCGGTCTGCCAAATATGTGACCAGCGAACGACTGACCGCAAAGAACACGCTGGCCAAGATGAGCGCCAGGTTCGCCGCCCGATCTACGGCTGTCGCCACCAATCCGGTGACAATGACAACATGAAGACAGGCCACGGAAAACAGCACGAATCCTTCCGTGCGCCGGAATCGTTGCTGCCGTTCCGCCTCGTTCCATTCGCCGAGCGAACGCAGCGTGTAGGTCGACCACCACAACAAAAGCAGAAACGTGAACTCTTGAACGGCGACCACAAGACTGTACCGGCCAAGGTCAGCCGGATCGAGAAAATGCGTCCACACCACGACCGCCAGAATCGAGAAGAAAGGCGCAATGATGTTTGCCGGCAAATAAAGCAGAGTTTGCTTTATGAACATGGTCCTCTGATCCGCCTGCGCCCGGAACTCGCCGCAATAAACGTTTAAGATCGTCAGCCTATTCCACCGATGCATGGGCGGGTCAATAGGCATGTCTTCGGCGGCGGGGCAGACGAACACATGTGGTCCCAGGCGGCTTTGCAATTTGCGGCGTTGCTGGCCTCGGCTCTGCTAAATGGGAAAAGTTAATTGCGTCGCTGGCACCGGCTCTTCCGATCATTTCAATTAAGTATTAGGATGGCTCTGGGTTCGCATCTCATCGACCATGCTACGACGCTCGGACGCCCAAGGCTCTATTTCAGCTGACGTGGATACACATCTTGGATCAGGCGGCACCTCCGACCCGCAGATCCCTACGATTTCGATCGGAGTACCCGTATACAACGGGGAAAACTACCTTGCCGATTTGCTCGACAGTCTCCTCAATCAGACGTTCACCGATCTGGAAATCGTCATCTGCGACAACGCGTCCACCGATCGGACGGCGGAAATCTGCGCGGAGTTTGCACGCCGCGACCCGAGGATCCGTTACTACAGAAACGACCGAAACATCGGACCGCTGAACAATTACAATCGCGTCTTCCATTTATCGCGCGGGAAGTATTTCTGCTGGATGGCTCATGATGATTTTCTTGATCGGACAGATCTTGAGAAACGCGTGCGCGTGCTTGAGCTAAACGACGACGTTGTGCATTGCATCAGCGATGTAGAGTACATCGGACCGGATGGTCGTCCTCTTGCTTTCGATCCTATTCGGAAGCGCCATATCTGCGGCCCGGACGGACAGGCCGCCCCGATATTCCCGCGCCACGTGGCCACCCAGAGCGACCCGGTGGCGCGGTTCGCCGATTTGTTGGCAAGATCGGACGGCGTCTACGAGTCGGGCCTTGTTCGGCGCGACATGATGGCCAAGACCTCGCTGCAAAAAGATTTTTACGGCAATGGCGTGATCTGGCAGATGGAGCTGGCGCTCAAGGGTCGTTTCTTCATGGTGAACGAGAAACTGTTTTACCGCCGGTTTCATCCGAACGCGTCGTTTTTCGTTCCTCCGGATCGCAAGGACGATTGGGTGGCGCAGGGGGCGCAGGGCGCGACCAAGCGCAGGCTCATCCGCTTCACCCGCTTCACCCGCTCCTATCTTGAGGTCATTTGGCAGTCCACAACGCTCACGCCATGGCAACGTCTGCAATGTTATGGTCACGTATTGCGACATACTATCGCGTGGGTGATCCGGAAACTTGTCGAAAGAAGCGCGGAGATCCTCCGACGTCATCGCGGCGCAGAATAATAGACCGCGACGCTGCCGGAAGAAGAGTCTACGCGCAAACGGAAATCAATTCCTCAAGCCAACGTTCGTTCCGGAAATGTCGATACTGCTCGGCGCGCAGCCGATCCGCAAGGCGGCCGGGTGGCAGTTTCACGTCGTCATAGGTCAGCACCGAGTCCTTCTTGACGTCCCGCACGAGTTGGCAGCCTTCCACCAGGCCTTCGGGCAGGTAGCGTCCCTTGCTCATTTCGTCCACGTTGGCCGCTTCGCCATAAGTCATATACATCCCGTAGTCGTCCAGGACTTCGCCGGCCTTCAAGTCGCGCTTGGCGACCGCACAAACTTCGACCACCGGCCCGCCCAGCGGCTTTGCTAGATTGTCACGGAACAGCACGACCCTGGCGATCGAATTCGGCACCTCGAAATGCACGAGGTGATACGGCAAGAAGAACGAATAAAGCGGCCCTTCGCCCAGCTTGTACAGATTGAGATAGTGCTGCTGTTTCGGGTCGGGGTGCTCGGCCAGCACGTAGACTTTGGTGAGTGGCGTACCCACGACATAGTCGACGATGCCCCCCATCGCCCGCAACTCGTCGATGTCGTAGAGCTTGCCGATCTGCATAATGTCGCCCTTGTACTCAAGACCGCGCGACATTCCGCGTGAGCGGACCTTGAAACCGGTCGCGTTGGCCACTATCGCCTGCTCACAGCTGATCTTGGTGCCGTCGGCAAAGCTTGTCACCATCGCCGGATTTTGCTTCCAACGCTCAGCAAATCCTTTTTGCGTTGTCGGATTGCGATATGGATCCTGTAGCCCCTTGACGTTCCCGATCACGCGCGGTGTCAGGCCGAGCCCTTTCACCCAGCGGTAAAGATTCATCTGCAAGCCCGGCTCATCCCCGTCGCAGGCCGAAAGGATGACGCCGTACTTCTTGGCGTAGACCTGCAGGATCGGCCCGATCGTCGCATCGATCTCGGCGTTCATCAACACCACGTCCTTGCCGTGCTTGAACGCCTCGAGGACGACATGCGCGCCGAATTCGACCGAGCCGGTCACGTCACAGACCACATCGATCAGCCCGGAGCGGGAGAGAAGGAGGGCGTCTTCTGTGGCAACCGGATGGCTGGTGCGAATCGCCTCATCGAGTTTGCTTTGCGTGTCAACGACTGCGACCTCCTGATGGCCGGCGTATTTGTAAACATCGACGGCGCGTTGGACCTTGCGATTGGAAATCGCGGCGACACGCATGCCGGGCACGCTGTTCTCGATCTGATTTGTCAGGCCCTGGCACATGAAGCCTGCGCCGACGATGCCGACGCGGATCGGTTTGCCTTGTGCCTCACGCTCCTGCAGGGCTGTGTCGACGAGTATCACGTTTACGCACCCACCATGACGCGCTCGCGCGCCATTTTGCGTCGCAATTCAGGTTCGATCTTGTCCAGCAGCTCGAATTTCTGATCCTTTTCCGAAATGACCGAGACCGGCAGCGGCCACTGCAGGCCGAGGCGCGGATCGTCGTACCTCAGCCCGCCCTCTGCCTCCGGCGTATAGAACTCGCCGACCTGATAGCTGGTATCGGTGTTGTCGCAGAGAACCTGATAGCCGTGCGCGAACCTTTCCGGCACGAACAGCGCGCGTTTATTGTCTTCGTTCAGTTCGACCGCGACGTGCTGGAGATAGGTCGGGCTCTCCGGCCGCAGATCCACAATGATGTCCAGGATGGCGCCGCGCGTGCAGCGCACGAGTTTTGTCTCGGCAGCCGGCGGGTACTGAAAGTGCATACCGCGCAAAGTCCCCTTCTTGTAATTATGCGCGATGTTGGCCTGAGCTATAAGCGGCTTAAGCCCGCGGGCTTGGAATTCCTTCTGGCAAAACGCGCGCGCAAAAAACCCGCGCGAGTCCTCCCGGCGCTCAAGATCGATAATGAACGCCCCCTTGAGCTTGGTCTCGGTAAAGATCACGCAAAACTCCTGCTCGCTCCACGGCGCGCGCTTCGCCCGGCCGCGGCGACCGGTACAGGCCACGCCGCAAATGTCTTTTCGCACCTAACAGACATCCCGTTTTTTATATAGCATGGTCATCGATTTACGTTAAGGCGATGGTCGCGAACCGCGGCTATTCCGCGCCGGCATTGTCACGCCTTTCCGTGCGGCGGCGGGCGCCGGCGCGATGGATGACGCGAGAGGGTCCGAGCGCTCGACGGCTGTCCCGAGGCTCTGCACGCGATACCTTCGGCCCGACCAACAGCCGGAGCGGGAAATTTTCAACTGCGGCGCAGATTTACGATAGCCGTGAAAAAATCTCGCGTATACTGTGTATTGGCGTGTAAATTTACCCAGACCTGCGGGTTCTTTAACACGCCGGCTTACCGACGCCGGCGCCCATACTCGCCTGAGCGGGACGTAGGGCGATTCTGAGTACAGGGCTGTCAATGAAGGTGGTTTTGTTCTGCGGCGGTCTCGGAATGCGCATCCGAGAATATTCCGAAAGTATTCCGAAGCCCATGATCCCGATCGGCCATCAGCCGATCCTATGGCACGTCATGAATTATTACAGTCAGTACGGCCACCGCGATTTCATCCTGTGTCTTGGCTACAAGGCAACCGTGATCAAAGAGTATTTTCTCAAGATCAATCCGAGCATGTATAACGACTGCACCATTTCGAATTTTGGTCAGAAGGTCGAAATGTTGGACGGCCCGCCGCAGGATTGGCGGATAACCATGATCGATACCGGTGTGTGGCGGAACATCGGCGAGCGCTTGGTTGCGGTCAAGAAGTTTGTCGAGAACGAAGAGATTTTCTTGGCGAATTACAGCGACGGTCTGACAGACCTGGACCTGCCGACGATGATCGAAGAATTCAAAAAGAGCGGCAAGATCGGCTGCTTTCTCGCGGTCCGAGCGCCATTCAATTTCCATCTCGCGGAGTTCGACGAGGATGGATCGGTCAAGCGCTTTCGCACCAACTTGGAGTCCGACATCTGGATCAATGGTGGTTATTTTGTTTTTCGCAGGGAAATTTTCGACTACATCCGGGACGGCGAAGAGCTGGTGCTCGAGCCGTTCAGCAGATTGATAGCAAAGGGCGCGCTGATGGCGTACCGCTACGAGGGCTTCTGGCGGAACATGGACACGTTGCGTGACCGGCAGGTGCTCGAAGAGATGATAGAATCCGGAAAGACTCCTTGGCGTTTGTCCACTGCGCAGTCGCCGGCGGAATAATGCGATGAGACCGCTTCGGCTTGCGGCCCCCGGCGAGCGATTGTCCATTCTTTGCCTCGGCGCTCATGCCGACGACATCGAAATAGGCGGCGGCGCAACCCTTCTCGCCATGATCGCGCGCGGTGTTCGCCTCGATGTGCACTGGTTGGTGCTGAGCGGGGGCGGCGGTGAACGCGAAAAAGAGGCGAAAGGGTCCGCCGCTGATTATCTGGCGGGGGCTGCCAGCGCGCGGGTCGAGGTCATGTCGTTCCGCGATGGTTTGTTTCCCGAGCAGGGAGAAACGATCAAATCCTGGTTCGAGACCCTGAAGCCGATCAAACCCGATCTGATTTTGACGCACCGGCGCGACGACGCCCACCAAGACCACCGGCTTGTGTCCCGCATGACCTGGAACACGTTCCGCGACCACACCATTCTGGAATTTGAGATTCCGAAATGGGATGGTGATATGGGTCAGCCTAACGTCTACGTGCCGGTGTCGACGGGCGTCTTGCAGCGCAAGATTGATCTGCTCATGAAGCATTTCGGCACCCAGCGCTCCAAGCAGTGGTTTGATCCAGAAACATTTCGCGGGCTGGCGCGTCTGCGCGGTATGGAATGCGCTGCACCCGAGGGCTACGCCGAGGCGTTTTTTGGAAGGAAGTTGAGGATTGACTGAACACCACCCCGGAGCCGCTCGCGGCTCCGCTGGAGCGCGTCAGAGTTTCCGCCGCATGCTCACCAGCTTGATCGGGCAGAAATCGCCGATCGGCGGAAGCTTTCCCGCGGTCCTGTGAATTGGATGAAAATAATCCGGTTCTTGGCCCATCAGGTGACAGGCGGCCGAGTAAATGACGCGCGTTGCAAGGTAGTAGGAGCTCAGAAAGCTTTCGAAGACCTGGGAGTCGAAATGCTTTGCGGTCCTTGCAACAAATTCTTTTTCGTCGAAGAAATGATTGTGCCACCGCACGGGAATCTCGGGCAGCCCCATCGCCGCCCGCACCTGGTTGAAGTTCTCTTGTCCTTGAACAAAGTTTTCGATGCAGAAGTAGTAGCCGCCCGGTCTAAGGTGGTCTGCGATTTGCGCAATCACCCCGTATTGTTCCTCGGAGTGCACGAGATTGATTAGGCTCCGCACGGTCAAAAAGGTCTCAAACTTGTGCCCATGAAGCGTGTCCGAAATACGCCGCATGTCGCCCAGGCGGAACGAGACCCTTTCCGTGAGGCCGGACTGCGCCGAGCATCTGCTTCTTGCCAAACTCAGCATATCCTCGCTCCAGTCGATTCCGATGAAACGGAGCGAGGGGAACGCGGCGGCGACGTTCACGGTGGCATATCCGTCTCCGCAACCCAGATCGATAATGGTCGAGCCCTGAGGCAGCGCGGCCTCGCTGATCTTCTGCTTGAGCTTTGCGATCTCCAGATCGCGAAGGAAAACGTCGTAGGTGGTTGCTTGCGCAGAGTCGGGTTCCGTGCGCCTGGCACGTTCATCCCAATACTGCTTTATCTTCCCTGACAACTCCGGATCGCGATCCGCACTCATGCCGTCAGCCTGGCACCCGCGGCGGCAGTCCAGCGCAGCGAATTATCCAGCTGACCGGCGGCGATCAGCTGCTTCAGGTGTGCCGCGCGCATAAACCGGGGCCCCTCGAAGTCCTTTGCCACAACAGCTCGATCCCGGTAGGCGGCATAGAGCTGTTCCACACCCTGGCGCACCCTCCACCTCGGCTTGAACGCGGGCAGAAACCGGCGGATCTTGCCGAAGTCGACCCGATAGGATCGGGCGTCGGGGCCGCCACCCGGTGCGTACTCCACACGCGAGCCCGGAACGATTTCACTGACGATTTCCGCCAGCTCGCGCACGCTGTAGTTCTCCTCCGTCTGACCCACGTTGAACGCCTGATTGTGGATCACTTCGCGGGGTGCTTCCAATGCGGCGAGAAAAGCAATCGAGATATCCTCGATATGGACCGTGGGTCGCCACGGTGAGCCGTCGCTCTTGATCAGGACGCGGCCGGCGGCATAGGCCCAGGCCACGAGGTTGTTCAGGACTAGATCGAAGCTATGGCAGGGCGAAACGCCATACGCCGTCGCGTTGCGGAGGAACGTTGGGCTGAATTCGTCGCTCGCGAGCTTCGCCAAGTCTTGCTCAGCTCTAAATTTCGAGGTGGTGTAGGCCGTGATCGTTTCGACGGCGCCTGTCTCCGCGACGATGTCGCCCGTCCTGCCGTAGATGCTGCAGGTTGAGGAAAAAAGAAACCGCTTTACGCCGGCATCTTTTGCGAACTGCGCCAGCCGAACCGTGGCGGTATGGTTGATCTCGTAGGTCGCCGTTGGGTTGAGGTTGCTGAGCCCATCGTTTGACAGAGCCGCAAGATGTACGACGGCGTCAAAGCCGGTCAGGTGCCTGGGCTCGACGTCTCGGATGTCCAGCAGCAGTTCGGGAATCCCGGAATTGTAAGTGGTTGGCCTGAAAGCCCGAAAGAGATCACTGTCAAGCCCGACCACTTCGTGACCGGCAGCGCGCAGCACGGGCACCATGACGCAGCCGATATAGCCCCTATGCCCGGTGACGAGAACGCGCATGACTTCTTGTCCTTCTTTTACTTTTACCGGCAGAAACCCTGGAAAATTTGTAGACTGGAGTAGATCGATCCGCAAGTGCTCAGATGACGGTCGGTATTCTGGGTCAAGTTAACCCTACCTCAGATCGCACGAAGCAGCTGAGCGATTTGATGAATCGATGTGCGCGACGGATATTCGGCTCTGTTGCCGGCGGGAAACGTGGGCCTGTTAGGCGGCGCATCCGACGACTTTGCAGAACTTAAGTCCTCCCCGAAGAACGCTTAACGAGCGCTATCTCGATGTTTTTCAAAGCGCTAGCCAAAGAGTCGGCGCCGGTTCGCCTGCGAGCGCACCATGTTCACCATTAATTCGTCAACATCTCGATGCTCAGGCTGATCATTATTATGGTTTGCGAAGCCGTTGGCTGGCCGCGGAAAGCGCGCGCCGGCAAGCGGGTGGACGGGAAACGGCCTCAACGCGGGTTGCAGCAGCATGGCAGACTGCATATCGGGCAGCGTATCGTTGTGGCGGATCACGCGCCTGCGCTGCTATCATGCAACATCGACGAGCAAAATCCGGCGGTGAGCTTTCGGTTCGCCGAGAGCCACTCAGTGCCAAGAGGGGAGTTGGATTCATGCGCGTATTGGTGACGGGGCATTTGGGCTATATCGGCACGGTGATGACGCCCATGCTGTTGAAGGCCGGTCATGAAGTCGTGGGCTATGACAGTGACCTTTATGCTCGCTGCACTTTCGCGGCGGGAGGCGAGATCGCCAAAGTGCCGTGGATCCGCAAAGACACTCGCGATGCGGAGGCGAGGGACCTGGTCGGATTCGATGCCGTCATCCACTTGGCCGCGCTTTCCAACGATCCGCTCGGAAATTTGCGGCCTGGACTGACCGACGAAATCAACCACCTTGCCAGCGTACGCTTGGCGCAGTTGGCCAAGGCCGCCGGCGTGCGGCGCTTTCTCTTCGCCTCCTCTTGCAGCAACTACGGCCAGGCCGGCGAAGAAATGATCGATGAAACGGGAGCGCTCAATCCGGTCACCGCTTATGGTGAATCGAAGGTCGCCTCCGAACGCGACATTTCGCGCCTGGCCGGCAACGGTTTCTGCCCGGTCTACCTGCGCCCGGCCACGGCCTACGGCGTGTCACCGCGCCTGCGTTTCGATATTGTCTTGAACAATCTCGTGGCTTGGGCCCATACCACAGCCAAGATCCACCTCAAATCCGATGGCTCGCCCTGGCGGCCCATCGTTCACATCGAAGATATTTCGCGCGCATTCATCGCGGCGCTGGAGGCTCCGGAAGAGGCGGTATTCAACGAAGCCTTCAATGTCGGGCAGACCGCACACAACTATCGCATCCGTGATCTGGCGGAGATCGTTGCCCAGGTCGTCCCGGGCTGCACGCTCGAATTCGCCCAAGACGCCGGTCCCGACAAGCGTTCGTACCGGGTGAGCTTCGAGAAGATCAAGCGCAAGCTGCCTGCGTTCAAGCCGCAGTGGGACGCGCGCATGGGCGCCGAGCAGCTATACAAGGCCTACCGCGCGAGCGGTGTGACTCTCGAGGAATTCGAGGGGCCGCGTTACCAGCGCATCGGCCATATAAAGAAACTGCTAGCCGAGCGCGTGCTCAACGACGATTTGCGTCACGCAGTCTCCGTGCAGCGGGCCGCAGTCTGAGCGCGGCGGTATTCGGCCTGCACACCGGCAGGCGGCGGTGGAATTTGCATGCGGGCGGGTTTCCCGTTGCGGAGGCCGACAACGCGTCAAGCTCGGCCATCAGCCGCGCGCGCCCAAGCATGAGCTGGTGTTAATGATTGACCGCTGCATTGTCGCCGTACCGCGCACTCAACACCGAAACGTATTGAAATTCTCTGCTTCGAATGCGATTTTTTGTCCGCTTGTACACACAAAGATGAAGCCGGGGGACTTGGGGTGAGTTACTACGCGATTCCGGACCACACCGGCGCGAGACATGCAGCAGCCAGCGGGAGCGGTAGCTCGAATCTCAGCATACCGTTTGCGCTTGTCTTTGCGGCGCTCACGTTCAATTTTTTCCTCTGCTTTGTGAATACCAACCTTTTCGAAGTTTCCCGGGCGCACGTGATAGCTGCCGAGATGCTGATCATTGGTATAGCCTTTGCAGCGTCCTACAAGTCGATCAGTCAGAGCCAAATAGTCGTGATCTGCGGAGTGATCTTGTACCTGCTGGTGGTGTCGACGTTTCGGAGTTTGGCCTCCTCCGCCGACTTTGATGTCAAGATAATTCGCGATTTTGTGATTCCGATCGCGTTTTTTTTGCTCGGCACCACAACTGGAAATTTGGCCAAGGTGGATTCGATGGTGAGAATCTGCGCCGTCATCGTGACGGCCGTTGCCATCTTCGAATATTTTTTTCTCGACACCTACCTGCGATATTTCAACATCAGCGCTTACTACATATCGCGCGGCTCGCTGGATCGCGATCAGATTGAGTGGTTGTCAATCAATCTTTACGTCAGCGGAATTCGTCCGGAGGGACGCGCTCTGTTTCCGTTCCTCGGAGACCACCGCGTCTCTTCAATTTTCCTCGAACCGGTATCTCCCGGCAACTTCGCGGTCACTTTGTTCTTTTGGGCGCTCGTTCGATCATATTGCGAAAGGCGGCTTTATCTTGGACTTTTCGCGATGGCGATTTTTCTCACCATCATGGCGGACAATCGATTTGGCGCGATCCTGTTCGCGGCATCCCTCGCCGCATTGCTAATCCCGAATCGATACTTGCAAGCCGTAATACTGATCGCGCCGTTTACGGTCATTGCGGCTCTGCTCGGTGTGGGCTTCTGGTACTCCGATCCCCAGATCGACAACAGCTTTTGGGGCCGCATCCTTTCTGCGGGCGAGACGCTCGCCAAGCTCGACGTTTCCAACTGGATCGGCATCGGCGAAACAACGGATTTGGCCGACACCTATGCCGACTCCGGATATGCCTACACCATAAGTCGCGTCGGAATTGTCGGGTTCCTCACCTTTTGGGGATTGTTTATGGCGCTGCGGGGCGCAAGCGCACAGTTTCAAATGTTCCGCGCCTTTTGCGGATTGTATTTTGCGGCGATCCTTTGCGTCAGCTATTCGCCCTACACGATCAAGACCGCCGGTCTGCTCTGGTTTCTTCTTGGCGCTCTCTCCATAGTCCGCGGCACGTTACAGAGCTCGACAGTTGCTCGCTCCTCGCGGGTCGCCGCGAGAGAGGACTTTGGCACAATACCTTCGAGGTGAGAGGTGATGATTGCGGGAAGTTGTTCGCGGACAGCGATGCGATTTTGGTAAAGCCAATGGGCGCCCTTTCGGGTCCGTTCACGAAGAGGAAATGTTAATAGGCGTTTCGGTAGGCTTTTTTTGAAAATATTGTGAGCAGCAAAATGCGCAGGTCGAACATCATCGACCAATTGTCGATGTAATAGAGATCGCAGGCGATGCGCTGATGGAAGTCGGCGTCGCTGCTGATGTTGCCCCGGAAACCGTTGACCTGCGCCCAACCGGTGATTCCCGGCAGCATGTTATGGCGTCGCGCATATCGGGCAATTTTTTGCCCCCAGAGCTGATCGTGCGCAACCGCGTGCGGTCGAGGGCCGACCAGCGACATATCCCCGCGCAGGACGTTGAACAGCTGCGGTAACTCGTCGATGTTCCAGCGGCGCAGGAACCGTCCGACGCGCGTCACTCGTTCGTCGTCCTTGGTGACCTGCTCTACAACATCGCCATCGTCGGTCGTCGTCATCGTTCGGAATTTCACGATGCGAAACATTTCTTGATTGAAGCCATAGCGCCGTTGCAGGAAGAACACCGGCCCCCTGCTTTCCAGCTTGATGAGAATCGCCACGATGACGAACAACGGCATCAGCACGATCAAGCCGATCGTCGCCACCACGAGATCGAATATCCGCTTGCTCAATGTGGCCGCCAGCGAAAGTGGCGGGCGCAACAGATGCAGGCTGGCAACCGAACCGACTTTTTCGATCGTGACCTGGTCGAATCGATCGAGGATTTGCTCGGGGCCGAGATGAATCGAGGCCGGCACGGTCATGAACGCCTCGATGCAGTGATTGATCACTTGCTGATGCGACCACGGCGTGATGATGAACACGTCATCAGGTCTCAGCACGCGCGCATACGCCACCGCATCCTGCAGACTGCTCGGCAGCCCTTGCGGGATGTCGGAAGGGATTTGCACCTCGGGAAGGAACGCCGTTCCGACAATCTCGAGACCGGAGTCCTCCGGACGGTATTTGCGCATGAAATCCCGCACATTTGAAACCGAGCCGACGAGAAACAACCGCCTGGTCGCGACGACGCCTTTGCGATAGCCGGCCTTCATCAGCCGCGCCATAAGCGCGTGGACCACGACGATCGCAGCCATTCCGCTGCCGTAAAACATGACGATCCAGCCGCGTGAATAAGTCTGGCCGGTTTTGGTCAGAAAGCCGAGCGCGACCAGGCAGGCGAAAGCGAGATTCCAGATGTGGATGGACTGGACCGGATAGTCTTTGAAATTGATGTAATGGGTGACTTCGTACTCCCGGCGAATGATTTTCGGTAGCAGGTAGAGCCACGCGACCAACACGCCGATTTGGACGTAGTCCATGATCACGCCCGGCCCGTCATAGACGATCCGGTGATAGAGTGCTCCCGTTGCTACGGAGAGGAGAACGATGGCCGCCGCGTCTGCGGCAGCAGCGAGGACACTGTAGAGCCGTCGAACGAAGACCGTATGTCTTGAGAGCGGAACCCCCAGACTTGATCGATATTGCTGCGTAACGGTCATGTCCACGCTCTGCGTTAACAAGCAGTATACGAGGCGAATAAAAGACTTCAATACATACGGTCATTAATACTAACTCGCGCGCCGTCTTTAACGCGAAAGTTAACGACTGAAATTCGTACTGCCGACTACCAAAAAAATTTCTGTGCGTGCATTCCGATCGCAGCGAGACGAGGAGACTGCGGATGCAAAGCGGTCTCAAAGTATCGAGCCGCCCTCGTCCGCAACCGCGACGGACGGGCGCTCGGCCGGAACGAGGCTGGTTTCCGGCTCGCCAAGGTTTTGAGCATCGCAGCTCAAATGTAGCGAAGAAAAAAGGGCTCCTGCGCCCGCATTATCCGTGATGATCAACTGCGTCTCACCCTTTTGTCTTGTCAGCTTTTCTAGGACTGGTCTGCGGTCCGGAGGTCTTGGCGGTATGATAGTCCTGCGCAGAGCTCGCGCTAAAAGGGCCAATATTGGCGCAGGCTCATTACTGTCGGCGGCGCGCTGTGATTGTGCCTTTTTTGCCACATGGCATTCGGAATTTGACTTAACCTTGCGTCAAACCATACGAAATATTATCCAAAAGCTGTGCAAAACCGACCGGCCTGGTTGCTGGAGAGGAAGGTGCTTGTTTCTATCCTCTCTTCTTTGGGGACTCAAAACCAACGACGTGGTGCATAGTGCGGAAGCCCGGGTAGGGGCAGGATGTTTACCTAACCGGACTGAGGGGCTGAGGGGCGCGTGTTGGACAATAAACCTCGACTTGCCGCGTTGGTGCTCGCTGGCAGCATTGCCCTTGCCTTTGGCGGCTGCACGATAACGCCGGCGGCCGGCCCTTACACCGTGAGTGTGGTGACGGGTGTTTCCACCGAACCGGAGACCTTGCCTTATTCGCTGGTCAAGTTGACCCCGGAAAAGCTGGCGATATTGGCCGCTAATCGCCCCAAGTTCGGCCGGATCTTTTCGTCCAGGCCGGGACCGAGCGAGATCCGTTTTGGCGTTGGCGATGTCGTGAGCGTGACGATCTTCGAGGCGTCTGCTGGCGGCCTGTTCATTCCAATTGAGGCCGGTGTAAGACCGGGCAACTTCATCACCCTGCCGAACCAGCTCGTCGACAATGACGGCAATATCTCCGTCCCGTATGCTGGGTCGATCCCGGCAAGAGGGCGAACCCCGGTAGAGGTTCAACAGTCGATTGTCGAGGCGCTCAGAAACCGGGCGATCGAGCCGCAGGCGGTGGTCTCACTGGTTGAGCAGCGCACGTCATTGGTTAGCGTGCTCGGCGACGTCAACACACCGTCCCGCTTTCCCCTCGCCAGGGCCGGCGAGCGGATCCTGGACGCGATCGCGCGGGCGGGCGGTCCGAAGAGCCAGGGCTTCGACACTTGGGTCATGCTCGAACGTGACGGCCGGCGCGCCACCATGCCGTTTGGTGCATTGGTCTACGAGCCCGCAAACAACATCTACGTCCGGCCGAACGACACGATCTACCTGTACCGGGAGCCGCAGACGTTCCTTGCCTTTGGAGCGGTCGGCACCGCGCAGTTGGGGCTGCCGAGCCAGGTGTCGTTTGATCAATGGCGGCTGTCCCTCGCCGAGGCGGTCGCCAAGGCCGGCGGGCTCCTTGATTTCCGGGCGGATCCCGCCGCGGTTTTCATCTATCGGGGCGAGCCGCGCCGGGTCGCCGA